>Ga0074046_10002423_pt1 | contig 16132 bp, 15 predicted proteins | sample BogForMeECP23OM3_FD_94441 | JGI IMG/M metagenome (GOLD analysis project Ga0074046, IMG submission 94441) | Bog forest soil microbial communities from Calvert Island, British Columbia, Canada - Bog Forest MetaG ECP23OM3 | ecosystem: Environmental > Terrestrial > Soil > Wetlands ...
AGCCCGGGGTATCGACGTTGGCCAGGTTCGTGGCAATCACCTGATGGCGGAACGCGCTCTGGTCAAGCACGCGCTCCAGGCCACGCATCAGCGGAGTTTCGATCATGGGCATGGTTGCTCCTTGTTAGTGATATTTCGAAGATCGTTATTGCGAAGATCGTTGCTTCCGAGATCTGTCTTAAGAAGATCGCCGCGATACTGGTCCCGCGGCGGCAGTCCGAACTCACGGACCTTGTTGCGCACCGTACGCAGGCTTACGCCCAGCAACTCGGCCGCCCGCGCCCGGTTGCCGCTTGTCGATTCCAGAGTCATGGCAAACAGCTGGCGCTCCATTTCTCCGAGCGACAGACCCGCCTTCCACTCCGGGGAACAAGGCAGGCGAGCGGGCAGACTCTTCCCTTGCAGGCTTTTCCCCAGATCGAGGGCTTCAACCCCAATCTCGTCGCCGCGCGATAGTGCCACGGCGCGCCGCACGAAATTCCCGAGTTCGCGTACATTGCCCGGCCAGGCGTGTCCTTCCAGGCGGGACACAAGCTCGCGGGACAAGTGGACCACGGTTCCGGCTGCGGCATAGAGTCCAGCAAAATACTCGGCCAGTTCCCGGATATCGCCGGCGCGGTCGCGCAGCGGCGGCAGAGAGATCGGAATCACGTTCAGCCGGTAGTAGAGATCGGCGCGAAAGCCGCCGTCGGCGACCGCCGCTTCGAGCGCACGGTTGCTGGTCGCGATCACACGGATGTCGACATGCACGGTCTGGTTCGATCCCAGGCGGTCGAACTCGCGCTCCTGCAGGGCACGCAGCAGTTTGGGCTGCAGCGCCAGCGGCATCTCACCCACCTCATCGAGCAGCAGAGTACCGCCCGTCGCCGTCTCAAACTTGCCCGGCCGGGCGCCAACCGCCCCGGTAAAGGCGCCACGGGCGTGTCCGAATAATTCGCTTTCCAGCAGGGTTTCGGGAAACGCGCTGCAGTTGACGGCAACGAACGGTCCTGGTTTGCGGCGGCTGAGGCGGTGAATGAGCCGCGCAATCAGCTCTTTGCCGGTGCCGCTTTCGGCCTCAATCAGAACGTCAGCATCGGTCGCGGCTGCCTGCCGCGCGCGGTCGAGCGCCTGCTCCCACGCCGGAGAGTGGCCAATCAGCGTTTCCGTGTCTTTGCCAAATCCCTCAGCGCGGCGCAACACCTGCTCAACGGCAAGCTCGAGTTTCTCGAAACAGACCGGCTTGACGAGATAATCGCAAGCTCCTTTGCGCATGGCTTCGACCGCGTCGGGCACGCAACCATAAGCGGTCAGTAGGATCACCGCCGTGCGCGCCGACGAGGCTTGCACCTCGCGCATCAGCTCGAAACCGTCGCGGCCCGGCATGCGGACGTCGGTAATCACCAGCGAATGCAAGCCGGCGCGAAATTTCTGCAGCGCCTCGGTGCCGTTCACGGCCACATCGACCAGCCAGCCGCGGCGCTGGAAGCGCGCTTCGAGAGCGGCCCGCATGCCCGCATCGTCATCGGCGATGAGCAGCCGCTTCATGGTCGGGCTCCCGATTCGGCGGGAGCTACGAGGACAGGCTCGAGCGCGTATGCGGGCAAATTACCGCATGAAGGATCGGACAGGTTTCGAACCCCCACCGCTCCATGGCGCGGAAGGCGGAGCCGGAACGTAGCACCGTGACCGGGACGGCTCTCCGCCTCGATCGAGCCTCCGTGCTGTTCGAGGATGCGACGGCACACCGCGAGTCCCAGCCCGGAGCTGCCGGGCCGGGTACTGAATCCTGCGTCAAAGATGCGCGGCAAGTCGGCGGGCGCAATGCCCGGCCCCGTGTCGCGCACTACGATTTCCACGCCGTCGCCCTCCAAGCCTTCGGAGACCGCGCAGTCCATGCCGCGAATTGACAGCCAGCCGCCACCCGGCATGAAGCGGAACGCGTTGAGCGCAAGGTTGAGCAGCACCTGCTCGAGCCGGTGCCGGTCGGCATGAATGGTGACGCCGTTGAGGCCGTTGATCACTTGCATCTCGACCCGCGCCTGCTTGGCCAGCGGCAAAAGAAACTCGTAGGCCCAGTCGAGCAGCTGGCCCACGTCGGTTTCGGCGAGTTCGGGTTGGGGCGTGTTGTGCAGGTGCAGCACGTTGTTGACGGTAGCGGAGAGCGTGCGCAGACCCGCCTGGACGTGTTCGATCCAGCGCCGGCCTTCGCCTGCCAGATTCGCTTCCGCTAAGAGTCCGGCGAAGAGTTCGAGACTGCCTAGAGGATTGCGGATCTCATGCGCCAGCAACGCCGACATCTCGACCAGCGCCTGCTGCCGCCGGAGATGCTCGCGATCCTGCTCCAGTTTTTTTGCTTCGCTGACATCGCGCAGGATATACACCGAAGTTGCATGGACCGGACTTTGCTCCAGCCAGGCGTGGCGAATGGCGACCCAGACGGGTTCTCCCGGATGGGAAGAAGACGGGTCCAGATCGGAAAGCGCCAATTCCGGTTCTTCTCCGGTCTGGCGCGCCCGGTCGAGTGCCGTGCGCAGTGCGGCGGGCAACGCTCCCGCCGTTTCGAAGCTGCCGCCGATCAGGCGCACTGCTTCAGGATTAAGAGTCGTGATCCGGTCTCCCGCTTCGATCACCAGAACGCCGCACGGCAAGCCTTCCAGAATGCGGCGCAGACGTTCGCGCATGCGATGGTTTTCTTCCAGACTGGTCGCCAGATCTCGGTTAGTGCCTTCCAGTTCCTGGCGAAGATGAGCGACCTGCCCTTGCAGTTGTCCATACGTACGTTCAAGAGAACCCGCCGCCTCAGTGAAAGAGGCAAAGGCACGGGCTAGCGGATGCTCAGCATCGTGCCCGGCATCTCGCGGGGTGGGAAAAGAGGTCGACATGATGATTACCCTGCAAGAGCCATACCAGCCCGGCATAAATTGCCTTAGAACGTTCTTATAGGGGGTGCGGAGGGAGACGACCTGTTGCCGGAGTTGGTAGGGCGCCGGAAAAACCTTTCCGCAGAGACGCGGCTTGCCGCGTCTTTCCAAACAGCGCTAGCGCGAACCGCGAAAGCTCGCATCGCTGAACCACAAATGCTCAGGCCGAATCACCACCTCGCCCTCGGCGAGGATCAGCGCCCGTTCGATCACGTTCTGCAATTCGCGGATGTTCCCACCCCAAGGCTGCGTCTTCAGCAGTTCGAGCGCCTCCGCCGACAATTCCGGCGCGGGCGGGCGTGAAACATATTTTTCCAGAAAGTGCAGGGCCAGTTGCCGCACGTCTTCGGTTCGGTCGCGTAACGGCGGAATCTCGATAGGAAAAGCCGAAAGACGGTAGTACAAGTCTTCGCGGAACTTTCCCTCCCGCACCAGGGTCAGCAGGTGCGCGTTGGTGGCGGAGATGATGCGGGCATCTACCCGCACCACTTCGGCGCTGCCCAGCCGCTGCAGTTCTTTCTGCTCCAAGAAACGTAACAGCTTGGGCTGAAGGCTTAGCGGCATTTCGCCGATTTCGTCGAGGAAGAGCGTGCCTCCCTGAGCCGTCTGGATTCTTCCCGCATAGGATTGCATCGCCCCGGTAAACGCCCCGCGCGCATACCCGAAGAGTTCGGCTTCGAGCAGGGTCTCGGGAATGGCGGCACAATTCACCACCGCGAAAGTGTGCCGCGCGCGCGGGCTCAATTGATGAATGGCGCGGGCCACGACTTCCTTGCCGCAGCCGGTCGGACCCGTGATCAGGACGGTGGTGTTGCGCGCCGCCAGCAGCCGCGCCAGATGATACACGGGCTGCATGACGCGGGAGTTGCCAATCATCCCCGGCAAGGGAGCTTCGAGCCTGGTCTGGGCGGCGCCGCTGGCCGGCGAAGCCTCTACCCGGTCGTCCTTTTTATTGTTTTTATTGTTCTCGGACGCAACCGGCCACATCTCCGGAATCAGATTGTTTTTCTCTTCGGCCACTTCCGGGGCGGCACCGCTTGGCGCGTCGAGCAGCACAACCTCGATTCCCGGAAAACGCTGGCGGACAGTCTGGCTCAACTCCTCGGCGTCGAGGTCGGGCAGGCAGCGATCGAGAAACAACACCTGCCAGAAGCCGCTCTCCAAGTGGACCATGGCTTCCGCCCCTCCGCTGGCTTGCTCGAAGCGGCGGGCCGGGGAACGCAGACTTTCGAGAACACGCTGGCGCACCGCTGGACTGGGGCTAGCCACCAGGACGCGGTCAGCATAGTTGGCAGGCATCGGGTAACTGGTCATAGCCCCATTCGAAACGAATCAGGTTAGAAGGAGATTAGATGGAGATTAGAAGATTCTCTTGAAACGAACCCTTGGTGTAGCGCGCTCGGCAAATTTTTCTTTACAAACGGCTGTACCAGAGTGGCGGCATTTTCTGCAGCGGCTGTTATTTCTCCACGAATACGAGCTCGCCGTTTTCGATTTTCAGGTCTTTGACGTTGTCGGGCAGCTTGAGTTGACCGCGCTGCTCGGCCAGTTTTTTCTGCAACATCTCGTTGACTAGCGACGCGGGCACGGAAAGATCGCCCAGCTTGACCTCGGTGGCATCGAAGGTGGCGTAACCGTCTTTCGAGCCGAGATGTCCGGCCAGGGTGAGGTAGACGTCTTTGCCGGCAATCTGCGTGAGGAATTGACCGCGAACGATGTCTCCATCCATGGAGACCTGGTAATCCTTGATATTGGGAACCGCGCCCGGGAATTCCATCGCCGGGCTTGCGTCGGAAGAGCTGGGGGCTGAGCTGGCGGAAGGGTTGCTGGAGGCATTCGCGGGCGTCGCTGTGGTTCCAGGCAGCAGTCCGGCAGCTTGCGCCAGGGCGGCTGACAGTTCTGCGGAACTCATGCGAACTTCAACCCCAGCTTCGCCCGGAGCCTTGGGCTGCGCCAGTTGGTTCAACTTCTCCTGGAACGACTGGGCATTAGCGGCGGCCGCAGCAGGCACTTGTGCGGGCGCAACCGGTACAGGCCGCTTTAACACCAGGAACAGTGTAACAACCGAGATTGCCAGGGTTGCAAAACTGATGATCTGCCGCAGCTTCACGAAGACACCTCCGTCCTTGCCAGCTTCTATCTGTCCTAGCCTTCCATGGTACGCGCAGAGCCAGACTGGTTTGAGATGACGTAGGTGCTAGGGCTGGGGGCGTTCTGCTATGACCTGGTGGAAGCCATCCCAGTGATTGTGAACCAGGATGGTCTGGCTGATACTCTGATCAGGCAATACATCTCATTAGCCCGGGGCCTGGTATGATCCCGCGAGCACGTCGAGCGATTCCCGCTTTGTTAGTGTCATGGCTGGTTGGTATCGCGTCTTTTGCAGCCGCCTCTGATCTTCCCACGGTCCTGCCGCAGAATGTAAAAGTCGTCCATTTTCCCAGCATCTCGCTTGGCGATGAACGAACCCTGCTGGTGATGTTGCCGGCGGATTACGATACTGCGCTCCGCCGTTACCCCACGCTGTACCTCCTGCACGGTTACGATGCCGACATTACCGGCTGGGCGCGCGGAACCAATCTTTCCGCCTACGCGGCGCGGCACCAGCTCATCGTTGTCACGCCCGACGCTTCGCGGGGGTGGTATGTCAACAGCGTCTCCGATCCAAAAGCTCGGTTCGACGACTTCATCGTCAAGGACGTCATCGGCTACGTGGACGCTCATTTCCGCACTATTCCGGAACCTTTTGCGCGCGCCATTGCGGGTGTGTCCATGGGCGGATTCGGCGCCACCTTTCTGGGCCTGAAGCACCACGATACGTTTGCCGCGATCGGCAGCTTCAGCGGCGCTCTTGGTGCTGCGCATGAAAAGCCTCCGGCACTCGCAGCCGATGCACCCGAAGCAATGCGAAAGGCCTTGCGGGATTATGAGACGCTCGTCGGCCGGTTCGGCTCCCAGGAGCAAAAAGACAGAGATCCGTTTGAACTAGCCGCGAAAATCCCAGTGGAAGACGTGCCCATGCTCTTTATCGTATGCGGTGGCGAAGACCAAAACGCCGAGGCGACGCATGAGTTCCTGTCGGTGCTCGCCAAGCGCCGGATTCCCTATGAATACCGCGAAATATCTCCCCGTGAGCATGATTGGAGAATATGGGACGAGGAGATTCCAGTGTTTCTCGACAAACTCGATCGTCTGGAAGGCTTTGGGTCCGCCATGAGGGAAGGCCGGTCGGAGCATCCCAGGCCTTAATTGACCGGCTTGACCTCGAGGGGTTGCTCCGCGGTCATTCGACGATGGCCAGGATGTCGCCAGGGTTCACCGCCGCCCCTGGGATCGCCGAGATTTTTTTCACCACCCCTTTTTTCGGCGACTTGATTTCGTTTTGCATTTTCATGGCTTCGACTACGACGATGCCCTGACCGGCCTCGACTTCGGAATTTTCCGCAACTAGCAAACGGACCACGCGCCCGGGCATAGGCGCCAGGACCTTTCTGGGGCCCTTTTCGTCTCCGCTGGCTTTCTGGCGCGACCGCAAAGAGCGCGGATCGCGCAACTCGACCGCCAGGCGTGTACTGCCTACCCACATGTGGAGATCGGTGGCCGTCTGTTCGCGCTTGATTTCATAGGCCCGTCCATCGACCAGCAGCGACAGAACGTCGCGGCGCGGGATGACCGCATCGATATGGACCGGTTGCCCGTCCAGGCGGCACTCCCATCCGCCGCCGGCTTTTTCCAGTTCGAGCCGGTGGGACTTGCTGCCCTCTTCGCCGCCGACGATGATTTCATAAACCATAAGCTCAGCGCAGCCCTTCCGAGCGTCCCTGCTGTTTCCAACTGGATGGCACCGAAGCTGGCCCGGTGGTGTTCCCATTCTTGCCGACCGGTGACGCCGGGTCGAGCACGGCGAACATTCCGGCGGCAATTGCGGCAATTGCCTCCAAGGATCTGATCTCAGCTCCCCGCGCGCTCGATGTGACTGGGTGGTCGCCCTTCGCCAGCAGGCGATCCAGGTATCCGGTATCGAGTTTCCCCGCCTGAAAATCGGCGTCTCGCAGAATGCGCCGGAACAACGAAATATTCGTCTTGATGCCGGCCACGAAATATTCATAAAGAGCCCGCTCCAGCCGCATGATGGCCTGCCGCCGGTCGCTTCCATAGCCGATCAGTTTGGCGAGCAACGGGTCGTAATCCATGGGAACGTTCCAGCCTTCGTACATGCCGCTGTCACGCCGGATTCCCGGTCCTGAGGGCTGCAGCAGCACCGTGATCTTTCCCGGGCTGGGGAAGTAGTTGTTGTCGGGGTCTTCGGCGTAGATGCGGCATTCGATAGCGTGCCCGCGAATCTGCACCTCAGACTGCTGGAAGGGCAGCTTCTCCCCGGCCGCGATCCGGATCTGCAGATGCACAAGATCGAGTCCAGTGGTCAACTCAGTGACCGGATGCTCCACCTGCAGACGCGTGTTCATTTCCAGGAAGTAGAAGTTTCGTTGCTGATCGACCAGGAATTCGACCGTCCCGGCATTGGTGTACCTGGCCGCCTGCGCGACCTTGACGGCAACTTCGCCCATGCGGCGGCGCATGTCAGGGTCGACAATCGGCGAAGGCGCCTCTTCCAGAACCTTCTGGTGGCGACGCTGGATGGAACACTCGCGCTCGCCCAGCCAGACCGTGTTGCCGTGTTCATCGGCCAGCACCTGCATTTCGATGTGCCGCGGATTGACGATCGCCTTTTCAATATAGACTTCGCTGTCGCCGAAAGAACGTTGCGCCTCGCTCTGGGCCGATTCGAGCGCGGAACGAAGTTCCTGGCGGGTATTCACCAGGCGCATGCCTTTGCCACCGCCGCCAGCCGCGGCTTTCAGCATCACGGGGTAGCCAACCCGCCCGGCAACTTCTTCGCCTTCCTCGGGCGAGGCCAGACCGCGCGAGGTTCCGGGAACGAACGGCACGCCGGCTTTTTCCATCTGCTGGCGGGCGCTGGTCTTCGATCCCATCAGGTTCATGGAGTGTGGAGTTGGCCCGATAAACTTCACGCCCGCGTCCGCGCACGCCTGGGCGAACTTGGCGTTTTCTGAGAGAAAGCCGTAGCCGGGATGGATGGCCTCGGCCCCAGAGCGTTTGACTACGTCGAGAATCTTGTCCATCCGAAGATACGATTCAGCGGCGGGAGCCGGACCGATGGAGTAGGCTTCGTCGGACTTGCGGACGTGGAGTGCGGCGCGGTCCACCTCGGAATAAACGGCGACCGTGGCAATACCCATTTCGCGGCAAGCGCGAATGACGCGCACCGCAATCTCTCCTCGATTAGCGATCAAAATCTTCTTGAACATTTCTGGCTTGAATCTACCCGTTGCCCACGCCTGTGCCCGCGTGAAGCCTTGATTTTACCTGCGGGAACGGGGATGTGCGTGATGTAAATCACTTGCAGCCGTGATTGGCAGATTGCGGAAGGATTAGAGTACGTAGACTCGGGTTCGCAGTTTTGGGTTCGTATCAGGGCATCGCTTCAGCGATGCCGAAAGTTTCTCGAAATCGAACGCCCCTTTAGGGGCTGAGTTTCGATTCGTGGCTGGTGATGACGCGAGCGGCGCGGCCAGACAGTGCTCATCGCGGACAGCCGGGCGCGGCTGTCTCTACGCAAGTGCGGGGACGGACGAGAGCGTCCATCCCCACGCGAGAGCGAAAATGCTTATTTATTCTGATCCACGACGATCTGGCCGCTGGGCTGTTTTTCAGCCTTGGCCTTCTTGGTCGCCATGGTTTTGTCCACCCACTCGTCGGCCGTCTTCAGATCGGCGTTGTGGGCTTCCGGGTCATCGCACTGGATATCGGCGCGTTCCCGGTACATCAGGTTCATGTAGGCCATAGCATCGTCGTAATCAGGACGAAGCTTGAGCGCCTTGTTCAGGTTATCGATACCTTCCTGAACGTTGGCCGTATTTTGCTCCCTCATCATGGCACAAACCTTCTTGTCCTTGGTGGGCAGCGGCTCCTCGGGCTTCATGCCGAGCTTGGCGCGCTCTTCCTGACGGGGCACGTAGGTTTGTGTCCAGTCAATTACGGCGACCGAGTAATACGGCTCGGGGTCGTTCGGATCGAGACTGGACGCTTGCTTGTAGTAGTCCTTGGCCTGGGGGAACTTCTTCATCTGCAGGTAGAGATAGGCGATGCCCTTAATACTGTTGATATTCCTGGGATCGGTTGCCAGCACTTGCTTGTACTGGTCGATCGCCTGCTCGCCAAAGCGGTTGTTGTCTGGAGCATCGACGCCCGGAATGTACTGCTGAGCCAAAGCTGTGGCCAGATACAGGCGGGCATTGATCAGGGTCGGGTCGAGGGCGACGGCCTGCTGGAAGTGGTCAATCGCCTGTTCGAATTTGGAGTTCTTGAAAGCTTGCACACCCTTGTTGAGGTGGTCGCGCGCCTTGAGCTTGGCGCATCCAACGCTGGAGAGAATCACCAGCAGGGCGGCGAAGATCACCAGTAGTTTTTGAGTTGTTTTCATTGCCTTATGAATCTCCCTTTACCACGGAGTGTAGAAAAATGTGAGGTGGAGGAGCGGGCCTCCCCGCTCAGATGGACGGGCCAGATGCCCGTCCCTCCATCGCAAAACCGATTCTAACTGCCCGCTTCAATCTTGGCCGTGATCAAGCCGACTTTATCGACGCCGGCCGAATGCCCGATGTCAATGACGTTGGCGACGTCCGCGAAAGGCACATTGTCATCGCCCTTCACAAACATGATCTTCTCAGCGCGGGTCTTGAAAATATCTTCCAGGCGGCCCTGCAGAGTTTCCCAGGTGACGTCGTCCTGATTGATCTTGACCCCCGGAGTGTTGCCCGGGCCGCGGTCAATCAACTGCACCACGATCGTGCGATCGGGAGTGGGCGGTGTTTTCTGATCCTTCGGCGGCGGCTGCGGCACCAACGCTTCCAGACCCTTGGGAGTCAGCGGCGTAATCACCATGAAAATGATCAGCAGCACCAGCAACACGTCAATCAGCGGCGTGACGTTCATGTTTGCGTTCTGGCCCCCTTTGGGGCCGACTGCCATACTCATATCGATCTCCTAATCAAACTCCCAGATCAACTACCAATGATTGCGTTTGCTGACTATTGCCCGCCTGTCGGCGACGTGGCACCGGTCGGCGCGGCCAAGGCTCCCGCCTTCTTTTGATCGGTCAAAAGACCAAGTTGGTCCACGCCTGCGGCGCGAACATTATCGACGACTTCGACCACCCAGCCATACTTCGCCCGCTGGTCGGCCTTCAGATAGACGGTCTTGTCAGTCCGGTTCGCTAGCTTGTCTTTGATCTTGTCGGTCAGTTCATTCACCTGGACCTGATCCGGCCCGAAAAAGACCTTGTCGTCGCGAGTGACCGCAACCAGCAGCGCGTCTTCCTTGTCGGCGTCGTGCATGTCCTTAGGACTATTGACTTTCGCCATATCCACCGGGACGCCGTGTTGCAGCATGGGCGTGACCACCATGAAGATGATCAGCAGTACCAGCATCACGTCCACCATCGGTGTGACGTTAATGTCAGAACTGACGTTCGCCCCTTCGTTTCGCTTTGATAATGCCATGGAATTCTGTCTCCTGCGTATGCTTGCCCTGGCCGGGAACCGCAGCGATAAAGATGAGGAAGAGCGGGCGCCGGGTTGGAACCCGGCGCCGCTGCTTCAGCAACTCATGTTTGCGACCTGCCAGTCCTGAAACCTAAGACCCAGGACCTGAGACCTGTATTCCTAGGACCGGCGCATGCTCCGGCGCTTCAGGAAGTAATCGATCAGTTCGCTCGAGGAGTTATCCATCTCCACGTCGAACGCTTCCACGCGACCGGTCAAATAGTTGAACATCATGACGGCCGGAATCGCCACGAACAGGCCGACCGCGGTGGTTACGAGCGCTTCCGAAATGCCGCCCGCGACCGCTGCCAAGCCGGTTGCCTTTTCCTTGGCAATACCGTTGAAGGCGTTCAGAATGCCGACCACCGTTCCGAACAGGCCCACGAAGGGAGCCGTCGAACCAATCGTCGCCAGACCGCCCAAGCCACGCTTCAGCTCGGCGTGCACGATGGCTTCGGTGCGCTCTAATGCGCGCTTCGAAGCTTCAATGGTTTCGCCAGGAATCTCCCCCGGGCTATCCTGATGGGCTTTGAATTCCATCAATCCCGCGGTGACCACCTTGGCCAGGTGACTCTTCTTGTTGCGCTCGGCGACTTTGATCGCCTCGTCAATCTTGCCCTCGCGCAGCGCTCCGGCAACCGCGGGAGCGAACGAGCGGGACTGATTGCGGGCGGCATTGAAAGCCATCCAGCGGTCAATCATCACGCCGATCGACCACCCCGACATGATGAACAGAACGATAACCACGACCTTCGCCAGAATGCCCATCTGTTTCCACAGCGAAATCGGGTCCCAACCAACCGAGCCCTCGTCAAAGAGCCAGGCGGCAAAAAGATGGAAATTACAGAGTGCGACTGCTGCTAGGTTCACTACCATGAGTTGCTTTTCCTCCTCAGAAATGAGTCGTACCAAGGCATCGCTTTAGCGATGCCCTAAGCGCTTCGAAATCAGGCGTTCCTTTTCGGGGCTGGGCAATCGAAATTCGATTCCTTCGACCGCCTGCTCGTCTGAACCGTTTGATGCCAGAAAACCAAAGTGGGCAGAATTGCCCGGGCGCCAAAACCACCCTGGCTTCCCGCCTGCGGAATAAGGTGGGACGGGGGAAGTTTCAACCGCCACAAGCCGGCCGGAGAGTCTAGCCTCCGGACAAGCTAAAGTTCACAACCACCTGGGTTTCCACGGCCACCGGCTCGCCATTGAGCAGGTATGGCTTATAACGCCACTGTTTCACGGCCTCGATCGCCGCCGGCGCCAGCATGGGGTGCCCACTGATCAATTGCAGGTTCTGAATCGTGCCCTCTTTGCTAATTTCCGCCTGCAGCACGACCGCCCCCTGAATGCGGGCCTGTTTTGCCAGCGGCGGATAATTGGGCGTAACCTTCCGGATCAAAAGACCGGTCGACACGCCTGACGAAACGCGGATGCGCTGCGGAGTCGCCACCTTCGGGAGGTTGGCTGTCGAGCTGACGATGCCGCCGATCACTCCGCCCGCCGAGCCGCCCGGAATGCCGCCCGGGACACCGCCCGGGACGCCGCCAGCTCCCAGATCCGGTGGCGCTTCTTCTTCTTTGATCATCTGCACTCTCTGGGGAATCTTGGTGGGTTGGCGCAATTGGCCGTTGATCAGTTCGCTTTGCATCTTCACCACCTTGACCGCAGCGACTGGCGGAGGAGGTGGCGGTGGTGGCGGCGGTGGCGCGACCAGGAAGGTCATCAGCTGCGTTTTGGGCAGCGCGTCAGTGTAAATCAGAGGGATCAGAATCAGGATGCAGATGAGCCCAACCTGCAGCGTAAAGGAAAAGATGGTGGTGCTCAACCGCTTGGTCTTGAATCTGTTGCCTGACTCAATAAGGCTGTCTTCAAACATAAGCTTTCTCCTACACGAAACCCTAAGACAATTTAGACACCGCCCGCATCCTCTTTGCTCCCGTTCTTTCCAGCTTTCTGCTCCAGTATCCCTGCCTCTGCGGGCAGGTCCATGATTTTACGCCAAATGGCCCGTCTTTATACCTTAACTTTTTCCTTCGACTGGGCCCCGTTTCCGGACCGCAGCGGCATGGCAATCGGCTTTTTGCCGCGCTCGCCGCGCCACTCCTGGTAGGCAACCAGAATCGGGGCGGCAATCGCGATCGAGGAATAGGTCCCGATCAGGATTCCGATGACCAGGGCAAAGCTGAATCCGTGCAACACCTCGCCCCCGAAAAGGAACAACGCAAGAACGGTAAGGAAAGTCAGGCCCGCTGTCAAGATAGTTCGGCTTAGGGTCTGATTAATACTTTTGTTGACAATGTCCGCCAGCCTGTCCCGCCGCAGCAGTTTGATATTCTCCCGGATGCGGTCAAACACGACAATGGTGTCGTTATTGGAGTAGCCGATCAGGGTCAGGATCGCGGCAATCACGGTCAGGGAGATTTCCCAGTTCAGCAGCGAGAAGGCGCCCACCGTAATCAGCGTGTCGTGGAACACCGTCAAAACCGCGGCCACACCGTAGATCCATTCGAAGCGCAGTCCCAGGTAGATCAGCATCCCCGCCAGCGAATAAAGCGTAGCCAGGATCGCTTGCTTGCGCAGTTGCTGTCCCACTTGGGGACCGACGATCTCGACGTTGCGGATACCAAAGTCGGAGACGAAGAAATTTTCTTGCAACGAAGCGACCGCTGCGGGATCGGCCGCACTCTTCAATTCATCAATCGAACCCAGCACCCCACTTTTCACCTTGTCGCGATAGTCAACGATGGCCTGAGCGATCGCGGTGTAGCGCGGGTTGGCGTCGGCGCCGGCTCCAAGCTGGAGCGGGTCTTTCTCCAGAAGATAATTCGCAATGGTCAGGGAGCTGGAGTTGTTGAGATCCTGCTTGCCCGGGACGGCCTTGCTTTCGAGCGCCTGAATGATTTGGGTCTTGCCCTTGTCAAGAGCCTGCTCGCTGGTCTCCTGAATATCGAGGGCGATCAGCACTTCGTTATTGGCGGCTTGCCCGTATCTTTGAACGCGGGCGTTCTTCAACCCAGCGCGCTCGATCTCGTTGTGAATGCCAGACGGATCGGGAGTGTGCGCATACTTCACGTAGACCAGCGTGCCGCCGCGGAAGTCGACGCCCAGCGGGATACCGTGCCAGAACGCCATGGAAAGCACTCCGGCCACGCTGAAGATCAGTGAGAAGGTCAGGAAGTACCACTTCTTCCCAAGAAAATCGAAGTTGGTGTCTCTAAAAAATTCCACGCTGCGTACGATCCCTTCAAAAAATCAGTCGATGGTCGTTAGTCGCTGGTCGTTCGCAGTGCATCGCTCGCCTGAGACTCGCGAACGACTATCGACCGACGACTAACGACTGCCTTAGATACTCAATGCCTCGCCACGCTCTTTCCGGCTCAGCACCCAGTCAAAAATCACTCGCGATACAAACACTGCCGTAAACAGGTTTGCGATCAGACCGAAAACCAGCGTCGTGGCAAAACCTTTTACCGGCCCGGTTCCAAACAAGAAAAGAATCGCGGCGGAAACGATGGTGGTAACGTGGGTATCGACGATGGTGATCCAGGCGTGGCTGAATCCCTGCTCCACCGCCGAGGGTGGCGTCTTGCCATTCCTCAGTTCTTCCCGGATGCGCTCAAAAATCAGCACGTTCGAATCCACGCCCATGCCCACCGTCAGAATGACGCCGGCAATGCCCGGCAGCGTCAGCACCGCTCCGAAGTAGCCCATAAACCCGAGCAGGATGACGAGGTTCAGGATCAGCGCGACGTCGGCATTCACGCCCGCCCAGCGGTAATAAATCAGCATGAAGATAAGGACGGCGAGCATGCCATAAATGGCCGCATGAACGCCGGACCGAATGGAATCCGCGCCCAGCGACGGCCCCACCGTGCGCTCTTCGAGATACTTGATGCCCGCCGGCAAAGCGCCCGACCGCAGCGTCATCGAAAGGTCTTGCGTCTCCTGCTGGGTGAACCGCCCGTTGATGATGCCGGTGTCGTGAATGGCTTCTTTAATCACCGCCACTTCCTGCACCCGGTTATCGAGAACCACGGCCAGGTAGTCGCCAACGTGCGCGGAAGTAAAGGAAAAGAACTTGCGCCCACCCTCGGAGGTGAGGATAAAACGGACCGCCGGCTGGCCATTCTCGTCGGTGGACGGTTCCGCGGTCCGAAGATCGCGGCCGGTCACGGCCGACGCACGGGAGATGAAGTACCATTGTTCGCCGCCTTCGCTGTTGCGCGAACCGATGCTCTTCCCCTGCATCAGCACAGCATCCGGAGGCAGCACGCCACCCTTGTCCTGCAGTGCCTGCTCCTGGCTCCCATAGGGCCCGCCCAGCGATTGCTTGATTTCCAGCATCGCCGTGGACTGCATGATTTCCTTCACCCGCGCCGGGTCGTCCACGCCCGGCAGTTGCACCAGAATCTGATACTGGCCTAGCCCATGCTCCTGAATTACCGGCTCGCTCACGCCCAGTTGGTCAATACGGTTGCGGATGGTTTCGATCGCCTGCGCGACCGCGCGGTTCTTCAAGTCGGCAAGGTTCTGCGACTTCATCGCAACCGTCCAGGAATTTTCCGCGCCTGAGGTCGGGTCGTACTCCGGCAGCCGGTCGGAAATAAGGTTCTTGAAATCGCTGGTCTGATCCGGCGGCACGCCTTTGACCACGATCGCTTCCGGATGGTTCACCGGATCCGGCTTCGTGATGTCGGCGTAATTGATCTTGTGAGTGCGGAAGTCTTCCTTGAGGCGCGCGATGGCGTTGTCGGAATCGGCGTTGACCGCGTCATTGACCTGCACCTGCAGGATCAAATGCGTCCCGCCGCGGAGATCGAGGCCCAAATGAATGCGGTCGGTAATCGACGCCAGCATCCCCTTGCCCGACCAGTCCTTCGGGATGCCGAAGATACCACCCAGGAAGACCAGCAGGATTCCGATAATAACCGTCAACTTCCAACTGAGGTTCTTATTCATAACAAGTACACGTGGGGACGGACGCATTCGTCCGTCCAGCCGAGCGCAACTCGGCAGCTAAGACTTTGACCCTTCTTCCGCCGTCGTCACCGATACCACCGCGGCGCGGCTGATTTCGAGCTTCAGATTGTCAGGCGGCACGCGCAGCGTCAGCGCATCGTCCTTAAGGCTGATGATCGTCCCGCGCAACCCGCCGCTGGTTACGACCTTGTCGCCGTTTTTCAACTCGCTCAACATGCTCTGCCACTTTTTCTGCTTGCGCTGCTGCGGCAGAATCAGCAAAAAGTAAAAAATTGCAAAAATGAAGACCAGCGGCGCCAGCGTGAGCAGGTTTGTCCCACCCGGCATCTGCACCCAGAAAGCCAATCCGCCCGTGATACTGCATGCTATGCCAGACACAATCATTTCCACCGCCAAGTCGATCCTCTAGTCAACCTTACTCTGCTGAATTGCGGGAATTCTCTTCTCCTATTCCTAGGGTCCGGAGGACCGCCTTGCAGGCTAGAACCGGCGATGCCGCGCTCCGGTTTCGCTTCGGAACGGCACAGAAGGAAACTGACCTTGTTCCCAAGTTAACTAGAATGCCGGACGGCCGCCTAAGGTGTCAAGGACACTACACCGAATTTACAACCGCGAATGGCCTGCCCGGATCCA
>Ga0074046_10002425_pt1 | contig 16117 bp, 17 predicted proteins | sample BogForMeECP23OM3_FD_94441 | JGI IMG/M metagenome (GOLD analysis project Ga0074046, IMG submission 94441) | Bog forest soil microbial communities from Calvert Island, British Columbia, Canada - Bog Forest MetaG ECP23OM3 | ecosystem: Environmental > Terrestrial > Soil > Wetlands ...
AGCACGCAAATTTCAAGCGCAGGTCAAAGAACTCAAAATCAAATTGATTCTTTACAATATCTCGAAACTTATTCTCGCAATCTTTATCCAGATATTTTATTGAGGATTTCTACAGAGCCTTTTTATCATCGTTATTTACCCCATAAATGAATTTCATAAAGGTCCATATGCCAGACCTGTATCCCCCGAGTGTGCTCTTATTGTTATAATTCTCTAGGAATTCAGCCAGTCTTCCCATGAAACCTTAGTTATCTTCTGAACTTAAAAAACACACTGTATTATGTGTATTTCTCCGGAAAAATTTTGCCCGCGGAAAAATATTTTGAAAAAAATTCTGCGGAAGTCCGGAAAACTATTTTCTGCTGAGGGCCCGGGGCCGTGCAAAATATTTTTGATGAGGGGTAGGAGGGGTCTTGAAAAATTTTTGATGTGGGGTCGGGCCTTCTTTGAATGGGAAAGAGCGGGCCGGGTTGGGAGAGCGGAAGAAGTCTGTGGGATTGCTGGTGAGGAGGGGGCGCCGGTTTTTACTTGTGCGGGCCGGAGAGATTTCCGGAAAATGTTTTTTGAAATTTTTTTGTGAAAATTTTTGTACGCGGGAAAAAATTTTGGGGAAATTATGGATCCGGATTTTTTTCCGGTGCTGAAAAAAACCGGGCCGGAGAAATTCCAGTCACGAATATTTCCCGGAACCGGCACCGGAACAATTTCCCCGGGACCGCACCGCTCTGACTGGCTGTGAGACCTCTTCCGGTTTTCCGGAATTTCCCCGGGGTCCGGGCCGGAAATTTTTCCGCACGTCCCGATACAAAAAGTTATCCCCTCTTCCTGATCTATCCGACACTATTTTTGTAAATAAACCGAATAATATGACAATCGTTATAATCCCAACTGCCAGAAATTGATCAATCGGGGTGTGCAGGCTTTTGGATAGGCACACCGCATCCGCAGGAATCATGCGTCACCCCGGGTTGTCGTTGAGGAACGAACGGGATGACGCAGAGAGTTACGAAACGGTATGGGCTGGTTCTCAGCGACGAGCCCCGGGTTCTCGCCGTTCGCAATCACCGGCATGAGTGCAGGTGCTGCCGCGAACACGGGCGCGGTATCACCGGCCGACCCGGCGCCTGCTGATCCCGCAGGCACACCGGTTGCATGGATCACCAACGGGCAGTCTGCAGGTACGCAACCAGTCGCAACGCAGACCCCCGCTGCCCGAGCACCGGCTGTGCCGGACCCCGGTTTCCCGCTCGCGACCCTTATACTGATCGGTGCCGGGTGCGCAGGGCTCGCGGGATCCGGCTGGTATGTGCGAAGATGGTACATCCGACGGCAGAACCCGGCGCTGTTCCGGGAGTACGACTAATACCCTGCACCCCCGGTAATTAACCGTATTCACTTTTTCCGGCCCCCATACCCGCGGCTTCCTTCGTTCCCCGTCACGCTTCACAACCTATTTACCCGATTGGAAAGACTCTCTGTACCGAGGATTATCAAAAGAAATCCGGGTGACTCCCCATGACCCCGCACCGCTACATTGTCATTCTGTCCGCCCTTTCGGTCATCATCATGATAGCTGCCGGCTGCACCACCATGTCCCCCGGCCAGAACACCACCCCCGTGGGTGCACCTTCCGGAGAGCCACTTTTAGCTTCCTACAAGGTTACCATCAACCAGCCGGACACGATGTCGGAGTATATCCACATGGATACCGATCGCTACAATATCGGCGAGGTCGTGCAGTTCACGGTCACAAATGACGGGTCCGGCCCACTTGAATGTGCCGGTGATCCCCCGGCGTTCTCGGTGAAATTCCAGGGCATCAACGGGATGTGGGTGACACGGATGGGCAACGAGACCCCGGGCACCCCGGAAAAATCCTCTCTTGAACCCGGTGCATCGACCGTCACGTACCGTTTTGTCACTGATGGCTGGGCGCCGGGGCGGTACCGGATAGTGCATGACTGCGGTGTTGTGAGGGAATTTATCCTGCGACCCGTTCCGACACTTGCGGCAACGCCGGTTGAAACTCTTTCCCTGAATGAGACGGTGAATTCGACCGTCGCCACCCCGGCCGTTGCCACGATGGCTCCCCTGGTTAATCCACCCGCTACCGCGACGGTAACTCTTCCCGCAAATACATCAGCACCACCCTATGCGTCTTCACGTAATCCGGATTCCTGAATTAATTTCTAAGGTCAGGACAGGATTATCTGATCAGACCCTGCATTGGTACTTGCGCAATGTTCCTCCGCATCTTTTCACTCACCCTTGAACCGGCAAACCCCCTCCAGTTCTCCCTGGAAGGGGCCCGGTCATTTTTCAACAAAGAGCTTGCGGCATATTCCCTCATCACGAAGGACGCTGATGGCGATTTTATCCACCGCTACCAGGCCGTTCAATGCAAATATCTCAAAAATGAGCTCACGGTGGTCGGTATCAGCCAGGGCGCAGGCCTTCTCCGGCAGCTGGCAGGGGACAGGGAGACGATCCTGCCCGGCCCTGATGCCTGCACGATTACCTCCCGGGACCCGGCGATAAGAAACGAGGAGTTCGGCATAACGGATCTGCCGCAGGCATATGAATTCCTGACGCCGTGGCTTGCCCTGAACCAGCAGAACGCAAAAAAATTCTATGATCTCAAGGGTAAACCCGAGCGGAATGCGTTCATGCAGAAACTCCTGCTCGGGCACCTCTCCGCGCTTGCCCGGTCGCTCGACTACAAGGCCCCGGTGCCGATCAGCTGTGAACCGAAGGTCCGTTTCCGGAGGGACCGGATCGACAACGAGAACATTATGGTATTCCTCGGTAAGTTCCGGACCAATCTCCGGATCCCGGATTTCCTGGGGATCGGGCAGTCGGTCTCGCGGGGGTTTGGCACGGTCCGCCACATCGACGAGGCTCTCTTCAATCCGGCAGACCGTGACCTGAAAGAATCGTGACCCGCCGGACTGGTAACCGTGAATACCATGTTCCGGTATTACCCCGTTGAAACCCGGCGGAAATAAATTCGGAATCTTCTTTTTCTCCTGTTTCTCAACAGTACTGCGTGATGATCAGGTACCGGAACATCCGGATTGACGATATCCCTGCCGTCAAGGAGTGGCCGCCGTATCCTCCCGAATTCGCCGGTCTCGACTACTCCCTCCGGGACGGGGGGTGGCTTGATGAATACTACCCGAGGCCTGGTACCGATATCATCGTTGCCGAAAAGGCAGGCGCAATGGCCGGTTTTGCGATCCTTGCCCGGGAGCCCCCTGCCACCGCAGAACTCCGCATCGCGCTTCACCCGGAGAAGCTCGGGCAGGGAGTCGGCAAGGCGCTGGCCCGGATGATGCTCCTGCACGGGTTCACCAAACCGGATATCAATACGATCCGGCTGATCGTCAGGAAGAACAATCTCCGTGCCCGGAAACTGTACTGCGATCTCCATTTCCGGAACACCGGGGAATGCATCGAAGAGATCCTTGGAGAGGAGATCGCGTTTGACCGGATGGAACTTGACAGGACTACGTTCTTTGAGGAGACCCTGCGATGAAGGAAGCACTGCTTGTAATTGATGTACAGAACGAATATTTCACCGGAGTACTTCCGGTTACATTCCCCCAGGGCAGCCTTGCCAATATCCTGCGGGCAATGGATGCAGCACATGCGGCGCACATCCCGGTTGTGGTTATCCAGCATGCGAATCATGCGCCGGATGCACCGGCGTTCCGGTATGGCACACCCGGCTGGGAACTCCATCCGGAAATTACCGGGCGGCCCCGGGACATACTGATCGAAAAAACCTTGCCGGGAAGTTTCACGGGTACAAATCTCGACCGCTGGCTGATGGACCATGGGATTGTCTCCGTGACGATCGTGGGATATATGACCCAGATGTGCTGCGATACTACGGCACGGCAGGCATTCCAGCGCGGCTATGCAGTAAGATTCCTCTCGGATGGCACCGGAACCCTGTCGGTTACGAACAGCGCCGGCTCGATCAGCGACAGCGATCTCCACAGGGCAATCCTCGTCACCCAGCAGATGCGGTTCTCCCGTGTCCAGACTACGGAAGAATGGGTGCAGTCGTTCTCTCGTACGGCCCCTTGAGTCAGCCGCGTGGAGGCCTCGTCAGGATCTCTCCGTAATGCCGGAATCAGTCCGATCCGAAGCACGATATGAAGGAACCGCATACCTTTTTACGGATTCAATCTCATGTTCTGGGCTGTTCTTTCCGGTATAGGCGCCGGCGCCGATGCCGCGTACTATATCGTGAACAAGAAGTTCCTGCAAATCCTGGAGCCCGACCTTCTTGCAGCAGCCGGTTTTTTATGGGCGGGTGTCTGCCTGCTGGGCATCTCGCTGCTCCTGGGTATGCCAGTCCTCGGGCCGGACTTCAACCTCGCAGTCATTGCTGACTGCGTCCTCAATATCATCGGCACTACGATTGCCTTCCGGGCACTCCGCTCTACGGATCTCTCGCTTGCAGTCCCGATGCTGGCTTTCACGCCGCTCTTCCTTATCGGGACTGCCGCACTGATCCTCCACGAGATCCCATCCCCTGTCGGGATCATCGGGATCATCATCATCGCAATCGGCTCGTATGTCCTGAATACTGCCGAAGGGCACACCCGTCTCACGGACCCGTTCCGGGCCATGGTTACGAATCCCGGTGTCTTTTCCATGCTGGTAGTCGCATTCCTGTACGCAGTGGTTATCAATTTTGACAAGATGGTGGTACAGAACTCAGATACAGTATTCGGATCGGGCCTGGTCTTCTCCCTGCTGGGAAGTGCGTTTACGGTCCTTTTTCTTCTGAAACGATACAGGAAACGGGCAACAGGCACGGATGCCACCGGAGCAACCCCCCTCCCCGCGAATGACCGGGCCGCCGGTACATGGCAGGACCTTGCTGCTGCGAGCATCATCGTAGGTATTTTTCTGACGATAGAAACGATCGCTGTCAACCAGGCGTATCTCCTTCAGATTGTGCCGTATGTGAGTGCCATAAAACGGACAAGCATTCTCATTACGGTCGTCTATGGCACGCTCGTGTTCCGGGAAAAAGAGCACCTGCGCAGGGTATCCGGCGCAGGGCTCATGGTGCTGGGTGTGGCACTGATTTTGTTGTTCCCGTAACCGGTGAACCCGTCTGCCGGCTCGTATTCATCACGGTGCTGTACAGGTATCCATTATTCCATTATGCGAGCCGGAAGCATCATACGTCAAACAGCGGCACGTCCCGGAACTTCACACAGTCGAACACGCCACGGTCGGTAATGCGCAGTGCCGGGATGACGGTGAGTGCCAGGAAGGAGAGATACATAAACGGACGATCGATACCCCCCATCTGTCGTGTGACCGAACTGAGGAGATCCAACCGGGTTACCACGTCCTCGAAGGGCAGCGTCGACATCAGGCCTGCGCAGTCAAGCGGGAGGACTGTCGCCGAGGTACCGGTAACCACTGCCATGCCACCCTGCGCCTGTATGACGGACCTGACAGCGAGCAGGATCTCATCATCGCTTACACCGGAAGCGATGATATTGTGGGCATCATGGGAGATACTGGCAGCGATGGCGCCCCGATCGAATGAGAAACCATGCACCAGTCCTACCCCGCACCTCCCGGTGCCATACCGGTTGCAGACAATCACTTTAAGGATATCCTGGTCCGTATCGGGAATATTCATGCCGTCAGTACCATAACGGAGCGATTCAGTTACGATCTGGCCGGGAACAAGACCGATCACCCGGGCCGGGCCGTTGCCGGCGATACTGATAGCGGCAGATGACGGGACCTGGCATTGGATTGACGGGCGGAATGGAACTGGCCGTGCCGGTCGGGATGGAAGGATCTCCATGCCCCCCCGGAAGACCAGCCTGACGGTGAACTGCTCCGGGTCATCAACAATGCAGAGATCTGCCCGCCTTCCCGGGACGAGTGCCCCCCGGTCATGAAGTCCGAACCGTTCGGCAGCAGAGAGCGTGGCCATGCGGATCGCAAGCTCCGGAGCGAGCCCGGAGGTGATGGACTTCCGGATGCACCGGTCGATGTGGCCCTGCCGCATCAGCAGGTCGGGATGGCAGTCATCGGTTGCAAAACAGCAGCGCGAAACCGTATCCCGGGTAACGAGCGGTATGAGAGCTTCAATATTCTGCTCGGTCGATCCGTCCCGGATGAAGATATACATCCCCTTACGGAGTTTCTCTTCAGCCTCGGCAGGACTCGTACATTCATGATCGCTCTGGAGCCCGGCAAGGAGGTAAGCGTTCAGGTCCATGCCGGAAAGCCCGGGGGCATGCCCGTCACGGATGGCTGACAGGGCAAGTTTGTCCGCAATTCCCGGATCACCGGAAAGTACACCCGGGACGTTCATCATCTCGCCAAGACCACAAATCCCCTCTCTTCCGATAAACCGTCTGAGGTCACGGGCTTCGAGGACTGCCCCGCCTTTTTCCAGGGGTGCTGCAGGAACACAGGACGGGAGCATGTACCGGATATCTATACCTGCACCCTGTCGGGCTGCAAGCATGGCCTCGATCCCCGCCACCCCGGCTACATTGGCAATCTCATGAGGATCGGCGATGACTGTTGTAGTGCCGTGAGGGGCAACGAGGCGGGCATATTCCTGCGGCGTTAAGAGGGAGCTTTCGATGTGGACATGGGCATCAATCAGGCCGGGAACGATAAAGAGGCCGGTGCAGTCCCGTTCAGATCGCCCGGTGTAGGCGCCTGTGCCAAGAACGATGCCGTTTTTTACTGCGAGATCCCCCCTCTGCCAGTCGCCGGTGAACGGGTTAAAGATAGTGGCATTTTTAAAAACGGTATCGGCCGGAGTGAGTCCACGGGCTGCATCGATCAGGGCCTGTCTTTCCGGAAGCATGGCGATCACACCGTTATATCGCTGATGACCGCGGTCTTACGTTCACCGTCACTGAGAACATAGATGTAGAGTTTGTAGGTGCCGGGCTCCAGATCGACTGGCACCGCTACATCCGTTTCGCCATCACGGATCGTGGCCGGTGCCTCTGCGATTGCGTACACCTGCTGGTGCAGATCCTGTATCCGGTAGGCGGTCACCTGGACCGTGACATTGGCAGGTTCGCCGGCATTTGTTATCTGGACTATGACCGAACGGTTCCGGTACGAAGCATCGCCACCATTCACGGAAATGCATCCTGCACACAGCAGGGCAAGAACGAGAATCGCGCCTGCTGCAAGGGAAAGACGCGCATGACCGGACATCAACCAGATGTAAAAACTCAAAACCATAAATTCTTATGGGGATTTTCCTGCGAGGCCTTATCCATCTGCTTATCGGCTTCACCATTACCCGTAACCTGTCGGTTCGACCGTAAGGCAATCTTAAAAATCCTTTGATGTTGCCAAAATTCGTTGATAATGGAAAAAAAGAATAGAATTGTCATAATATCCACAAAATACAGATTTTTACCGGTCAGTTGCAAAACATATCTTATTATACCTTCATAAAATAAAATCAAAGTCAGGTGATAGTATACCAATAATAACTTTTTCTCACCATAAAGGCGGTACTGGTAAAACTACTTCCTGCCTTAATATTGCCGGTTTTTTAACGAAGGCTGGGAGAAAGGTGCTGGTTGTTGATTGTGATCCGCAGGCAAATGCCACCGTTGGTCTTGGCTTTGGCCCGCAGGCAGTCAGCTGCAATATGTATGACGTCTTTATGAGCCGGGCGGAAGGATCTCCCGCAACACCGATCCAGGAGATCATAAGGAAAACTCCCTCCGGAATTGATCTCGCCCCCTCGCATCTCGATCTTGTCGGGGCAGAGCCGGCCCTGTACATGATGGAGAACCGGGCCGGTATCCTCGCGGAAATGCTGTCAGGAATCCGTGACCAGTATGACTATATCCTTGTTGATACGCCCCCGAGTATGGGCCAGCTGGTGATCAACGGGCTTTACGCTGCTGATTATATCATTGTCACCCTTGATTCAGGGACGTTTGCCCTCGAAGGTGTATCGACGCTGTCGAAGATTTTTGGCGATATCAAAGATGACCTGGGAAAAGAGGTCCTGCCTGCGATGGCCATCCTCACCCGTTGGGGTGAAGGAGCGGTATGCCCGGAAGGGGAAACCGCTGAGCCGCAGGATCTTCTTTACCGCATCAGGAATCTTTTTTATAAAAAACCTTCACTGACGCCGGCCGGGATCAAGGCTGCCGAAGAACAGAAAACAGAACACGAGCGGTTGCTGTCTATGCTCTCTGAGATCCAGCGGCTGTTCCGTACCGTTTATACCGTACCGTACTCCCCCCTGGTTTATGAATCCCAGAAACGGGGGCTGCCGATCTCGCATTTTGCACCGGACAGCAGCGCAGGTACGGCGTACAAAACCATTGCAGATGTAGTAGTGACATGGAAATAAGCGAGTGATGACATGGACGTAAAAGACATTGAAGCAATACTGAAACGAGCTGGTGACGGAGATCTATCGGTCAGGGCAGATGAAAACGATGCAGGTCCTGAGCTAAAGCCCCTTGCCCAGGCAGCAAACCGGCTCATCGAGAAGCTCGGGAAGACCACGGAAATGAAAAACCGTGCCGACATCATGATGAAATACAACCCGCTGGCGATATCCATTATCAACAGGAACCGGGTACGGATATACATCAACAAGAAATACGAGACGCTCTGGCGTGGTACACACGATGATCTGATAAAAAAGAAGATGGCGGATTATGACATCACGATTCTTTCCGGCGATCACTACTATGCCTGTTTCGAAACAAAGAAGACTACAACCACACAGATCCTGGTGAAATTCCCTGACGGCGTGAAAAAATATCTGACCCTCAACTCCATTCCGCTCCTGGACAAGAACGGCGATGTTGATGCAGCATTTTTCCTCTTCATCGATTATACGGAACTCCAGGAGAAGATGGATGCCATCAAGAAGGTGGAACTGCGGGTCGACCGTATCCTCCAGGAGAACCCGTACCCTCTCTTTACCATCGATCCCGCACTCAACGTGCTCTTCTCAAACCAGGCATTTCTCAAGCTGACCGGGTATTCGAGAGACCGGGCTGCATCCCTGTCGATGAAGGACTTCAAATTCCAGAAAAACAAGGGAGAGAGTGTTGAAGGGACTATCCGGTCAAAACACCGCAGCCAGGGCGAGTCGGTGATCGAATTCCCGGCCGGGGTAATCATACTCGAATGGTATTACATCCCCCTGCTTGATACTGACGGAAATGTCGAATCCCTTCTTGTAGTGTACAATGATATTACCGAACGGCGGAAGAAAGAACAGGAAGTCCAGCAGCTGATGGAGAGTTCAAAACAGCAGGCAGAGTCCCTCTCGTCCAGCGCAGTTGTGCTCGAGACCGGTCTTGCTGCCGTAGCAAAAGGGGACCTCAGTTTCCAGGCCCCCCTTGCGGAAGGCGATCCTCTCATAAAACTGAAGAAGGATTACAATGCGGCAGTGGACTCGATCCGGACCCTTGTAACCGAACTTGGCAAGTCCATCCACCAGATGGAGATGACTACCGGGGATACCAGCAAGAGTACGCAGGAGATCTCCAAGTCCACGGAACAGGTAGCGATATCCACACAGAAATCCGCCGACGGTGCCAAGAAGCAGATTGAAGAGATCGAAAAGGTCAGTAAGGACATCTCCGACCTGTCGGCTTCCATAGAGGAGATCGCAAGCACTTCCCACTCACTCATGGACCATGCCCAGAAAGCGGCGGCAGACGGGAACTCAGCAGCAGAACTGGGGAAAGTGGCCACGGCAAAGATGCAGAATGTGGAGAAAATTGCTGGTGAAAGCGTAAAAGAGATCACCGCGCTCAACGAGCGCATGAAGGAGATTTCCAATATTGTCAAGATGATCGCCGATATCTCCAGCCAGACCAACCTGCTTGCACTGAATGCAGCCATTGAAGCCGCACGGGCAGGTGAGCATGGACGAGGGTTTGCCGTTGTAGCCGGAGAAGTACGCAACCTTGCCGGGGAATCCAAGACCGCGACCGGCCACATCGAGACGCTCATCCAGTCCATCCAGCAGAGCAGCGACAAGACGGCAGCTGCCATCAACAGTTCCTACAAGGAGATACAGATCGGCATTGAAAGCGTGAACAAGACTCTCGACACCCTCAACCGGATCACTGCAGAATCCAATGTTGTGGCGCAGGGTGTAACAGAGATCACCAAGGCAACCGAGGACCAGGCAGAAGCCACGACCCGTGTGATGGAGGGTATCGAAAAGACCAATGCCATCACCCGCGAAAACCAGGAACGGATGGAGGATATGGCGGCTCTTGCCGAAGAGACAAGTGCCTCCACCGAGGAGATAGCCAGTGCCTCGACCGAACTCGCCGGCATGGCTGAACGATTAAAGACCATGATGGATACGTTCAAAGTAAGGTGAAGCAATGGTTGAAACTATTGATGTGGTGGAATTTGAACTGGGCGGGGAGCGGTATGCCCTCGATATCCAGCTGGCACGCGAGATCGTGGAGATGATCCCCATCACCCCCATCCCGCGTGCACCTCCCTATATCTCCGGCGTGATCAATCTCCGGGGGGAGATCACCAATATTATGAATCTCAATGCGTTGCTTGGTCTTGCGAACACAGAGATCCGCAGCAACCAGAAGATAATCGTCCTTGTACCGGAAGCGGCGGGGGGAAGCAATGTCGGCATTATTGTCGACGATGTCAGCAGCGTCATGCAGGTTTCAGAGGCAGATATCGATCATATCGGTGAAGGGTTCTCTTCTGACTTCTCCTCATTCGTCAAGGGAATCATCAAGATGAAGGGCGAAGATGCGGCAAGTAAAAAGAAAAACCTGATCATCTGGATCGATATGCAGAAAGTGATCAAGGATCTTGCAGAAGCATAAAACTAAAGAGAGTAAGGCATTGTCACAGGATGCAGTACCGGGAATAACGGAATGGAGAACGGAATGACGGAACGACCAGGAAGAAAAGCATTGTTCAGCGGGGCGATACCAAAAGCACCGGCACAGGCCGGCTCTTCAGAAGAGATTGCAGCTCATGTGCAGCAGCTGAATGAGGAGATTGCCGCAGCACTTTCTGCTGCGGCTGCAGGAACGACGGTAAATCCCCTTGAGCCGGCCCGGTTTGGTGCGGAATATACAACGTTAATCTCTGCCGTGAACCGGGTGCTCCGGGAACTGGTGCAGGACAGGAAGATCCCTGTCCCGGCAGCAGTTCCGTTTGCACCGGTTTCCACTCAAGCCACCAGTGACCAGCAGGCCAGGTATGAACTGGAGATCGAAGACCTGCGCCACCGGCTGGATCTGATGGTGGGCAGGAACCCGGTTCCCATGCTGGTTACCACGCCTGCCTTTTCCATCCTGGAGGCAAATGATGCCTATGTCCAGATGAGCGGCATTGCAAAAGATGCGCTGACGAACACGAGCCTTGCAGGATTCCGGATTATCAGCCAGACCGGAGAAGGGGCGAAAGTTGCCCTCCTGGAAAAGCGCCGTTCCTTTGGTCAGGTCACGGTCGAGCTTCCCTCCGGCAGGCGTATCCTGGAACAATATTGTATCCCTGTAGTTGCCGGGGACGGGGCCATCACGTCCCTCCTGTTTGTGTACAACGATATCTCTGCGCAGTCCCAGAAGAACGGTGAGATCGAGCAGCTCCGGCAGAGATCTGAGACGATCGTCCAGCAGAACCCGATGCCGATCCTCCTGGTTGACAAAAGCTTCCACATCCGTGTCGTCAACGAGGCATACATCTCCATGAGCGGTATCAGCCGTAATGACCTCCAGAATATGACCCTCCATGATTTCCGGGTACTTGAACAGTCGGGAGAAGGGCTCAAGAGCGTGATCGGTGACGGGAAGCGTTCGAAAGGCGAAGTTCTCGTCGAGTTCCCCCAGGGGGCCAGGCGACTCCAGCAGTATGGCATCCCAATCCATGATGCTTCCGGTAATGTGGGCAGTATCCTGATCGTTTACAACGATATTACGGAAGACCGGAAAAAGCTGGATGAGATCAACACGCTCGTTGCCAGCCAGGAAGCCGGCCAGAGGGAACTCCAGAAAAAGATGGAAGAAGTGGCAACTCTCAAGCAGCGTTCCGATATCATCGTCAAGCAGAACCCGATGCCGATTATGCTGATGGATACCGGGTTCAAAATCATCATGGCCAATGAGGCTTACCAGGTCCTGACAGGGATTGACAGGAAACAACTCCTTGCCATGAATGCCAAGGATTTCAGGATCATTGAACAGAAAGGCGAGGGCCTGAAAAAAGTGCTCACCGAAAAGAAACGGAGTTTTGGCCAGATAACCATCGAGTTCCCCTCGGGCCGGCGCGTCCTTGAGCAGTATGGGATCCCTATCCTCGATGCCAAGGGAGATCTTACCACAATCCTGTGCGTGTACAACGATATCACCGTCCAGCGCGAGCAGGAAGCGAAGATCGTTGTGATGATGGACGATGCAAAGGCGAATGCGGAACTCCTCACGGTCAGCGCCGCAGACCTCCAGACCGCGATGGCAAAGATCTCAGCAGGCGATCTTACGTTCCGGCTCAGCCTTGATGATGCCGATCCTCTCGTCAAGATAAAAATCGACTACAATTCCGCTGCCGGGTCTATCCAGAAGGTCCTGGCCGGCCTCACGGATGCGGTGAAACGACTCGATGCCACCATCAATGATACTATCAGGAGCACCGAGGAGATCGCAAAGGCAACGGAGCAGGTGGCGCTCTCCAGCCAGAAATCCACGGACAGTGCCAAGACCCAGATCAACAGCATCCAGAAGATCTCCAATGATATCTCTGAAATATCTGCATCCATCGAGCAGATTGCAAGCACCTCGCATGACGTCATGACCCATGCCGAGAAGGCGTCAAAGGAAGGTGCACAGGCTGCTGAGATTGGGAAGATTGCTACCAGCAAGATGCAGATCGTGGAGACGATCTCCAAGCAGAGCGTGGATGAGATCACTGCCCTCAACGACCAGATGCGCCAGATATCAAAGATCGTGAACCTCATTACGGATATTGCCAACCAGACCAACCTGCTGGCCCTGAACGCAGCCATTGAAGCCGCGCGGGCCGGGGAACACGGGCGCGGATTTGCTGTCGTCGCCGGAGAGGTAAAGAACCTGGCAGGTGAGTCCAAGAAAGCAAGCAGCCAGATTGAGAGTCTGATTCGCGCTATCCAGGGCAAGAGCGAGCAGACCTCGGTTTCCATGCGGAATTCTTTCGAAGAGATCAAGGCCGGTATCGACAGCGTCAACAGGACTGTCGAGTCCCTGAACATGATCATATCTGAAGCAAACATCGTCTCGGCCGGTGTAAGTGAGATTACCAAAGCGACCGAGGACCAGGCAAAGGCGACCGGCCAGCTGATGTCCGGTATCGAGTCATTCAGCAAGCTCACAGGAGAAAACCAGCAGCGCATGGAAGACATGGCCGCCCTTGCCGAAGAAACGAGTGCCTCGACCGAGGAGATTGCCAGTGCGTCATCAGAGCTCTCGGCTATGGCAGAGCAGAGCCGGAAGACGATGGAACAGTTCAGGCTCAACTAACGGGAAAACGGGATTAATTCAGGGACAGGATAACGTGAATGGTTATGGATGATTTTGCCGCTCTCAAACGATACATAGAACAGACACTGAAGATCCAGTGCGGGAATTACAAGGAGGATTATATCAAGCGGCGGCTGCTCTCACGGATGCGATCCACCAATACGACAAATTATGAGGATTATCTCAAATATCTCAAGGTCAACGTTCCGGAACTGGAAGTCCTGCGAAAAGCGCTTACCATCAACGTAACGGAGTTCTTCCGTGACGGTGACGTATACGATGTCTTAAAAAAAGAAGTACTGCCGGACCTCTTTAAAAAGCGCAAACGGCTGCGTATCTGGTGTGCGGGCTGCTCAACCGGGGAAGAGCCTTACTCAATTGCCATGATCCTTCATGATTTCATCGGCCAGAACAAGGAACTTTCCGCCCAGATCTATGCTACCGATATCGATAAGATTGTCCTTGCAAAAGCACAGGATGGGATCTATACGCCAAAAGCGATGGTGAAACTATCAGAATCGCAGATCCACCGTCATTTCACCAAACTCCCTGACGGAAATTACCAGGTGAAACCGCATCTCAAGGAATTGATCCGTTTCCGCCCCCATGACCTGATGGGAGGGGAACCCATAGCAAAATGGCTCGACCTGATCACCTGCCGGAATGTGACGATCTATTTCACGGAAAAACAGAAGGATGACCTGGCCCGGCAGTTCCATACCGCTCTGGTCACTGATGGTTACTATATTATGGGAAAGACCGAATACCTGGGCCGGCAGGTCGAGAACCTGTTTGCCCCAAAGCACTCGGTGCAGAAAGTTTTTGTGAAAAAGGAGTAAGTGTCCCCCACTGCCTGACGTTTCAGTTGTGTTTTTCTCCCTCTCCTTTTACTTCAGCCTCTGTTCCACGCTCGAATCCGCTGGTGAGGTTCCTTTGTAACTCTTTCCTTGCGGCATGTATCTTTATCTGGTTCAGTACCGTGACAAAATTGACACCGATGATGAGCAGGACAAGAAGCAGGCTTACCCAGAGCATCACACCCTGTGCAGAGAGGAATGCCGCCCAGAGCAGGACAACAAAAGAGATAAGATAAAAGACAAGCCATGTCCGAAGCCCGGGTAACTCCATACCCATGCATGTTCTCCGTTTGGATAATAAAACATCCGGCTTACCGTCAGCCAGCAGTCTTTGTGGCTCATGTATGCTCCCGGAACAGACTCCGTCAGGATGATCTTGCCCTGGAATCAGCGTTTTATAATCGTCACGTTTTTTTAGGTACCCTTCCAGTACTACTTGTGGAAACCGGAGATATCCTGACACTTGTGGTCGGAGTAGTAATTGTGATCGTCATCGCTTTCATTGCAAATCCCCACTACCTGTCGGAGCTCAGTTCTCCCGCACTGACACCAATACCAACACCAGTCCCTCCGGTTACAGAGAAGCCCGTACCCGTCACTACAATACCCGTGATTACTGCACTTCCGTCCCAGGATGAAACTCCCACCCCCCAACCTACGATTGCTCCCCCGTACCGGATCTTTTATACCGGCAACCCGTTTTTATACCCAACGTTCAAGATGCCTGATAATATGGACACGTTCGGGGCAGGGGATGTGCCGCTCCGGAACCGTGAAATGGTACCTTTTGCATATATTTCTGAAAGCCGTGGCGGCCTGACCCAGAAATTCCTTGTCCCTTACCCGATATGGGTCATCAATACGACCGTAATTGCCAACCTTACGCCCCAGTACGGGAATTTCAAAATGGCTCTCTGTTATGCGTCCAACGGCACCGTGATTAACGGTGAGGAGATCTTAAACCGGGGATCCCTGTACCGGGTGATTGAGACTTCAAATACCGATATGTATATGATCATCACCACCGATTACATCGACAGCTATATCATCACCCTGGAGACGCCCCGGGATTATTACGACCAGTATTACAAGCGACCGGCGTAATACGGGAATTTTAAAATTTTAACGGAGAAGAGCCGGAGGATCCCGGGGGCAGTCAGATCTTTTCTACGGTGACCCGGACCTTGTCCCCGGCTTTCAGGGTATGCCCTTTTGGTATATCGATGTTGAACCAGAGGGCATCGGGATTTTCCTGGGTCGGATCCTGTGACATCAGGCAATCCTTGTTATCGTTGATAGTTGCAACAAATTCAATCTCTGATTCCAGTTCAAGAACTTTTGTCATGATAAAAGAGTGTGGTGACTGGATTTCAGATTGCACGTGGTGTAACCATCCACGTCGTGCTGTTCGAATAGCTCCAGCGGATTATGTCAAGTTCCTTACAGATATCTGCAAGGATTGCCATGTTTGTACCTACTTCTTTGGGTGACAGTCCAAGGTCTTTTGCAATATATTTGGATTTGAAATAATGCTTCCCCTTGGTTATACCGGAGTTGAGATACAAAACGATCTTGTGCTGGGTCTCATTGTACGTCTCCCGTAATTTTTTGGTTGTTGACATGTTGTGCCTCAGCATTAAAAACTCATATAGATCAATTCCTATATATAAATATCTAATCATACTGACAAAAATCCAGTCCTGTTTTTTTCACCAGACC
>Ga0074046_10002426_pt1 | contig 16117 bp, 10 predicted proteins | sample BogForMeECP23OM3_FD_94441 | JGI IMG/M metagenome (GOLD analysis project Ga0074046, IMG submission 94441) | Bog forest soil microbial communities from Calvert Island, British Columbia, Canada - Bog Forest MetaG ECP23OM3 | ecosystem: Environmental > Terrestrial > Soil > Wetlands ...
ACCGGGATTTGCGTTACACCTGGATCTATAATCTTCAACCTCCGGGGTTGACGGGGGATCCTCTGGGAAAGACGCAGGACGAGGCCTTCAACCCTAAGGATAGTGAGCACATCACGGAAATCCGCCGGCAGGTGTTGGAGACCGGGGTGGGAACGCGTCATGAAGTACAGGCCACGGAGGGCGACCGAACGCGCTACTTCGATATCACGATCGAACCGCTTTTCGACCCGGCGGGCGGGGTGATTGGGCTCACCGGCGCCAGCATGGACGTTACCGAGCTCCGGGAAACAAGCGAGGCGTTGCGCGAAGCCAAGAAAAAGCTTACGGAAGAGAAACTTTATCTGGAGCAGGAAATCGATACGGAGCTGGGGTTCGGGGACATCATCGGGCACAGCAAGGCCCTGGAAACCGTCATGGAGATTGTGGGGAAAGTGGCGGCCAGCAATGCGACCGTGCTGCTGCTGGGGGAGACGGGAACCGGGAAAGAACTGGTGGCGCGGGCGATCCACTGGTTGAGCGAGCGTGTCAACAACAGTTTCATCAAATTGAATTGCGCGGCGATTCCGACGGGGTTGCTGGAAAGCGAGCTGTTCGGTCATGAGAAGGGCGCGTTCACGGGAGCGGTGAGCAAGAAGATTGGGCGACTTGAGCTGGCGGACAAGGGCACGCTGTTTCTGGACGAGATTGGGGAAATTGAGCTGGCGCTGCAGCCGAAGCTGCTGCGAGTTTTGCAGGACCAGGAATTCGAACGGCTGGGCGGAACCCAGACATTGAAGGTGGACTTCCGCCTGATTGTGGCGACGAACCGCAATTTGGCTGAAGCGGTGCGACAGGGCGAGTTTCGGAGCGATTTGTATTACCGGCTGAATGTTTTTCCGGTGCGCGTGCCACCGCTGCGGGAGCGGCGGGAGGACATCCCGGTGCTGGTGGAGCATTTTGCGCAGAAGTTCGCGCGGCGGATGAACAAGTCAATCACGAGCATTCCAAAGAAAGCCATGGACGCGCTGATGGCGTGGGAGTGGCCGGGGAATGTGCGGGAGTTGGAGAATTTTATCGAGCGCTCGGTGATTCTGACGCAAGGTTCGGTGCTGGCGGCGCCGCTGAGCGAACTGCAGCCGATCACCACAGAGGAGACCATCGTGGATGAAACTCTGGAAGCGACGGAGCGCGAGCACATTCTGCGGGCCTTGCGGGAGAGCCACGGGCAGATTGGCGGACTTAAGGGGGCAGCGATGCGGTTGGGATTGAAGCGGACGACGCTGCAATCGAAGCTGAAGCATTTGGGAATCGACCCGCGGCCGAGAGCGCAGTAGAAGGGGAACGGGCGGGGGACGCCCGTCGCTCCAATTTCGTCGTTTGATCGCCTCAGGCGGCTTTCTTGATGGCATGGTAGACGAGCAGGACTATGATCGCGCCGATGACGGCTACGAGCAGACTGTAAAGGTTGACGCCCGTCACTCCGTGACCTCCGAAGAAACTGAAGAGCCATCCTCCGACCACGGCGCCGACGATGCCCAGGATGAGGTCGAGGATGAGTCCTTCTCCCGTGTTGTTGACGATTTTGCTTCCGATGAAACCGGCAATCAGACCGAGCACGATCCAGGCTAGAATTGACATCGATTGATCTCCTTCAATACCAGGATTGAATTTCTTTCAAGAAATCAAGCCGAGACTATAGCAGAAGATGGGGTGGGTGGGAATCGGGTTCTGTGGCTTGCCGATCTACCGAGACGGAGCGAGTGGAGGACTGCCGCTAGCTTCGCCCGGCTGGAACGGGGCGGAGCCCCGTCACCACACAATCTCACCACACAATCTCGCTCCACTACACCAACCGGAGAAATGCTCTAGTAGTCGGCGGGCAGGCTCTGGAGTTGCTCCATGGTGAGGACTGGCCCTTCTTTGCAGACGTAGATGGGCCCAACATTGCATCTCCCACACTTGCCGATGCCGCACTTCATGCGGTTTTCAATACTGGTGTAGACGGACGCGGGAGTCACGCCCATCTTGTCGAGGATGGGGAGCGTGTTCTTGATCATGATGGGCGGGCCGATCACCAGCACCACCGGATCTTTCGATTTAACCTGCGCGCGTTCAAACACGTGAGGGACGAATCCGATCTCGCCTTCCCAATCCGGGGTCTCGCCGCCGGGATCGACGCAGCGGATCACGCGTACGCGCTCGTGCTTTGCCCATTCATCCAACTCATCCACATAGACGAGGTCGGCTACGGTGCGGGCGCCGTAGACAATGGTGATGTCGCCGTAGTCAGCGCGATTTTCCAGCGCGTACCAGACGGCGCAGCGTATCGGGGGCATGGCAATGCCGCCACCGAGGAAGATGAGGTCGTGGCCCTTCCACACGTCCATGGGATAACCATTGCCATAAGGACCACGAAAACCGACAATGTCGCGCTCTTCGATCTTCCACATGGCTTCGGTAACGCGGCCGACCTTGCGGAAGCAGAACTCGATCCGGTCTTTCCAGTTCGAACTGGAGCAAATGTTGAACGTTGACTCGCCATAGCCGAATGCCGAAAAAATCCCGAACTGCCCGACCTTGAACGAGAAGTTGCGGGCGCGCTCGGGATCGATGAACCGCAGCGACACCGACTTCACGTCAGCCGTCTGCCGGCGAACCGACGTCACCTCCATGAGGTCGGGCTGGTAGACGTTAGCGTTAGCGTTATTCATGATCGATTTCCGTGGCAACGCTCAGCACCCCGATTCCCTCGGGGCAGTTGCGCGTGCAGTTGCCGCATCCGGTGCAGAGAATCTCACCGAATTTCTCGGGGTAGATGGAGAATTTGTGGAGAATGCGCTGGCGCTGCCGGCCAGGCTGCCCAGCGCGTGGATTGTGACCGGAAGCATGGGCTGTGAACATTGGAAACTGGCACGAGTCCCATATACGGTAGCGCGCGTTGCCCGCCGAAGGCCCGGCGTCAACGATGTCAAAACAATGGCAGGTTGGACAGGTAAAAGCGCATGTGCCGCAGCCTATGCAGGTCAACGCATGCTCTTTCCAGAATGGATCCTCAAAGTGCCGATCGACGAATTTACGAACGGCCGCCGGATCGAACCGCTTTTCTGGACCGGCATCCGCCCGCCCCTCCATGCTCGACTTCTGAGTCTTGCCGTGGAACAGGGCACGCCCTTTATCGGTGACGCACCGGACTTCGTAATCTCCATGGCCATGCGCGAACAGCATCACGTCAGATCCGCGCTCGGCTGCCGGGCCGAGGCCCACGGAAGTGCAGAAGCAGCTTTCATCATGCTGGTTGCAGGCGAGCGTGACGACCGTAGTGGCCGTCCGGCGGTCGTTGTAGAACTCATCCTTGAAATCCCAGTTGAAGATACGATCCAGGATGGGCAATGCTGCTGCGTCGCAGGGCCGTGCCGCCACCACCACCTGGCTGGGCACAGGAGCGTCGCGGCCAGTCAACTCAATGTTGTTTCCCCGGATGCGATATCCATAAAGCTTTTCCTGCTTGGGAAAAACAAATTCCTTGATCGAGTTGTCCGGACGCAAGAAGCCTTCGAGCAGAAGCTCGTCCGGAGAACTGAGCCTCGCGTAGAGGATCAAAGTTGGCTTGATCCGGGTTGGCCCGGCAACAACAGTGCCGGCGGCGATGCAGTCCCCGAGAAGCTGGCGCAATCCGGCCTGGGAGATCATCTCGCTCACCGGATGAAGTCCTCCTTATCCTGTAGAGCATAGGAGCCGATCACGGGCTCAGCGGCAGGGTCTACGCCCGGGTCATAGTTAAAGTTCTGCTGCGCCGCCTTGTGCAAAGCGATGTTCAGGAGGGCCAAATCGATTCCGGCCGGGCAGGCGCGCGAGCACTCGCCGCATCCCACGCAACGCGCTGCCAAGTGAAAGGCGCGTGCAATCTGCCACGCGAAATTGCCTTTCGTGCTGGGCGCCGGATCAATCGCGATCGGCTGGTTCTTATCCACGATGCAGCGTTCGCAATAGCACATGGGGCAGACTTGCCGGCAGGCGTAGCACTTCACGCAGCGGTCGAACTGTTTCGCCCAGAAAGCCATGCGCTGAGCGGGCGGCATCTCCATCAAGGCGGCAAAACGATTGGGAGGAGGGGTGGTCTGCGCCACGGGCGCTGCGGCCTCGCCCAGGCTTTCATCGGCAAATCGACGAGTGCGGGCGGTGCAGAATGTACACTTTGGCTCGCCTACGCCCTCGCAACCCATGCCAATCACGTGAATATCTTTGCGATCGATCTGGGATTCTTTCTCCAGCACCACCAGCGACTTTTCATCGCAGGGCTTCACAACCACGGCGGGCTTGCCGAGCGCCCTGATCTCTTTCCGCTTCAAATAAGCCGTCAGATTGCTGACGCAGCGGTTGTTCCAGACCAGGCGATCAACGTCTTCCGGGCGGGTGACCATGGCCGGTCCGCGCTTGCCATAACCGATTACGACTTTTACCGTGGCGTCGGCCAGCAACTTGCGGCAACTCTCACGGAGCAGACCCTCCGCGGGCAAGGTCCGGAACTCGAACGGAGCGGGCGCCCCGCCGGGCAGGTCTTTTCCAGAATTCTTGGCCGATCCGTTGGCGTAGAGATCGGTGTACGGTCCGAGCTGCCGGGTTTGCTCCGTGATCTCGGCGATCACCTGCTGCCACTTCTTGCCTTCGGCCGCCGAAATCCAGGTGAAGTGAATGCGCCGCAGATCGAAGCCCAGTGTGTCGAGCAGTTCACGGAACAGAATCCAACGCCGTCGCGCATGATAATTGCCCGCCGTGTAGTGGCAGTCTCCGGGATGGCAGCCGGAGACCAGAACGGCGTCTGCGCCAATCTCGAATCCCTTGACGATCAGGTTGAAATCGATTCGCCCGGTGCAGGGTAGGCGAATGATGCGCACGTTGGTGGGATACTCCAGCCGCGTCGTGCCGGCAAGATCCGCGCCCAGGTAGGTGCACCAGTTGCAGACGTAGGCTACGATTTTCGGCTCGAAGCTTTTGGCGTCGTTCATGCCAGACTCTCGACCATGGCGTAGATCTGCTGCTCGCTGAATCCCTGGAGGTCCGCGCTCTTGGAGGGGCAAACCGAAACGCAGGTGCCACAGCCCATGCACAACCCCGGATTCACCCGCGCCGTGCGTTTGATGAAAACTCCTCTGCCGGTGCGCACCTCGGCGCGTTCGATGGCGTGATAGGGACAAGTGTTTAGGCAGGTGTAGCAGGCGGCGCACATCTGCTCGTTGATGGCGGCGATCTCCGGCTCACGGGTCAGTTCGTCGGCCGCCAGCATCACCTGCACCTTGCTGGCCGCGGCGGAAGCCTGGGCCACCGCCTCGGGAATGTCCTTGGGCGCCTGGCACGCGCCCGCGATGAATACTCCCCCAGTGTTGGTCTCCACCGGACGCAACTTAGGATGCGATTCCATCAGGAAGCCGTGCTCGTCGTAACCAATGTTCAGTTTTTGCGCCAGTTCTTCCACGCCATCGGCAGGGCGCATGGCGGAGGCAAGCACAACCAGGTCGGCCTCGATCGTCACCGGCACTCCGGCGAGCGTATCCGCGCCACGCACCATCAGCTTCCCGTCTTCCTGGGTTATTTTGGAAACGCGTCCGCGATAGTATTTTGCGCCGTCCTGCTCAATGGCGCGCCGGACGAATTCGTCGTACCCTTTGCCGCCCGCGCGAATGTCCATGTAGAAAACGTGGGCCTGGCCGTCGTGCACCTTGTGCTTGTAAAGCATGGTGTGCTTGGCGGTGTACATGCAGCAGATCTTGCTGCAATACGGCAGACCCTTGGCGTTGTCGCGCGAACCGACGCAACTGATGAACACCACGTTCTTCGGAACAGCGCCATCGGACGGCCGCTTGAAAACGCCACCCGTGGGCCCGGAAGCGGAAATCAGGCGCTCGAATTGCAACGAGTCGATAACATCTTTGTATTTTCCGTAGCCATACTCGCCGTAACCCGAGAGCGACGCCTTGGGCTGCTCTTTGGCAATGCTGTAGAGTTTGTAGCCCGTGGCCACGACGATACAGCCAACCGATTCTTCGACCACGCGGTCTTCGTCTTTGAAATTGATGGCGCCAGCTTTGCACTTTTTCTCGCAAAGTCCGCAGCCGTTGCGAATGAGTTTCGCGCAGACCTTTTTATCGATAACCGGACGGGCAGGCACCGCCTGCGGAAAAGGAATATAGATGGCGGGGCGCATGCCCATGCCGTAATCGAACTCGCTGGGGTTCTTCTTCAGGGGACAGACGTTCCAGCAGTCGCCGCATCCGGTGCACTTGCTGATATCGACATAGCGGGCCTTTTGCCGGATCTTGATCTTGAAATTCCCGACAAATCCGTCGACCGCCTCCACTTCCGAGTAACTATAGAGCTTGATGCGGGGATGCTGCCCAACCTCCACCATGCGCGGCGTCAGGATGCACTGCGAGCAATCGAGCGTGGGAAAGGTCTCGGAGAGACCCGCCATTTTGCCGCCGATGGAAGGCTCGCGCTCGACCATGACCACTTCATGTCCCGCATCGGCAATGTCGAGGGCCGCCTGGATGCCCGCAACTCCGCCTCCGATTACCAATGCCCGCCGCGTGACCGGGACTTGGATCGGCCGCAGGGGAACGTCGTTGCGCACCTTGGCAACCGACAGGCGGATAATGTCAATTGCCTTCGCCGTCGCGCTTGGCTTGTCGTGATGCACCCAGGAGCACTGCTCGCGGATATTGGCCATCTCGACAAGGTAAGGATTCAGGCCCGCTGTTTGCGCCGCCCTGCGGAAGGTCTTGAGGTGCATGTGAGGCGAGCAGGAAGCGACGACGATGCCATCGAGCTTCTCCGACGCGATCTTCTCGCGCACCATCGCCTGTCCCGGGTCCGAGCACATGTACTTGTAGTTGAGCGAGCAGCGCACGCCCGGGAGTCCGGCCACCTGGGTTGCGACTTCGTCCACGTCGACGGTGCGGGCGATGTTCTCGCCGCACCAGCACGTGAATACACCAATTCTCGACATTGCTTACGCCTTCGTCACGAAATGCCGGTTGATTCCCAGTTGTTCCGCGGAAATTCCCAACGCCAGCCCGACCAAATCGGAAAGGTAGTAGACCACCAGAGCCAGATTCTTGCCGTACCGGCGGTTAACGGCTTCCTGCTTCATGTCCAGATTGACGTGGCACATGGGACACGCCACCACGAGGCAGTTGGCGCCATGCGCGGCGGCATTGGACAAGATCTTGTGCGCAAGGTCCAGGACCGTGTCCTCGTTCGCCATGGTCATGCCCGCGCCGCAACATTCCGTCTTGTAATTCCACGCCACCGTCTTCGCTCCGGTTGCGGCTACAACCGACTCCATGGAAGTGGGCTGCTCGAAATCGTCGAAATGCACCACGTCCGGAGGGCGAGTCAGAAGGCAGCCGTAATAGCAGGCAGCGACAGTTTCCTTCAGCGGCGTCTTGACCACCGCCTTCAGCCGGTCGAGCCCGATGTTCTGGAATACTTGAATCAGGTTGAGGACTTGACTGTCTCCGCGCAGATCCGCTTCCACGATTTGCGAAAGCTCCTGGCGAAGGCCGTTCCCGGCAATCGCCTTCTGTGTCTTCAGCAACTGCATGGAACAGAGCGGGCAAGGCGCGAACAATTGTTTATGGCCGTCGCGCTCAGCCAGCGCAAGATTGCGCGCAGGCAGCGCCAGTGACAGCTTGTGATTGAACGAGTGGGCAGCGGTGGCACCACAGCAGATCCAATCCTTTACTTCTTGAAGCTCCACATCCAGCATGCCGAGGCAAGCACGCAGCGACTGCTCATAGTCATTGGACGATCCATGCAGCGCGCAGCCGGGATAGTAGCCGATGTTCATTTCTTCTCCGGCTCCGAGCAACGCGCAAAAATGCGATCGACCACGCCACGGTCTTTCGCTTTCCCGGGAAGCAAGTGCAGCTTCTTCCTCTTGTTCAGTTGCGGCGCCAGAGCGGCATCCTTGAACAGCACGCCAATTCGGCCGGTGTTCCACGCGACATCGGCTTTGTAGAGGCCGATCAGCTCAAGCTCGGCCAGACGGCCGTTACGTCTTATGTTGTCGAGAAACGCTTTCTGAAACGCGATTACGGCGTGCTGCGACGTAGCGGCCTCGCCGAGGGAGAGCGAGGATTCGCGCAGCATATCCATGACTCCCGCGCAATCCACGCTCTTGGGGCACCGCGCGGAACAGGTCTGACAAGAAACACACTCCCAGATGGCGCTTGATCGCAAGGCTGTGCCGGAATCATCCAACTGCAAGAGGCGAATCAACTGATTCGGGGTGAGATCCATCCGGGCGGCAACCGGGCACCCGGCGGTGCACTTGCCGCACTGATAACAATCCTGGAAATGGGTTTGGGCCAGGCCCGCCGGAAGAAAAGAGTCGGGCGCGCGCAGCGGTAAGACGTTGTCCTCCAAATCCTGCTCCACTCAATAAGTTAGCCTCGCGCAGCAAAGCGCGTCAGTGAGGCGAGTCACCGCGCAGTGTGACCAAAATATCCGGCGCGATCTCAATGACGAATCTCACGCTCCCACTTCTTCTCAAAGAATACGAATGAGTGGAGGGGACCTGCTGCAATTTCCTTACTGTATAGCTCCCCAAACTCGGTTGACCCGGCTGCGCCGACAGCCTACCATTACGCCTTCGCGGGCTAGGGCCATCTTTACCCGCCCTGCTCGTAGAATCAAAGGCAAGGCGGCGGACAGAGCCTGCCCTGAGCGAAGTCGAAGGGAGTGTCCGCCCTACACGACCATGGACATGATCGGCCAAACTTTCTCTCACTACCGCGTGCTGTCGAAGCTGGGCGGCGGCGGAATGGGAGTGGTTTATGAGGCGGAGGATTTCCGTCTGGGGCGGCATGTCGCGCTGAAATTCATTCCCGATCATTTGGTGAAGGACCAGCGTTCGCTGGAGCGGTTTACGCGGGAGGCGCGCGCCGCATCGCAACTCAACCACCCGAACATCTGCACCATCCACGACATTGAGGACAACGACGGGCACCCGTTCATTGTCATGGAGAAGCTGGAAGGCGAAAGCCTGAAGCAGCGGATTCACGGCAAAGCCCTGGACCTTGAAGACCTGCTGGACATTGCGGTGCAGGTGGCGGACGCGCTGGCGGCGTCGCATGCCAAGGGGATTGTGCATCGCGACATCAAGCCGGCAAACATTTTTCTGACTCCGAATGGGCAGGTGAAGATTCTGGACTTTGGACTGGCGAAACTGGCCAAGGATCAGAGTTTGGGCATGAGCTCGGACTCGTCGCTGGAGGAATCGCTGACCCAGGTGGGAGTAATTCCGGGGACGGCGGTTTACATGTCGCCGGAGCAGGCTCGCTCGGAAGATCTGGATATGCGCAGCGACATATTTTCGTTTGGCGTGGTGCTGTTCGAGATGGCAACCGGGAAGAAGCCGTTCACCGGAACGAACGTGGTGACGACGCTGCATGCAGTGATCAATTCAAAGCCGGCATCGCCGAGGTCGATCAATCCGGCGGTGCCGGCGGAACTTGAAGCCATCATTGGAAAAGCAATGGAGAAGGACCGCAACCAGCGCTACAAGAACGCAACGGAGATGAAGACCGACCTGGCGCAGCTAAGAATAAAGACAGGAACGGACCCGATGCTACGGAGCGGGTTTCGTCAGGCGTCGGGGCTGCACACGGCGACGAAAACCTTCCAGAAGCCGAGTTCGAAGCTGAACTGGATCATCGCTGGGGTGGCGGCGGTGGCGTTCGTGGCAGTCGTGGCGATAGGAGCATGGTGGCTGAAGCACAGGGTGGCAACGGTGGAGGCGGGGAGCCGGACGATCGCGGTACTGCCGCTGCAAAATGTCAGTAATGACACGGAGAGCGAGTTTCTGCGTTTTGCGCTGGCGGATGAGATTGCAAATGCGCTGACCTATACGCATTCGCTGGAGATCCGGCCCTCGGCGTCGACGCAAAAATACGGCAACGGAGAAGCGGATCCGGCAAAGGCTGGGCGCGAGTTGGGCGTGGGCACGGTGGTGGTGGGACACTTTCTGCGGCAAAAGAAAATGGTGATGGCGACGCTGGAAGCGGTCGACGTGAAAGACAACAAGGTGATCTGGAGCGGTACTCTGACCTCGCCGACGGATAACTTGATCGCGTTGCGGAACCAGATGGCGAAGAAAGTGCGGCTGGAGCTGGTTCCGGCGTTGGGGATCGCGAACAGGACAGTGGAAACCAGCAGCGCTCCGGCGAATCGCGAAGGGTATGACTTGTTCTTGCGGAGCGTGGCAATGCCCCACGATGGCGCTGGGAATAAGGATGCGATCGCGATGCTGGAGCGGGCGGTTAAGCTTGATCCGAATTACGCACCGGCATGGGAAGCTCTGGGGCGGCGATATTACTTCGATGCGATTTATTCGGGCGGAGGGGCAGCGGGGTATCAGCGCTCGAATGCGGCGTACCAGCGGGCGCTTGCGCTGGAACCGGGACGGGTGGGTGCGGCTGGATTTCTGGCGGCGAACGAAGTCGAGACCGGGAATCTGGACAAGGCTTATGAAGACGCACGGGCCCTGGTGCAGAAACGTCCGGATAATGCGTTTGCGCATTACTCGCTGGCTTATGTATCGCGCTATGCCGGGCTACTGGATGAGGCGCAGAGCGAGTGCGACAAGGCGTTGGCCATCGATTCGACAAACTACAACTGGCGTTCGTGCTCGTTTGCTTTTTTTGAGCAGGGGAAGTCAGAGCGGGCAATGGAGTATCTGAGGCTGGATGCGGGGTCGGAGTGGTCGAACGCGGTGCGAGTTCCGGTGCTGATGCGGCAGGGAAAGACGGCGGAAGCGCAGGAGGCGGCGCGGCAGATGACGGAGAATGCGACGTGGATGCGGGGACTGCTGCAAGCATGCCTGAACAAGGCGCCGGAAACGGAGGTCCACCGGCTGGCGGAGCAGGCGAAGAACGAATTATTAGCGGAGCAGGATCCGGAGTTGAAGTACACCCAGGGCGCGGTGCTGGCGGCATGCGGCGAAAAGCAGATTGCATTCGCATTTCTGCGCAAGGCAGTGGCCGAGAATTATTGCGCGCATCAGGCATTGCAATCGGACCCGCTGCTGGCGGGCGTGCGCGGGGATGCGGAGTTCCGGCAGATCGTACAAGCGGCGGCGGAATGCCAGCAGAAATTCGCGGCGGCACAGGGGATGGTCCGGTAAGGGCTGGGCGAGAATATATTTGATCCCTTCTTTGAGGAAAATCCATCAGATGGTTATGTTTCGGATGCTGAAGGAGTTGAGGCTTGGATTGGCGCGCAAAGGGTTTGCGGCTGCGATCCTACTAGTTCTGGCGGCGTCAATTGCGGCGTTCGCCGCGGCGCAGACGGCGGAAAAGAATGCGGCCGATCATCAAGTCGATCAGAAGACCGATCATTACTATGAGCCCCTTCCGCAGGAAACGGGCGCGGCGGGGCTGAAGCTGATGCTGCGGCGGTTGCAGACGACGGCGCGACTGATGCAGGTCGACGCACATCCCGACGATGAAGATGGGGGCATGCTGACCCTCGAATCGCGGGGGAAAGGCGTTTCGACGCTGCTCATGACGCTTACGCGAGGGGAAGGCGGGCAGAACGAATTGGGCAGCAATCTGTTCGACCTGCTGGGCGTGGTGCGGACTCTCGAGGTTCTGGCAGCGGATCGCTACTACGGCGTGGAACAACGCTTCTCTCGCGTAGCAGATTTCGGATACTCGAAGACCCCCGAAGAGACGTTTCAGAAGTGGCAAGGACACGACATTCCGCTGGGCGATATCGTGCGAGTGATCCGCACCTTTCGCCCCGACGTGCTGATCGCGCGTTTTTCAGGCACGCAACGCGATGGGCACGGACACCACCAGGCCTCGGCAATCCTGACCAAGGAAGCTTTTCGAGCGGCTGCCGATCCGAATCGATTTCCGGAGCAGATCAAAGAAGGATTGCAGCCCTGGCAACCGAAGAAGCTGTACATCGGAAATGTGTGCGGCTTCGGGGCCTCAAGCTGCGATGCTGCGAACTACACGGTCAAGCTGAATACGGGAAAAGAAGATCCTCTGCTGGGCGAATCGTACGTACAGTTTGCGATTGAGGGACTGCGGCATCAGCGCTCACAAGCGCTGGGTAGCGTCTCCATTCCCAAAGGCGATCGATTTGCCTACTACAAGCTGGTCGATTCGGTCGTTGATTCTCCAAAGGACAGCGACGGCCACGAGCAGGACTTCTTCGATGGCGTAGATACTACGCTGCCGGGGCTCGCCTCGAAGCTGGGGGATGAAGAGAAAAAGGCGCCATGGCTGCGCGAGCAACTATCCCAGATGCAACAGCGGATTACCCAAGCTGAGCACAACGCTGACAGCGACCCGGCAAAGAGCGCGATGGCTCTCCTGAACGGAAGACGGGCAGCGGATGACCTGTTGCGACGAGTTCGACAATCATCGCTGTCGAATGACGGGGAGAAGTTGCTTACGAGTGAACTCGAGACGAAGCTTAGTCAGTTCCAGCAGGCGGCGAACGTCGCGCTGGGAGTCAAGTTGATCGCAACGTACGATGGCCCACCCGCATCTTCTCCCGAATCGGCAGCTATGGCCGTTCCCGGAGAAAGCATTGCCGTGAAGTCATTGGGTTTTGCCAAGGACGGGATCGTAGTCTCGGCAAAGTTGACGTTAGATACTCCGGGTTGTCTAAAAAGCACGCAAGGAGCAATGTGGACCGACAAACCCTCGCTAGGTGAGGTCGATCTCCGCATGACGCCGTGTGCGAAGGCCGGCTACACACGGCCTTATTGGCATCGACACGATCCTGAGCGCGACGCGCTGCACACGATTGACGAGCCGCAATATCAAACGCTCCCCTTCCCGCCCCCGCCATTTCACGTGCGCATGGAATATCAATATCAAGGCCTCGCCGGGGCGATTGAAGTTCCCGTCATGGTGCGGTTCAAGCAGTCCGACGGGAGCGAGGGCGAGCATCCGCTGGCAGTTGGACCGGAGTTCTCGATTGCATTGTCGCCATCGAACTCCGTCATCCCATCCGACAAGCGCGGCAGCACGAGCGTAAAGACCACGGCTCGCGATCAGAGCAGCGGTTCCCAGGCGCAGATTGGTCTGAAAGTTCCCGAGGGCTGGCGTGCAGAACCGGTGCGCGAATCCGTCAACATTCCGAAGGATGACGCGAAGGACGCTTCTTTCCAGATCTTCCCTTCCGACTTGAAGGAAAGCCAGACCCATATTGGGGCGGAACTCACCAGTGGCAAGAAGGCCTACGGCGAGGGATATACGGTGGTCACGCGCGAAGACCTGGGAACGTTTTACTACTATCAGCCGGCAGTGCAACGCGTCAGCGTCGTCGACGTTAAAGTCCCGAAAGACCTCAAAGTCGGATACATCATGGGCGCGGGCGATGACATTCCCACGGTGCTCGAGCAGGTCGGGATGAATGTCACGATGATTCCAGCCGACAAGCTTGCCACCGAGAACCTGAGCAAGTACCAGACAATCGTGCTGGGCATCCGCGCTTATGACACGCAGAAGGGCGTGATTGACAACAACAAGCGGCTGCTCGCTTTCGTCGAAAATGGCGGACGTCTGGTCGTGCAATACAACACGTTCGGATCCTTTGGGGTGCCGATCGATTTCAATTCCGGCAAGTACACGCCGTATCCGGCAACGCTAAGCCGGGCGCGGGTTTCGGTGGAAGAGGCGCCGGTTGCGATTCTCGATCCGGCAAACCCGATTTTTCATTCTCCAAATGAAGTTACGCAGAAGGATTTTGAGGGATGGGTGCAGGAGCGCGGACTGTACTTTATGTCGCAATGGGATTCGAAATATACGCCGCTGCTGGAGACACACGATCCGGGTGAAGGCGCGCAGAAGGGCGGGCTGCTGGTGGCACACTACGGCAAGGGAACTTATATCTATACGGGCTATGCGTTCTTCCGCCAATTGCCGGCGGGAGTGCCGGGAGCGGTGCGCTTGTTTGTAAATCTGGTCGCCGGTCGTTAGTCGTCGGTCATTCGGGAAGTTGCTCAGAGAGGTACCCTGCAATGACAGCACAGGAGAAAAGCAGGTCCTTCGCTTCGCTCAGGATGACAAACTTAATTGGATTGCCGCATTTCGAACAGTCAACACTGATGAATAATAGCCAACGACTAACGACCATCGACTAACGACTTATTTCATGACAATTCCACTCGAAGGCGGGTCCGACACCAAGCCGCAACTTGTCCGCGGTATTGGCCTTGGATCTGCCACTGCGCTGAACATGATCGACATGATCGGCGTGGGACCGTTCATTACGATTCCGCTGATCGTGACGGTGATGGGTGGGCCACAGGCGATGCTGGGATGGGTGCTGGGCGCGGTGCTCGCCATCTGCGACGGGCTGGTTTGGGCGGAGTTAGGCGCGGCGATGCCAGGATCGGGCGGCTCTTACCGTTACTTGAAAGAAATCTACGGGCCGCAGAAGGTGGGACGGTTGGTGTCGTTTCTTTTTATCTGGCAACTCTCGTTCAGCGCCCCGCTTTCGATTGCTTCGGGAGCGGTGGGGCTCTCGCAATATGCGGCTTTCTTTTGGCCGGGTCTGGAGCGGATATGGTCAACCCGAACCTGGGGCGCGAATTTTCCGGTGCTGGGCTCGATGCAACTGACATGGGTCGTGATGCCGGCGACTCTCGTGGCAATCGGCGTTTGCCTGCTTACGGCGTTTTTGCTTTACCGGCGGATCACGGCGATCTCACGGCTTTCGACGCTGCTTTGGGTGGGCGTGATGGGGACGATCGGATGGATCATCTTCGCGGGCCTGTCCCATTTCAACGCGCATCGGGCATTCGATTTGCCTCCGGGCGCGTTTTCGTTTTCGCGCAACTTTTTTCACGGACTGGGCGGCGCGATGCTGATCGCCGCCTACGACATTGGGGGGTATTACAACGTTTGCTTTCTCGGCGATGAGGTCAAGGAGCCGGCAAAGAACATTCCGCGGGCGCTGTTCCTGTCCATTCTGGCGGTGGTGTGTCTCTATATCGCGATGAATATCAGTATTCTCGGGGTCATCCCGTGGCGGGAGCTGGCGCAGTCGGGCGCGGCGAACAGCAAGCTATACGTGGTCTCGACGCTGATGGAGAGAGTTTACGGACACGGAGCAGGGTCGGTCATCTCGGTTCTGGTGATGTGGACAGCGTTCGCTTCGGTGTTTTCGTTGACGCTCGGATATTCACGCGTGCCGTACGCGGCAGCGCTCGACGGGAACTATTTTCGGGTGTTTGCGCGGGTGCATCCGGTGTATCAGTTTCCTTATGTTTCATTGCTGGCGCTGGCGGGGGTGGCGGCGCTGTTCTGCTTTCTGCGGCTGGCGGATTTGATTGCGGCGCTGGTGGTGATTCGTATTGTTCTGCAGTATCTGGTGCAGGCGGTAGGTGTGATTGTGCTGCGCATCCGGCGTCCGGAGATGGCGCGTCCGTTTCGGATGTGGCTTTATCCGGTGCCGGCGCTGGTGGCAGCGGGGAGCTTCGTTTTCATATTGATCTCGCGCACCGGCTTTCTACGAGAGATTCGATACGCGGCGGTGATTCTGGTAGTGGGGATTTTCGTTTATTGTGTGCGGGCATGGCGACGGCAGGAGTGGCCGTTTGGGAGTGGGTCGTTGGTCGTGGGTCGGTAGTCGGTTGTGTGGCGGCGGAGCTATGCCCCGCCGGGACGGGGCGAAGCCCCGTCCCCACACAAGCTTATCTTCTTGCGGGGCCGTGATGCTTGCGCCAGTCGGCTCCATCGCGTCCACCGTGGAGCGCGATCCCGGTGAGGATGAGTTCGGCGGTGAGCCGGCGCTTGGTGAGGTGGGCGGCGATTCTCTGCTTCGCCGTCTTCGGTGAAACTTTTGGGTCGAGAAACACCAGCACGGACGGGCCAGCTCCGCTGAGAGCGGCGCCGAGAATGCCGGATTCTCCGGTGAGTTCTTTGAGCGCGGGAAGCAGCGGACAGAGGGGCGCGCGATAAGGCTGGTGGATGCGGTCTTCGAGCGCCGAGGAGAGCAGGTCAGGACGATCTTGCGTAAAGGCGGCTAGCAGCAACATCGAGTTCTGAATGTTGGTGACGGCGTCGGCGCGCGAATACTGGAAGGGCAGCACGCGGCGGGCTTGCTCGGTCAGGAG
>Ga0074046_10002428_pt1 | contig 16107 bp, 13 predicted proteins | sample BogForMeECP23OM3_FD_94441 | JGI IMG/M metagenome (GOLD analysis project Ga0074046, IMG submission 94441) | Bog forest soil microbial communities from Calvert Island, British Columbia, Canada - Bog Forest MetaG ECP23OM3 | ecosystem: Environmental > Terrestrial > Soil > Wetlands ...
CGTGATCGGAATCCCTAAGACGATCGATGGTGATATGGCGGCCGGGAAGTATCTACCCATTTCATTCGGCTTCGATACGGCCACGAAGATATTCTCCGAGCTGGTGGGAAATCTGAACCAGGACGCCGCATCCGCCGTGAAATACTACCATTTTGTCAAACTGATGGGGCGAACAGCCAGCAAGATCAGCCTTGAAGTGGCGCTGCAGACCAAGCCCGCGATTGCGCTCATCTCGGAGGAAATCGCGGAGAAAAACATGTCCCTGGACAGCATAGTCGATTATATCGTACGAATTATTACCCTGCGACGCTTGAAAGGCCTAAACCACGGCGTGATTCTCGTGCCTGAGGGGCTGGTGGAGTTCATTCCGGAGATGAGGCGGCTGATCGCCGAGTTGAATAAAGCGCTTGCCGAGTACGAGAAGGACATTTCGGACCTGCCAACGATCGAGAACAAGCGGGAGTTCCTTTTTCCGCATTTGAGGGCCGAATCGGCGCAGTTAATGGCTTCGCTTCCGCCCGATCTTCAGGAGATGCTCATCTTGGACCGTGACGATCATGGAAACGTGAAGGTCTCTCAAATCGAGACAGAAAAGCTGTTGATCGAAAAGATCCGCTATCGCATATCTGAGATGAAACGGCACACGGAGCGATTCTTTGGAGTAGGGGAGGGCAAGATCGAAGCGAGTGCCGAGCAGGTGGATGATTTCAAAAAGGTTACTCTGTTAACGCAGTCCCATTTTCTTGGATATGAGGGTAGAAGCTCGAAACCCACAAAATTCGACGCCGCGTTTACGTTTCAGCTCGGTTTGACGGCCGGTTCTTTGGTGCTTGCCGGAAAAACGGGCTACATGGCCGCCATAACCGACTTTGACAGGGGCGGGCGAGTTCTGGGTCTGCCGCTGACAGGGCTGATCACGGCCGAGATGCGAAAGGGCATAGAGGAATTTGTGATTGAGAAGTCTCTTGTTGAACTGAAATCCCCATCGTTCAGGGTATTTGCCCAAAACCGGGACAAATGGGCAGAAGAGGACCTTTTCAGCAGTCCGGGGGCCATACAGTATTGGGGGCCGACCAGCAGGCAGATCCCCATCATAGTGGCGCTTGATCAGGGCTACCCCGATTTTGACAATTTCGATCTGGGCGAGGAAAAGCAAATCGTGATCGAGTGAGCCTTCAAATGTGGATCCGGATTTTGGGATTTATGGATTCAGAGATTAAGGGAAACAGGTCTACTATGCTGGGGGGCGTATTTCATGGACAAGGGCGGTATAATTAGATACATCGACTATAAGCGGGCTGAAATGGAGACACGCTGACGGCCGAACTTGAAAAGCCCGATAACCGAAACGGGAGAACGAACATGGACAGGAAGAAAAGGCGAATGGTCCGGGGGCAATGTCCCCAGTGCGCGTGCGGAGACGTATCATTCATACCGCCGGAGGAGCTTAAAGAGAAGTACTCCGGCCCTGAAGACCAAATCGAGATTTTATGCCCCAGTTGTGGGACCAAGATCAAGGGTCAACTGGAGTTCGAAGAGAAGAAATAGCAGAGGAACAGGTTAAACCTGTCCCGCCATAAGAGGAGGCAAAAATGAGCACCCCCAAAGCTTGTCCCGGCTGGGAAACATTCAAGAACCTGTCATCTTTCGAATGCAAATGCCCGGAGTGCGGGAAAACAAAGGAGATCTTCTCCGACGAATTCGAAAAGGAGCACTACTGCCGCGGTTGCGGTCAGAAAATCGATTTCACGAAGTGTGTGTTTTCGGGTTCGGGACAATCGGTCTGAGAGGAAGCGCGTGAAGCCGGTGGCCGGATAGCGGGAGTCGAACAGGGTCTAAGCCAGGTCTAAGCTCTGACATTCCCGCGCGGCCCCTCGGGAATGAAGGCTTCCGGACCTGAAACCGCCCGCCAATAAATAACCTCGAAAGAGATTTCATCCACCACCATCGAAATTAGTCTGGCGGATGCTTATCAAATGAGAGTCCACAACCTATCTCGCAGAAGATAGCGGCGTGGTTTTATTTTCTTTATCTGGAAGGAGCCGGAATGGCTAATCGTCTTTCGGGGGAGAAAAGCCCCTACCTATTGCAGCACGCCCAAAATCCGGTGGAGTGGTATCCATGGGGAGAAGAGGCATTCCGGAAGGCGAGCCGTGAAGACAAGCCCATTTTCCTTTCAGTTGGATACTCCGCCTGTCATTGGTGTCACGTGATGGAGCGCGAATCTTTCGAGGATGAGGAAGTTGCGGGCCTGCTCAACCGGAGCTTCGTATCCATAAAGGTAGACCGCGAGGAGCGGCCGGACATCGACCAGGTTTATATGACCGTGTGCCAGGCGACCACAGGTAGAGGAGGGTGGCCGCTGTCCATTTTTATGGGTCCGGACAGGAAACCTTTTTTCGCCGGGACCTATTTCCCCAAAAGAGCTCGGATGGGAATGCCGGGTTTAATGGAAATAGCAGGTAAAATTTCTGAACTCTGGACCGGTGAGCGGGAGCAACTTGGCAGGATAAGCGAAGAGATAACCCGCGCCATTGAGCCGAAGAGGTTGGAACGACCAGACCGGCTTCCCGGTTTGGAGTTGCTTGAGAGGACCTGGCGTGAATTAGCCAGATCGTTTGATCCTGTGTGGGGCGGATTCGGGAGCGCCCCTAAGTTCCCGAACCCTCATAATCTTACTTTCCTTACGCGATGGAACAGCCGAAATCCCGGGTCCAATGCAATTGAAATGGTTGAAAAAACGCTCTTGTCCATGCGCTCGGGCGGGATATTCGACCAGATCGGCTTCGGTTTTCACAGGTATTCGGTCGACGAAAAATGGCTGGTGCCGCATTTCGAAAAAATGCTTTACGACCAGGCGCTGCTCGCGCTTGCCTATGCCGACGCTTTTCTGGCAACCGGCGAAGAGCGGTACGCAAAAGTGATAAAGGAGATCTTCGAATACGCAGCCCGCGAGATGCTGAGCCCCGAAGGAGGTTTCTATTGTGCTCAAGACGCGGACAGCGAAGGAAAAGAAGGGATTTTCTACACCTGGACGCCGGGGCAAGTGGCAAACATCCTCGGTAAAGATGCGGGAGAGATTTTTTGCCTGGCATACGGCATCACCTCTCAGGGAAATTTCGAAGAGGGGATGAGTATTCCGTACATTCCGAAGTCTTTTGAGATTCACGCACGGGCTTTGGGAATGGGTCTTCCGGAATTGGAGAAACTCCTCGATGATGGTCGCAAAAGGCTCTTCGAGGACCGCGAAAAGCGGGTGCATCCACTAAAGGACGATAAAATCCTGGTCGCCTGGAGCGGACTGATGATAGCGGCGCTCGCCAGAGGCGCGCAGGCGCTTGGAGACAGCTCCTATGCCCGGACGGCGGCTGGAGCGGTGAATTTCATTCTGCAAAGAATGCAGACCGAAACGGGGCGGCTCTATCGCAGATACCGGCAGGGTGAAGCCGCCAATCTGGGGTATGCAGATGATTACGCATTCCTGATCTGGGGTCTTCTTGAACTCTACGAAACCACTTTCGATGTGGCCTATCTCTGCGAAGCGGTTAGACTTCAGGAAGATATGTCCAGGATTTTCGGGGACTCCGATGGGGGGTTCTATTACGTGGGAACCGACGGTGAGGAGATGATCGTAAGGGAGAAGCTAATTTATGATGGGGCGCTCCCTTCAGGCAATTCCGTTGCGGCAATGAACCTGCTTCGGCTTGGCAGGATGACCGGAAACCCCGAATTCGAAAAACAGGCAGATTTGCTCATGACATCATTTGCCAGACAGGTCGCCTCTGTGCCTGCCGCTTACACGCAATTCATGCAAGCGCTCGATTTCTCGCTCGGCCCCACGCGTGAAATACTCATCGCCGGAGATTTATCATCTCCCGGGACAAGGCAGATGATAGAGACCGCTCACCGGCTCTACTCCCCAAACCGGGTGTTGATGCTCAAAGAGAGTGGAAAACACGGAGAGGATTTATCAAAAATAGCGCCGTTTACCGGGCCGATACCTTCAGGGGGAGACGGTCCCGCTGCATATGTATGCGAGAACTTCAGTTGCCGAAATCCTGTCGGGAGCGCATCCGAGTTGGAGTCTATTCTGCGGGGTTAGCGTAGAGGTATGGCGCGATTAAGGCGCTATTTGGCAGAAAAATGGCGTGATCATGGCGTTATTGCGAAAATGTGCTTTGGAAGTAAGTGTTTGCAATGTCAACTAAAACGGAAAATACAAGCCGTGGCACGCATATTGCTTACTCCATAAGGCAAAGAGAAACCAACTCTTTCCTCCTCAAAGCTAACCGGTTCTAGCCCCTCCGGTTAGCTTTTTTTTTGGCATGCAACCTTTTTAAGGAGTGCAGCAAAATGGGAAAAACTCTTCTCGGAATCTCCGCTTCACCAAGGAAACTCGGAAACTGCGAACTTTTCATAAAGGAGATTTTCAGGCAACTGGGAGAGGGCTGGGAGCTGCGGCTGGCGCGTCTTCCCCAACTCGACATAAAACCCTGTCGAGCATGCTACAAGTGCCTTTTCGATCAGATGAGGTGCCCTCAGCAGGATGACTTCCTATCAGTGGTGGATGCTCTTGCAGAAGCTGACGCATACGTGGTCGCCGCCCCTGCCTATCTTCTGTCGGCAAACGGGAGCCTCAAAAAATTCCTGGATCGTGGGCTTCAATTCTATGCATTTGTCGACCGGCTGTGGGGCAAGCCGGCCGCGGGAGTGGCAATTGCCGGGATGGAAGGCATGGAGGGGAGCACCAAGCGCGACGTGGAGAGCTTTGTAAAGCTGACGATGGGCGATCTGCGCGGGTCCGCCGTGGTTTATGGTGCGCTCCCCGGGGAGGCTCTGCTCTCTTCGGCGAACAGAGAGACCGCCGAAAAACTCGCCCGCGCCATATTGGATCCGGTCAAGCGTTTTAACCCTGTTGTCCCGGTTTGCCCAATTTGCGGAAGCGATACTTTCAGGTTTCTGCCGGACGGGAAAGCCAGGTGCATGCTCTGTTCCGGGTCCGGCCCCTGGGAATGGAGAAACGAATCGCTCCGGTTCCTCATCGAATCGGGGAAACATCCTCTTTTTTTGAGCAAAGATGGAGTAAACCGCCACGCGGAATGGCTCCGGGGAATGAAGGAAAAATTCCTCGAACGAAAACAAGATTTGAAGGCGGTAGTCAAAGAATATCTTGGAGTAGGGACGATTATCGAGGGCAAATAGCCGCTGCGGGAAGCGCATATTAAGGGCGCGACTATTCAACCGGGGCGGGCGAAGTGTGTCCGCCTTGAACGGTCATGAAAATGAAATCACCATACAGGGCATGTTCCACGCTTGAGAGAATGACCACCTGTAACCATCTTTTAACTTAGGTCTCACAGAACTGTCACAGAGAGTTTTTATACTCCCGCCATCTCCCGATGAAAAAAATCAGTCCAACTGAAAAGCAGGAGCCTGAGACTTATGGAAGAGATGGCCGACGGCGTAGTGGAAGCATTTTGCAGGCATGGTGGAACCAGCCGGGAATCGGGGTGGGGACAGCGTTTCAAGTCTTTGTTTCTCAAGCGTGTACTGCCGCTCAAACGGCTGGACTATCTCTATTCACGACTTAATTCGCTGCCAAAGGAGACGGCAATTCCGGATCGTATCCTTGAAGTGCTTGGCCTCACTTATGAGATTTCTGCAAATGATCAAGCCAGAGCGCCTTCGGAAGGGCCCCTGGTAGTGGTGGCCAACCATCCCTTTGGCGCAATTGAAGGCATGATTCTCGCCTCGATTCTCCTGAAGACGAGAAGCGATACCAAAATCATGGCCAATTTTTTGCTAAGCGGTCTTGGAGTTCGTGAACTCAATGAACTGCTCATTTTCGTAGATCCTTTCGAAAGGCAGGGAGCGGTGGCTCATAACCTCAAGCCGTTGAGAGAGGCCATTGAGTGGGTTCGGGGCGGGCGGGCTTTGGGTATCTTTCCGGCTGGAGCGGTCTCCCACATGCACTTGAGCAGCTTGAGCGTCATTGACCGGCAATGGAGCCGGACGGTTGCCCGGATTGTCAGGAAGTCCGAGGCGACCGTGCTCCCGGTTTACTTCGAAGGCCACAATAGCCCGCTCTTTTGCGGGCTCGGTCTTTTGCATCCGCTGCTTCGCACGTTGATGTTACCGGGAGAGAACCTCAAAAAGCGGTCCCGGATGGTTCGTGCCCATGTCGGCAAACCGGTCCCTTTCAAGAGGCTGGCTGAACTCGATGATTCAGCAATAATGGATTACCTGCGCCTCAGGACTTACAACCTGCAGAATCGCAAATGCGAAAAGCATCGGAACCCATTGCTCGGGCGATCAATTAACAGAGCCTCAAGCCATCGTCCAGTCGCAAGAGCGAAAGAGGCCGGCTTGATAGCCGCAGAAATCCGCCGTTTGCCTCCGGAGCAGGTACTTTTTTCCTCCAGGAACTTCGATGTAGTAAGGGCATCTGCTGCACAGATGCCGAACGTCCTTCACGAAATCGGGCGCCTGCGGGAAATCACCTTTCGAAAAGCAGGCGAAGGGACCGGGAATGCTATCGATATAGACCGCTTTGATGAGTATTATCAGCACATAATGCTCTGGGCCCGGGAGCGCGATGAAATTGTAGGGGCCTACCGGCTTGGCCATGCTGATGCAATCCTGAAGGAGTGCGGTTTTAGGGGCCTGTATACGAGCACTCTTTTTGAGTACAAGGATGAGTTGACCCCCGTATTCCGTTCCGCTCTGGAGTTAGGGAGATCTTTTGTCCGCCCCGAGCATCAGAAGACATACCAGCCCCTTATGCTTCTGTGGTCGGGGATCGGGCGCTTTGTAGCGAACCATCCCCAATACCGGTTCCTGTTCGGGGCAGTAAGCATAAACAATGAATATCTCGGTGTTTCCCGCAGGTTGATGGTAAAATTCCTTAAAGAGGGCCATACGGATTCCGATCTGGCAAGATTCGTGCGGGCCAGGAATTCCCCTCCCCTTGGATCGATGGGAAAAAAGAACCTGGGACTGGCCTATTCGATGGTTCATGATATCCAGGATTTTTCCGAATTGATATCGGACATCGAACAGGACGGAACAGGGATTCCCATACTGCTGAAGCATTATATGAAACTCGGCGGAAAGTTTCTGGGTTTCAGCATTGACCCGAAATTCAACAATGCTCTCGATTCCCTGGTACTGGTCGATTTAGCTCGAACCGATCTCCGAATCCTGGGGCGCTACATGGGGCAGCAGGGGGCGGTTTCTTTTCTGAACTTCAACGGGGTCGGGTCGAAGAGCGCCGCCGACTGCGACTTGCCGGACGATAAATGCGCATGATCTGCGAATGTCACCATGGTTTGGGACCAGAATTTTTTCCGGGCGGCAACATTGGCGGAGAAAAGCAGGGAAATGGTGATAATCTCTTAAACCCTGGCAGACAGAATTAAACATCGATAAGGGGGAAAGAGAAATGCGCTGGGATCTTACTGCAGTTTTTGCGCTCGTTTTTGGTTTGCTGCTCATCATCAAAGGATTAGACACGCTGACGACATGGCGTGCCTGGTTCTTAGGCATAAGCGGTCTGGTATTGTTCCTGATCGGCATAATCGGGATCTATCTGCGAATCAGGCGTTTCCTGACTCGTAATAGTTCAATGGAAGACAAGAATTGAGGGCTCCAACAACAGGGGCTGCCCCTCCACGCAAACTGCCGATCCCACCGGAGGCGCGAGGAAAAACCGGCTACACCTCAGGTCTTTGCAGGTGGAATGGGGTGGCCTGTTCGAATTGGTGGGCTATGCGCAGAATCAGTTCCTCCCGAAAATGAGGCCCGAGAATCTGAAGCCCGATCGGCAGCTTTTCCGCAGTGAAACCGCACGGCACCGAAATCCCCGGAATTCCGGCCAGGCTTGCCGGGAGAGTAAATACATCGCTCAGGTACATCTGAAGGGGGTCATCGAATTTTTCCCCTATCCTGAAGGCCGGTATGGGCGACACGGGCGCCAGTATCGCGTCGCACTTCTCGAACGCATCGAGGAAATCCTGCCTGATGAGCGTCCTGACCTGGGACGCTTTCCTGTAGTAGGCATCGTAATAGCCCGCCGACAATACGTATGTGCCGAGCATTATGCGGCGCTTCACTTCGGCGCCGAACCCCTGGGAGCGGCTTTTGCGGTACATCTCGATAAGGTCCCTGGTTCCCTGGTCGCGGTGCCCGTATTTTACGCCGTCATAGCGCGCCAGGTTCGAGGAGGCCTCCGCCGGGGCGATTATGTAGTAAGCCGCAATGCCGTATTCGGTGTGCGGCAGGGAAATATCAACGGTCTGTGCGCCGAGTTCCCGGCAGGTGGAGATAGCGTTGCGCACAGCCTCCGCGACTTCCGGAGCAGTTCCCTCGATGAAATACTCGCGGGGAATCCCGAGGCGCAGACCCCGAATCGGCTCTCTCAGAGCGGCCCTGTAATCGGGGACCGGCAGATCGACCGAGGTGGATTCCCTCGGATCATAGCCTGCGATTGCCCCGAGCATGATGGCGGCATCCTCCACGTCCTTGGTTATCGGCCCTATCTGGTCAAGGGACGATGCAAAGGCCACGAGCCCGAAGCGGGAAACCCGGCCATACGTTGGTTTAATGCCCACAACGCCGCAAAAGGATGACGGCTGCCGAATCGAGCCCCCGGTATCTGTACCGAGCGCCCCGGCGCACAACCCAGCCGCAACGGCCGCTGCCGAACCTCCGCTCGACCCACCGGGAACGCGGTCCAGGTCCCACGGGTTGCGCGTCTTCATGAAAGCCGAATTCTCCGTTGATGATCCCATGGCGAACTCGTCCATGTTCGTCTTTCCAATAAAAACGGCCCCGGCCTGCTTGAGCTTTTCGGTAACCGTTGCGCTATAAGGAGCAACAAATCCCTGGAGGATGCGAGAGCCGCAGGTGGTAAGAGACCCCTGGATACAGATCACGTCTTTTATGGCGATCGGCACACCGGCCAGTGGTGAGGCCCAACAATCCTTTTTTCCCGAGTCGAAAAGCCTTGCTTCATCCAGGGCCTGCTCTCCCAAAGTGCTCAGATAGGCGTTTACCTTCGGGTTGATTGAGCGAATGCGTTCGAGAAATGCGGAGACTGTTTCGACAGCGCCGATTTGTCCGCTTTTCAGCATTTGGTGGATTTCATGAATCGAAAGAGAGTGGATTTGCATGTAAACCGGCCTCTTCTGCTAAATTACTTTGGGTACCACAAAATTGACGCCGTCCGTCCCGGGTGCGTTAGCAAGCGCCTCTGTGCGGTCCAGTGAACTTTGGACCAAATCCGGGCGGAACACGTTCCGCAGTTGGATGGCGTGGGTAGTTGGCGGAACGTCCTTTGTGTCTAGTTGATTGAGCTTGTCCATGTACTCGAGAATACTGTTGATCTGACCGGTCATCCGTTCTTCTTCAGCCTCTGAGAGTTCCAGCCTCGCGAGTAACGCCACGTGCCGGACCTCTTGTCTGGTTATCTTTGCGTCCATAACATTTCCTTTTATTAAGGGCCGGAAAGACCGGCTTCAGTTTTTTACATTTTTGACCAAAATTTAACCCGCAAGGAAATTTCTCACTTGCTTGCATTGTTATTAAAATTCAACCGGCAAGAAAATTTTCCATTGTCCGGCAGTCTTTGAAGGCCGCCAGAACTTCGGGCAATCCCTGTATCCGGGTCTTTTGCAGCAGATTGTATGTAAGCGCGTGCACCCGTTTTTCTTCGGCATCCTGTTCAGCAGCGGTGGAGTCGAACCGTTGCAGGAATTTGGCAAACCGTACAACGTGAATCAGCTCATGAGTCACTATGTAAGCCGTCAGCGGAAAAAGTCCGATCCCTCTGTCGCGCTCAACGGCCCTGCGGATCACATGGTCCTGGATGCAGATTTTGAAAAAATCGCCCGGTTCGCTTCCCCTCGTCCTGTCTCCGGGGCGTCTGAGATATCGTCGGATTTGGGCGAAAGCGACGTCGGTGACTTCCTGTTCGCCAAGGTCACTCAAGCTTTGTATGTCATACCGATATCTTTTCCATTCGGAGGTGGAAAGCTTGTAAAAATCGCTTATGAGGTCTTCCGAGGCCTCGATGGCCTGCGCAAGGATAGCGATTTCTTCTGCCTCGAAGGGTAGGCGTCTCATCTCTCCGCAGCTCCGGTCAGAATTTTGCTCAACCGCCGAAACTCAGGCGCGTTTCCTTTATGTACAAGACTTCTCCGCTCAATTCAACAGGTTCTGAATATTTTGGCCCCGCTGTGCCGCCGGTCCCGGCGCGTTACAAAAGTTGAGGGCGGGGATAAACCCCGCCCTCTCTCATGGGAAACGGTCATTAAATTCAGGGGAGGGGACAACCCCTCCCCTGCTGTTTCAGCAAATACGTGGAGTCCTGACGAACACTTGCTAATGATGCTCATGGACATAGAACGGCCATTTGTGGAAGAACCATTCGTTCCAGAGCAGGGGAATGATCCACCAGAAATTCCAGATAAGGGACTCGCCGTTGAGGTATCTTTCGGCAAGCTCTCCTTGCATGTGATGGATTCCCAGTCCCCAGTGCCCAAAATTGATTACATAGTAGATAATGTAAGTGATGACCATCAGGACCAGTACGCCGATCGTCCTGAACCAGAATGCGCCCCATGAATCCTTGTCGGCCATTGGGATCATATCATCGAAATAATGGTGCCAGGCCAGGAATGGAATCAGTGTGAACCCGGCTATTTCCGCGGCGTGATACCAGAAAAATCGGGTAGGATTACCGGCGTCACCGGCGGGGAGGTGATGGGTCACTTCCTCCATGTTTACCCAGGTGGGTATTAGCTTTATGCAGAGCAAGGCAAGCAGGTAGGCAAATATGACATTGAATACGAAAGAAATTATTCCCTTCCATGGCTGGGGAAGCTTTATTATGGTCCATGGCTTCATTCGCCACACGTTCGCGGTCATGAACAAAATTATGATCATCCATTCCCACCAGCCGAACACCCAGTGCAGGTGACCTATGCCCGCGATACTGGTCCACCATGGGCGGCCCAGGGCGATTGCCGTTCCGAAGCTTGATTCCCACACCGCTCCCCAGAAAGGCACAACGAGGACCGCGTAGAAGAAAAGAGTCAACAGAGAGGCCCACCCGAGTTCCGCACATCCTGCCTGGGGCTGAGTGAGATCGCTCGGGCGCACGGGCCATTTCCCAAAAAGAATGGTAACGAACGGGTATGAGTAAAACCCTATGAGAACAAATGAAACAATGGCCCGTTCGGCAAATCTGCGGCTCGGGTCTACAAACGCTGCAAGATCGAGCGAAGCTTTGCCCTTAATCGGTCCGGCGGCTAAAACCGCCTCGATGCCCGATTGGCTCAGAAAATTGAAACCCAGCCCCAACACCCTGTAGAAAACAACATGAAGGACGAACCAGACTACAATGAGATTCACTATTGTCTGGACAACTCCTCTTACCGGCGGGGAAAGGTTTTGAAAAGGCCAGTCGCCAAAGAACATGTGTTGCCAGAGACCAACGAGAATCATCATGGCGAGGTACATAACGAATGGGTATGGAAACCATCCCACCGGGCCTCTGGGATCGCTGAAAATATACCATGTCAACCACGCGACCAGGAAGAACACAACGTTTGAAATGATACCGGTAGCCGGCTGGCCCCATCGCGGTTTCAGAACGTCTGCCATATTTCCCTCCTTCTTGTAAATAAATGCTGTGCTTTCTATTTTTGGAAGTGCCCCGATTCGCGGCAATCTGAAACTACCTCACCTCCTTCCGGTTCGAACATCCCAGGCCCATTGCGGACCGAATTGCCGGCAAACTGTTCGCAATATGTTCTGAAAAGGTTGGAGCGGGTACGGAAAGGGAAAATCAGACCAGAGCGGGGAGATCCTATATCAGGTATACTTTCAGGTATTGAGGATGTTCCCACCGATCCGATCAGGTGCAATATCCCCGGGTTGAGCGATTATCCGTTTCGGACCAAATAGAACGAGAGGCTATGACAGAGCTGGCAACGAGCAGGGCGAATTGCTGCAATGCAGAGCCCATGGATTTGCACAGTCTCCTACTACTCTAAGTGAGGCCGGACAGTCAAGCGGAATTTGTTTGACAATACGTTCGCACTTTGGTTAAGTCCTTAGATGGGCGTAGCTATGTGACCTGCTCATACTGGTTTTTCGTTCAATTGCTCACCACTGCTTTCTTTCCGTATTTCCCGGTTCGCCCTTTTGTTCGGCAAGATGTTCCCTTGTCAGGTTTTTATTTCTTCCCCCTTTTTTTGGATCGTCAAATTATAATTACATGAGTATCTGTCTCCATATGTTTGGCGGTTGGTTGAATTTCGGCTGTTTGTTTTAACAGGGCGCAAGGTGATTGCGATCTTTCAGGCTGAAGCTATTTTGAACAGGACCCTCACTCATCGCTCTCAGGAGGTAAAAGAATGGGAAAAAAAATTCTTTCCGAATCAGCGCTCGAGTGCATTGAAAAAGAACACGCCGAGTGGCTGGACGAATACCAGAAGGCTCTCAGAAAAATGCCGGAGCGGCTCAGCCGGTTCTCCAGCGTTTCCGACCTGGAGGTGAAGCCGCTTTACACTCCGCTCGACATTGCAAACAGGGACTTTTTGGAACACATTGGCTTTCCCGGTAAATACCCTTTCACCAGGGGCGTTCAAAGCACTATGTATCGGGCTCGCCTCTGGACCATGCGCATGTTCGCAGGACTTGGCACTTCTGAGGATACGAACAATCGGTTCCACTATCTGATTAATCACGGTGAAACCGGCCTCAGCACCGCTTTCGACTTCCCAACCCTCATGGGATACGATACGGACTCTCCTCTTGCGCGGGGCGAGTGCGGCAAATGCGGCGTTGCAATCGACACTATGGAAGACATGCAGCGGTTGTTCGCAAACATCAACCTGGAGGAAGTCACCGCGTCGATGACGATCAACCCTCCCGCTTCGATAATATGGGCCATGTACATAGCCAATGCCGAAAACGAGGGCTACTCGCGCAAGAAGCTTGGAGGCACAATTCAGAACGACTGCCTGAAGGAGTTCATAGCGCAGAAGACGCTCATGCTTCCGCCTGAGCCGAGCCTGAGACTGGTAACCGATACGGTTGAGTTCGGAACCAGGGAGGTGCCCCGCTGGAACACCATCAGCATAAGCGGCTACCACATCAGGGAAGCCGGATCGACTGCCGTTCAGGAACTTGCCTTCACGATCTATGACGGCATTGCCTATGTCGAGGAAGCAATCAAGAGGGGGCTCAAAGTTGACGAATTCGCCGGCAGGCTCTCTTTTTTCTGGAACTCCCATGTCGATTTCTTCGAAGAAATAGCCAAGATGCGCGCGAGCCGGCGCTTATGGGCGCGGATCATGAAAGAACGCTTCGGGGCACAGGATCCCAGGTCCATGCTGATGCGCTTCCATACCCAGACGGCCGGGTGCTCGCTTACCTCACAGGAACCTTACAACAATGTCATCCGGACCACTACCGAAGCTCTTGCGGCGATTCTGGGCGGCACCAATTCTCTGCATACCAATTCGCTCGATGAGGTCTACATGATTCCCAGCGAGGAAGCTGTGCTCATCGCGCTGCGCACCCAGCAGATACTGGCTGACGAATGTGGCGCCACGCACGTGATCGATCCGCTGGCCGGCTCTTATTTCGTCGAGGCGCTCACCGACAAGATGGAGGAAGAAGCCAACGTCTATATCCGGAAGCTTGATGAAATGGGCGGGATGGTTGCGGCCATAGAACGGGACTACCCGCAGATGGAAATTGCCGATGCGGCTTTTCATTTTCAGCGGCAGGTCGAATCCGGAGAGAAAATCATAATCGGGGTTAACAAATATGCTTCCGGCCGGCCGGAACTGGGATTCGTCCTCAAGATAGACGAGGAGATCGAACGGATGCAGGTAGAACGCACCAACCGTTTCAAGGAAAAGCGCGACAAAGTCAGGTTCCAAAAAGCGATGGACGAGCTGAGGCGCAGATGCGAAGGCCCACCGTGCTGGGAAAACAATGTAATGCCCGCCCTAATAGAGGCGGTCCGGGCAGGAGCGACCGAACAGGAATGTTGCGATCTATACAGGAACGCCTTTGGAATCTATACGGATCCCGGGACTTTCTAGCTGAGGCGGAATTCAATCGAACTCTCTTCACTTCCATTAAGGAGGCAGGTTTCCATGGAAAAAGCGAGGAAACTTCGTATATTGGTTGCCAAACCGGGCCTGGACGGCCATGACCGGGGCGCTCGAATTGTAGCTCGCGCTTTTCGCGATGCGGGCTTCGAAGTCATCTACACCGGATGCCATCAGACCCCGGAGCAGATCGTGAGCACCGCCATACAGGAAGACGTGGACATGATCGGGCTAAGCATCCTGTCGGGCGCGCACACATATTCCTTTCCCCGGATACTCGAGCTTTTGAGGGAGAATAATGCGGAAGATATATCGGTGGTAGGTGGAGGCATATTCTCTCTCGAGGATGTCCCCAAACTCAAAGAGATCGGCATAAAGGAAATATTCGAACCCGGCGCAAGACTCAAGGACATCATAGACTGGGTCAGCAACAACATCAGGCCGCGCAGGGGGGTTGTGCTAAAAAAATAGACAAACTGGGATGGCAAGCGGCACATTCCGACCATCAAATCATTATGATTCGCCGGGAATTCGGCTCCACTGCCTACTGCAGGGTTTAGCGCATGGACATCATTGAACAGATCGTCTCTGGCGATATAAGGACCATAGCTCGTATCCTTCGAGATATCGACGATGAGATTCCCTCCGCCATGAACATTCTGCGGGAACTCTATCCACATACGGGTAAAGCCTACGTTGTCGGTTTCACCGGCTCCCCGGGGGTTGGCAAGAGCGCTCTTGTCGACCAGATCGCGATCAACTATCGCAAGGCGGCAAAGACAATCGGGATTTTAGCGGTCGATCCGACAAGCCCGTTTTCCGGGGGGGCCATACTGGGTGACCGCATCCGCATGCAGCGGCATTTTCTGGACCCGGGTGTTTTCATCCGCAGCCTTGCCACGCGCGGCCATTTCGGCGGCCTCTCCAAATCCACCAACGATATGGTAAACGTTCTGGACGCAGCGGGTAAGGACGTGATCATAGTCGAAACGGTGGGTGTGGGTCAGGACGAGGTGGAAATCGTAAACAGCGCCCACACAACCGTACTGGTGACAATACCGGGAATGGGGGATGAGATTCAGGCGATCAAGGCCGGCATAATGGAAATCGGCAATATTTTCGTGGTGAACAAGGCCGATCGCGAAGGCTCCCGCAAGACCGTCCGCGAACTGAGGAACTTGATCGAGCTGGGCGCCAGAAGGCATAACGGTGGGGATTGGGAACCGCAGATCGTGGAAACCGAAGCTATCAAGGCCCGGGGGATTGACAAGCTCTACGAGGCAATCGAAAAACACAGGGCCTACCTTCTCGCCACCCACTCCGAAAAGTGGCGCCAAATTCTGGAAAAGCGCGCCAGAATCCAGCTTATGGGCGTCCTGAAAGATCAGGCGTTCAGAACTATCCTGGAAAGGATCGAAGGGCGGGGAGATTCCCTCGATGAAATGGTGCAGAAGATCGTTGACAAGGAGTCCGACCCCTATACGATCGTCCAGGAGATTATCGACAGGGAGTTGGGGTAATCAGGGGTCGATTTGAGAGTTTTTTCGGTCCCCAGAGAGGCGTCTCGCCTGTCGGCCCACCGCGAGCAATAGGCGCTACGTTGTTCGCAGCGTCACGGGGATCGGTACGTTAGCGAGCGCCGGATGCACTTGATTGTGTGCGTTAGGTAGCCAGGCCGTCCGCCGCATTAAAGTCTATCTTAGGACGAAACGTTTGATCCTATGGCCAATCGAGCTTGACACAAAAAACCGGCGGCCTGCCGAGGCCGCCGGTTCGGTTTTCGTGCGCCGGTAAAAGCGCTGAGTCTGCTTACTTCAAAAGAGGCACGATCAGCAGCGCGACAATGTTGATAACTTTGATCATCGGGTTGATTGCCGGGCCGGCCGTATCTTTGTACGGGTCGCCTACCGTGTCGCCGGTAACCGCCGCCTTGTGAGCGTCCGAACCCTTGCCGCCGTACATGCCGTCTTCGATGAAC
>Ga0074046_10002430_pt1 | contig 16101 bp, 12 predicted proteins | sample BogForMeECP23OM3_FD_94441 | JGI IMG/M metagenome (GOLD analysis project Ga0074046, IMG submission 94441) | Bog forest soil microbial communities from Calvert Island, British Columbia, Canada - Bog Forest MetaG ECP23OM3 | ecosystem: Environmental > Terrestrial > Soil > Wetlands ...
CGACCAAGTCGACGTCGAGAACGACATCGACTGGCACGAGAAGCACGTGCTGCTGAAGGCGGCGTTTCCGCTGGCAGTTAAGAGCGACTTTGCTACGTACGAGATTCCTTACGGCGCGATCGAGCGGCCGACCACGCGCAACAACTCGTGGGAAAAGGCGCAGTTCGAGGTTCCGGCGATGCGCTGGGCCGATCTCTCTGGCGCGGGCCCTGATGGGAAAATCCACGGCCTGAGCCTGCTCAACCAGGACAAATACGGCTACGATGCGGTGGGCAACGTGCTGCGGCTTACGCTGCTGCGCTCGCCCACGTGGCCCGATCCCGATGCAGACCAGGGGCACCACCACTTCCACTACGCGCTCTATCCGCACGCGGGCACGTGGAAGGACGCGCTGACCGTGCGTCACGGCTGGGAGTACGACTACCCTCTGCAGGCCGTTGTGACCACGGCGCATGCGGGATCGTTGCCCGCGGAGCACTCCTTCGCCTCGGTCTCGCCGGAGAATGTTGTTCTCACCGCCGTCAAGAAGGCTGAAGACGCGAATGGGCTGATCTTCCGCGTGTACGAGTGGGCGGGCAAGGAGGCGACTGCGGAGTTCCATGTGCCGCCGGGCGCAACCGGAGCCACCGTCACGAATCTCATGGAGCAGCCGGAAGGCGATCCGCTCAAGGTGGAGGGCGATGTGGTGAAGGTGCCCGTTCATCCATACGAGATCGTGACGATTCGCGTGGACTACGCAAAACAGGGAATGGCCAATAGGGAGTAGGGAATAGAAAACAGGGAACAGGGAAGGGAAAGAAGCTCTCAGCTTTCAGCTGTCAGCCGTCAGCTAAAGACCGGAACCGGAGCTGAATGCTGAAAGCTTGATTTGTTAATCTGAAATCACGAAGGAGTTCTGCACGATGCACATCTCTTCCCCGTTTGTGGTTGTTGCCGTCATCCTCGCGGTGTTTGTGGTTTCGATTCTGTTCTCCACCAACAGCAAGGAAGATAAGCCTTCGACGCATTAAGTTCGGACTATTTTGTATTTGTAGCGCCGGTCTGGAGAGGTCGCGGAAAATGTCTGCCTTCCGATGTGATTCCGGGAAAATACGCCCGGGCCTAAAGGCCCCGCAGATTCTGCGCGTCTTGTGCGGGGGTTAAAACCCCCGCCTCCCTCCGCATTGAGTACTTCCGCGGCCTGTGGAGGCCGGCGCTACGACCTGGAGACCTGCGCTACGACTTGGGCTGGCGCTGCGATTTCCGGAACCTTTTACCCCCGGCTGGCGTATAACTTGGCCAGAGGGCGATTGCCATGAAGAGAAACCCGATTGCGCACGCGGCCGGCCTGCTCGCTTGTCTGGCTTTTGCGGCCGGCGTGGCTGGATGCAGAATCCACGTCGACAAGGACGCCAATGGCCAGGAAAAGAATGTCCAGGTGGACACGCCTTTTGGCGGCATTCATGTGAATACCGACCAGACCACGGCGGAGGATCTCGGTCTGCCGCCGTATCCAGGCGCCCAGCTGGTGAAGGACGGCGACGAGCACAAGTCGGCGGACGTGCACATGGGCTTTGGCGAATGGGAGTTGCGCGTGCGCGCCGTCTCCTATGAAACGCCGGACCAGAAGGACCAGGTTGTGGCCTTCTACAAAAAGGCGCTGGCCCGTTATGGCGATGTGATCACCTGCCAGGGCACCACGCCGGTGGGCAAGCCGATTGCAACGTCTGAGGGATTGACCTGCGCCGACGACAAGGACAACCGCACCACAGTGCAGATTGATCGCCATGACTATGGCACCGGCGAGGACAGCATGGAGCTGAAAGCTGGATCGAAGCGGCACCAGCATATTGTGGGTTTTCAAGCTCCCGAGAACGGCCAGACCCGTTTCGCACTTGTGGCGCTCGATCTACCGTCCTTCGACACCGACCACCAGAAAAAGAGCAACTGAGTCAAGCCGTCAGCTTCATTGTGCAGGTGCAAGCTGAACAGGGTCGCAGCGCTGCGGAGGAACTGATTGCTGGTGGCCGTAGAATCCTTGAAAAGAAGCGACCTTGCACATCCCTACGGGACTTCGGAGCGAATCAAAGGGTGCCCTTCCCCCCACGCTGAAGCGCGGGGCTAACTGACGCTGCGCCTACGGCGCGGCGTTTGCTTGGCGCACTTCCCCCAAGTTGCCCCTGGTTTCCCCATGGGAGCCCGCAATTTCCGTGCATCCGGCTGCGGAAAAAGCGGGCCGTACGATTGAATTGTGCAAAATAGCATCATAACCGCACAAATCAGCCTAAATATAGGGATTATTCGGAGAATACGCCAATTTCACTCCCCAATTCTGCCTCGAACGTGCACGGGAAGGGTGACACCCGTCACTGCGGGCACCCTTGCCAAGGTGCAGAATAATCCGGGCTTAGAGGAGTAGGGCGTAGCTCCCGGAGGCTCGATTTGTGAGGCGGAAACCGGCGCCGATGCAAGCAATAGGCGGAGGCGGCTCAAGATGACCTGGATGGACGATTACCAGCGCAAGAGCATGAGCGCCGCACAGGCGCTGGGAGGCGTACATTCCGGCGCTCGCATCTGGATTCAATCGGGTTGCGGAACGCCTTCTCCTCTCGTCGAAGCGCTGGTGGCCCGGGCGCCCCAGCTCCGCGAGGTCGAAATCATTCACATGAAGACGCTCGGCGCTGCCGACTATACGCGGCCCGAGTACGCAGGCCACTTCCGTCATCGCGGCCTGTTTCTGGGCGATAACGTGCGCGCGGCGGTGTGCGACGGCAGGGCCGACTACACGCCCATCTTCCTGAGCGAGATTGAACATCTCTTCGAGACCGGCGCTCTGCCGCTCGATGTGGTGTTGATGCAGGTGTCGCCGCCGGATGCGCACGGCTTCGTGACCCTGGGCACTACAGTGGACTGCACGCAGACTGCGTTGCGCTGCGCTCCGATCGTGATTGCCGAAGTGAACCGGCAGATGCCGCGCACCCATGGCGACACCGTGGTTCCGCTCAGCCGCATATCGGCTATTGTGGAGACCGACCGGCCGCTGCTCGAACTTGAGGCCGAGCCCGCCACCGAGATGCACATGCGTGTGGCACGCAACGTGGCCACGCTCATCCCCGACGGCGCTACGTTGCAGACCGGCATCGGAGGCATCTCCGAGGCAGTGCTGCACTGCCTGAGCGACAAGCGCGACCTCGGCATTCACACGGAGATGGTCCCGGACGGCGTGATCGATCTGATGGAGTCCGGCGTGATCAACGGCGAGCGCAAGACCTTGCACCGCGGCAAGGCCGTGGTTTCGTTCGTGCTGGGCACGCAGCGTCTTTTCGATTACATCCACGAGAACCCGGCATTCGAGTTCCGCCTGATCAGCTACACCAACGATCCCTTCGTGGTGGCGCAGAACGACCGCATGGTGGCCATCAACAGCGCCTTGCAAATCGATGTGACGGGGCAGGTCTGTGCCGACTCGCTGGGCACGCGGCCTTACAGCGGCTTTGGTGGGCAAATCGATTTCATACGCGGTGCGGCGCGCTCCAAGGGCGGCGTGCCGATTATTGCGCTGCTTTCAACAGCGCGGGGCGGCACGGTGTCACGCATTGTGCCGGTGCTGGAGCCGGGCGCAGGCGTGGTGACTTCGCGCGCCGATGTGCATTACGTTGTGACCGAGCACGGCATTGCCTATCTACACGGAAAGACCTTGCGCGAGCGCGCCGAGGCGCTGATCGCCATTGCCGATCCACGCTTCCAGGCGGAGCTGGAGGATTTTGCAGTGCGTTCGCACTATATGGAGCGGAAAAGCAGGGAGCAAGCCACCCCAGCGGGCATAGATCGCCCGCCGGGGACCCGGGCAGGGAACCAGGGAGCAAGGGAGCGAGACGGCGAGTTGACCGTCCTGCGGTGAGGAGTGCAACGGCAGATGCGGGCGTGGACGCCCGCACGACAGCCGGTCTGGAGACCGGCGCTACGAGCCCGATGGAGGGATGAAGAGAATGATCGATGAGAAGAAACCGGATCGGGGCCAGTTGCGGATCGACGAGGAAGAGTGCAAGGGCTGCGGCTTGTGCATCGAAGCCTGTCCGCCCAAGGTGATCTCGCTCAGCGAGCGGCTGAATCACTACGGCTATCGCACGGCGTCGTACCTGGGCCGCGGCTGCACGGCTTGCGGTATCTGCTTCATGGCGTGCCCGGAGCCGGGCGCCATTACGGTGTTGCGCCTGGTGAGCCGAGGCGCCTCCAGCGTGAACGCAACCAGTGCTGTGGGGGGAGCGGCGGCATGAAGAAACAATTGATGAAGGGCAACGAGGCCATCGTCAAAAGCGCCATCCTGGCCGGATGCCGGGCGTTCTACGGCTATCCCATTACCCCGGCCAGCGAGATCGCCGAGGCCGCAGCGGTGTTTATGCCCAAAACCGGCGGCGTGTATGTGCAGGCAGAGAGTGAGGTCGCGGCCGTCAACATGCTGTACGGCGGGGCGGCGGCGGGTGTGCGCGTTATGACGGCCTCGAGCGGCCCCGGCATCAGCCTGATGCAGGAGGGGATCAGCTACATGGCCGGCGCAGAGCTGCCTTGTGTGATCGCCGACATCACTCGCGCGGGGCCGGGCCTCGGCAACATCGGCGCCGAGCAGGGCGACTATCACCAGGTAGTGAAGGGCGGTGGCCACGGCAACTACCGCACCATCGTGCTGGCTCCGCACTCCGTGCAGGAGATGGCGGACCTGACCGCGCTGGCCTTCGATCTGGCCGACCGCTATCGCAATCCGGTGGTGCTGATGGCCGACGGTTTCATCGGCCAGATGATGGAGCCGGTGGAGTTTCCGCAATCCGCTACGTCGACGCAATTGCCCGAGTGGGCGGTGGCCGGCACCGCGGCCTCACGCGGCAATCTCATCAACTCGCTATCCCTCGATTTCGATGGATTGGAGAAGCACATTCACAAGCTAGAAGCTAAGTACAAGCTCGCCGAGCAGCGCGAAACCCGCGCGGAAGAATGGTGCACGGGCGATGCGGAGATTGTTCTGGTGGGGTACGGCATCGTGGGCCGCATTCTGAAGGCCGTGACTGCCGAGGCGCGCGCCGCAGGGCTCAAGGTGGGCGTGCTGCGGCCCATCACGCTTTATCCCTTCCCGAAGGTGCAGTTCCAGCGCCTGGCTTTCAACGCTCGCCTCTTTGTGGTGGTGGAGATGAGCAACGGACAGATGCTGGAAGACGTGAAACTGGCGCTCAACGGCTCACGGCCGGTCGAGTTCCTGAATCGCATGGGCGGTAACGTGCCCTCGCATGAGGAGGTGCTCCGCTTTGTGCATGAGCTGGCGCGCCGCGAGGGCTTGGAGCCGGCAATGGAGCGAAAAACTCTCGAAGAGGAGCGCATGGCCAATGTCTAATCAACCGGTTGCAGAGTATGAGGTTGCGCGCAGCAAGGCCAAATCGTTCTACCCGCGCTACGAGCGCAAGGAGGAGCTGCAGCACCAGACGCACTTTTGCCCCGGCTGCGGTCACGGAATCGTTCACAAGATGGTGGCGCAGGCCATCGACGAGCTGGGCGTGCAGGACCGCACCATCATAGTGGGTCCCGTGGGTTGCTCGGTCTTCACCTATTACTACTTTGATGTGGGCAACGTGCAGGCGGCGCACGGACGCGCGCCCGCAGTGGCCACGGCCATCCGGCGCAGCCGCCCCGACAGCATTGTCATCGGCTACCAGGGCGACGGCGATCTCTCGGCCATTGGTTCGGCGGAGATTCTGCACGCCGCCAATCGCGGCGAAAACATCACCGTGATTTTCGTCAACAATGCCATCTACAGCATGACCGGCGGCCAGGCCGCTCCCACCACGTTGCTGGGCCAGAAGAGCACCACCACACCCAACGGCCGCAACGCCGCGACCGAAGGTTATCCGCTGCATGTGAGCGAATTGCTTTCCACGCTGCAGGCGCCTGCCTATATAGCGCGCGTGGGCCTCGGCGACAACAAGCAGATTGCGCAAGCGTCTCACGCCATCAAGCGCGCGCTGGACAATCAGGTGCGCGGCCTGGGCTTTTCGCTCATCGAAGTGCTCTCGCCCTGCCCGACCATCTGGAAGATGACGCCGGTGGAATCGCAGCACTGGGTTCGCGATGTGATGGAGAAAACATTTCCGCTGGGTGTGTTTTGCGACCGGACGAAGGAACGGCTTGCAACGCCCGCCCTGCAATCCGCGCCCGCACCTGCGCTCGACGAGCTGCCGGGCATTCTGGGTGTGGCCGAAGAAGATTTTCCGGAAGGCAATGCCGCCGCCATGGCCAAAGACCAGGAGATCGATCTCGAGGTACGCATCGCGGGCTTTGGCGGGCAGGGCGTGTTGCTGCTTGGCGAAATGCTGGCCGAAGCGGGCCTCGATGCCGGCCTTGAGGTTTCCTGGCTGCCGTCGTACGGGCCCGAGATGCGTTCCGGCACCTCCAACTGCCATGTGCGGCTTTCGCGGCAGACCATCGATTCGCCGCTGGTGACGGCTCCCACTGTGCTCGTCGCCATGAACGAGCCCTCGTTGCGCAAGTTCGATCGCAGCGTTCGCCCCGGCGGTTGGATCATTTACGACGGTGACGAGTTTCCGGCTGATTGCGAGCGCGAGGGCGTGCATGTGCTGGCCCTCCCGTTTACGCGTTTGGCCGATGCCATGGGCGACAAGCGAGCGGCCAATATGGTGATGCTGGGCGCAATGCTGGAGATGGCGGACGCGCTGCCGCAGGCCAGCATCGACGCAGCTTTGCGGCGCCTGATCAAAAATCCGCGCTGGGTGGAACTGGACGAGCGCGCCATGGCGCGGGGCAGAGAGCTATTCAAGGCAGCGCTCGATAAGTAGCGCCGGTCTCCAGACCAGCTGTACTGGCGGCGTCCACGCCGCCAGAAGCGATGTGCGGGTCAGGAGACCCGCACGACAGCCGATCTGGAGATCGGCGCTACAAGCGGGTGCACGGGCGAGTTCTACGGAACGTCTTTGTAAGAGGTTTGATATGAAAGCGGAAGTCGATCCCAATGTGATTGTCTATTTCGGCGGGCAATACATGCCCATGCGCGACGCGCACATCGGACTCCTGACCCATGCGCTGCACTACGGAACCGGCGTCTTTGAAGGCATTCGCGCCTACTGGGATGCGGCGGAGCAGGAACTGTTCATGATGCGGCCCCGCGACCACTACGTGCGCTGGAAGCAGAATGGCGGCATCTTGCACATCGATGTGCCGCTGACTGCGGATCAGTTGTGCGACATCACAGTGGAACTCGCGCAGCGCAACGCATTCCGCACCGATCTGTACATTCGTCCGCTGGCCTACAAGTGCGCCGAGCGCATCGGCGTGGCCCTCGACGATCAGGACGCATTCTTCATCGTGGCGCTGCCTTTCGGCGAGTATCTGCACAGCGAAAACGGGCTGCATGCGGGCGTGAGTTCCTGGCGGCGCATCGACGACAACGCCATTCCTGCTCGCGCCAAAATCTGCGGCGCTTACGCCAACAGCGCCCTGGCGAGCGATGAAGCACGCCGCTCGGGATTCGATGAGGCCATTCTGTTGAATGAAAGTGGCCACGTGACCGAGGGCGCCACCTGCAACCTTTTCATGCGCCGCAGAGGGCGGCTGATCACGCCGGCCGTGACGGAAAACGTTCTGGAAGGTATCACGCGCGATTCCATCATGGAGCTGGCCGCGCGCGAGCTGGGCCTGGAGATTGTGGAACGGCCCATCGACCGCAGCGAGCTATACGTCTGCGATGAGCTGTTCCTCACCGGAACCGCGGTGGGCGTGGCTCCGGTCACACGTGTCGATCACCATCCGGTCGCGGATGGAGCCATCGGCGCGGTTACACGCAGCCTGCGCCAACTCTACGTGGACGCCACGCATGGACGCATGCCCGCGTATCGCAAATGGCTGCTGCCGGTCTATCGCACGGGGCAGCCGGCCGAGCGCAATGAGGCTTTGATGAAGGAAACGAGCTTGGCCTGAGCCCGTGCCGGCGTACTGAGACGCGCCGGCGACCGAGGCCTGGGCAAGGAGGAAACACCAATGCCAACAACAGTGCTTCAAGCAAATGCCTATGACGTTGCCATGGAGAACTTCAATACCGCGGCCGACGTCATGGGACTCGATCTAAACACGCGCGAAATGATCAAGTATCCCGAGCGCATGCTCATGGTCGGCGTGCCGGTGCGCATGGACGACGGCCACATTCACCGCTTCGAAGGCTTTCGCGTGCAGCACAGCTCGGTGCGCGGACCTGCCAAAGGCGGCATCCGCTACCATCCGCAGGTCACGCTCGACGAAGTGAAGGCACTGGCCACGTGGATGACGTGGAAGTGCGCAGTGGTGAACATTCCCTTCGGCGGCGCCAAGGGCGGCATCACCTGCGATCCAAAAAAGATGTCGCAGGGCGAGCTGGAACGGATGACGCGCCGCTACACCAGCGCGATTCTTCCCATCATTGGGCCCGAGCAGGATATTCCCGCGCCCGATGTCTACACCAATTCGCAGACCATGGCCTGGATCATGGATACCTACAGCATGACCAAGGGCTATGCCATTCCCGGCGTGGTCACGGGCAAGCCCATCAGCCTGGGCGGATCGCTGGGCCGCAACGAGGCCACAGGCCGCGGCGTCTTCTACACCATTCAGTGTGCCTGCGAGCATCTGCACATGCCGCTCAAGGGCGCGACCGTCGCCGTGCAGGGATTCGGCAATGCCGGCTCCATCGCCGCGCAACTGCTGCACGAAGCCGGCGCGAAGATTATCGCGGTCAGCGATTCCACGGGCTGCGTTTACAACCGCGACGGTCTGAATATTCCAGAGCTGATCCATATGAAGACGCTCTGCGGCCACGTGGACGGCTTCCCTGAGAGCGAGCCTATCCTGCCGCACGAACTGCTGGCCATGGCGTGCGACATTCTGGTGCCCGCCGCTCTTGAAAATGCCATCTACGCTGAGAATGCAGGCACGGTGCGCGCGCGCATCATTGCGGAAGCGGCGAACGGGCCTCTCACGCCAGCCGCGGACCGGATTCTCGAAAGCAAAGGCGCCTTCGTCATTCCCGACATTCTGTGCAATGCCGGCGGCGTCACGGTGTCGTACTTCGAATGGGTGCAGGACGAGCAGCACCTGTTCTGGGATGCCATGGACATTTACAACCGCCTGGAGCGGGTGATGAAGACCGCCTTCAGCGATGTGCTCAAGATCCATCTTGAGCGCAGGGTGCCCATGCGCATTGCCGCCAATATGCTTGGCATCGGCCGCGTGGCCGAGGCCGTGCAGATTCGCGGCATTTACCCATAAACTCGGCTCACCATCCTTACGCCCTACTTCTTCCGCGCAACGCACGGGAGGGTAGGGCGCAAGTGTCTAATGCCCCGCTTGTACAATGCAGATGGGCTTGGGTCGTATTCGTCCCAGGCCGTTTTTTTATTGCCGATTCATCGGCGCATTGTGTAATCGATCCGAGGGCCGCTTTTTATGTCCGCGAAGTTTTCAGTATTTCTATTCGCCGCTTTCATCTGCCTTTCTGCCGCATTTCTTGGCGCGCAAACTCCCGCGCCAGTGATTAACCTGCCATCGAGCAAGCAGTTGATCGGCGAGGCGCCGGGCACGCCGCAGCGCGTTAACGGTTTACCGATTTCCATGGCGATTTCGCCTGACGGCCGCTACGTGGTCACGGTGAATGCCGGCTATGGAACCTTCGAATCACAGTACGATCAGTCGCTCGCGGTCCTCGACACGCAGACCGGCGCGCTGGTGGATTTCCCCGACCCCCGCACCGCGCCGCACAACAGACAGACGCTCTACGCCGGCCTCGCGTTCAACCGCGATGGCACCCACATCTACGCGAGCTTAGCCTCGCTGACTGACCCCAAGGGTGAAGGCCGGGGGAGCACAGGCAGCGGAATTCTTGTCTATAACTTCAAGGGGGGCAGGATCGCGCCCGAGCGCCTGATTCTTCTGCCCGTCGTGCAACTGCCGCCGGGGCGAAAGACACGCCTGCCTGTGGGAAGGGACAACGACCAAGGCGTTCCCTACCCGGCGGCGATTGCGGTGCTTGGCGCGGCCGGCCAGGAGAAGTTGCTGGTTGCTCAAGATCTCTCCGACGACGCGCTGCTTCTCAACGTCGCGACCGGCGCCATCGAAAAGCGCTTCGATCTCTCTGAAAGCGATGCTGTGCCCGCCACTTATCCCATCGCCGTCACGGTCACGAGAGACGAAAAGCGCGCCTTCGTCGCCCTCTGGAACGCGTCGGAGATTGTGGAGCTCGATCTTACACGCGGAGTGGTGGCGCGCAAGCTCACGTTGCTCAAACCTTCGAGTCCAATTGCGCCCGGCACGCACCCTTGTGCACTGACGTTCTCGCCCGATGAGAAAACACTCTACGTGGCGCTCTCCAATCGCGACGCCGTTGCCGCCGTCGATGTGAGCGGCGGCCAGTTTTCGGTGAAGGGCTACTTCGATACGCGCCTGCCGGGGCAGAGCTACTTCGGCGCGGAGCCGGTAGCGCTCAGCGTCAACGGCGATGGCAGCCAGCTCTACGTGGCGAACATGGCCACCGATTCCATTGCCGTGTTCGAGACGAGCAAGCTGACGCCCAAGTCCGCGAAGAATGGCATGGTCGAGCCGGACGGATTCATCCCCACGGAGTGGATGCCGATGTCGATGGCCTTCCATGCTTCACCCGCGGGCGGCAAGCTTTACCTCGCAACTGCCAAGGGCAAAGGAACGGGGCCGAATGATTTTCCGCAAAAGGTCGTGGCGTCGCAGCCCAACGGCCGCCGCGGCCCCAGCACCTACATCGGTACTCTGCTTTACGGTTCGCTGGCGACACTCGATGAAAAGGAACTTGCCCATAGCCTCTCCGGCTGGACTGAGACCGTGCTGGCTTCGAATCGCATGAAGGCCGCGCAGGAAAAAATCGCCTTTGCCGGCGCTCCGAGCCCCGGCAATGATCGAATTCGGCACGTCATCTACATCATCAAAGAAAACCGCACCTACGATCAGGTCCTTGGGGATCTCGCACAGGACGGGAAACCCGTGGGCAATGGCAACCCCAAGTGGACGATGTACGGCGCATCCATCACGCCGAACGAGCACAAGCTAGCTCTGCAATTCGGCGTGCTCGACAACTTCTTCGATTCCGGCGAAGTTTCGGGCGACGGCCACGTCTGGTCCACCGCGGCCATCGGTACGGATTATCTTGAGAAGACCTGGCCGCACAACTACCGCAGCGAGCAACGTACCTACGATTACGAAGGCGTGGTGGCCAACGGCTATCCGCTGCTGCAAAAGATTCCCGACGTGGAGGAGCCGGCCAGCGGATATCTCTGGGGCAATCTCGCGGCCCACGGCAAGACCTACTATCACTTCGCCGAATTCATTTCGACGACGTTTTGCGGCCAGGCCGCGGTCGCCGATTCTTCGCTCGGCGCCATGCTTGCCGGCCCCAAGTGCGCGCGCAAGGCCGTGGCTTCTGGCGACCGTTTGCCCGCGGAGTGGGGTGGGGGCGTAAACAAATTTCCCTGGCCCATTCCGCTCATCGCCGCCAATGTGGCCACTAAGCCGGAACTGGTGGGCCACTTCGCGCCGGAAGCGCCAGACTTCAATCTGGCCGTGCCCGATCAGATCCGCGTCGACATTTTTTTGCGCCATCTCAAGCAGTGGATTGCCGATCGCGAGCGCGGCGATGACACCATGCCCAACTTCATCCTGCTGCGCCTGCCCGACGATCACACTGCGGGAACGCGGCCTGGCGGCCCTACACCCAAGTCCTCGGTTGCGGATAACGATCTCGCGGTCGGCCGCGCCGTGGAAGCGGTCTCGCACTCGCCGTACTGGAACGATACCGCCTTCTTCATCCTCGAAGACGATGCGCAGAACGGCGCCGACCACGTCGACGCGCATCGCAGCATCGCATTTGTCATCAGCAAGTACGCGCCGCACGGCCTGAACGGCGCGCCTTTTGTCGATTCCCGTTTTTATTCGACGGTCAGCGTGATTCGCACCATGGAGTCGCTGCTCGGCCTGCCTCCGATGACCAACAACGACGCCTTTTCGTCGCTCATCTCATCGCTATTCACCGGACCTGGCGATCAGCCGCCCTACGTTGCCGACACCACGAATCGCGACAACGGCCTTATCTACACGGCTAATGCAAGAAACGCGGTGGGCGCAAAGGCGAGCATGAAGATGGACTTCAGCCGCGAGGATCTCGCGCCCACGGAAAAGCTCAACGTAATTCTCTGGAAAGACGCGATGGGCAACGCGCCGGTGCCGGCGATGTTGAAGGCGCGCGCCAAGAAGTCCGCCGCGGACGATGATGATTAGCGATTGGGCAGCGTCGCAAATTCGATTAGAGCATTCCTTCAGCGGCTGAAGCCGCGGTTCATTTTGCTGATCTTTCGGCGCGGCTGAAGCCGCGCCCTGATTCGAAGCACGGTAAGTTAGGACACTGCCGGCGATTGACTACCTCGGACGGTTCATTCGTTTCAGTGCTAAGATGGCTGGCGGACTCGCATTCATCGCGCGCGAGCAATGATCCATTAGAAAGCTGGACGATCTTGTGAAAGCCTTTTCTCGTTTTTGCCTTTTGACCCTGGTCTCATCCTGCGCGGTTAGTGTTGCTGCGCTTAAAGCCCAGCAACCTTTGCAGGTGGACATTCATTGGGACAAAGTTACGGCGGTTTCAAAGACTACGCCGACACTGCAGGTAGTGGTCAATCCGCCGCTGCGTCCCGGCGAGCCGCTGAGCGCGGGCGCGTACAAGGCGCTGAAGGAACTGGGCGCAGATTACGTGCGCTATGTGCCGTGGTTGCCTTATCCAAAGCTCGCCGTTGCCGAGCTCGAGCCGCCGACATCGCAAAAGACCAGTTGGGATTTTGGCCTCATCGATCCCATGACGAAGGATTTTTTCGCGGCGACCGAAGGCCACTCGACCGTGATGAATTTCAGCACCATTCCGGCGTGGCTCTTCAAGACAGAGAAGCCCGTTACTTATCCGGCAGACCCGAACCTCGCCGTCTGGAACTATACGCAAGGTACGGAGTTGCGCGATCCCAGCGGACGGGAACTGGGAGACTACTACGCGCGGCTGGTCAGTTGGTACGTCAACGGCGGATTCAGCGACGAAAATGGGGTGCGGCACGAGTCCGGCTACCACTACAAGCTGGCGTGGTGGGAGGTGCTCAACGAGGTCGATTTCGAGCACAACATGACACCCGAACAGTACACGGAGCGTTACGACGCGATTGCCGGCGCGATCCACAAGGTGTCGCCGGAGACAAAGTTCGTCGGGCTAGCACTGGCGGCTCCGGGGCGCGACGCGGAGCTCTTTGAGTACTTCCTGAATCCCGCTAACCACAAGCCCGGTATTCCGCTCGACATGATTTCGTATCACTTCTATGCTTCGCCGGCGAGCGGAGAAACGCTCGACCACTGGCAATACACATTTTTCGATCAGGAAGCAGGATTTTTGAACACCGTTCGCTATGTCGAGGCCATTCGCAAGCGGCTTTCGCCAAACACGAAGACCGATCTGGATGAGCTGGGCGTCATTCTGCCCACGGACAACAAGTCCGGCGACAATGTGCCGCCTCCCGCCGCCTACTGGAATCTTGCCGGCGCGCTCTATGCCGATCTTTTTATCGAACTCTCGCGCATGCAGATCGATGTTGTGGGTGAGTCGCAGCTTGTGGGCTATCCCACGCAGTTTCCAAGCGTGAGCATGATGGATTGGACCACGAATCAGCCCAACGCGCGCTTTTGGGTGCTCAAGCTCATCAAGGATTCATTTCATCCCGGCGACAAGCTTGTGGAAACGGCGCTTCATTCGAGCGACGTAGGCGCACAGGCATTCGTCACTCCCGGCGGGCGGAAGCTTTTGCTCGTAAACAAACGCAATCGCGAGATCGCGGTTTCCCTGCCGGATGCAAACAAGGCCACCGGGCTTGCGGTCGATCCGGAAACCGGTGACAATCCGGCGCGCGGGGTGCAGCTCACCGCGGGCACAATCAAACTGGAACCATTCTCCGTAGCGGTGGTCAGCTGGTAGGCGCCTCTGAAAGGGAAAAGCCGATGACGAGTGAACGTCCTCTTCGTGCCGGTCTGTGCGGTATCGGCCTCGATGCTTACTGGAGCCAGTTTGCGGGCCTCGAGGAGCGGCTCAAGGGCTACGTTTCGCAGGTGGCGTCGCGACTGACGCGCCCCGGCGTGGAAGTGGTCAATCTTGGCCTCATCGATACGCCTGCGCGCTCACTTGAGGCCGGCCATCAATGCCGCCGCGAAGACATCGACATGCTCTTCCTCTACGTCACCACTTATGCGCTTTCGAATACCGTTCTCCCTCTTGTGCAACGCGCCGGCGTGCCGGTCGTGGTTCTTAATCTTCAGCCTGAAGGCGCGATCGACTACGAAGCCTTCAACAAACTGAACGACCGCACCGCGATGACCGGCGAGTGGCTGGCATTTTGTTCCGCGTGCCCGGTGCCGGAGATCGCGAACCTTTTCACGAGAGCGAAGATTCCCTTCCACCAGGTGACGGGCGTGCTGAACGACGCCGCAACCTGGCGCGAGATGGAGGAGTGGCTGGCGGCAGCGCGCGTGTGCGCCGCACTCGCGGAGGCGCGGCTCGGGCTCATGGGCCACTACTACAGCGGCATGCTGGACATCATGACCGATGTCACGCTGCTGTCGATTGCATTCGGTGTGCATGCGGAGTTGCTGGAAGTGGATGAGTTGAGCGCGCTCTGCGCCGAGGTGAGCGAGACCGATATTTCGCGCCGCCTCGAAGGATTTCGCGCCGCATTCGATGTGCAGCCCGATTGCCCGGCCGAGGAGTTGCGCCGCGCTGCCCGCACATCCGCAGCGCTCGACGCGTTCGTCGCACGCCACGATCTCGACGCCATGGCCTACTACTACAAGGGCTCGGGCAATGCCGCCAATGAAGACACCATGAGTTCCATCATTCTGGGCACGTCGCTGCTCACCGCGCGACACATCCCCGTGGCCGGAGAGTACGAAGTGAAGAACGCAGTCGCCATGAAAATCATGGACCTGCTCGGAGCCGGCGGCTCATTCACCGAGTACTACGCGATTGATTTCAACGCTGACCTGGTGCTGATGGGCCACGACGGCCCAGGCCACATTGCTATTGCAGAAGGCAAAACCAAGGTACGGCCCCTCAAGGTTTACCACGGCAAGGTCGGCCGCGGATTATCGGTGGAGATGAGCGTCAAATACGGGCCGGTCACGGTGCTTTCGGTCGTCGAAGATCCCGTTTCACGCTTCAAGCTGGTCGCCGCCGAGGGCGAGTCTGTGGCCGGCGCGATTCTCGAAATCGGCAATACCAACAGCCGTTACCGATTCCCGCTCGGCGCGCGCGGCTTCATCGAGGCCTGGAACGCCCAGGGTCCGGCGCACCATTGCGCCGTGGGTGTCGGCCACCTGGCGGCCACGCTGCGCAAGACTGCGGCGTTGATGGGGATTGGATTCCACCGGGTGTGCTGATGGAAGCCGTTCTCTGGGTCTTTGGCGGCACTGCAGCCAACGGTTCACAAAATGGGATAAATGGAGAAAGAGTGGGCCTGAACGGCAGGAAACGTCCCTGCCCTCATCGCCAAAACCGGCCCTAAACTGGTAGCTTGGACTAGAAGGGTTTTCTTTCCCGCAATGGCTTCCAGTCCATACTTTTCCTTGGCAGTTTTGTTTGTGGCGGCGCTGGGTTTTGGGCTGGCCCCACTGGCGCTGGCATGGCTTTGGGCCAAGGTGTTTTCGCCGCCCAAGCCAAACCCGATCAAGAACGCCATTTACGAGTGCGGTCTTGTGTCAAAGGGCGACGCCTGGATGCAATTCCGCTCGGCCTATTACCTGTATGGAATCATTTTTCTGATCTTCGACGTGGAAGCCGTTTTTCTGCTGCCCTTTGCAGTGGCATTCACGGGACTCAGCGCGGCGGCTTGCGCGGCCATGCTGGTTTTTGTGCTGCTCCTGGTGGAGGGATTGGCCTGGGCCTGGGCCAAGGGTGTACTGACGTGGGCGTGAAAGGAAAGTTCGCAGTTCACAGTTCGTAGTTCACAGTTGTGAGCGTGCATCTGCAAACCCAACTAAGAACTATGAACTATGAAC
>Ga0074046_10002431_pt1 | contig 16096 bp, 18 predicted proteins | sample BogForMeECP23OM3_FD_94441 | JGI IMG/M metagenome (GOLD analysis project Ga0074046, IMG submission 94441) | Bog forest soil microbial communities from Calvert Island, British Columbia, Canada - Bog Forest MetaG ECP23OM3 | ecosystem: Environmental > Terrestrial > Soil > Wetlands ...
GAATCTTTATAGTTTTTGTCATTGATAAAAATTTTCTTATTGACGATTTCTATTTTATCGCCGGCAACGCCGATAACCCGCTTGATTAAACTCATGGATCTGTCCACGGGATAAATAAAGACGACGATATCATCCCTTTTCGGGTCGGTAACGGGAATAATGGTTTTTCTTAATATGGGAATTTTCACACCATAGATAACCTCATTGACTAAAATGCTGTCGCCAACGAGCAAGACCGGTTCCATGGAACCGGAAGTTATATTGAATGCATTGGTCTTAAAGCCTGCGGATAGCAGGGCTGATATCAGGGATAAGATAACAAAGTAACCCAAATAAACGAACCATCTATTGTATTTTGCCGGTTCGTAGTTTTCTTTTCTTTTTTTTGCGATTGAAAATGCGTCAACCACACAAAAGACAAAAAAAGCAAAGCCGCCGATTAAAAATATAATGATGATAAAAATGTTGGGGACCGTAAGTAAAATAACGCTGCACAGAAGAGCCCAAAACGACCAGATGCCGAAGAGTATCAATCCTCTTTTTGGATTCCCGGCATATAGATGACCAAGGCCCGTCATGAGGAATGTAAGTAAAGCGGCTATCCATGGACGTCTGGGTTTATTGTTCACGGCTTTCCTTTTATTTCTCCCGAAGGCTTAGGAAATATAAAATCAGGTATATAACAATTATGCCATCCATTATAGCCGCGCCTTTGAAACCCGCGCCGGATTGTTGACAGGCGTGGAAGAGATAAAGAAATACAAAGCATACTTTTTCGCTCACGATGAAAAGCAGGATGGGAAGACGCCATTCGGCCTTAAACGCGGCTATGATCATGAAGATGCCTGCCAGTAAAACCAGCGAACCCCAATGCTGGACGAACATGATATAATTTTCGTCAAATGGCAGTTTTGAAAAGTTCTCTACGGCAAATATCGGCAGGAACGCGTATATGCCTCCCGTGCAGGTACACAATCCGGCAATGACTAAAAACGGTTTGATGGTTTTGTCTATGAAGCTTTTCATGGTGCGCCTCCTTTAATGACTTTTTTTATGATGTTTGATAATCTGTAAACGCTTATGTCTTAAACGGGCGGTGCTTTTCCTCTTTGATTTATATCATTATACAATAATATAAACGGGGTTAACAACTGAAATAAACGGTACAAGTAGACATGAGATTACCACGCCGCATGAGATGCTGCTCGTAATGACGGAGACGTTGAAAGCGCACCTAAAGGTACGCGCTACATTATATTTTTATCCACCTCCGTCGCTTCGCGACACCTCCGCCAGCGGAGGACATGCGAGGACGGTTATCCACCTCTGTTCCTTCGCGACACCATGGTTTCCGGCGCGTGTTAAAATAAAATAATTATTGTTGACTATTTTTTCACTTTTTGTAAGAGTATTTTCCGTAACGAATGCTCCTATTACTATTCTTCCCTTTTTAGCACAGACCATTCTCCTCTATTATTTATTAAAACACTTTAATATTTTTCATAAAATAATAATTGGTATGGCGTCCCCGGAATCCCACGCTATTTTTTTGTTTGATTAATTAAAATGATAATATTTTAATTTTTTCATAGTGGGGGTAAAAATGATTCACAAACATTTATATTTATTATTAATTCTCCTTTCTTTGTTATTTCCCGGTTCATCCTATGGCGGATGCAAATCCGATTGCCGCGATAACTACGATTCTGCAAGAGAAGACTGTATTTCCATGTATGACGACCCGGATGACGCTGATGATCTTCGTTCTTGTATTGATGACGCGAAATCCGAGTACGACGATTGTTTAGAAGAATGCAGATCTTAAAATGTTTAGTATCTTTTAATCATTTTAATCGAAAGGAGAAAAAATGAAGTCCATATTTTATGCTCTGATTGTAAGTATTCTACTAACAGCGGGCATCGCATTTTCTGCTGATTCTATTTCACCTGAAGAAGCAATAAACCATGTCGGTCAACAGGCAATTGTATGCGGAACTGTTGCCAGTACACATTATTCCTACCGGAGTAAGGGACAACCAACTTTTCTAAATCTCAACAAGCCTTATCCATATCATATATTTACAGCATTAATTTGGGGTTACGATAGAAGTAAGTTCCACGATGCTCCTGAAAAATATTATAAAAATAAAAGAATATGCGTATCAGGCTTGATTGAACAATATAAAGGAACTGCGGAAATCATTGTAAGGAATCCCGGCCAAATGGAGGAAATAAAATAAAAAGGGAGTGAACAAATGAAAAAAATTGTACTTATTGTCCTGCTTATTTTATCAGTTTTATTGTTGGCATTGACGACGGTTAATCGGCGAGGTTGCTGTTCTCATCATGGCGGAGTTTGCGGTTGTTCTAATGGCCGCGCTATGTGTTGTGATGGCATATTGAGTCCGTCATGTGGATGCGATTAAAGATGATTATTTCTATCGTGATTACATTTCTTGTGATTTTTATCTCTATCCACCTCCGTCGCTTCGTGACACCACAACCTGACATTAAAGAATGAAGAACGTGCCACTTGGAGATTTTTACGAAATGTTAATCTGCAATTGTTTTCCCAGGGCTTTGGCAACCCGTTTTAATGTTGACAGCTTAATATCCTCTGCATGGTTTTCAATTCTCGAAATTGCAGTTTTCTTTGTCTTAAGACGATGAGCAAGTTCATCCTGTGTTAATCCCACGGATTCTCTTGCCTGACGAAGCATTACTCCTATCTTGAATTGTTCATAACCTTCATCAAAATTCGCAGAGAATGTTTTATCTTTCTTTTTTCTCTCTGATATATATTTTTTCAGATCGCTCATTTTATTTTCCTCCTGCTTAAAAAATCTTTCCTGTATGATTCTGCTTTATCTATTTCACGTTGTGGTGTTTTTTGACTTTTCTTTAATAAACCATGCGTCAATATAACTACCGAATGACTGTCAAAGAAACAGAATATCCGGTATATATTTGCGCCATATTGAATCCGGCACTCCCAAATTCCCTCCGTTCCGGTAAGTTTCTTAAAATATATGGCTGGTACAATTTCTAAATCTTCCAACAGCCTGAGTGTCCATAATACTTTTTGCGCCACTTTTCCTGACAAGGAATCAAGAAATTCTTGAACCGGACACTTTCCATCAATTGTTTTGTAAAAAAGTACCGTTCTTTGCATGATTATATGTTAACCTGCATGTTAACATTTGTCAAGGGCAATTATTCATGAAACTGCCAGTAAGAATTGCAGATCGAAAGAGTAGGGCGCGTTTCGCAAACGCGCCGCCCGGATCGGCAGGCGTTCGATCCCTACAATAAAAAATTTCCACATCTCGCCAGCGGGGGATTAAGGGGGTGGAACCAAAATGTAGTTCGGGTCTTCAGACCCGCTAACCCGGCGCACCTAAAGGTACGCACTACGAATACCGGGGTATGATTTATTTGATAATGCGTCGCAGGCATATTTGTTTTCGTAGTCCGAGTCTTTAGACTGTAGGGTGGATGAAGCGGAGCGCATCCACCGAATGTTCAAGTAATGGTGGAACCGCTATGCTTGTTCCACCCTACAATACTGGATTCCCGCCGGAGTTATACCCTCGCGAAGGCGGGGGCGGGAATGACAGCCTAGAGATTACCACGCCGCATGAGATGCGGCTCGTAATGACGGAGTTGCGAGGCCATCTCGCAATGACGGAGGGAAGTAGGGATCGTTCGGGGAACGATCCCTACAATAAAAATTCCAAGGTACGCACTACATTATATTTTTATCCACCTTTTCATTAAAAAAACCCCGGAGGATCGGCGTCCTTCCGGGGTTTAGTCTAAATGTTAAACAACGTCTGGTATTCTTTCTAATCGTTGAAGATATAGTCAAACCAGAACTTGGTTTCTCTCTTGGCGCCCAAATCCACGTGGATGTGCTTGGCCTGTGTGTATTCCTTCAGTCCATAGGTTCCCAACTCTCTGCCTACGCCGGATTGCTTATACCCTCCAAAAGGAGCAAGGGCGTTGAGCAGGTGGTAATCGTTGATCCACACGGTTCCGGTGCGAAGTTGCTTGGCTACATCAATCGCCTTTTGGATGTCGCTCGACCAGACGGCGCCCGCCAGCCCGTAGATATTGTCGTTACACTGGTTAATGGCGTCCAGAAGAGATTTGTATTTTATCACAGAAAGCACGGGACCGAAGATTTCCTCACGGGCTATCCGCATGGTGTTTTTGACGTTTCCGAAGATGGTGGGCTCGATAAAATGGCCTTTGTCCATGTGCGCGGGTCTCTTGCCCCCGCAGAGCAATTCAGCGCCTTCCTTCTTGCCGATTTCGATATAGGACATAACCGTGTTGTACTGAGCCTTGCTTACCACCGGACCCATAGTCGTTCCGAAATCCATGGTATCGCCTAAGACGATGCCTTTTTTAATTTTTGCCAGCATACGGCCGACGAATTCATCGTAAATGCTCTCGGGGACAAAACACCTGGTGCCGCTTTCGCAGACCTGTCCCTGATGGAAGAACGTGCCAAACAGGCATCCGTCAACGGCAATGCTGAAGTCCGCATCCTCCAGAACCAGCGATGGAGACTTTCCACCCAGTTCCAATGTCACTTTCTTGATTGTTTCCGCTGCCATTTTCATGACTTCCCGGCCCACTTCCGTCGAACCGGTAAAAGCGATTTTGTCCACCAGGGGCGAGACGCACAGTTCTCTGCCGACGGTGCTTCCCGAACCGACTATAAGATTAAAAACGCCTGGGGGGATATCGGCCTCGGCGACACATCTTGCAAATAAAAGCGCTGTTAGAGGGGTGTCCGAGGCGGGCTTCAAGATAATGGTATTTCCCATCGCCAGGGCAGGGGTCACTTTCCAGATGAGCATCATAAAGGGAAAGTTCCATGGTATGATCCCTACGCAAACCCCTATCGGTTCACGGTTTACGAAGTTCCAGCTCACCGAGGGGAAATCGATCCAGGGAAGGGGCTCATAAGTTGGAATGCGTTCGGCGGCCTCGATCAAAAGCCTCATATGTTCCATACCGACGGGGATATCCATCATGGTTGTCTTTTTGATGGTGCTGCCGCCGTCCATGGCTTCGAGTTTCATAAACTCTTCTTCATGCTCTTTAACGATGTCGAGCAGGCGGTATAGCCTCTTTGCCCTTTCTTTTACCGTCATGCCGCTCCAACTTCTGGAATCAAAAGCTTTGCGGGCGGCTGCAATGGCGCGTGTGGCGTCCGCGGTTTCGGCAACCGGAACTTCCGCGATCGGTAGTTCCGTGCAGGGGTCATAAGTGTAGCGGTACACTCCTTTTTCCGGATCACAAAATTTGCCGTCTATGAACAACTGATACCTATCCATAAAACCTCCTTTGTTTTTTTTATACGGAATAAAGACTTGCTTTTAACACTTAAATGGTCATTGGCGTCACTTGGCCGGATTTTGGAAGCACACAGGTATCACAATTCCAAGTGTATGTGTTAATTCGTTATGTTATTAACGACATTATGTCAAGGGCAAAATATCCTGATTGAAGCCCTCCTGCCGCGCACAGGGAAATCATTTTCTGGAAATGATTTTTAACCGGATTGAAGCTCTCCTGCGGCAAATCACTAAAACCTTTAAATCAAAAGTAAACAGGCTAAGTAAAACATAATAACATTCTTCTCTTGACATCCCCTTTTATCAGGCGTATTAAAAAAACTGTTGTTTTACGTCTTCGTGTTAACACATCAACCGACCCTCGGCCAACCTTTTAGCCGACCCCTGAGCCAAACGGTGTCTGCCATGAATGAAATAATCATAAAAATATCCAATCGTAAATTGCCGTCATTCAGGCTTTCATAGAGATTATCATATCTCTATGAAAGCCTGTTGTTTTCTCTAATAAATTCCCCCTGATTTCATTTTTCAACAAATTGTTTCGTTTGAATGAATGAATGAGGCGAACAGATTGGTCTTTTAATAGTTGAATTGAAAGAACAGGGATAAGCGGCGGACGTAAACTTTTCAATAACTCTCTGCAAAAATAAATATGGAGGTGTATGAAAATGAAAATGCCAAAACCGATGGATGAAAGCTACAAACTGTTTATCGATGGTAAATGGGTTAATGGTAAAGAAGGAAAGACATTCAAGTCATTCTGTCCGTCCAATGGTGAGCTCCTCGCGATTTGCGCTGAGGCCGGAAAAGAGGACGTAGACAAGGCGGTAAAGGCCGCGTGGAAGGCTTTCGATTCCTGGAAAGACGTAAGCCCCCAGGAACGCTCCGGCTTATTGCTGAAGATCGCCGATCTGATTGATGCCAACAAGGAAAAGCTTGCCATGGTGGAGACCCTGGACAATGGCAAACCGATCCGCGAGACGATGAATGTCGATGTGCCGCTGGCTTCGGATCATTTCCGTTACTTTGCCGGCGTTATCAGAGCGGAAGAAGGGCAGGCCGTTATGATCGACAAGGACACTTTGAGTATTATTCTCAGAGAGCCCATCGGTGTCGTCGGCCAGATCATCCCCTGGAACTTCCCGCTCCTGATGGCTGCATGGAAGATCGCTCCCGCGCTTGCGGCCGGCGATACGGTGGTAATCAAACCGTCATCGGCGACACCATTGAGCCTTCTGGAGATGGCAAAGCTCTTTGAGAAAGTGCTGCCCCCCGGCGTAGTGAACGTGATCACGGGAGCCGGTTCAACAACCGGCCAGTATCTGCTGGATCATCCCGACCTGCGTAAGCTTGCTTTCACGGGTTCCACAGAGGTGGGTTACAGCATTGCCGACGCGGCCGCAAAGAAACTGATCCCGGCAACACTGGAACTGGGCGGCAAATCGGCCAACATCTATTTCCCCGACTGCCCGTGGAAAAAAGCTATCGAGGGTGTTTTGATGGGCATATTGTTCAATCAGGGGCAGGTCTGTTGCGCGGGTTCGCGCGTGTTCCTCCATGAGGATATCTATGACAAATTCCTGAAGGAAACCATAGCCGAATTCAAAAAAGTCAAGGTCGGGCTTCCCTGGGAAAAGGACACCACAATGGGTAGTCAGGTCAATGATGCCCAACTCAAAAAAATCCTTGCCTATGTAGAGGTGGCCAAAAAAGAAGGGGCCACGGTGGCATGCGGCGGAGTTAAGATGACGGGAAAAGGCACGGAAAGCGGATGCTTCATGACGCCGACGATTCTTTCCGATGTGAAGGCGAAGATGAGGGTGGCCCAGGAAGAAATCTTCGGCCCGGTTGTGTGCTTCATCAAATTCAAAGAAGAAGCGGAAGTAATACGCATGGCCAATGACAGTGAGTATGGTCTGGGCGGCGCGGTATGGACAAAGGACATCAACAGGGCGTTTCGGGTGGCCAGAGCCATTGAAACAGGACGCATGTGGGTGAATAATTATAACAACCTTCCGGCACACGCGCCTTTCGGCGGATATAAGAAGTCGGGTATCGGACGGGAGACCCATAAAATGATGCTCGAACATTACACACAGAAAAAGAACATCTTTATCAGCCTCAGCGAAGAGAAGGTAGGATTCTACTAGAAGGGGCAGGGGAGAGCGGCCATCAGGCAATAACGTGTTAGCCGCTCTCTCCTGATATTTTGGGAGGAGGTAAACCCATGGGAAATAAAGGGAAAATCGTCATGATAACTCTTCAAACAAACGTGGAGGATATTGTGAATGACTACCCGCAGGCCATAACCTATGGTATTGAGAACGGAGTCAGTTTTGTGTTTTGTGTGGGAGCGTTCCCTACAAGCCTCGGAGACCTTCTGCGCATCAAGAAGTTCGCTGACCCGAATGCTTTTGTAAAGGGATTGAACGAATACCTTATTAAGAATCCGGAGAAATGATCAATATCGTCATTGGAGGCGACCCTTGATAGCCGTGGCAATCTATCTTTTGCATTGCTTTCGTAGTTCGGGTCTTCAGACCCGCCTATCCGGCGCACCTAAAGGTACGCGCTGCATTACATTTTATCCACCTCCGTCGCTTCGCGACACCTCCGCCCGCGGAGGACATTAATTGAAGGGCGCGTTTCCAAAAACGCGCCGCCCGGATCGACAGGCGTTCGATCCATACAATAAAAATTTCCACACCCGCCTCTGCCAGCGGAGGATTAAGGGGGGTGGTAGGAAAACGTAGACTGTAGGGTGGATGAAGCGGAGCGCACCCACCGAATATTCAAGTAATGGTGGAACCGCTATGCTTGTTCCACCCTACAATACTATGAATACCAGCGTATGATTTATTTGAGCAGGCACCGCAGGCGTATATTTTTATCCACCCCCGTCGCTTCGCGCCACCCCCTCTAAAGGGGGACATAATAAAAATCCTTTGTTTCCTCCCCCGTTGCTTGAGCGAAACCATAGCCTAAGTTTTTATTGCGGGTTACCCTTGGAAGCCGTGGCAATCTGTCTTTTTCATTGCTTTCGAAGGCCTCGTCTTTAGACCCGCCAATCCCGCGCACCTAAACGTACGCACTACATTATATTTTTATCCACCTCCGTCGCTTTGCGACACCTCCGCCAGCGGAGGACACGCAATGATAGACCCGCAAACCCGGCGCACCTAAAGGTACGCACTACGAATACCAGGGTATGATTTATTTGAGCAGGCGCCGCAGGCATATATGTTTTCGAAGGCCTTGTCTTTAGACCCGCAAACCCGGCCTTCCATCAATGCAGGTTTTTTTTATTTCCGTTTGGCGTTATGATCTTTAATTGTAAATAATCAAATGCCGTAGAATTGTAATTTTAAATATGGTACAAGCATTGGGGGGGCAAATTTGTCCATCCAAAAAAAAGCGAATAAAAGTAAAAATATTTTAGCCGCGGATAATTAGAGAAGAAATGAAAAGAAAATATTACCTGATGACAGTAATTGTCTTATTGCTTTGTGCCTGGAGCGCGAGTTGCCCGGCTGCGGATAAGATCGGTTTTATCGATATGCAGGAAATAATGCATAATTCCGTCGCCGGTAAAAAAGCCACGGATGATTTTCAAAAATCATACGAAAAGAAAAAAGAGGAAATTAAATCAGCGGAAGCGGAAATAAAGAAGATGAGAGATGAGTTGGATAGGCAAAGTGAATTGATGACCCATGATTCACACGATGAAAAGGAATCCGCTTACGAAAAGAAGGTGCGCGATTATCAAATTCTGGTTCAGGATGCCGAAGATGAAATGCAAAAGCGCGATCAGGAGCTGTCTGATAAACTGACGGTGGAAATCATAAAAATTGTCCGCGCTATTGCTAAAAAGGAAAAATACGCTCTGGTTGTCGATGTGGCAAACATGCCGGTTACATACTATGATAAGGGAAATGACTTCAGTAAAAAAGTTATCGAAGAATACAATAAAATGAAATAGCGGCGGGATGAATTGGAATAATTATATTTTCATCATTGTAATAACGCGTTTATTTTTAATAGTTGTTCGTTAACGGGATGACTCTTGTAATACAAGTATATTATCGGAGAAGGTTTATTCATGAAGAAAATGATGATGACTGTTTTAATCATTAGCGCTTTTGGAATATTGGGATTGGCGGCATCCATATTCGCGCGGGATATTACCGATTATTCCGGCATGTGGGCGGTAACATGGCTGGATAATAACACGCGTAATCCTATGTCGCTTAATCAAAATAAAGATCAATTAACCGGAAATTACACAAATGATAAAAAAGAAAGCTGTTCGGTGACAGGTGAATATATTAAAAGCAGTAGACAAATCCTGCTCTCCATTAAGTGTCCCGCGTGGGGGATTCAAATGGATGGAATACCATCATCAGACGGGAAAACAATTGAAGGGAAGTATGTCGCGTATGGAACTTCCGCAGGCAAGTTCATCATGACAAAAAATGATAAATGAAATAAATTAAATTAAATATTATTTATTATGGAAGAAAAAGAAATTAAATTTACGCCTGTCGGATTCGTGTCGTCTTCAATAACTGAGCAAACTGATGAAAACTGGGGTCGGGTAACTTCACGCGTTTTATTACTACCTGAATATACAGGGGCGCTGTCTGGCCTCGAAGAATTTTCGCACGCGATTATCATTACCTCTCTTCATCAGGCGAAATACGAAAAAGAAAAACATTTGCGGCGGAGGCCGCGCGGGCTTGAGAGTATGCCCGAAGTGGGAATATTTTCCCAAAGAGCGAAAGACCGGCCAAATCCCATTGGCGTTACTGCCGTAAAAATAATAAATGTCGGTGATGATTATATTGAGGTACAGGGATTGGACGCGGTAAACGGTACTCCTGTTCTTGATATAAAACCTTATTATCCGCAGTATGATAGAATTGATTCACCCGTAGCGCCCATGTGGGTAGACCGGTTAATGGAAAAGTATTTTTAAAATTTCATATAACCAGGGCAATGGGAATAAGGGCAAAAGATAGGGATGGCGCCCTATTAAACAGGACACTGGATTCCCGATCAGGTCGGGAATGACAGAAGGAAAGATTGCCACGACGCCTGAGAAGCATCTGGCTATGGGTGTAATGACAGACAATGACGTGATTCCAGCCTGCGTACCCGAAGGGCATCAGGCGACGGGAATGATATTATGCGGCAGCGTGTGGAAGAAGCGGCGAGGTTGCTAACATGAGCCAAGAGGAGACTTGACCCCATATCCCCCATTATTATTTTGGGAAGAAATAGTCTTTATTTATTAACTGAAAATATGCGGCAAAACCTCCTTCCAATATTTTGTAAATAAAACCTTCCCCTTTATTTCACATGGAAGATTCATATCAGATTGAATATTCAATGGCCGTTAAACTGTTTTCTCATTGTTTGCTTCCCAATAATCCTTAAAAGATTCTGCTCCGCTTATAGCATCGCTGCATTTGTCCGCGGCTTTTTTATATTCATCTTTTGCTTTGACTAAAAGCTTATCTGTATTGTGGGCAATTTCTTCACGCATCTCCTTGCCGCTTTTGGGCGCAAACAAAAGCCCTAAAGTTAAACCGATCAATCCGCCAATAATAAAACCTGCAAGTAAATTCCCATTATCATCTGACATAAAACACCCTCCAAATTGTCGCGGTTATGATGTCTATCTTTTTACGATTTTTTTAATCCCTTCGATTTTCTTGTCCATGATCCTTAAACGTCTGCTGACGGTCTTTAAAAGGCCCATGAGTAACTTTGCCGCTATGCGCGGGTCTGACTGAAGCATCTCATCGAAATTATGTTTATTTATCACCAGCAGGACAGAGTCCTCGCTTGTTACACCGGTTGCACTACGCGGCTGCGAATCTATCAGTGACATCTCTCCGATTATTTCGTCGGCTCCCATAGAGGCCAATACTATTTTTTCTTTGTCTATGGTCTCTTTTACGATGTCGACCCTGCCCGACAAGATGATATAGAGAAATTCTCCCGGCATGTCTTCCATAAACAGCATAGAGTCTTTTTTAATATTTTGTTCAAAGATATGTTTTCGGATGATCTCAAGTTCTTTTTTGTCAAGGTCTCTAAAAATGGTTAAAGAGCGTAACTTGTTATAATCCATTTGATCGGACATGCAGCCTCCATTTCGCGTAATATATTATTTCCACTGGAATAAATTATAATAATCAGGCTTATATTTCAAGTATTATTAAAGTTATCTTGATCGTTTGAAATGTCGCATCAACTATTTTTTACACCTGTTATTTAAAGGCGCTGACGCGGGAAAAGAGAACGGTTGTACCAGCTTAAGTAATATGGTAACTTTTTGGAGCTTATCAAAAGGGATTTGGGAACCGGGGCGAGAGAATAATTAATAATATTGCGCCCTAAGAATCTTCAAATATCCCTTTCTAATTATTTTCGATAATACAATATTTTTAAATGGAAATGAATGAACGAAAAGGATACAATAAATGATAAATAAGATGGCGCGGTTTTAACTTAAACAGTGATAAAAGTTTCGCGGCCAAATCAAATGGTAACACACAATCCTGGTAGAAATTATGGAGGTATTCTATGTCAGAAAATAATGGAGATTTACTTGCAGGTTTTATTATTGGCGGATTGATCGGTATAACTTTAGGTATTTTGTTTGCGCCTAAAAGCGGTAAGGAAACGCGTGAAGATATTAAGCGTAAAGCAGATGAACTTATCATCAAAGCGAAAGAAGAGTATGAAAAAGCCGCCCGGAAGTATAATGAGGTTTCAGGGGTAGAGTCTTTTCGCGATTATCGGGCAGGTGAAAATGAAGAACTCGTTTGATGATCATTAACCCTTTAACCATACACAGGGATATAACATACTGGTTACTAAAAACCCCTAAAATTATCGAATCAAAGGAGATAGCATTGATTGACGAGAAACATATATTCACCGCCAGCCGGTTGACCTCGGGCAACCGGATTTTCCCTGTGCGTATCGAAGTAAATCAAAACCGGGTTACGCGAATTAAGCCGCGTCTCTTTGGTTCCAGCGAAGAGTCCATCGCGGTCGCTAAAGTTGCTTCGGTCAATATCCAAACGGGCTTAATATGGTCCGAAATCCGAATTGATTCGACGGGGGGAAGCAATCCCATTATGAGCCATGGGCATCGCAAAGATGACGCGCGCGCCATTCGTGATCTGATCGAACGATTCCAGCAAACATCCCGTGACTAAAACATTAGGTTAGACCCGGAAGGCGATACTGTTCTAATATGTTTTGATTTGATTCGATAAACCGAAACATTCTATTCTATACGTAAACACCTCTTGACATTGGCAATCGGCATGCTTAATTTATAGGTGAAGACTGTTGCAGGACGCGGATGACGTGAATGAATGATCCACCATGTCTCAAGCGGGATGCAGTCTTGGAAGCATTTTTGGATATGAGTGGTATTTGAAAAGAACATTGCAGCTGTCTTCGACGCTTAAACTTTGCAAGTGAGATACTGCTGTGTTAGAGAATGTGAGACGGCATAAGCGGTTCTCACTTAACCCCTCGCAAGAAATAATATATTTCACGAGGGGCTTTGTCTTTTTTTTGCAAACAGAAATGTTCGCACTACTGAATTTGTAATGAATTCGGCAGCGAACGCATTTGTGTAGTGTGCTACAGAATAAGTGAGCGAATATATAATTATAATATTCCTTAAGAATAGAAGCCTCTCCGCGGTTTATCGCGGAGAACTTCAATTATAATTTACTTTAAGAATCTTCGATTCTTAAAAAATTCACATTTCCTCAATAATTCTTCCACATTTGCCTGTTAAATTGAAAAATCTCCATACGACTCTTCCTGAAATTCTTATTTTTCCATTCTATCGTTTTATGCATTAAAAAATAAAATAGTTTGAAAATGGCAGAATTTTAACTTAACGTATGGTATAAGTTTCCTGAGCAGATCAAAATTAAGTAAGGGGGGTAGTGAGGAAAATAAAAATGATCAATGAAAGTGACGAAACACTTAAAAAAAATATGGAATCCCCTGATAATTCCACGGATGCTTCCCCTGATACTTTTATAGTTAAGCCGGTAAATGAGGCGTATCTGCGCTCTGAAGCGGATTATAAATCGCTCTTTGAACAAAGTGTTGATGGCATAATAATCATTGCCCAATCCCGTATCGTCATGGTCAATAATGCTTACTGCGGTATCCGCCATCTTCCCGCCGAAGAACTAGTGGGCAGGAACCCGCTTGATTTTCTTCACCCTGACGAGAGGGAATTAGCCGGGGAAAGACTGATGAAAATACAATCCGGCGAACAGTATTACGAAGGTAACATTTATCGCTCCTTGCGCTTCGATGGTTCGATATCGTGGGTGGACTTGCGAACAAGGATGATTGAGTGGAAAGGAAAGCCGGCGTTTCAGACCATTGTCCGCGATATCACCGATCGCAAGAGGGCGGAGAGGATGCTCACGGAAAGCGAAGAAAAATACCGATTACTTGCGGATCACATGAGAGATCAGGTATGGCTCATGGATTTGAACTTAAAATGGACATACATCAGTCCGTCCGCGGAAAAGTTGTGGGGATACACACTCGAAGAGCTTATCGCGCTCCCGTTGGATAAGTTCCTTACGCTATCATCTTTCCGGACCGTCATGGAGTTTTTCTCGTCTGAAATGTCCAAAAGGCTGGCGGCTCCTCCGAACCATTTTTTAAAGCGTTTACTTGAATTCGAATGCCGTTGTAAAAACGGCCAGACTTTATGGATTGAAAGCTCTTTTAGTTTCATCAGGGACGAGAACGGCAGACCTGTATCTATTTTGGGAGAAGGGCGGGATATCACCGAGCGCAAAATAATGGAGGATTCTCTGCGAAAAAGTGAAGAGAATTTCCGCCGTTCATTCGATGACTCTCCGCTGGGCGTGCGGATAGCAACCCTGGCAGGCGAAACAATTTATGCCAACAGCGCCATTCTGGAAATGTATGGCTATGACAGTATCGAAGAGATGCAAAACACACCGTTGAAAGAGCGTTATACCCCGGAGAGCTACGCCGAGTTTAAGGTAAGAAAGAAAAAAAGATTGCGGGGCGAGTTTGGCCCGTCTGAATATGAAATAAGCATCGTCAGGAAAGACGGCGAGATTCGCCATCTTTATGTTTTACGCAAGGAAATCTTCTGGAATGGACAGAAACAGTCTCAGGTTGTTTACCAGGACATCACTTTGCGTAGACAGGCCGAAAAGAAGCTAAATGAGATATTGGAAAACTTACGGCAGTCCATTAAAATAACCATTCAGGTATTGGGCACGGCATCGGAAGCAAAAGACCCTTACACGGCAGGTCATCAGAAGAGGGTTGCCGATCTCGCCCGCGCCATTGCCACGGAGATGAGACTTCCTCATGATAAAATTGAAGCCATCCGCATGGCGGCTGCTATTCATGACATTGGCAAGATTTCAGTTCCGTCGGAAATACTTTGCAAGCCGGCCATGCTGACGGATCTTGAATTTTGCTTAATCAAAAATCATCCTCAGTTCAGTTACGACATTATAAAAGACGTTGAATCACCCTGGCCGCTGGCGGATATCGTTTACCAGCACCATGAGCGAATAGACGGTTCCGGATATCCGCAGGGATTAAAGGATGCAAATATTCTCATCGAAGCCCGCGTTCTTGCCGTGGCGGATGTGGTGGAAGCCATGATGTCCTATCGTCCCTACAGGCCAATGCTGGGACTTGAAATTGCGCTTGCGGAAATTGAAAATAACGCGGGAACTCTCTATGACCGCAGGGTGGTGCAGGCTTGCTTAAAGGTGTTCCGGGAGAACGGCTATCAGATTACATAATAAGTCAGAATGTTGACAGGATATGGGTTGGGGATTTGGAAAAAAGTTTTAACGGCCAACGCCGATGCGCTAAATTGTTATTCTTTAAAAAATAAAATAGTTTGAAACTGACAGAATTTTAACTTAACATATGGTACCAATACGTGGTATGTGTCAAACATTGAAAAAGAAATAATTTGTATTTCATTCATCGAAAGGAAAATAATTATGACATTCAAAACATTCCCGATTTTTTTAATCGTTATGGTCTTTTCAATCCCATCTCTTTGTTTTTCAGCGCAACCGGACAGTAAAGTGTGGGAGTCTTTTGATAACGATTGGTATTACAATAAAACAAATATAGATAAATCATCTTATATTATATCAGTCTGGGTTTACAAAAGTGTAACAAATGACAGTAGGAAAGAGAAAATTGAAATAATAAAGAAATCTGATTTGGATAAATCTATAAAATATCAAAAATTTGACCACTACCTGAGTTTGTGGGAAATTGATACTAAGAATAAACAAAAGAGATTAAAGGAATTAAAGGATTATGACGATAAGGGAAATGTTTTAGAGAGTAATGTATATAAAGATCGTGAATGGAAAGATATCAAACCCAACAGTATATTTGATAAATTATACATCAAATTAGGTTTAACTCAGAACGAGCAACCGGCAAAGGAGCAACCGGCAAAGGAACAGCAGGCAAAGGAACAGCAGGCAAAGGAACAGCAGGTAAAGGAACAGCAGGTAAAGGAACAGCAGGTAAAGGAACAGCAAGCGAACGAACAACGAGCAAAGGAACAGCAGGTAAAGGAAACACCGGCACAGGAAACAACAGAACGAGAAACAACAGTGAGGGAATCATCGGCAATATCCGGAAAACCA
>Ga0074046_10002433_pt1 | contig 16083 bp, 12 predicted proteins | sample BogForMeECP23OM3_FD_94441 | JGI IMG/M metagenome (GOLD analysis project Ga0074046, IMG submission 94441) | Bog forest soil microbial communities from Calvert Island, British Columbia, Canada - Bog Forest MetaG ECP23OM3 | ecosystem: Environmental > Terrestrial > Soil > Wetlands ...
CGACCTGCCTCCAGGCGGGCGACCGGGACGCGGAACGGCGAGCAGGACACGTAGTCCAGGCCCACCTCGTGGAAGAAGTGCACGGACTCCGGGTCACCGCCGTGCTCGCCGCAGACGCCCACGTGGAGGTCCGGCCGGGCGGCGCGGCCTTCCCTGACCGCGATGTCGACCAGGCGGCCGACGCCGTCGCGGTCGATGGTCTCGAACGGGGACACGCCGAAGATGCCCAGCTCCATGTACCGGCTGAAGAACGCGGCCTCCGCGTCGTCGCGGGAGAAACCCCACGTCATCTGGGTCAGGTCGTTCGTGCCGAAGGAGAAGAACTCGGCGCTGCGAGCGATCGGGCCGGCCGTTAGGGCTCCCCTCGGCACCTCGATCATCGTGCCGATCAGCGTGTGCACATAGATACCGGTCTCCTCCTCGACCTCCTTGAGCACCTTCTCCGCCAGCTCGCGGGTGATCTCGATCTCCTGCACGGCCGCGACGAGCGGGATCATCACCTCCGGACGCGGGTCCTGGCCTGCCTGCTTGAGCTGCGCGGCGGCGTGCGCGATCGCCCGGACCTGCATGCTGAACAGGCCGGGGATGACCAGGTCGAGCCGGACGCCGCGCAGGCCGAGCATCGGGTTCTGCTCGTGCAGCCTGCGGACCGCCGTGAGCAGCTTCTTGTCCTTCTCGGTGGCGTTGTCGCCGGCCAGGGCGATCTTGACCGACAGGTCCGTGAGGTCGGGCAGGAACTCGTGCAGCGGCGGGTCGATCGTGCGGATCGTCACCGGCAGGCCGTCCATGGCCTCCAGGATCTCCACGAAGTCGCCACGCTGCAGCGGCTCGAGGGCGTCGAGCGCGCGCTCGCGCTCCTCGTCGGTGTCGGCCAGGATGAGGTCCTCGATCAGCTGGCGGCGCTCGCCGAGGAACATGTGCTCGGTGCGGACCAGGCCGACGCCTTCAGCGCCGAACCGGCGGGCCCGGGCGCAGTCCGGGCCGGTGTCCGCGTTGGCATGCACGCCCAGGCGGCGCTTTTCGTCCGCGTGCACCATGATCGAGTGCACGGCGCGGATCAGGTCGTCGGCCTCGTCGGAATCGGGGCGCAGCTCGCCTTCGAAGTAGCGCACGACCTCGGACGAGACGACCGGGATCTCGCCCAGGTAGACGACACCGCTGGTGCCGTCGATGGAGATCACGTCGCCCTCGCTGACCGTGATGCCGCCGGGGGCGGTGAACTTCTTCGCCTTGGTGTCCACGTCGAGTTCCTCGGCGCCACAGACGCAGGTCTTGCCCATGCCGCGGGCGACCACGGCCGCGTGGCTGGTCTTGCCGCCGCGGCTGGTGAGGATGCCCTGGGCGGCGATCATGCCGTGCAGGTCGTCCGGGTTGGTCTCGCGGCGGACCAGGATCACTCTTTCGCCGTTGGCCGCCAGCTCGACCGCGCGGAGCGAGTCGAAGACGACCTTGCCGACCGCGGCGCCCGGCGACGCACTCACGCCGCTGGCGATCTTGGTAACCTCGCCGCTGGTGTCGAACCGGGGGAACATCAGCCGGGCCAGCTCTGCGCCGGATACTCGCATGAGCGCCTCGTCCATGTCGATCAGGCCCTGGTCCACCAGCTGCATGGCGATGCGGAACGCGGCTGCGGCGGTCCGCTTGCCCACCCGGGTCTGCAGCATCCACAGCTTGCCGCGCTCGATGGTGAACTCGATGTCGCACAGGTCGCGATAGTGGTTCTCCAGCGTCCGCATGATCTGCATCAGCTCGTCGAACGCCGGCTTGTTGATGCGCTCCAGGTCCTGCAGCGGGACGGTGTTCCTGATCCCGGCCACGACGTCCTCGCCCTGGGCGTTCTGCAGGTAGTCACCGTAGACGCCCACGGCGCCGGTGCCCGGGTCCCTGGTGAACGCCACCCCGGTGCCCGAGTCCATGCCCAGGTTGCCGAAGACCATCGCGACCACGTTCACGGCCGTGCCCAGGTCGGTGGGGATGCGCTCCTGGCGGCGGTAGAGGATGGCGCGGGGCGAGTTCCAGGAGTCGAACACCGCGTTGATGGCTAGGGTCAGCTGCTCCCTGGGGTCCTGCGGGAAGTCTATTCCGGCTTGCGTCTTGATAATGCCCTTGAACCTCTCGACGAGGTTCTGCAGGTCGGCCGCGTCCAGGTCGAGGTCGTTGCTGACGCCCTTGGCCTGCTTGGCGGCTTCGATGGCGTGCTCGAAGTGCTCGCCGTCGACGTCGAGGACGGTCTTGCCGAACATCTGGAGCAGGCGGCGGTAGGCGTCCCAGGCGAACCGCTCGTTGCCGGCCTGCTTGGCCAGGCCCTGCACCGACTCATCGGACAGGCCGATGTTCAGGACGGTATCCATCATGCCCGGCATGGAGAACTTCGCCCCGGACCGGACGCTGACGAGCAGCGGGTCGGCCGGATCGCCGAGCTTGCGGCCTATCGCTGCTTCCAGCTGATCCAGGTGGGCCGCGATTTCCTCGTCGAGGCCTGCTGGTGTCGTACCTTGTTCCAGGTAGTAACGACAGGCCTCGGTGGTGATGATGAAGCCGGGCGGCACCGGCAGGCCGATATTAGTCATCTCGGCCAGGTTGGCGCCCTTACCGCCCAGCAGATCCTTAAGATCCTTATTTCCTTCGGTGAAGTCATAAACGAGCTTCGGCACTTTCCTGCTCCTCGCAGCGCGCAACGTCGTGTACCCACTCGGGACTCTACCGGTGAAGGGGCGTCCAGGCGACGGGACCAAAGTCATGTCCTGCCCGCATCGGGTTATCCGCCGGGCGATCGGGACGGGCCGCAGGCCACCGGAGCAAGCGCTGCCCGCGCAGATGGCCGCGGTCGCGCCCGATTCCGGCACCTGGTGAGATAGGGAGCATGGGTGACCTGACGATCGGGTTGCTGCACCCGGGTGAGATGGGCGCGGCGGTGGGACAGTGCCTGGCCAGGGCGGGCCGCCAGGTGCTGTGGGTACCGGAGGGGCGCAGCGCGGCGACCGGCGCGCGGGCCGCAGCAGCGGGATTGACGGCGGCCGACCTCGCCGGGCTGATCGAACGGTCGGACATCATCATGTCGGTGTGCCCGCCGCACGCGGCGCTGGAGGTCGCCCGGCAGGTCACCGGGTTCGGCGGCATCTACCTGGACGCCAACGCGATCTCCCCGGCCACCGCGCGCAAGGTGGCCGCCCTCGTCGAGGCCGGCGGCGCCAGCTACGTGGATGGCGGAATCATCGGGACTCCCCCGGTGAGGCCGGGATTCATCCAGCTCTACCTATCCGGCCCGAAAGCCGGGTATGTACGTGATCTGTTCGACGGCAGTCCGGTAGACGCGCGAGTGGTCGACCATGGAGCGGGAGCTGGCGCGGCGGCGACGGGAGCGGGCGCGGCGGCGACGGGAGCGGGCGCGGTCGGGGCGGCGGCGAAGGGCTGGCGCTGGATCGCGGAGATGGAGGAGATCGCCGCGACCATGGCCGCGGCCGGCCTGCCCGAGGGATTTCACCAGGCCGCGGCCGAGATTTACCGCCGCTTCCCGCCGGCCGACTCGGCCGGGGAGGAGGCTGGCCTGGATGCGCTGGTGCGCAAAAACCCGGACCGTTCGGACTAAAAAGGATCAATTATCCGAACGGTCCGCGTGCTTGCCTAGGTGCCGCTTATGAGCAGGGGCCGAGGCGCTCGGTTAGATAGGCCTCGACGTTGTCGATGCCGACCCGCTCCTGCTGCATGGTGTCCCGGTCCCTGACCGTGACGGCCTGGTCGGCCGCGGTGTCGAAGTCGACCGTGATGCAGTACGGGGTGCCGATCTCGTCCTGCCGCCGGTACCGGCGGCCGATCGCGCTGGCGTCGTCGAAGTCGGTGTTCCAGCGCTTGCGCAGCGCCGTCGCCAGGTCGCGCGCTTTCGGCGACAGGTCGGCGTTGCGCGACAGCGGCAGCACGGCCGCCTTCACCGGTGCGAGCCTGCGGTCCAGCCGGAGCACCGTCCGCTTTTCCGGGTTGCCCTTGGCGTCCGGCGCCTCGTCCTCGGCGTAGGCGTCGAGCAGGAACACCAGGGCGCCGCGGTCCACGCCGGCCGCGGGCTCGATCACCCACGGGATGAACCGCTGGCCCGACTCCTGGTCTAGGTAGGACATGTCCTGCCCGGATGCCTCCTGATGGGTGGTCAGGTCGTAATCGGTGCGGTTGGCGATGCCTTCCAGCTCACCCCATTCGGTGCCGACAAAGTCGAACTTGTACTCGATATCTACCGTACGTTTGGAATAGTGAGAGAGTTTTTCCTTGGGGTGCTCGTAGAGGCGCAGGTTCTCGGGCCGGATGCCGAGGCCGGTGTACCAGGCGAAGCGCTGGTCGATCCAGTACTGGTGCCATTCCTCGTCGGTGCCGGGGCGGACGAAGAACTCCATCTCCATCTGCTCGAACTCCCGGGTCCGGAAGATGAAGTTGCCGGGGGTGATCTCGTTGCGGAACGACTTGCCGATCTGGCCGATGCCGAACGGGATCTTCTTGCGCGAGGTCTGCAGCACGTTACGGAAGTTGATGAAGATGCCCTGCGCGGTCTCCGGGCGCAGGTAAGCCAGCCCGGACTCCCCGCCCGCCTCCCCGGCCCCCTCCACCGGGCCGAGGTGGGTGCGCAGCAGGCCGTTGAACATGCGCGGCTCGGTGAAGGTGCCCCTGTTACCGCAGTTCGGGCACGTGAGGTCGGCCAGCCCGTTCGCGGGGGCGTGACCGTGCTTCTCCTCGTAGGCCTCGATCAGGTGATCGGCCCGGTACCTCTTGTGGCAGAACGAGCACTCGGTGAGCGGGTCCACGAACTCGGTGACGTGACCGCTCGCCTCCCACACCTCCCGGGCCAGGATCACCGAGGAGTCCAGGCCCACGATGTCGTCGCGCTCGGTGACCATCGAGCGCCACCACTGGCGCTTGATGTTGTTCTTCAACTCCACGCCGAGCGGGCCGTAGTCCCAGGAGGCCCGCAGGCCGCCGTAGATCTCGCTGGACGGGAAGACGAATCCCCGTCGCTTGCTCAGGCTGACGATGGCGTCGAGGCGGTCGCTGCGCAGGGCCATGGTTAAGGTCTCCATCCGGCTGGCGGTCGGCGGGCGCGAATCCCGTGATGATCCGGCGGGGGCGGGCCACGACGCCGGAAGCCCTTAGCTTAGGAGCACCGGCCGGTGATCGCGAATTGAATTCACCCCGTCCGCTAGGAGGCGGGCTCTTCCGGAGCCGGGACGGGGTTCGGCATGGCGCCGCCGTACCTGCGGTCACGGCTGGCGTAAATCTCGCACGCGTGCCACAAGTGCCGCCGGTCGAAATCCGGCCAGAGCGTGTCGAGAAAGACCAGTTCGGCATAGGCGGACTGCCAGAGCAGGAAGTTCGAAAGCCGCTGCTCGCCGGATGACCTGACGAAAAGGTCGACCTCAGGAATGGCCGGCTCATCCAGGTAGCGGGCAAACACCTTTTCGTCGACCTTGTCCGCCCGGAGCTTTCCCGCGGCCACATCCGCGGCGATGGCGGCGGCCGCGTCGGCGATCTCGGCCCGGCCCCCGTAGTTCACGCAGAATTGCAGGGTCAGCACGGAATTCCCGGCGGACATCTGCTCGGCGTACTCCAGTTCGCGGATCACGCTGCGCCAGAGCTTGGGCCGACGGCCGGCCCAGCGGATGCGGACGCCCATCTCGTTCAGCAGGTCGCGGCGCCGGTGGATGACGTCGCGGTTGAAGCCCATCAGGAAGCGCACTTCGTCCGGCGTGCGCCGCCAGTTCTCGGTCGAGAAGGCATACGCGGACAGGTAGGGGATGCCGAGTTCGATCGCGCCCATGATCACGTCGAGCAGCGAGGACTCGCCTTCCTTATGGCCTTCGGTCCTGGGCAGCCCGCGTTTCTTAGCCCAGCGCCCGTCGCCGTCCATGACCAGCGCGACGTGCCTGGGAATGAGGTCGTGCGGTAGGTCCGGCGGCTTAGCCCCGCTCGGGTGCGGATCGGGCGGACGTACCCCCGCCTGCATAAAACACGCTCCACATGGCGCAGCGAACGGATCGAATGCTCTAGGTGCCACTGAAGGTACGCGGCGACCAGCCCGCTGCACTCTACCCGGTGCCGTCGCTCGCTGCGATCGGCGCTGTCCCAGTCGCCGCGAAGCAGGGCGAGCATCAGGGCGACCGTCGGCGCCGCGGGCGAGGCCGCGCCGGGTGGCCGGCAGGAGGCGCATACCATGCCGCCGGCCGCGACGGCGAAGGCCGGCAGCCGCCGACCTGCTCCAGCGCGGCCGCTGTCGTGTCCCGGCGCGCCGCAGCGGGCGCACTCCTGCAGGGCCGGGGCGTACCCGGCCACCGCGAGCGAACGCAGCAGGAAGGCGTCGAGCACCAGTCCCGGAGCGTGCTGTCCGTCGCCGAGGGCGCGCAGGCCGCCGATGAGGAGCAGCAGCTGGCGCAGCGCCGGCTCCTTCTCCACCGGGGTGAACCGCTCGGCCGTCTCCAGCATCGCCACGCCCGCCGTGTAGCGGGGGTAGTCCCCGGCCAGCGGCTCGCCGTAGGGCCGGATCACCTCCGCCTGCGTGATGATGTCCAGCGAGCGCCCGGCGTGCAGCATCAGGTCGACGTGGGTGAACGGCTCGAGCCGGGCGCCGAACCTGGACTTGGTCCGGCGGACGCCCTTGGCCACGGCGCGGATCCGCCCGCTCCGGCCGAGGACGGTGATGATCCGGTCCGCTTCGCCCAGCTTCTGCGTCCGCAGCACGATCCCGTCATCCCGGTAGAGCTGCACGTACCTATTCTCGCAGTGTTGGCCCGGGGGGACGACCCCGGAACCCCCTTAGCAGCGGGACCGGTTGACCGCGGACAGGACCGCGCGCATGGAGGCGGTGACCGTGTTCGTGTCGATGCCGACGCCCCAGAAGACCTGGCCGCCGATCTCGCATTCCACGTACGCCGCCGCCTGCGCGTCGGTGCCCTCGGTCAGCGCGTGCTCGGTGTAGTCGAGCACCCGCGCGGTCACGCCGACGGAGGCCAGCGCGTCGCAGAACGCCGAGATGGGGCCGTTGCCCACGCCCTCGACCTGGCGGGCGCGCCCGTCCGCGGATATCTCGGCGGACAGAGCGTGCTTGGCCTCGACCACCGAGGAGGTCTGGTGGTCCAGCAGCGCCAGCGGGCCCTCGGCGAGGTAGGTGTCGGAGAAGATCTCCCACATCCGGGTGGGAGACACCTCGCCGCCCTCGGCGTCGGTGTGACCCTGGATCACCCGGGAGAACTCGATCTGCAGGCGGCGAGGCAGGTCCAGCTGGTGTTCGGCCTTCATGACGTACGCCACGCCGCCCTTGCCGGACTGCGAGTTGACCCGGATGACCGCCTCGTAGGTGCGGCCCACGTCGTGCGGGTCGATGGGCAGGTACGGCACGGCCCACGGGTACTCGGCGAACGGGACGCCTGCGCTGGCTGCCTCGGCTTCCAGCGCCTCGAAGCCCTTCTTGATCGCGTCCTGGTGGGAACCGGAGAACGCGGTGTAGACTAGGTCGCCCGCGTAGGGGTGGCGCGGGTGGACAGGGATCTGGTTGCAGTACTCGACCGTGCGACGGATCTCGTCGATGTCGGCGAAATTGATCATCGGGTCGATGCCCTGGCTGAACAGGTTCAGCCCCAGCGTGACCAGGCAGAGGTTGCCGGTGCGCTCGCCGTTGCCGAACAGGCAGCCCTCGATCCGGTCGGCGCCCGCCAGCACGGCCAGTTCGGCGTCGGCCACCGCGGTGCCCCGGTCGTTGTGGGTGTGGACCGACAGGCAGACGTAATCCCGGTCCGGCAGGTTCCGGCTCATCCACTCGATCTGGTCGGCGTAGACGTTCGGGGTGGACCGCTCGACCGTGCACGGCAGGTTGAGGATGATCTCGCGGCCAGGCCCGGGCTGCCAGACGTCCATGACGCCCGCGCAGACGTCGAGGGTGAAGTCGAGCTCGGTGTCCATGAAGATCTCGGGTGAGTACTCATAGCCGAAGTCGCTGCCGTCCAGCAGTTCCTCGGCGTACTTCATGACGTGCCGGGTGCCCTCGACGGCGAGCGCCTTGCACTCATCACGGTCGATGCGGAACACCACCCGGCGGAATATCGGGGCCGTGGCGTTGTACAGGTGCACGGTGGCCAGGCGCGCGCCGACCAGCGACTGGACCGAGCGCTCGATCAGGTCCTCCCGGGCCTGGGTGAGCACGGAGATCCGGACGTCGTCCGGGACGCGGTCGCCCTCGATCAGCTCGCGCACGAAGTCGAAATCGGTCTGGCTCGCGGACGGGAACCCGACCTCGATCTCCTTGTAGCCCATCCGCACCAGCAGGTCGAACATCTTGTGCTTGCGGGCCGGGCTCATCGGGTCGATCAGCGCCTGGTTGCCGTCCCGGAGATCGGTCGACAGCCAGCGCGGGGCCTTCGTGATGGCCTGGGCGGGCCAGGTGCGGTCGGGTAGCTCGACCGGTTTGAACGGCGGGTAGCGATGACATGGCATGCCGCTCGGCTGCTGACGTACGGGTGAGACGCGCCGAGGCGCGTGATCCTGTTGCATTTATCTGCTACTTCCTCATAGCTGGATTGCTGGTAGGCGGTTGCCTGGCCTGATTGATGGGCCTGATTGATGGGCCTGATCGATGGGCCTGATTGATGGCCAGCAGACGCGCCAACACCCCGCGACGAGGGAGCCGGCCTATCGGCCCCCGCCGCGGCCGCTAAGGAGGAGCTCGCGCAACATTGCGACCCACCATATCAGCCGAATGCGCTTGGGATGGCGGGGGGTGCACCAGAGTGGCGGAAGCGGCGGAATATTAGGTGGCGCCGCCGGCCCGGGCGGGGTTGGCTGTGAGGATGCATATCGAGCAAGTCGACCTGACCGACACCGAGAAGATCCGCGAGTGTTTCGAGGTCTACCACGCCGCCCAGCGTGTCGACGAACCGGAAGGGCCGTGGTTCACCGAGCAGCCGTTCGGCGGCTGGATAACCGTCGGCTGGGACGGCAACCCGAGGGAAGTGTGGCTGGCGGTTGACCAGCAGGGTTCGGCAGCGGGCTGGTACCGGCTGCTCCTGCCGTCCAGGGAGAACCTGGACCAGGCCGGCCTGGATCTCGTGGTGCACCCGGCGGAACGGCAGCGCGGGGCCGGCCTCGCCCTGCTGCGGCACGCGGCGGGCAGCGCGACGGCGCACGGCCGGGCCGTGCTCAACGGCGGCGCGCGCAACGGCTCGGCCGGCGAGGCGTTCGCCCGCTCAGTCGGGGCGAAACCGGGGCTGGTGGAGGTGCAGCGCGTGCTCGACCTCGGCCGGCTGGAGAAGGGAAAGCTCGCCCGCCTGCGGGGGCCGGCCGAGCTGGCGGCGGCCGGCTACTTGCTTGAGTCATGGGCCGGGCCGATCCCCGAGGAGTTCCTCGAGGACGTGGCGGCGCTCTACAACGCGATGGGCGACGCTCCCCGCGACCCGGAGATCGCCCACGAGGAATGGGACGCCCAGCGGGTCCGAAAAAGCATCAACGACCTGCGCCCGCACTACGGGCTGCGCGATTACACGCTGGTGGCGCGACACGACGACACCGGCGAACTGGCGGCGCTGAGCGAGATGGCGGTGGATCCGGCCAACCCGGGCTGGGGGTTCCAGATGAATACCGTCGTGATCAGGAAGCACCGCGGGCACCGGCTCGGGCTGCTGGTGAAGCTCGCGATGATGGAGCTGCTGGCGACCACGGAGCCGCAGCTTGAGCGGATCTCGACCTGGAACGCCCAGGTCAACAAGCACATGATCGCCATCAACGAGGCGATCGGCTACACCGTCTACGGCCAGCCGATCACCGAGTACCGGCTCGACGCGGCGGCTGTGCGCGGTTAGGGGTGGCGCGGTCTTTAGTCGCGGCCGGCCGACTGCTCGGTCATCGCGACGACGCCGACGACCTGGGCCTGGGTCATGCCGAGGTCGACGCCGATGGCCAGCGCGGCGTGCCGCTCAGATTCGGTGAGCGGGCCGTCCGCCATGGCGATGCGGATGATCTCGGCCAGATACCACTCCCTGGCCTGGACGGTGAGCTGCGCCCCGACCTGGTTCAGGGCCGGGCGGATCGCCTCGAACGGCCGCATGAGATCGGCGTTGAGCATAGCCTCGTCGTAGCCCTGGACCCCCGATCCGATGACGGCCTCGATCGCCCGCTGCCGCGCGACCGGGCTCGACGGATCGCCGGACCGCAGCATCGCCGAGACGGCGGCCCGCATGCCGGCGGGCAGCGCCGCCTGCATCTGCGCCGTGGTCGGCTGGCTGAGCACGTCAGTCACGTAACGGGTGCGGCAGGTGGTGCACTGGACGTGCTCGCCGACCGAATTCAGCGGAATGACCGGGAGGAAGAACAGCGTGAACCAGCGGCGCCCCGCCCGGTGCCGGTACGGCCGGTCCCCGCCGCAACGGCGGCAGTGGAAGGTGCCCTGCGCGATCGTCCGGTAGAACACGCGCAAGCCAAAGATGATCAGCAACGTGGATCCCCTTCTGCCTACCAGCCGGCACACTCCCCGCAAGCACCCCGCCGCAGGCGTATACCCTCGCCTATTCGTACAGGTAAAGCCATCATGTCGTCGGCGGCCCCCGCGACGTCGTTGCCGATGCCGATCCGATACCTCATTTTCGCGAGAAGTCGACCTGGCCTGGGGTCTTGGTGGCTGCTGAGGTTGACGGGGCACGTTGGCACTCACCTTGCGCCCTGATGCGCCGGGCCTGACGGCATCGATGGAGCATTGATGCCGCTGGGACGGCAGCGATGCTCCATCGATGCCGTTACTGCCGCGGGCGGGAGAAGGATTCAGGGTCCGGGCGCCGGTGGGTCAAGTTCTGGCCGCTCAGTCGTAGAACCCGAGGCGGCGCAGCTGCTTGGGGTTGCGCTGCCAGTCCTTGGCGATCTTGACGTGCAGGTCGAGGTAGACCTTGGTACCGAGAAGCGCCTCGATCTGGCGGCGGGCCCGGCTGCCCACCTCCTTCAGCCGCGCGCCCCCGGTGCCGATGACGATGGCCTTCTGGCTCGGCCGCTCCACGTAGAGCTCGGCGTGCACGTCGGTGAGGTCGTCGCGGCCCGGCCGCGGTCCCATCTCCTCGACCACCACCGCGATCGAGTGCGGCAACTCGTCCCGCACCCCGTCCAGCGCGGCCTCCCGGATCAGCTCGGCCACCATGATCTGTTCCGGCTCGTCGGTCAGCTCGCCGTCCGGGTACAGGGGCACGCCCTCGGGCAGGTGCGAGACCAGGACGTCGGCGAGCACGTCGAGGTTGTACCCGGTCACGGCCGAAACCGGAACCACGTCGGCCCAGTCGCCCAGGGCGCTCACCGCGAGCAGTTGTTCGGCGAGCTGCTCGGGCGAGGCCTGGTCGCACTTGGTCACGATCGCCACGACCGGGGTGTTCTTGACGTTCTCGAGCTCGCGGGCGAAGAACCGGTCGCCCGGGCCGACCGGATCGGTGGCCGGGATGCAGAACCCGATCACGTCGACTTCGGCGAGCGTGGACCTGACCAGGCTGTCCAGGTGCTCGCCGAGCAGGGTCCGCGGCTTGTGCAGGCCGGGCGTGTCCACCAGGATCAGCTGCGCGTCCGGGCGGTGCACGATGCCGCGGATCACCCGCCTGGTGGTCTGCGGGCGGTCGCTGGTGATCGCGACCTTGGCGCCGACGAGCGCGTTCGTCAGCGTCGACTTGCCGACGTTCGGGCGGCCCGCGAGGCAGGCAAACCCGGAGCGGAAGGCGGTGCCGACTGAGTCGGGTGCTGACGGCGGATGGCTCACCTGTCAATTCTCGCGCATGTCTCGTGGGCAGGAACCACAGCCGTTCGGCCCAAAAAGAAGGGGTGCGGGGCGGCCGGGTCCGTGCGGCGGGCGCGGCCGTGACGGCCTAGGGAGTCAGGGTCTCGCGGACGGTGCCGTCGGGGCCGGCGCGGAAGACGATCGCGTCGGGGCCGAGGTCGCGGACCACGGCGAGATCGCCCGGGTCCAGGTCGGCGTCGCTGACCAGGGCGGCCGCCTCGAGCTTGTGCGCACCGCTGGACACCGCCATGGCCACGGCCAGGCGCAGCGCGGACAGCCGCAGCGACGGCAGGGCCACCGCGGCGGCGGTGTAGGTCCGGCCGGTCTCGTCGCGGACCGCCGCGCCCTCGGACGCCGCGACCCGCGCCCGGGTGGACCGGGCCAGGGTGATGATCTTGAGATCCTCCGGGCCGGGAGTCACATCGCTCACCTTGCTGAGTCTACGACTCGGCATCCTCCACGCGTTCCACCAGCACCGTGCCGATCTTGTTGCGCCGGCTGGTCGGGTTCTCCGCGGTGAGCTTCAGCCCGCGCACGGTCGCGGTCGAGCCGGCGATCGGGACCCGGCCGAGGGCGTGGGCGAGCAGCCCGGCCACCGTCTCCACGTCCAGGTCGTCGAGGTTGACGCCGAACAGCTCGCCGAGCTCGGTCACCGACAGCCGGGCGGTGACCCGGGCGGAGTCGTCCGAGAGCCACTCGACCGGCGGCCGCTCGTTGTCATACTCGTCGGTGATCTCGCCGACGATCTCCTCCAGGATGTCCTCGATGGTGACCAGCCCGGCGGTCCCGCCGTACTCGTCGATCACGATGGCCACGTGGGTGCGCTGCGCCTGCATCTGGCGGAGCAGTTCGTCGACCGGCTTGCTGTCAGGCACGTAAAGGGCCTGGCGCATCACCGTGGCGACCTTCTCGGTGGCCCCACTCTTGGCGGACGGGGCGCCCGGGTGCTCGTGGCTCCAGGCCACGATGTCCTTCAGGTAGGCGATGCCGACCACGTCGTCCTGGTTCTCGCCGACCACCGGGATCCGGGAGAAGCCGCTGCGCAGCGCCAGCGAGAGGGCCTGCTCGACGGTCTGGTCGCTCTCGATGAACACCATGTCGGTACGCGGCACCATGACTTCCCTGACGATGGTGTCGCCGAGCTCGAAGACCGAACGGACCATGTCCCGCTCGCCCGGCTCGATGCCGCTCCTGCGCTCCAGGTAGTCGACGAGGCCGCGTAGTTCGGACCGGTCCACCGGGCTCTCGTCGTCCGCTGGCCGCCGGGTCCGGCGGGTCGGCGGCATGGCGTTGCCGACCGCGACGAGCAACCCGGGCAGCGGACCGAGCGCCCGGGTCAGCGGGTACAGGAACGCGGCCGCGCGCTCGGCGGTGCGTTCGGGCCGCGGTCCCACGCGCCCGGTCTGCGGGCGCACGCCGGTCAGCGCGTAGCGCATCGCGATGACCACGGCGAGCGCGGCCAGCACCGCGCGCCAGTCGTCCCCGAGCCAGCGGACGAAGGCCGCCGTGACCAGCACCGCGGCGAGGACCTCGACGATCGCCCGGAGCAGGAGCAGCACGCTCAGGTAGCGGGGCAGGTCGGCGGCCACGGTACCCAGCCGGCCCTGGTGCTCGGGCCGTTCGGCCACGCCGGTGGCGGAAACGAGCGCCAGCGCGGCCTCCGCGTTCGCGCACCAGCCAGCCGCGAGGGCGAGCACGGCCGCGACCACCAGCAGCCACGCTGGAGCGGTCATAATCCGGGTCTGCCCTTCGTATCTCGCCACAGCTTCAGCAGCTGATCCTGCGTGCCGAACATGGCGGCGTGCTCTTCGGGCTCGGCGTGATCGTAGCCGAGCAGGTGCAAGATGCCGTGCACGCAGAGCAGCTCGAGCTCGTCCTGGGTGGAGTGGCCGGCTGCCTCCGCCTGTTCGGCTGCGACCTGGGGGCACAGCACCACGTCACCGAGCAGCCCGGGATCGCCGCCCGGGTCCGGATCGGTGCGGTTGCCGCCCAGGTGCGGCGGCCGCAGCTCGTCCATGGGGAACGCGAGCACGTCCGTCGGCCCCGGCTCGCCCATCCACCGCTCGTGTAGATCGGTCATCGTCCGCTCGTCGACGAGCAGTACGGAGAGTTCGGCCAGCGGATGGATCCGCATCTGGTCCAGGGTGAACCGCGCGACCGCGGCCAGACTCACCTCGTCGACGTCGATGCCCGCCTCATTGGCGATATCGATGCTCATCGGCTTTTAGCTGCCCTTCCGCCTGCGCGTCCCGGCGGGGGTGAGCTGACGCTCATGGGCGTCGTAGCGCTCGTAGGCGTCGACGATCTTGCCCACCAGCCGGTGCCTTACGACATCGTGGCTGGTCAGCCTCGCGAAATGAATGTCCTCGATGCCGTCGAGGATGTCCTGCACCACGCGCAGCCCGCTGACCTGGCCGGCCGGCAGGTCGACCTGGGTCACGTCGCCGGTGACCACCACTTGCGAGCCGAAACCGAGCCGGGTGAGGAACATCTTCATCTGTTCGGCCGTGGTGTTCTGCGCCTCGTCCAAGATGATGAACGAGTCATTGATCGTCCTACCCCGCATGAATGCCAGGGGGGCGATCTCGATGGTGCCGGCGGCCATCAGCCGGGGGATCGAGTCCGGGTCGAGCATGTCGTGCAGCGCGTCGTAGAGCGGGCGCAGGTACGGGTCGATCTTCTCGTACAACGTGCCGGGCAGGAACCCGAGCCGCTCCCCCGCCTCCACCGCCGGCCGGGTCAGGATGATCCGGTTGACCTCCTTGGCCTGCAGCGCCTTGACCGCCTTGGCCATGGCCAGGTAGGTCTTCCCGGTACCCGCCGGGCCGATGGCGAACACGATCGTGTGCTGGTCGATCGCGTCCGCGTAGCGCTTCTGGTTCAGGGTCTTGGGCCGGATCGTCCGGCCGCGGGCGGACAGGATGCCGACGGTGAGCACGTCGGCCGGGCGCACGCCGCGCTCGGCCCGCAGCATGGCCGCGGTCCGCTCCACCGCGTCGGCCGTCAGGTCCGCGCCCTTGCGCAGCAACTCGACAAGCTCGTCGAACAGCGCAGTGACCAGGGCGGTTTCCGCCGGGTTCCCGGTCGCGGTGATCTCGTTGCCGCGGACGTGGATGTCGGCGTCAAACTCCCGCTCAATCACGTGCAGCAGTTCGTCACCGGAGCCAAGCAGGCTGACCATCGAATGGTCAGCGGGTATCACGATCTTCACAACAGACCGCGGTTCGCTGTCGGAGCCCCTGTTTTCGCGTTGCCCGTCGCCGTTGGAAGTGCTCCCGGCGCTTAGGTCATCATTTCTGATATCTGTCAATTCGATGCTCTCGAAGACCCGGAGGACCGCCCCCCGAGCGTACTGAGCACCATGTTATCCGGGATCAGGGTCGGCCGTCGCTGGGCGCCGGTCATCCGGGTGGCCAGGTGAGGGACCGGCCGCCGAGGACGTGCCCGTGGATGTGCGGGACGGTCTGGCCCGCGTCGCAGAACAAGCATTCAGCCACACGAAGATCCTAGGGCTTGCTGAGGCCCTTACGGATCATCTTTCCACCTGCCCGGAGCGCGGCTCGGCAATAACGGTATTGGTCAATCTCCGCCCCTATCAGGAAGTATCGTCGAGTAACCGTGTTGCGATCCGTTGTTATGGTGCTGATCCTTGCAGGGGCTGTCGTATCCTCGCGGTCAATGGATATTCTTGACTTTCGGCAATCCTCAGGCGGTGTCTGGCGGCATGTCCGAAAGTCGCCGGCTTCAGCCTGACACGCCCGGTTCGGGTGCCTGGCTGCGTCGTTCATCCAGGCAACTGGCCAGGCGGTCTGCTACCGACGGCATGGCGACGGACGGTCAGATGGGTGGGGGATTTGGGGATGAAGGACCGGAGACCGTGGTCCTGCACGACTCCTGCTGCGGTACGGAAGCGGGCCGATGGAGAGTGAACCTGACGACGGGGTAACGCGTCCAACCAATGTGACCGAAACCCTGGTAGCCGCAGGCGGCATCCTGCCCGATGCCTTCCTGGCGCCGCCCACCACGGGCATGGCGTGGAGCGCGGACCTCGCGGTCACGGAGCTTTACTCGATGCACTACCGGGCCCTGGTCCGCCTCGCGGCCCTGCTGGTGCGGGATACGCCTACCGCCGAGGAGGTGGTCCAGGACGCCTTCGTGGCCATGCACGGCGGCTGGCAGCGGCTGCGGGACGCCGAGAAGGCGCTGGCCTACCTGCGGCAGGCGGTGGTGAACCGGTCCCGCTCGGTCCTGCGGCACCGCACCGTGGTCGACAAGAACCTGCAGAAAGCCCCGCCGGACATGCCCAGCGCCGAGCA
>Ga0074046_10002434_pt1 | contig 16083 bp, 16 predicted proteins | sample BogForMeECP23OM3_FD_94441 | JGI IMG/M metagenome (GOLD analysis project Ga0074046, IMG submission 94441) | Bog forest soil microbial communities from Calvert Island, British Columbia, Canada - Bog Forest MetaG ECP23OM3 | ecosystem: Environmental > Terrestrial > Soil > Wetlands ...
AACGGCTCGCCATCGGCATCAGCGACGGCCTGGTGCGGCTGTCGGTAGGCGTGGAAGCGGCGGAAGACCTGATCCACGATCTCGCTCAGGCGCTGGCCAACTGAATTGTGAATAGTGAATGGTGAAGGGGCAAAAGAGTGAAGGGTAAAGGGTGAAAGGAAGAATTGACGATTGACGATTGCAGATTGACGATTGGAAGACGGGAGCCTTCAATCGTCAATCGGCGATCGTGAATTCCTGATCCAAGAACAGTGATATGTGAAGAGCGAAGGGTGAACACTTTGACGATCCACGATCTTCGATTGACGAGTAAAAAGACCGGACTGGAGGCCGTCTTCTCTTTCAATCGTCAATCGTCAATCTGCAATCGTCAATTCTTCGTTTACCCTTCAGCCTTTACCCTTTACCCTTTTGCCTTTTTGCCCTTTGCTATCCACTATTCGGCCTGCAGGCGCGCCGTGCTGCCGTACCTTTGGGTCGCGTAACCCACGATCAAGCCTACCGTGCCGCCCGGCAGCATGATCTTAAAGTAATATCCGTGGCCATCAATATAGGCTACAGAAAAGGCTAGAATCAATCCCACCGCGAGGCCGAAAATAATGCCCAAGGCAAGCGAGTTCACCTTGCGCGCGAACCAGCCGATCAGCACGCCAGCGATGAGCCCCTTGACGGTGGATCCGATCACGATGCCCACAATACCGGCTCGCGCTTCGGGATAAAGCCACGCGGTCAGGCCGTCGAAGGCACCCAGTATGCCTCCCAATAAGAGTCCCAGCGCAATCTTGTTCATGAGCCAACCTCCCAAGGGGAATGCCCCTCAATCTACAGATGACGACATAAGTGGTGACGCACTCGCATTCATTTTGGATTTTGGATTTTGGATTTGGGATTGAAGACCCGTTGTGGTCGCCCTTCTCTTCAATCCAAAATCGAAAATCCAAAATCCAAAATTATCCAAAATAAAGGCCTCACGCAGCGATTTTGGTCGTCCTATATAGTATTACCCGCTGCCTTCGATTCCTTTAACGACGCGAGAATAAAATCAAGAGCAACCGCATCAGGAGGTACGCGGTCACCAGCACTATGGCTACACGATGACGCGCGAACACTCGGCCGGCTCGCTCGACGAGGTTCTCACGGTAAGCTGTGACCGGCAGTCCTTCGAGGTAACGCGCAAGGTCGGCGGAGAGGTCCGCGATGGAAGCGTATCTTGACGCGGGATCGGGGGCCATGGCTTTGGCGCAAATGGCCTGAAGTGGCCGAGGAATGGGCCGCGATCGCCCTGCTCGCGGCAACGAATCGGCCTCCTTGGCGGCGGTAGCGGACAGCATGAAATTCAGGATGGCCCCCAGACTGAACACGTCGGTACGCTCGTCGACTGAGTCGCCGCGTGTCTGCTCAGGCGACATGTAGCCGGGCGTGCCGAGAACGCGGCCGTGCTCGGTCTCCGGTAGATGGATGGATGAAGTGGTAGAGGTCGAAGACGGATCGAGCGTTGGGTCGCCCTCAGCTTTTGACTCGACCCCCTCACGTGTGATCTCAGGACGCCCGATGACGCGGGCAGTTTGCCTGCTACCCTTTATTTTGGCCACGCCCCAGTCCATCACCAGGACCTCTCCGAACGAGCCGATCATGATGTTTTCCGGTTTGAGGTCGCGGTGCAGGATTCCCTTGGAGTGGGCAAAGGCGAGTGGCTCGGCGATGCGCTCGAGCAGGCGCAGACGTTCCAGAAGCGAGCTGATATTCCGCACCGCGTGGTCCAGCCTCTGACCCTCGACGTATTTCATGCAATAGAAGACGCGGCCGTCGGCGAGCGTGCCCGCGTCGTGTACCGGGACGATCCCGGGATGCTCCAGGCGGGCCAAAATGCGGGCTTCACGAAGCAGGCGAGAGGCCAGTTCGCCGGAGTCGTCCTCGGCGTCGAGAACCTTCAGCGCGACGCGACGATCGAGCACCGTGTCCTCGGCCAGCCAAATTGTACCCATTCCTCCACGGCCAAGGTAGCGGAGGGCCCGATAGCGAGTTCCGCTGAGGTCAGGCAACTGGAGAGTTGCCTGCAAGCGATCCACGACTTGGTCCGACAGCCACTTCATCGGGAATCGGCTCCGAGCAGCGTTTGCACTTCGCGGCGGAATTCTTCCTCGTTGGCGGTCATCTCTCGAAGTTGATCGAGAACCGAGCGGCGGAATTCGCGACGGGCGAAAGCAAGGTAGTTGGTGACGTCGGTAATCGGGAGGCCGAATTCGCCGGCCAGTTGCGCGTAGGAAGGCTTGGAGGCGTCTTCTTCGGCGAGATCGTAGCGCTCAAACAGGGCGAAGTGGATAGCCTTGCCGCCGGACTCGCACTGGCGGCGCAGGCGTTGCAGCGCGAGGCTGAACAGGCTCCGCACCCATTCCTTTTCGAAATAGTCTTCGATCGATTCGGGGGTCGCCACTTTCGTTAATTCCCTCTCCGCCTCTTCAAAGTCGAGCGGCAAGGGAGCCGATCCGCCACTCCGTTTCTGGCGCTGCGCATCGCGCGACTGATTCCAATAGAGGCGGTCCACGCAGGTACGAAGGAAGGTCCGCAAGCGTCCTTTATCGGGGTCGTAAGCGTCCAGGAAATCCTTTTCCAGCAAGCGCGCAAAGAACTCCTGGGTGAGATCCTGGGCGTCTTCCGTGGTTACGCCCCATCGTCTGCGGATGTATTTGTAGACCGGCTTCCAGTAAGCGGCCATGATGGCTTCCAGTGCTCGCGACCGCTCTATCGGGTCGTTGCTCTGCGCCGCCGCCACAATGGAGTGCCGGGTGGCCGGAAAGCTCCCGCCTTGTGCTTGGTCAGCCAAGTTGAAGTCCGCGTCTCAGTTTATAGGATTCGACGAAGGATGGGCAATCGGGCCAGGCGGTCAAATCGTGAATAGTCTTAAATGGGCTACTTCTGGGCGCGTTCAAGGTACTTGCCTTCTGCCGTATCGACGCGGATGGTCTCGCCCTCGTTGATAAAGGGTGGGACCTGGACGATGAGCCCAGTCTCCATCTTGGCCGCCTTCGTGACGTTGGTGGCGGAAGCGCTCTTGAGGCCCGGCTCCGTCTCCATCACTTTCAAGTCAACGGTGGCAGGGAGTTGGATATCGATCGGGCGCCCCTCGTAATACTCCACCTTCAACATCACGTCAGGGATGAGATATTGGGCGCGGTCGCCGATCACATCCTTGTGCAGAGCCGTCTGCTCGTAGGTTTCCGTGTTCATGAAATGGTAGGAGTCGCCGTCCGAGTAGAGGTATTGCATCTCCGTCTCGTCAATCATCGCCTTCTCCACTTCATCGGTGGAGCGGAAGCGGTGGTCGGCCAGGGCGTTGGTGCGCAAGTTGCGCATGCGCGCCTGCACAAAAGCGCGCAGGTTGCCCGGCGTGCGGTGCTCCGCCTTGTGGATGGCGAAAAGCTCGCCGTTGTGCTTGATTACCATTCCGGGTCGCAGATCGTTGGCCAGCATGAGACACGCCTCAATTCTGTTCAGTTTGTGGGCAGCGGACCAAAGGGAGGACTGTGGAAATCCGTTCCTGGGTGAGCCCCCGAAGTCCTATTTTACGGCCCGGACGGTACTTCCGTCAAACGCTTCTCGGTTTTCGGCATTGCCTACCTGGGAGCCGGCGTGCGGTTCTCAGTTTTCAGTAGTCAGTGAAGAACAAGAACTGAAACTGAGCTGGGGACTGAGTACTGAGTACTGAAAACTGAGAACTGAAGACAGGAAGCCAAAAGAGACGATAAGGTTATGGAAGAAAACCTGAGGAGTCCCGTCTAACTATAATTAGGGAGGGATCGGTACACTTTCGGGAGGAGCAATGGATGCACGTCCGAACCAGAGCTGCGCGTCTCGCTGAAACCACTATTCTCCTGGCGTCGATCACTTTCCTTCCCCGAGTGATGCAAGCACAGGCCCCCGAGGGAGACTTGGCAGGTGTGGTCGAGGACACGAGCGGCGCTCGCGTTCCGTCGGCCCGGATTGTGGTCCAATTCGTGGATACGGCGGAACAACGCGAAGCGACGAGCGATGACCAGGGGGAGTTTCGGCTCGACTACCTGCGGCCGGGCGTCTACCACATGAGCGTGAATGCTCCGGGGTTGGCGGAGGCTCGCTCGGATGTGGAGGTGGTGGTGAGCTCGGTGCGCGCCGTCACCGTGACCCTGGGTCCGGCGGGCCTCCAGCAGACGGTCAACGTGCAGGGGCAGGCGTCTTCCATCACTACGCAGCCGATTGATATCACCAGTTCCGTCCATGAGGGCGCCGTGTCGCGGCAGGACCTCGACGCCATCCCGTTGGCGGCTCGAAGTTTTGCCAACATCGCTTATCTGGTGCCCGGGACGGAGCCGGTGGAGCCTTCGGATCCGACCAAGGCACGCATTACGGCGGTTTCATTCGGCGGGAGCTCCGGGCTCAACGTCCAGCTTTCGGTGGATGGTGCCGACAACTCGGACGACTACATTGGAGGCTTCCTCCAGAGCTTCTCGCCCGACGTGATCGAGGAGTTCGCGGTGAGCACGGCGCAGGAGAACGCGGATACCGGCCGCGCCACCGCCGGTGCGGTGGTGATCACCACCAAGCGGGGAACCGACCAGTGGCACGGCAACGCGGCTCTCTACGATCGGCAGGCGGCGCTCAATGCGCGTTTCCCCATCGATAACCCGGCGCCGAATCCCAAGCAGCCTTTCTCCCGGCAGAATTATATCGGAACCCTCGGCGGGCCCCTCCAGAAAAGCAAGCTCTGGTTTTTCTCCTCCCTCGAGTACGTTCACGAAGACGCCAGCATTGCTTACAGCCCGGCGAGCCAGGCGCAGTTCAACGCGCTGGCTTCGCTGGCGGCGCAAGGGCTGATTCCAGGAGTAAACTCGATCGCGGTGCCCAGCAGCATCCCCGTCCCCTTCCGCGACGTGCTGGCCTCCACTCGTTTTGACTGGTCGCAATCCTCGCGCTCACAGTGGTTCCTGCGTACTTCGGCCGATAGCTACCTTACGCACAACGACCTGGTGCAGCAGGGCGCACTGCCTTCCACTGGCGCGACCTCGCACTCCAACTACTTCAATTCCGTGCTCAGCAATCAGTTCACGTTCAGCCCCACCTGGTTGGGATCGCTCGTGCTGGGCTCCAGCTACCTGCATCACACCGAGGCGCGCAGCGACAACCTGGGATTCGCGCTGGCGTTCCCCTTCAGCGCCACCTCCAGCACCATCTCGGGCTTCGAGACTTTCGGGGACAACCAGTTTGTGACCCCCATTACCGCCTTCCCCGTTCTGCGCAACCAGGAGAAATACCAGGTGCGTTACGACGCCAGCCACGCCACCGGTCGACAGGCCGTGCGCTTCGGAGTGGACTTTATCCACGAGCCGGTGCTGAGCGGGGCGCTCGCCGCCACGGCTGAGAATCTTACCGTATTCGCCCTGGACCCGGCGGACTACGTGGGTAGTCCTGCGCAGTTTTCCGTCGACCTGACTTGCACCCCCACGCCCGCGCTCTCGGTCACGCCCGGCACCACTTGCACTTCGACACCCGCCGGCAACGGCAGCTTTTCGCAGAACGTGCAGCGCCTGGGGCTTTACGCCCAGAATTCCTGGCGGGCGACGCCGCGCCTTACCCTGAACTACGGTGTGCGCTACGACACCTCGTTCGGACTCTTCACCGCCTCGGGCCGCACGCAGGCACAAAACCCGGCGTTCCTCACGCTCCAGGCTTTGCAAATCCATGTGAACAATGTTGCGCCTACCGATTACCGAGGGGCCATCGCGCCGCGGCTGGGCGTGGTTTATTCACCGGGAAAAACTGGAAGCACGGTGCTGCGGGCCGGCTTCGGTCTCTTCTACAACGACCTCGCTCAAAACGGCTGGGTGACCGCTCTCCAGGCCGTGAACGAGGCGCCGGCGCACTGCGCCACTCCGGGGGATCCCGGATGCTTGCCCGGCGGCAGTCCGGCCGCGTTGATGGATGGGCGCTACCGGACTCCTTATGCCTTACACGCGACGGGCGGCGTCGAGCACGCGTTCAGCTCCAATTGGATGCTGAGCGCAGAGTACACCCACGAGCAGGGAGTCCACTCCTTCGCCCGGTACCAATACCAGGCGGGCTATACCCTGTTTTCACCCTTGTTCCCCTCCGACCTCGCCGACCAGGAGGCCAACGTCCCTAACCTGACCCTTTTCCGCAGCGACAACCGGTCGCGCTATGACGGCATGTCGGTTCATTTGCAGGGCAACGTCACGAGTCGAGCCAACCTGATCGTCAACTACACGCTCTCCAAGGCCAAGACGTGGGGGTGCGTGTTGGGCGAACTCTTCGATTACGTGGACGGCGTGTGCGACCCGCTACACGCCTTCGGTCCGGGAGATTTCGGACCCTCAGGGGAGGATGTGACGCACCGGTTGGTGGTGGCGGGAATCTTTCACACTCCGGGTGGGTTTGAACTATCCCTGCTCTCGCAGGCGGAGAGCGCCCGGCCCATTACCCTGACCACCCCGGTGGACGTGAATGGTTTCGGGGATACCCTCGACGATCGCGCCGTGATCAATGGAGTTCAGACTACACTCGACCAGTTCCGCTGCACTCCCTACATCCAGGTCGATCTGCGCGTCGCGCGTCCCTTCAAGTTCCAGGAGCGGTGGTCGGTGATGCCTTTCATCGAATTCTTCAACCTGTTCAACCGCAATAATCCCGGCGCCAACTACGTCACCTCCATTTCCGCCCTTCCCACGCCGGTGAACAGTCTCTACAACGCCACCGCGTTGTGCCTGAACGCGGACTGCTCGAATACGACACCCATCACCAACTTGAAGCAGATACTCGTGCCGTCGGGCGCGCTGGGCGACTTCTTCGGCCCCGGCACCACGGTGGGCATCCCGTTCGCGGCGCAACTGGGGGTCCGAGTTACTTTCTAGCGGGCGTTCGCTCGACAAGAATTGACGATTGACGATTGTCGATTGACGATTGGAAGAGAAGACTTGAATCCACAGATTACGCAGATTTCACAGAATCAAAAAAAGCCAAGAGAAGGGAATTGCTCGGCTCTTATCCTCTATCTGTGTAATCTGCGAAATCTGTGGATTGTCTTCTTGTCTTGCAATCGTCAATCGTCAATCTGCAATCGTCAATTCTTCGCGGGCTCCGTGAACTTCGCGTCGTCGATCGGGACGTTTTGCTGGACCTGGTCAATCTGAATCGTGAAGCGTGTTCCGGGACGAGCCAGCGTCCAGCGGCAGATCACTTTCACGCCGTCGGCGTCGCGGTAATCGGCGTAGTCGATCTGCGTGGGCATGCGGCCGAGGGGCGTCTGGGCGTAGCGTACCTCGCGCACCAGCAGCCCGGACTGCTCGTCGAAATAAAACCTCACCGGCGGCTGTCCCTGCCTGAGGCCCACAACCTGGTACGCGTCACCGTCTCCGATCTTTTCCGGCGGCCTCACGCGCAATTGATTAAAGATCTGCTTCATGTGAACCGGGAGATAGAAATCTGCGTCCAGCTTGAAGGCCTCTGTTTCCGCCGGGGTCATCTCGCGCGGCCGGCCCATGCCTGAGAGCCAACCCACGTGTCCGTCGTAGGCGGTGACACTTTCGCCGTTGCCCATGTGTGTCACGGTGGCGCGCTTGTCCGGCGCCTTGGAGTAAACTTCTACGGGCGCCTTGTTTTCGCCGAAAGCAATCGAGCCCTTCTCAATGCGGCTGGAAATCTTCTGCAAGGCGTCGGCGCCTCCCATCGCTTGCACGTACTTCTCGAGGATCTGGTCGGCAGTCGGCAATGCAGGCTGAGGAGCACCCGGCTTGGGCCCCTCGGGTTCTGGCTTCGGCTCCTCCTCAGAGATAATAGGCGTTCCCACCGGCTCGTGAGCGCCGCGGTGGCAGCTATAACAGGTAACATCGGTGTGGCCGTCGAAGTTGTCCTTATTGATCGCCAGTTCCATCTGGATCATCTTGCGCGCCGTCTTTTTCTCCTTCTTATCGTCTTTCTCAAAATCCAGGTGCGGCGGCCCTCCGTGGGCGCCTGGGCCGCCTGGGGTTGGGGCGGCTTCGACGTGGCAGTAGTTGCACTCCACGCCGAGCGAGGCGGAAATGAACTGCATCGCCGGGAACAACTGGTCGGCGGGAATATCTTTGAGAACCTGGACGTTCTTGTACTGCTCAGCCGCCGTTTTGGGGCCAGCCCCCGGCGCCATTGCCGTGGTCGCTGGCGCGGACTGAGCACGGGCCGGCCCGCCGGTCAAACTAAGGAGCATCGCCAGCGCGGCGGCGGCCGCAAAAGCAACCAGCGTCCTCCAGAACGCTCTGTTCATCTCGACTCCCTTCCCTTCCGTGTAGGCCGCAATTATATGTGGACAGAGTCGAAAGTCAAAAGGGTGGGTAGACAGCAGACGGTAGACGGCATAAGGGGAAAAGGTCGACGGCAGGCGGCTTCTTTTCCGCTTTTCCCCTTATGCCGTCTACCATCTACCGTCTACCTCGTTACCCTTTCGACTCTTAACTTTCGACGCTCTTCACTGCTTTTGAAGAATTCGCCACAGCGTCCCGGCAAAGATGTTGTTCTGCGCTTCAGGAGGCACGCCGCACGCGTCCAGCATCTTGTGGTAGCGATCGAGTTCACGGTCGAACTCCTCCAGTTCGCCGTTGAAAACATCCGATCCGAAAACAAGCTTCTCGAAGGCGCTGGTGCCGGACTTGGGCGTGTGCGGGCTGACAACTCCGGACCACCAGAAGATCGACTTGAAAAAGGTATAGTCGTTCTGCTTTTTGATGAGAGAGGAACCGGAGAGATCGAAAAAGAGGTTGGGGTTCCAGCGGCCGATCTCGGCCGCCCACGCGTAGTCGGGGTTGCCCATGTGCGCGCCGATTACGGTGAGCTTGGGAAAGCGGCGGGCGATGCCGTCGAGGGTGGTGATTCTCATGCGGTCGACACTGATATCGGCCGGGATGCTCGGATCGGGGCGCAGGACAATACCGGTGTGAAACAGCGCGATCATGCCGTAATGCTCGGCGCGTTCGTAGATCGGCCAGTAGGAGCGGTCATCGTAGTTCTTGAGCGGTGAGGTGAATTCGCCAAGGCCTCGGAAGCCGGCGGCGTGGAAGCGGTCGATTTGGTCGAGCGCCTGGGGATCGTCGAGCTTAATGTCGCCAAAGCCGATGATCCGGTGGGCGAGGGCAGAATGCTGTGACAGGAAGGTCTGGACGCTTGGCAGATCGTTCGGAGTCGTCAGGAGGAACGCCACGCCATCGACGGCCTCGAGCTTGGCAACCAGTTTTTCCAGAAACGCGGGATCCCCGTTGTAGTGGACGTGTCCATCGACCAGGTGGGGGGCATGAGTCTGGCTGGCAAGAAAGGTAGGAGAGAGCCCAAGCAGAAGCAAACCGGCTGTCAGGCGCCGAAGCGCGCACTCAGGCATCCAATCCACCTGTTACAAGTTATAATAGTACGATAAGTGCTTTAGTTTCAGTATCATCGTGAGAAATCTAAAGCAAGGCATTTGTTTTCAACAACATCGTGGGACTTACCTTCATTTTGAGTATGTGCCCCGACCTTCTCGACAGGTTGGGATCGCTGGTCCCACCCGACAAGGATGCTCCATTTGAATCCCGGCGCGATGGTCCAATTCTCACCTGGTCCTCACAGCCCCTCACAAATTCTTTCCTTTGTCCAAGCCTCTTCGTAACGCTTTGCCGTGTTAGCGTAAGGTTCATTCGACAACCGACGACTCCAACGCCCGAAGGCGGGAACATTCCCACCTCCAGCTTTACTATAGCATAGCTACTCGCTATTTCAACATGATTGTCTCCATCTCCATTTCCTCCATTTCCAGCTTTATAGTGCGGCAGCTTGCGGCCGTTTTCTAGCTAGCTAGCTAGCTCCCGCATCTTCTCGGTGTGGTCCATGTAGGCTGCGGCGGGGAGCACGCGATAACCGTTATCGTCCCAGGGCAGGGTCATGAAGTAGTGTTCCTGGCGGGCGTCGCTCACGATCTTGTGGACCTCGGCGAGCGCCGCTTTGGGAAGAAGGACCTTGTGATAGCGGCCGGCATCGGCCTGCGCCCCATGGCGCTGGGCGGTTTCCTCCGAGGCGCTTCGGCATCGTGTTTCCGTGCCGACCACATACTGAGCGTTGCGATGGGAAAATCACCCGCTCGTGTTTTTTCCCATCGCGACTCACGGGCGCCGTTCCTGAGCGCCAATTCAGCAATCGGATTGTTGGAAAAAAGCCCCATATCAATGAAAATAAATGATATCGCGGCTTCCGTGTGACTGCCTGAATTTCGACCTCTGGCGGACATCTGCGAGGCTTTGCCGACCTTGGCGGCGGTCGGCGTCCCTGAAACCGCGATCGGAATTCCGCACCCATTCGCGAAATTCCTGTTAGAGAGAAATGTGCCATCGATCCAAACTTCCCAAAATATGAGGCCAAAATCGCCGTAACCTCCTGATTTAATGGCGATTATGCTGCGTGGGTTTGCTTTGCTCGATTTTAGCATAAGCTATTGATATAACTTTCTATATGTCTTGGCTTTGTTCGGGTTTGCTAGCCCTTCCCAAACCACGCTTCGACGAATCGGCAATAGAGAATCCAACGATCGGTAGCAACTTTGTGAAAAACGGGCCTAAAATCCCCGTAACCGGCTGATTGTAAAGCAGTTCGTCGCCGTGGCTTCGTCTTTCCCGTTTCTGGTATAAGTTGCTGAAAGCAGGCAGCTTAAGGCCCGTGGCTTCGCGTGGCTTCGTCAGCCTCATATCATCCCCCTCTCGTGTGCCCGGTCCCGGTTCCAGTGGCAATTTCCCAATCTCTAATCTCCCAACCTCCGTTTCCCAGTTTTCAGCGTTCTTGAATCTCGAATCTCCAATCTCATCTCCCAATTTCCATTTCCAGTCTTTCAGTGCCTCCTGAATCTTTAAAATCTCGAATCTCGAATCTCCGTCGGGCGCGAAGTCCCAAACAGCGCTCTTTCACTCCTTACCCTCCGTCGCTGTCCCTGTTCCCTATGCCCTGCTCCCTAGCCTGAATACCTTCGTCGTTAGCCATAAGATATAGTATAAGATTCTCGATACTCCTATCAACTTTTTTTTCGAAGTTACGGCCTGGCCGTTTCGATAGCCTGGACAGGACCCGGGACAAGTTGGAAGGCCGCGAATCGCAAATCTTTGCCGCCCACGATCGCAAGCTGGAAGAAGCTCGGCGGCTGGGGCAACTCCGCCGCCAGCAAGCCTTCATCAAGCCGCCAGATCGGACTGGCGACTCTTCCACGGTGGCGCTAAACTAATTCGGCCGGGTGAAACAGAAGCCGGCTCTGCGGGGACGCAACCGTGCCGAGGGATAGCCCGGTCTCTCTCTCCTGAAATGTCATTTTTACTTTCAATAAGATACCTGGATTTTGACTCAGAAGTACGTAGAAGCGAAGCAGACCTTCGGGCAGCAAGCGTACGCAGACCCTGCTTTCCAAGAGCTCAAATCTTCCGCCGCGTGAGACCTTTACGGGGCGACGGCCGGCAGGCATCTCATTCCAGGTTCGGCCTTCGAGTTCCCGCCGGATTTCTTCTTTCGGGTGCCGCCCCTCTGTTTGAAAAAGAAAGGCACGTTCGCCCGCTGGCATTCATCGCGGATTTCGAAAACCCACGCCGGGTCCATGGGCCGGGCGCTGGGGCCGGACTCTCCGCCCACGAACACCCCCACTCAGGTCCTTGGCCCCGCTGCAACGGGAACTCTCCTGTTGGAGCGGTGCTGCCGCAGTAGCGCCTCGGGCCACCGACCCCACCGAGGACGCGCGCGGGATTAAGAACGCCAGTCGTGGTAGAATACACAGTCATATGGAACATGTGGTCAAGTCCGGTCAGCAAAAACTGGGAGACCAAGAGCGACCACTCGTGTTCCTAGACACCAACGTGATCATGGACTACCTACGAGGCGAGCCGGCAGTTTTACAGTTGTTTTCGGCTGAGGCCAATGGTCGCGCTCGCTTTGCCGTCAATCCGATAGTGCTTCAGGAGCTGCTGCTCGCAGCGGCTGCTGCTGCTCCAGAATTCGAACGGATCAGGGATCACCTGCGAGTCCTGCCGGTGGATCTGGCAAAAGCTGAAGCTTTGCTCCAACGATTACGTGCGGTAAGAAATCGGGTGACGCACTCTAATGACCTTCTCATTTTGAGCAGCGCCGATGAGTGTGACTTCCTGGTCACCAGAGACAAACTCTTAAAGAACTTGGTGACAACCGAGAAACCACAAGTCGTAACTCCGGAAGAACTCGTCACCCGCCTCAAGGCTGCGTAGTGCGCGTCTACTACGATACCGGAGTATTCATCGATTTCCTCAGCGCGCGCGGGAACGCGATTCTGAGGACGGCCGACCGGCGGGGGCGCTCACCAGCAGATATTGCGGCTGATGCCGAGCGGCTATTCGAAACAGTGGGGCGGACTCACCTCGGTGCCACCTCGTGTCTGACGTACTACGAGGTGGAAGAGGCGCTCTATCGGCTGCTTACGCAATCTGCAAAGGGCGTGTCTCGTGCCGACACCCTGCTGATTCCTGCCGCACGATCTATAACTACGCAAGTACAGATCGTGATTGACCTATTCAACATTTCAGTGCTCGATCTAACCTCGGGAACGATCCGCCTTCAGCTCCAGAACCTTGAGTTGCAGACTCGTGGAGTGCGGGCCGCCGACGCGCTCCACGCAGCAACCGCAATTGCCTTCGACGCTGACCTCATCGTTTCGACGGATGCGGAAGTGCTGAAGCTTGACGGCCTTCTTGTCACTCTGCGCGGCGGCAAGATGCTCTGTCGCGACACGGATGCAGCACTCCGGCTCGTCTAGCAACGTCTGGGCTCGAATCTTCGCGTCGCGTGAGTATCTTTACAGGGTAACAGCCGGAGCCAGGGCAGGCATCTCATTCCAGGTTCGGCCTTCGAGTTCCCGCCCGGATTTCTTCTTTCTGGTGCTGCCCACTGCTTAAAGAAGAAACGTACGTTCGCCCGTTGGCACTGATCACGGATATCGAAAACCGATGCTAGGTTCGTGGTGCGGGCGCCGGGGCCGGGCGGCGGGGCGAGCAAAGCTCGAGCGAGAGAAACTAGACCACCAATCCCGTCTCACCCGTCTCAACACTCGGGCGAAACACGGCCTCCAGGTCGAGAGCCGCATTAGTGACGCTCGATGATGCCGAGCCGGCGGAGCAGATCTTCGGTGCTGTACCACTCCACCCCTGTCCCTTCAAAGTCTTTGTCATTTGACCACAGCGGCACTCTGAGTGCGATAGCGAGAGCTAGGATCTCGACGTCCTTCGGGTCGCGTTTCCCAACTCGGCGCGAGGCCTCGGAAATGCTGGCGACGTAGGCCTCCCGCTCGACAACAGTGACAGGCAAGGCGGCGACCGCGAGAAGCACCAGATCTTCGGCCAACCGTTTCTTTCTTGCGAGGGAGCCGGCGTACTCCTGGACCTCCCCCAGCGTCTCTCCGGCGGTCAGGACTTCGGTGATGTCGGGATGACCAAGGACCAGCTTCGCGCGCCCGCCGAGGACGGCCGAGAGGAGAACATTAGCGTCGGCGACGAGTCGCACGGCGCTCCTTCCGCCACTCCTCGAAGTCGGCGAGGATTTCCCTCTTGCTCAGCCTGCGCCGCTTGATCTGGCGGGCGATCACGGCACTCAACATCTCAAAAAGTTCCCGCTTCAGTTCCAGCGGAAGCGTGGCCTCTGGAAAAGGAAAAAAGACCCCGGCCAATCGACCGCGTCGAGTTACCAGGAACGGGTCCTTCGACCGGAGCAAGCCTGTGGCTTGGTCACGGAACTCACGAACGGTGCTTATCTTCATGTGGTCACCCTGGTGACCATTATGCCACATGGAAGCCGCATCCGGAGCCCGCGGTCGCGCGACGCTCACCCCATCCAGATGTGGGGCCTCCAGGGCAGCATCCGCGAGAGCTTCAGCAAGCGGTCTGACCTCCTTGAGAGGAACTGATACCGAGGCCCTCCTGGCGCCATTGTCGCTGTTGCGGGTGGACGGCTTCAGGGGTCAGTGCTATGATCCCATGCATGGGAACTGCTCCAAAGTTTGTGGTCGGAACGAGTGGCCGGAGGGAAGCAGTCTTGCTGGATATGAACCAGTACCGCCGTATGCTGCAGAAGATTGAGAACCTCGAGGATGCGCTGGCTCTCGACCGCGCTGAAAGAACTTCCAAGAAGCTGGTTCCGTATGAAGACGTGCGCAGAAGGCTGAAGCGGGCCGGCAAATTGTGACTTACAGGGTCCTCATCGACACTCGCGCGGCGAAGCAACTGGAAAAGCTCCCGAAACCGATCGCGGAAAGGATCGACGCCGCGATTGCAGCGTTATCAGAGACGCCCCGGCCAACTGGGGTCAAGATGCTGCAGGGGAGACTGAAACCAGGCTGGCGTATTCGCGTAGGTGATTATCGCGTTCTATATCGAATCGACGACGCGGCAGGCGAGGTGAAGATTTTCGAGGTCGGCCATCGACGCGAAATCTATCGTTAGCAAGCGAAGCGCGGGCGTACTTTCCGGGAGCCCGCCCTGAGCAGAGCGCAGGGTCCGCGGTTCGAATCTTCCCGTCGCGAGAGCATCTTTCCAGGGCGACAGACGAGCTCAAGGCAGGCATGTCATCGGACAGGGACGATAACGAAAGGCGTATCGTCTCAGCATGGCGAGCGGAGCCGCATGAAAGGATTAAGCAGATTCAGACGCCGCGGGAGCCGCAATAACCTACGGGGATTTGGAAACCTCGGAGGAGACAACTGGGTATCGGCCTGGGTATCGGCCTTGACATCTCCGCCTTTTTCCTCGGATACTACCACCCTTTGAGAGGCGGGGCTTCAGAGGCTGCGGAAGTACGCTTCACCGCTGTTATCCTGAGCAGAGCGAAGGATCTTGCTTTGCGCGTTTTCGTGAACAATGCGAGATTCTTCATCGCCTGCGGCTTCTCAGAATGACAGTCCGAACGAGTTGTTCCGCGGGCTCTTCAGCCCCACCCTTCTGGTGGCTTAGTCCATCACGGGAACGCGAATGAGCAAGGAGCAAGAGGCGGGAAATCTGAGTTACAGTCACGGCCTTGGTGCATCGCCCCTGGCAGGCCTTACCGTCGGTGAGCTGTTGGATCGCACCGCCGCCCGCTTTCCTGAGAACCCCGCCCTGATCGTTCGCCACCAGAATAGACGCTACACGTATCACGAGTTCCTGGGCGAGGTTGAACGCGCTGCCAAGGGACTTCTGCGTTTGGGCATCCAGAAAGGCGAGCGGGTGGGACTATGGTCCACCAACTACGCCGAGTGGGTGATCACTCAGTTCGCGGTGGCCAAAATCGGCGCGATCCTGGTGAACCTCAACCCCACTTACGGCACAGTAGAGTTTGAACACGCGCTTCAGCACTCGGGATGCTCGACGCTCTGCCTGACGCAGGGCTTCCGTGGCCGTGACTATCCTTCTGTCCTTTTCGAGATTTGCCCCGAGGCTGCCCACAGCGTCCCGGGAGCGCTCGAATCAGCCAAGCTGCCCCAATTGCGCAATCTCATTTTCATCGGAGACTCACCAGCGCCTTCCAGCATGATGCCCTGGAACGACCTGCTGCAAATGGGCGAGGGTGTTGCCGCCGACGCCTTGCGGGAGCGCGCCGCGATGCTGGAATTTGACGACCACGCCAATATTCAGTACACCTCGGGCACCACCGGTTCGCCCAAGGGCGTGCTGTTGAGCCATCACAATCTTGTGAACAACGGCCTGCTGATTGGGCAGGGCATGCGGTTCACCTGCCAGGACAAGCTTTGCATTCCGGTGCCCTTCTATCATTGTTTCGGCATGGTGTTGGGCAATATGGTGTGCGTGGCGCACGGCGCGGCCATGGTGATTCCGGCGGAATACTTCGACGCGCTGGCGACGCTCCAGGCCATCGCCGAGGAGCGCTGCACGGCCGTACACGGCGTGCCCACCATGTTCATCGCCGAACTGGAGCACGAGCACTTCCACGAGTTCGACCTCAGCTCGCTGCGCACCGGCATCATGGCAGGCTCGCCCTGTCCCATCGACGTCATGCGCCGCGTGGTGCACGAAATGCATTGCTCGGAACTGACCATCGTCTACGGCC
>Ga0074046_10002435_pt1 | contig 16076 bp, 14 predicted proteins | sample BogForMeECP23OM3_FD_94441 | JGI IMG/M metagenome (GOLD analysis project Ga0074046, IMG submission 94441) | Bog forest soil microbial communities from Calvert Island, British Columbia, Canada - Bog Forest MetaG ECP23OM3 | ecosystem: Environmental > Terrestrial > Soil > Wetlands ...
ACGATGAGCAAATTGTTCGAAGAGATGGCCCAGGGAACGGCGGAAGCCCGCGCGTATATGGAGGGGAAACGCAAGGGATACAAGGTCACGCTGCCAGAGACTGTCGATGTACGTGGCCTCCGCAAGCGCCTGCGCCTCAGCCAGGAACGTTTCGCCGATCGTTTTGGATTGTCCGTGGACGCCGTTCGTCATTGGGAGTCAGGCCGCCGCCAGCCGGAAGCTGCCGCTCGGGCGCTTCTGACACTCATTGCTGCCGACCCGCAGTTCGTGATGCGGACGCTGGCCAAGAGTGCGTGAATCGGCGACTTTATGGTCCCCCAGTTTCAGAATTGAGACCTGGACGCCCGGGAGAGGAAATGCCCTTGCGCCGTCCCTACGGGACTCCGGAGTTCATTTTGGAGATCTCCTTTCCCCACGCTAAAGCGCGGGGCTAACAAACACTGCGCCTCCGGCGCGATTGCCGCGGCTTGCTTATGCAGTCATCTCCATGGTCGAGAGCTGCAGTTTCCCATCCTGACGACAAAGAGTGTTATTAGGATGGGGCACCCGGCGAAGTTGCCGGAGGGGGTGCTTTCTTCGCCGCTGCCTTTGCCGTCGCGAGAGCGATTACTTTCTTTTTGTGTTCTTCTCGATCATGGCGGGCAACGTACCAGTCTTCCAATAAGAATTCAATGAGGCCTATCAGCAGATTAGCTTCCTCTGGTTCAACATCAACAATTAAGCTGATGTCCCTCTCCATGTGTGCGCCGATGTTTCCAATGCTACGAACTGCATCGATAGCCTCCCAGCTTGTTTTATCGATCTTCCCGTTGAGGGTATCAATTTCGTCTTTGAGGCTTCCTTTCGAAACAACCCAAAAACCACGGATTATTCCTTGCAGGCATCGACGCGACAAGGTTGCAGAGGCTTTCGGGCTGTCATTGACGATCAGGCAAGCTTCGTAGTAATCGTCGAGGATCGCTTTGGGGATATACGCGGGAAATGGCTTCGACGAAGATTTGGGCTTCAATCGCCAACTCATAATCGGGGGCTGTGTAGCGCGCCAGCCCGAACTATTGTAGGTTGCCTTGTGAAGCCCGGCTTCTACGGTGTATTCGCGACATTCCGGATGCGGGCATACGACTACCATGGTCACAAGGATGAGATCGCCATCCTTGTTGAATTCGTTGAATCTGTGAGTTTCGTTGCTGGTGTTGCTGCCTGTGATCGTCGCATTTCGATTGCAGTATGGACAGGTCCAGGAAAATGCAGATTCCATTAGCGGATTCCCCCGCACACACTATCGCACATAAAATGCGGAACATCGCCGAAGAACGGTCGCCTACGTCGAAAGGCCGACGGGGCGCGGGTGAAAAGCCCAGCAAACGGTCCACATCTTCGCCTAGTGTTCGCTTTCAGCATATAATCTAACTATGGACTTTCAGCTCGTGACGAGTTACAAGCCGAGGGGCGATCAGCCGCGGGCTATCGACCAGATTATGGAGGGGCTTGCGGGGGGCGAGCAGCACCAGGTGCTACTGGGAGTGACCGGTTCGGGCAAGACCTTCACCATGGCCAAGGTCATTGAGCAGTCCAACCGGCCGGCGCTGATTCTGGCGCACAACAAGACGCTGGCGGCGCAGCTTTATCACGAGTTCAAGCAGTTCTTCCCTTCGAATGCGGTCGAGTACTTCGTGAGCTACTACGACTACTACCAGCCCGAAGCCTATATTCCGGCGGGCGATCTCTATATCGAGAAGGAAGCCACGATCAACGAGGAGTTGGACAAGCTGCGGCTGTCAGCGACGCGCTCGCTGTTCGAGCGGCGCGACGCGATCATTGTGAGCTCGGTGAGCTGCATCTATGGCCTGGGATCGCCGGAAGCGTACTACGGCATGCTGCTGCTGCTCGAGAAGGGCCAGCACATCAGCCGCAAGGACATTACGCGGCGGCTGGTCGAGATTCTCTACGAGCGCAACGACACGGACTTCCGGCGCGGGACATTTCGCGTGCGCGGCGATGTGATTGAGATCTATCCCACCTACGACGAGAACGCGTATCGCATCGAGCTTTTCGGCGACGAGATCGAAGCGCTGGCGCAGATTGACCCGCTGTTTGGAACCGTCAAGCAAAAATACTCGCGGCTGCCGATCTATCCCAAGAGCCACTACGTGGTGCAGCCGGAGCGCAAGGCCGAAGCGATTGATTCGATCACGACGGAACTGAACGAATGGGTGACGTACCTCGAGTCGGAGGGCCGCATGGTGGAGGCGCAACGCGTTCACCAGCGCACGCGCTTCGATCTGGAAATGATCAAGTCGATGGGGTACTGCCACGGGATTGAGAACTACTCGCGGCACTTTAGCGGACGGCTGCCAGGCGAGCCGCCGCCGACGCTGCTCGACTACTTCCCGCGCGATTTTCTGCTTTTCGTTGACGAGAGCCACGCCACGATTCCGCAGGTGCACGGCATGTGGCACGGCGACCGCAGCCGCAAACAGACGCTGGTGGACTACGGCTTCCGGCTGCCGTCGGCCATGGACAATCGCCCGCTGAAGTTCGACGAGTTTGAAAATCGCGTGCACCAGACGGTGTACGTTTCGGCCACGCCGGGGCCGTACGAATTAACAAAGTCGGCCGGCGTGGTCGTTGAGCAGGTGATCCGGCCGACGGGACTGATCGATCCCGAGGTGGAGATTCGCCCTGTGAAAGGGCAGATCGACGATCTTCTCGCCGAAATCCGCGACCGGGCGAAGCGCAATGAGCGCGTGCTGGTGACGACGCTGACGAAACGCATGGCCGAGGACCTGGCCGGTTACTACACCGAAGTCGGCGTGCGCTGCCGTTACATGCACTCCGAAATCGAGACCCTGGAGCGGGTGAAGCTGCTGGCCGGATTGCGCAAGGGCGAGTTCGATGTGTTGATCGGCATCAACCTGCTGCGCGAAGGACTCGACCTGCCCGAAGTCTCGCTGGTGGCGATTCTCGACGCCGATAAAGAGGGTTTTCTGCGCTCGGCGGGCTCGCTGATTCAAACCATGGGCCGGGCGGCGCGGCACGTCGAGGGCAGAGCCATTCTCTACGCCGATCGCATGACCGACTCCATGCGCCGCGCGATCGATGAGACCGATCGCCGCCGCACCATCCAGCGGGCTTACAACGAAGAGCACGGCATCACGCCGCAGTCGATCATCAGCCACGTGGATATGGGCCTGGCGCACATTTTGAAGGCGGAATACGGTGAGATTGACGTGGAGGAGACGGCGGTTGTGACCGATTTCAAGACCCAGGAAGAGCTTGACGCCTATATTGCAAAGCTCGAGATCGACATGCGCGAGGCGGCGAAGAAGTTCGAATTCGAGAAGGCGGCGCGCCTGCGCGATTCGATCAAGGAGTTGCGCGAGAAGGAATTTCTGTTCGGGTAGTCCTTGGCCTCGTGATTCTGTAACCACATTCGGGCGGCGCGGGTCAGGAGACCGGCGGTACGGCAGTGCGGGAACTGCACTTTGAAACCTATGGCGTCGACAGCACTTCCACCAGATTGAAACCCTGGAACGACGGGTTATCGTCATAGCGGATTCTGGCTTGGATCGTCGCACGCGGCGAAAGCCTGCTCAAGCTGGACGGCGACGCGTTCCGGTAAAACGCCTTCAGCCGATCAAAGCCGTGGTCGTTGCCCATGGCGCGAAGAACAACGCTGATGGCGCGGCGCGGCCGCATGTCTGGCGGGTAATGGGGCAATTGGGCACGGGGTATGCCGAGGTCCCTGCACTGCGGGCCGTTGGGGTTGGTGGTGCGGATGCAGTAATCGATGTTGAAGCATTGCTTCATCGTCCTGCCCATGCAAGTGCTCACGAGAGGCTCGGGCAGCCAGACCACGACAATACTGTCGCCGCCTCCGGGGAAGTCGGGCGCCTGCACGTACAGCGTTTGCTCCATTTCGATCCCGTCCGACTGGCCACGAGATGCTGCCGAAACCGGCAGCGAATGCGTCGCGGCGATCTCAAGCGCCGGTGTGCATAGCAGCCCGACAACCAACGCGGAAACAATTCTGGCAATAGGTTTCATAGTCCAGTTATTGTGCCACAGAGCTAAGGAGTTTCTGTTCGGCTAACTAGCGCATTCCCTGCCGCAGGTAACCAAGGGGTCCAATGCGGCATCTTAGTTGCCAGTTAGTTAATAGAAGGGGCGCGTTGGAGCGGAGTTAAGGACGCGTCAGTTTGGGCCCATGACAAGCATCCTCCTCGTGGATGACGATCCGCTCCAGGCGTCCCATATTCTCTCGATCCTGGAGGAACGCTTCGGCGACGTTCGCAGGGTTACCGACGCGGCCGAGGCTCTTTGCCTCATCGAGCAACGAGGGTTCGCGGACAATCTGCACTTGGTGATTTCCGGCCATCACCTGCCGGGAATGGGTGGGCCGGCGTTTGTCAGCGAGTTGCGCAGCAGAGCTCCTAATCTGCCGATTCTGGTTCTGGGCGCGGTTGGCGAAACCCCCGGGGACTACGAGGAGGCACACGTTTGCTTTCTCGCCAAGCCTTTTGCCGCCGCAAAAATGCTCAACCTTGCCCATTGGATGCTCGCCGATCCCAAAGCTGCCGTAGCCTGAAGACCCAAGCTCGCGGTGGGTCAAATTCCAGGCAGCCCCCATTCCAGGCTGACCATGCCCTCCGTCCACAGTGTGAGCTAAATCACACTGCGACCTCCTATCATGGATAGAGAATAGCTACGTCGGGGAGGTCTCCGGTTCCCCTCTCGTGCGTGCGAGAATCATTGTGGAGTCATCATGGCAGCCTTTGGAAGTCTCTGTCTTCTTATTGCGTTAGCTTTGGCCGCCTATAATCTTTTGGCGGGTGCGATGGCCTTGCGGCTGATCGCTACCGGGCAACCGGCGCGGATTTCGCCTGAACGACTGGCCGACACCGCCCGCCGGGCCGGAATTGCCGGTTTCGTGGCAGTGACCGGGGCGGCTTTTGCCTTGATTTGGTCGGTCTTTACCAACGATTTCTCCATCACCTACATCCTTGACCACTCCAATCGGGCATTGCCCATCCCCTACAAGTTCGCAGCGCTTTGGAGCGGGCAGGAAGGGTCGCTGCTACTTTGGGCGTGGCTGCTGGGGATGTATGGCTTTGTTTTGCGGCTGCGGCATAAGACCGACGTAAAGCTCTATGCCTATGCGGGTTCGATTCTGGCCGGGGTGCAGGTGTTCTTCCTGTCGGTGCTAGTGTTTGCCGCACCGCCGTTTGCGCTGCTCCCGGGCTACGTCGCCGGGGGCGCGGTTCCTGCCGACGGCAATGGGCTCAATCCCCTGCTGCAGTACCCGGAGATGGTGATTCACCCGCCCATGCTCTACCTGGGTTATGTGGGGTTCTCGGTTCCCTTCGCGTTCGCGCTGGGCGCGCTCATGATGCGCTATCCCGGCGAAAAGTGGATCAAGATCACGCGCACGTGGACCATGGTGACCTGGCTGTTCCTGACCTGCGGGATTTTTCTGGGCATGCACTGGGCTTATGCGGTGCTGGGTTGGGGCGGCTATTGGGGCTGGGATCCGGTGGAAAACGCTAGCTTCATGCCCTGGCTGACCGGAACTGCTTTTCTGCACTCCGTGATGATGCAGGAGCGCAAAGGCATGATGAAGAGCTGGAATGTGTGGCTGATCTTCTCCACGTTTCTGCTCACGCTGCTGGGAACGCTGCTGACTCGGGCCGGCCTGGTGAGCTCGGTGCACGCCTTCGCGCAATCGTCGATCGGCACTTGGTTCGTTGTCTTCATGTGCATTGTGTTGGCGGTTTGCATCTTCACCTATGTGCTGCAGCGCAGCCACTTGAAGACCGAGCACCAGATGGAATCGCTGGTAAGCCGCGAATCGAGTTTCCTGTTCAACAACTTGATGCTGCTGACGGCGTGCTTCGTGATTTTGTGGGGCACGCTCTTCCCGATTCTGTCGGAGTACGTGCAAGGAAGCAAGGTGACGGTGGGCGCGCCGTTTTATAACGCCGTGGCGGTGCCGATCGGACTCTTTCTGCTGTTTCTGACCGGCGTTGGGCCGCTCTTGCCATGGCGCGCCACGTCGCTCAAGGCCATCAAGCGGAATTTTGTGCTGCCATCGATTGCGCTGTGGGCCACGGTGATTGTCTGCCTTGTGGCCGGCGCGAATCCGTGGCAGGGCGGCGCATTCGATCAGGGACATTTTTATGCGATCGTGGCATTCGCGTTGTCGGCTGCAGTGCTGACGGCGATCTTGTCTGAATTCTTCCGCGGGGCTGCGGTGATCATGCGACAGACGGGCCGCAACTTCTTTGCGGCGCTGTGGCTGCTGACGCGGCGCAATACGCGCAGATACGGCGGCTATCTTGTACACATCGGCGTTGTCATCGTCGTGATCGGAATGGCCGGCGCCGCCTTCAATCGCAATGCCGAGAAAGAAATGGCCTTCCACGACCAGCTCAACATCGGGCCTTACACATTGGTGCAGGTGGGCTCGAGCCAGGATGCTAATCCCGATTTTGATTCGGATTACGCCATGCTGGACGTGTACAAGGGCGGCAAGAAAGTTTTCCAGATGACGCCGGAGCAGCGCTTCTACCACCTGGGCGAAGGCGTGCAGCCGCAAACCATGGTGGCGATTCATTCCGTTCCTGAATGGGATCTTTATGTGGTCTTCGAGGGCATCAATCAGGACACGAATCAGCCCATCATCAAGGCGTTTCTGAATCCGCTGGTGGGTTGGATCTGGTTTGGCCTGGGGGTGATCGTGTTCGGCACGTTTGTCGCGCTTGTACCCAGCCTGACGCCGGCAACGGCCGCTCTCAGGGTGCCGGCGACGCAAGCGACGCCGATTGTGCCGGCCTTGAAAGGAGGCGCCTGATGCGCACTTCTTCGCGCGGCTCAATTTTCCGTGCCCCATCCTTTCGCCGACTTTTTGGCCAAAGGTTGGGAGGCCGTGAGAGCTCTCCTACCAGCAGTCGTGGAGTCCCATCCTTTTCGCAAAGAACGCGAAAAGGATTGGGCACGGGACGTTGGGTAAGGGGCACGGGGCGCTCATACGCCTTTACCTTTTGGACGAGAGCGGTGGAAGTCACGGTGCTGGCCGTGGCGATTTGCTTTTCGCTTGGCGCTTCCGCTCCCACTGCGCGACTGAATACTCTGAGCCACCATCTGATGTGCCAGTGCGGTTGTGCGCAAGTGCTGGGAGAATGCGATCACGTGGGATGCCCCGACCGCGACAAGGAGCTGGCGGAATTGTCTGCGGCAATTGATTCGGGACTCGGCGATCAGCAGATTTTGGATGCATTTGCGGCAAAGTATGGCGAGACCGTGCTGGCGGCGCCTCGCACCAACGGCTTCGACCTGGTGGCGTGGATTGCGCCGTTTGCGGTGTTTGCAGCGGCGCTGCTGGGAACGATTCTGCTCATCCGGCGCTGGGGCGGGCTGGGTAGAAAGACGCAGACAGCGGCGGCGGGAGTGGCGGGCGCGGGAGATTCCGCGGAAATTGGGCCGGCAGAGCAAGAGCGGATGGAACGCATTCGCCGGGAAACTGGCAGCGAGAACGGATATTGACGGAGGAACCTGAGCGATGACGGAAACCGAGGGATTGATTGCGGGGGTAATGCTTCTGTTTGCTCTCTTCCTTTACACTTTCTGGCCGGAGAACGCATTCGCCAGTCAGAAAGAGAAGACCCGGCTGGACTATTTATTGGAGCGCAAGGAGCAGCTTTACGAAAATCTGCGGGACCTGACTTTCGAGTATCGCGCCGGCAAATATCCCGAGGAGGATTTCGTGGCTCAGCGCGCGCTTCTTGAACACGAGACCGCACATCTGCTCGCGGAAATCGATCAGATGCAGGGTTAAAAACAGGGAGTAGCCAGTAGCCAATAGGGAGCAGAAATGCAGGTCCTTCGACTCGTCCCGGGATGCCGGGACTCGCTCAGGATGACATTGCAGTGAAGGATTGAAGGAACGAGACAAGGACATGAGTAAGAACATGAGATTGACACGAGTATTTGCGAGTCTTGCATGGAGTTTTTTGTTTGCCGGCGCACTGGCGCAGGCCGCGACTGTGACCGGAACCGTGACCGACAAAACTACCGGCAAGCCTGCCGCGGGCGATACTGTGGTGCTGGTTGAGCCCATGTCTGGCATGAGCGAAGTGGGTCGTACGACCACCGACGCGCAGGGCCACTACACGTTGAATCTGCCCGGCAGCAATCCCCACCTGATCCGCGTGACGCACCAGGGAGCCGAATACTTCGCGGACGTGCCGAAGGATGGCGGAACAGACGATGTCTCGGTCTACGACGTTGCGGCCAAGGTTCAGGGAGTTTCCATCGATACCGATATTCTGGAGATCGAGGCACAGAACGGACAGCTGAGCGTGGACGAGCGCTTCTTTGTGCACAACACCAGCAGCCCTGCGATGACGCAGTCCAGCGCGAAATCGTTTGAGATTATTTTGCCGGCCGATGCGGTGCTTGGAGACGTGGCTGCGCAGAGACCCGGCGGCCTGCCGACAAATGCCAAGCTCGTTCCCGACGGCGCGAAGGGACACTACGCGTTCAATGTCCCCATCCAGCCCGACGAAGGCGACAAGGATACACTCTTTCAAGTCAGCTACACGCTTCCCTACTCAAGCGGCAAATACGATTTCCATGAGCAGGTAACGATGGCGGCGGATAACTTCGCCGTTCTGATGCCCAAGAGCATGTCGTTGGCCGGTGGGTCAGGCGCAAGCTTCCAATCGATTCAAGCAGACCCTGGCGTTCAAACCCTTCTCATGAAGCACGTGGAACCGGGCAAGGTGATCAATTTTTCGATTTCGGGAACGGGAGCGATGCCGCGCGAAGAACAGAACGGACAAGGCGATAACGGCCAGGGAGGCGCGTCGCAGAGCGGGCCAGGAGGCGGAATTGCGCCGCCTATCAACACGCCCGATCCGCTTTCGAAGTACAAGTGGTGGATTCTTGGCGGGCTGGCATTACTGCTGGCGGCGATTGCGGCCTTCCTGCTGCGCAAGCCGGCGGCTGGCGGAATTGGAGTACCTGCCGGAGCAGCGGTGACGGGGATTCCTGCGGCTCACACGGCGCCGACTACGCCTGCAGGCAAGAATGCCGCATTGCTGAACGCGCTCAAGGAAGAGCTGTTCGCGTTGGAGAGCGAGCGGATCGCGGGGACACTGCCTCAGGAGGAGTATGCAGAGCAGAAGGCGGCGCTGGAAATCGTGCTGAAGCGGGCGCTGAAGAGAAGCTAGTGGTCAGTGTGAGTGTGAATGTGAGTGTGCCGGACAGATTCGGACCCACTCACACTCACACTCGCACTTCGCACTCGCACTGCACACTCCACACTCTTCCCTTGTATCCTTCCTCAATGAAGACTTTGCTTCGTGCGCTGCTTTCATTCGCTCTCATCGTCTGGATCGGGGCGGAGATCTTTTTTCCCATCGTTGCCGCAATTACGTTCAATACTCTACGGCCGGACACGCATGCGGCCGGCACCATTGTGGGCCAGTTGCTGCGCATCCTGCACGGCATGGGGCTGGTGGCGGGAGTGGTGGCGCTGGCGGTGCTGGCGCTGGCTCCAGCGTGGGGCATCTACAAGCCGCGCACCGTGCTGGCGCCGATGGCGCTGCTGGTTGTGATGATCGCCGCCACCGTCTACTCGCAGTTCGGCATCATTCCAGCCATGGATCGCGACCGCAGAGCCGCGGGCGGCGCGATCGACACCACGGACATCGCGAATCCCACGACCATTCACTTCAACACGCTGCATCAACGCAGCGTGTTTGTGGAGGAGTCAGTTCTGCTGCTGGGGCTGGCGACGGTGGTGCTGGTGGCTTGGGCGGAAGCGACGCGCCCCTGAGTCGCCCTGCTTGCTGCGCGCGGGTGGGGCCATTCCTCCAGCAGCGAGTTAATTTGAGGGAAATCATCCCTCAGGGGCGAAAGCCCTCACACATTTTCGGCACTTCCGGCACGACTGAAGTCGTGCCCTTTCGCGACACCATTTATGTAACCAGCCCTAGCCGGGGAGCTAGAAGCTGTTCCTGTATCATCGAAGAGGCTTGGACGATTGTTGATGATTGTGCCTGAGCCACGATGGAACGACGATGAAAACCGGAATTATCGGCCTGCCTCAGGTGGGCAAGACTTCTCTGTTCAAGATTCTGACCAAAGCCAAGATTGAGGATCACGGATTCTCGCGCGAGGCGCACATCGGCGTGGCGCGTGTGCCCGACGAGCGCCTGGACAAGCTGTCGGCGCTGTACTCGCCGAAGAAAACGACCTATGCGTCGGTCGAGTACGTGGACGTGGCGGCGATCGGTCAGGAGGCGCTGAAAGAAACCGCGTTCCTGACCAATCTGCGCAACGTGGATGCGCTCATTCACGTGCTGCGCGCGTTTGAGAACGATGCAGTTCCGCACGAAGGGCCTATCGATCCTGTACAGAATGCCAAGAGCGTGGAATTCGACCTGATGTTGAGCGATTTGACGCAGGTGGAAAAGCGTCTGGAGCGGGTCGAGAAAGACATGAAGAAGGGGCGCACCGGTGAGTTGGAGCGCGAGCAGGCGCTGCTTTTGCGGTCGAAGGAGTCACTGGAGAAAGAGATTCCGCTGCGCGAGTTGGAGATGACGCCCGACGAGAAAAAGCTCATCCGCGGCTTTATGTTTCTGTCGCAAAAACCTATTCTGTATGTGCTTAATGTGAACGAAAGCGCGACGCTGGGCACCGATTTAGAGGCAGCGGTGAGCCGCTTTAAGCTCGAAGAGCTGGCGCACCGGCCGAATGCGGGCGCGACTGCGATCTGCGGCAAGGTGGAGGCGGAGTTGGCAGAGATGGATGACGCCGAGGCCGCGGAATTTCTGGGCAGCTATGGCCTGAATGAGAGCGGCCTGGTGCGCTTGGTTCGCAAGAGCTACGAACTGCTGGGGCTGATCAGTTTCTTTACCGCAGGCGAAGACGAGTGCCGTGCGTGGACGGTGCCGGTCGGCTCGAAAGCGCCTCAGGCCGCAGGGGCGATTCACTCCGATCTGGAGCACCATTTCATTCGCGCCGAAACCATTCGCTGGGATCAGTTGCTGGACGCGGGTTCAGAGGCGGCGGCGCGGGCCAAGGGTACGCTGCGTCTGGAAGGCAAGGAGTACGTGGTGCAGGACGGGGATGTGGTGCATATTAGGCACAGCGGGTAAGGAGGATGGACACATGATTAGGACAGCATTGCCTTTGTATCAGCAGATTCTCATTGATGTAGTCCTTCCGCCTGTGGCAACTGCGATTCTCTTGCTTATTCCTGCAGGGCGGCTCGGAATCCTTGGGATAAGCAACAGGCCACCGGCTAAGGTTTGGTCAAGCTCCAAGTTCTGGATCTTTCTGGCAATGCTATATGCAATCATGTTCTCCGTTACCATCTACGGGCGCTACACATGACCGCCGTTCGCAAGCGATGCATTTCGTAGCGATCCTTTGGAAATGAGTGCCTCACCCGCAGGCCTTCAACCAACCCGCTTTCCTAGGTTAGATGCTCAGGATTTCACTCATCCTCGGAACCATTGCTGCGCTGGCTGATGTAGCTGGCGGGTTGGTGCTGGTGCGGGCGCGTGGCGTGGAGCGCTACCTGCGCTACTTTGTTGCGCTGGGCGCGGGATTTCTGATGGCGACTGCCCTGCTCGAGATGACGCCCGAAAGCATCCGGCTCAATGCACAGCTGGGTCCGGCGCTGATCATGGCGGGATATTGTGCGGTTCATCTGCTCGAACACACGATCAACGCGCATTTTCATTTTGGCGAAGAGACGCACGCGAATGAGTTTGTCTCCAAGCGCACCAGCTATTCCGTGCTGGGCGGCTTGAGCGTGCATGCGCTCTTCGACGGCGTCGCGATCGGTTCGGGCTTCGCGATCTCAGGTTGGCTGGGATGGCTGATCTTTCTTGCCATCCTGCTGCATAAGGCGCCGGAAGGTTTCACCATGGCGAGCGTGATGCTGGCCAGCGGGCTGAGCCGCGGGGCGGCTTTCTTTTCCGCGGTTGCACTGGCGGCAGCCACGCTGGTGGGAGTGCTTGTGATCCAACTGGTGCCGCGTTGGGTGCCGTATGGATTGCCGGTGTCAGCGGGCGTGGCGCTCTATGTGGCCGCAACCGACCTGGTGCCCGAGGTGAACCGGGAGCCGGGGATTCGCATGGCGCTGGTGTTCTTTGCGGGTGTGGGCGGATTCCTGCTGTTGCGCATGTTGCTGCCGCAGCTGTAGAACTGGTCGCAAAGGCAACTTCCGGTCGTGGAGAAACTTCCCTCAGGGGCTAAAGCCCAAGTTCGTTGATTGGCATTCACGGCACGACTGAAGTCGTGCCCTTTCAAAACTGAATGAATGCCTCTTCAAAACTGAAGTCGTGCCCTTTCAAAGCCGGATTCATGCAATCAGATATAAAGGCCCCGTTGCGGGCTGCACCGATTTGAGACAGTATTCTATTTCCTGTGGCGCATTGCGTAGCACCTGTTCTGGAAGCGGTTGGCGAATCTCGTCTGAGGCGCAAGCGCTTTTCTCTTGAGTTGCCGGGCGTTCTGTTCTTCACGGTGCTGGGATTTCTGGTGATGGGCTACCATCCCGGCCTTGAAGACGACGGAATCTATTTGCCGGCCGTGAAAGCAGATCTGAATCCGGCGCTTTTCCCGCACAATGCAAATTTTTTTCGGCTGCAAATGCAGGCCACGGCATTCGATGGCTTGATGGCGAATTTTGTCCGCTGGACCCGCATGCCGCTCGCGTGGGCTGAGCTGGTTTGGCAACTGGTGGCGCTGTTCCTGATTCTGTGGGCGGTAAAGAAGATCGCGAACCTGCTGTTTTTTGAAGACAGTGCGCGATGGGCGGGGGTGGCGATGGTGGCGGCGATGTTTACGCTGCCGGTTTCAGGGACGGCGCTCTACATGGCCGACCAGCATCTGCACCCGCGCACGCTGGCCACGGCCATGATCCTGCTGGCGGTGTGGCGCATTCTGGACGGGAAGCGCTGGCAGGCGGCGGCGTTGCTGCTGGTGGCGTTTCTGATGCATCCGCTGATGGCCGCTATGGGGATTTCATTCTGTTTTTTCCTTTTTTTGTCGCTTTTAGACTCGCTGCAGTTGCGGATGCGATCGTTACGGAGCGCAACAGTTGCGCTGGTGCCGCTGGGATGGGTCTTCGAGCCGGCCGGTCCGGGATGGCACCGGGCTTTGGACACGCGCACCTACTATTACCTGTACCAATGGACCTGGTACGAGTGGCTGGGAGCGCTGGCACCACCGGTTCTCTTCGGCTTGCTCTGGCATTTTGCGCACAAACGAGGAGAGACTTTGCTGGCGCGATTTGCGGCGGCGGTATTTTTCTATGCGGTGTTCCAGCAGGCGCTGGCCATGGCCATGCTGTGGCCATCCTCCCTGGTGCGGCTGACACCCTTGCAGCCGATGCGCTACCTGCACCTTGAATATTTCCTGTTCATGATGATTGCCGGCGCAATGCTGGGAAGATTCGTGTTGCAGAAGAGCGTGTGGCGCTGGGCAGCGTTTGTGCTGGTCGTCAACGGCAGCATGTTTCTGTGGCAGCGGGCGGAGTTTGGCGGCGTCGAGCATTTGGAATTGCCGGGGCGCGCGCCGGCAAATCCCTGGCTGCAGGCCTTTGCGTGGATTCGGGGGAATACGCCGGAGAATGCGTATTTCGCAGTCGATCCGCATTACATGGAAGCGCCCGGTGAGGATTTCCACGGATTTCGCGCGCTCGCCGAGCGCAGTCAGCTGGCGGATGCGGTGAAGGATGCTGCGGTGGTGACCCAGGTGCCGGAGCTGGGACCAGTGTGGGCGAGCCAGGTGACGGCTGAAGAAGGCTGGCGCAACTTCACACTGGAAGACTTTGAGCGGCTGAAGACAGTTTTCGGCGTGGATTGGGTGCTGGTGGCCTATCCACAACCGGGCGGACTTGCCTGCCGATGGCACAATGATGCGCTCGCCGTGTGCCAGGTTCCGTGATGCCCTAGTTCTCTGACCGCATGCATGCGTATTTTTGCTTTGATGGTTTCCCACCCATTCGCCAAAAAAGGCGAATGGATGGGGCACGGGAAGGTTCTTCTTCGATCGGTCAGAGACCGGTGAGAAAGTTCGAATGCTGGTTCGTATGCTGGGAAAAATCATCCCTCAGGGGCTAAAGCCCTGGTTCATATTGCTGATCTTGCGGCACGGCTGAAGCCGTGCCCTTTCAAATCTAACTGTCAACCAGGACTGCGTTCGCTCGCGCGAACTTGTCCTGGGCTATTTTCCTTGCCTCCCTACGGGAGGCAAAAGCGGGGAGGGCTTTGCAGGGAGCGGCTGCATCCGTGAGAATGGGTGAGACAACCTATCACTGGCACGGAAACCGGACATGCTCAATCTTACCCAGCGACTGATTCTCGGCTGTGTGCTCCTCGGCTGCCTGACCATAGGCTTGGTGGCTGCCACGCATCGGGCGCTGGCTGCGGCCGGGCAGCTGGGCTTGGCGAACGCGATCTGCGTAGCGGCTCTCGTGGTTGCGGCAGCCACGATTTTCTTTGTGCTGCGGCCGATTCAGAGCCTGGCGCGCGATGCGCATCGCATTGCCCAGGGAAATCTTGAACACCGCGTAGACTGGAGCAGCCGCGACAGCTTCGGCGTGATCGCAAGCGAGCTGAACCGGATTGCCGTGCGGCTGCGCGAGCTGCGCGACACCGAGGCCGGGCGGCGGCAGATGGTGTTTCAGCTCTCCGACGCCGTGCTGCAGTCGATTTTTGAGCCGATCATCGTGACCGACGGCAAAGGCCACGTGCTGAAGGTGAATCAGGCGGCCGCGGAGTTGCTCGGCGAGGCTGCGGGCGACCGCATGGCTCTCGCGAATACGCCCGGCGGCGAAAAAATCCTTGGCGCCATCCGCGATGCCGTTTCGATGCAGAAGGCCGTGGCTGCCGAAGGTGAGGCGTCGATGCTGCCGATGCGGATCGGCCAGCAGGAGCGCAGCTACCGGCTGCGCACCACGCCCATGCGGGATTCCGAAGGCCGGCTGCTGGGTACGGTAACGACGCTGGAAGACGTGACCAGCCTGCAGGATACCGACCGCTTCAAGACGCAATTCATTGCCGTGGCCAGCCGCAAACTGCGCGATCCACTGTTGCAGCTGCGGCGCGGATTGTATGCGCTGGCCCAGGGATTCAGTGGCGAGATGACGCCGCTGCAGACCGAACTGGTGGCCGACGCCAGCAAGGACGCCGAGAACCTGGACGACTTGATGGGCGACCTGATCGAAGTGGCTGAGCTCGATACGGGCAACCGCGAAATGAAGCTGGAGCGAATCCGCCCGCTGCAAGCATTGAATGAGGCGCGCGACCACTTCTGCGACGAGGCTCAGAAAAAACATATCCGGATCGATGTAAAGGCGTATGCCGATTTGTCCATGGTGCTCGCCGACCGGCGTGCGCTGCGCTCGATTCTCGACAACCTGCTTTCGAACGCCTTGCGCTACACGCCGGGTGAGGGTGAAGTGCTTTTGGCGGCGGAAGAGATCAAGAATTTCGTGCAGTTCAGCGTGCGCGATACGGGGCGCGGCATCGAGGCCGAGCGGTTGAGCGCCATCTTCGATCGCTTCAATCCCTTCTCAGAGAAAGGCTCGGGGCTCGGCCTGGCGCTGGTGCGGCGGCTGGTGGAGTCGCTGGGCGGACAGATTGCCGTGGAGAGCCGGCTGGGTCATGGATCGACATTCCGGTTCACGCTTCCGGTAGCTGTATCTGCAGAAGAGCGTCATGCAGTCGAGGTGGGCTGAGCGATGGCCGAGATCAAGCTCGAAACGACCCAGGAACCCGCGAAGCTGCGCATCTACATTGGCGCGGCGCCCGGCGTAGGCAAAACCTACGACATGCTGAACGACGCTTACAACATGAAGCACCAGCAAAACGTAGACGTGGTGATCGGGCTGGTGGAGACGCATGGGCGCAAGGATACCGAGGCGCGCATCCGCGATCTCGAGGTGATTCCGCAAAAGGTGATTCCCTACCGCGGCGTGAGCCTCAAAGAAATGGACGTGGACGCGATCATTGCGCGCCACCCGCATACCGTGGTGGTGGACGAGCTGGCCCACA
>Ga0074046_10002436_pt1 | contig 16076 bp, 7 predicted proteins | sample BogForMeECP23OM3_FD_94441 | JGI IMG/M metagenome (GOLD analysis project Ga0074046, IMG submission 94441) | Bog forest soil microbial communities from Calvert Island, British Columbia, Canada - Bog Forest MetaG ECP23OM3 | ecosystem: Environmental > Terrestrial > Soil > Wetlands ...
CCAGGCTCTCGATGGAAGGGTATCGCTTTACTACGGCAATACCCGCCTCGAACACACCAATGCCCCAGGGGGGTGACACTTTCATGTTGCCATTAGGGTGACAAAATCACGTTGCCACAACACCAGCTCCCCACGGGTGTGGCCCGTCTTCGGTAGCTATGCTATTCTCTAAGTCCACGCAGGTTGGAGCGAATCCAGCTTGCCTGCCATTGTCGGGGCGTGGCTCAGCCTGGCTAGAGCGCCTGGTTCGGGACCAGGAGGTCGGTGGTTCAAATCCACTCGCCCCGACCACTTCTTGTGAATTCAATAACTTGCAAGCAACGGAAGAGCAGACGACCTCCTGGTATGCCACCAACGGCGAAAACAGGAGGTGGATACTCTAAGGGTCCGCGAATCTGTCAGTGGGAACAGATGGCTTGCGCGCCAATTGTCAGAACTTGTCTAACAACCTCGGACCCATCTCTGCAAGAACAAAGCTGAGGCTCTTCCATCTCCTCCGGGAAGCGCACCATTTTCGCGTGCCGCGAGCGCTCCCCCTTTTCGTACTGCGCCTGATGACCGTTGCGGACGCCGCAATCTGTGGCGGAAACGCCAGTGTGGCCGTCGAACCGATAGCGAATGCTAACGAAGAAGGAATTTGCGGTTGTCCCCTGGCGCGGTGTTCATTCTCAATTCGGTTGCGCTGTTCAAGAATCGTATCGGCCTCGCCCGATGCAACTTGAATTGCTGCTCTCGTTGTCTTCCCACCCGTTGCGCGGTCCAATCCAATGGGTCGTATCTCCGAGGCGGCTTTTGGGGTGTTTCGTCAGTTCCTCTGTGGCCCTGCGCTGCGGGTACTTTTTGCGTTCGCAGGCTCGCGATAGCTCGCCGGATGCTTTTCGGCTTTGTCGCGCCGGTCGTGATCATCGTCGTCGCGGGAATGCTTGTTCCTAAGGGAGAGCGATGGCGGATACGGCCTGTTGTGCATCATTCCTTTCCAGAGGATGCGGTTGTAGACAAGGGGATCGACGCGGTCAGCGTCAGAGAAATCCAGGCCCTTGGTGACACGCGCCCAATAGGCGGCGCTGTGCGTAGATTTCAGGATCTTCATGCCAACGAGAGGAGCAGGCAGAGGAAGTTGGGTAGCGTAGAGGTAAGCGGAAGGCGAAGCGGTGAAGCTCCACGGCTGCGGCGTTGTAGTGAAGATGTCCGTCATCGGGTGGCCGAGAGCATCGTTGAGATTCAAGAACTGCTTCAATCCCAAAACCTCTTCCATCGTGCGGATGAAATCGATGGTGGTGTAGGACGTGGAAACCACCGCACCCTGCTTCACGTAGGCGCCTGCCACAAACGCAATCGTGCGATGAGAATCCACATGATCGGCGCCATCCTGCGCGTCGTCTTCAACGACAAAGATCAATGTGTTTTGCGCATAGATGCTGCTAGCAATCTTCTGTACAATCAATCCCACAGCATAGTCGTTATCGGCTTGCATCAACTCCGGAGTGTTGACCATATCCATAGCGGTAGCGAAACTTCCGGTGTGATCGTGCATGAGCCGGACGAGACTGAGTGTGGGGAGTCCGCCGCTGGCGTAGTTAGCGTCGAACTCGCGCTCCCACTCTTTGTAGCGATAGTAGTCGGGAAAGTTGTTGTCGAAACCGCGGTAATAGGGATCAGTGTAGGGCGCCAGCGCGGCATTGGAGGAAGTGGCGACGACGGTGTTTGAGGAAGCCGGGTAATGTACCTCAGGAATAAAGCAGCCCGGCTGGTTATAGCAGGTGGTGTCGATGAAAAATCCGTAGTTGCGAACGGTGAGACCGGCACGCAACACGGCATTCCATATGTAGCCGGTGTTGATCTCGTTGTTGGGTCCGTCGGGAGCGCTCACAGCCGTTTGGCCCGGCAGCACATCCGGATCGTTCGGCGTTAATGGATCGGCGGCAATGCGTCCGGCGAGGGTGGGAAGAGCCGTATTTACGCTGCGATTCAGTCCTTCCGAATCCAGGCTGAGAGCGCGAAACCCGTAAACTACCGGGAATTGATGCTCGACCACGTCGGGACTTTGCGCCGATGTGCTCCAGAGCCATCCGTCGTAGCTGACTTCAGAGGTGGCATAAAAATGGTCGAGTGTAACGAAGGTGCGCGCCAGACTATGCTCGTTGGGAGTAATGGCCTGCCCCCACTGCACCAGGCTAGTGTCCTGTTCGCCGACGGGCGTACCGTTGGCATCGACCAGATCGCCGAGCACCTGATCGTAGGTTCGGTTCTCCTTGAGAATATAGATCACGTGTTTGACCCCGCTACTTACAGCGGCCATGATCTGCGCGTCGCTACTACTTTCTGTTGAGGAGAAACGGTCGTTGGTCGCCACCTGTGCCGTCAATTGCTGCAGTTGACTGGCGCTCGGAACAGGAAAACTCTGCAGCCCGGCCTTGGTGCGCTGGGGGTTGTATTGATTGGCCGGAAAGCAATTTGGCTGAAAGATAGTCGGTCCGTAGCCATAACACCAATCGGGATTGGGCCCCGTAGGCGACTTGGCATTCGCCACGTACATCCATCCGGTGCGGCCGACGCTGACGGAGTTGGGATACCAGCCAGTTGGAATGAGGCCGACGACGTTATCGCCGGAGTTAGTTCCAGTCAGTTGAACGACGGCAACGTTGTTGAAGTTTCCATTGGTCACATAGAGCTGGGTCTCGTCGTTTGAAAGGGTAAGACTGTTGGTATTCGATCCGGCATATACCGGGTTCGCGTTCGCGGAGTCTGAATTGGATGAATAGAACGAAGAGGGGAACAGTCCCCCAGGAGCTATGACCGGAATGGTTTCAATGACCGTATTCACGGTCTCGAAATGCGTTGGGTCGGGATTAATGTCGATTACGTCGACCGTGTCGGATTGATCTTCAGCGACATACAAGAGTGTCTGCGCTTTGTTCATGATCATCTTGTTCGGCTGGCCCTTCACGGCGATTCGCGACGTTACTCCTATGGGTTTACCGTTGAGGGGCACTACATCGATTTCACGATCGCGAATGCTTGACACGTACGCGACCGCATTCGGTTCGCTGCCTGCAACCTGCACCCAGAACGGATATTCGCCACCCGGCATTCCGCTTGCCGCCGAGATCAAACTCTTACCGGGGCGCAAATCCAAATTGGCTGTTGCCGCAGTGCCCCCGCTATACGACCAGGCGCCATACCCTCCAATGAGGATCGAAATGGAATCATTGTAGTAGTTCGCCACCACCATGGTCTTTCCGGTATTCGAGAGGGCGATGCCCGCCGCACACGGGTACACCGCAACCTGCGCATTGACCGGCACGGCATTGACAGGGGGCACCACGTCCAGACCGATTCCGAGGGTGTGGCCGAGCCAGAGCGGTGCCGCTGGACTCTGCGGCGTTTGCCCAGGCGTGCCCAGGTTCGGCGTGTTGTTGGTGTCCAAGAACCAGGATTTTGCGGAGGCGCTGTAGGAGTAGACAAACACGTAGTCCGCGCTGCAGGTCGGCACGTAAAAATGCGCCGCTGTGCCGCTGCTGGTCGGATCCCACGCGATCCCGAAATACGTCACGGGCACTGGAAGCACTTGCTTTTTGATCGGAGCGCCGCCTGAGATGTCGTAGACGAACACGTACTCATTGGAGTCGGCCTTTTCGAACGAAGTCAGCGAGTTGCTGCTGTCGTTGAATACCCGGTTGTAGCCGGTCGTCATCACCAGCAGTGTATTGCCATCCGGACTCACTGCGGTCGTAGCAGCATGCGTAGCCAGCCACGCTGGATTGTCGGCCAGGTCGGGGTTGAGTTGTTGGAATTGCGCGCCGGACGGCGCTAGTGGAGTAATCGTTTGGTCCATGTTGGGGATGAACTGGGCCCATGGAGCCACAGCGTCCACCGTTATGCTCACCTTTGCCACCGCATTGCCGTTCGCACCCAATGCGGTAACCGTGTACGTCTCGGTTGACGTCACCGCCGACGGAGTTCCGCTGATCGTGCCCGAACTGCCGTCCACACTTAGGCCCGCTGGCAATGCCGGGCTCACCGTATAAGAACCCGTCACCCCATTGCTCAGCGTCAGTGGCGTAATTGCTTGGCCTACGGTGTACACCACTGTGCTGGGCACGTACGTCAATGTCCCTGCCAGATTATCCACCGTGATTGTCAGTGTTGCCGTAGTGCTACCAAACGCATTGCTCGCCGTTATTGTGTAAGGGGAAGCCGCTGCTGCCGCTGTCGGAGTCCCGGCGATCACGCCAGTCGTCGGGTTCAGCGTCAGCCCCGGCGGAAGATTTGGGCTCACGGAGTACGACGTCGCCTGACCGCCGGTATTGCTCGGCGTGTTTCCCTGAATCGCTTCATTCGCGGTGTAAACTGCGGGGTTGTTGCGGTAGGTCAGATTGGACGGCGCGGCGTTGGCCACCGTGATCATCAGCGTCGTGCTGGTGCTGCCGCCCGAATTGTAGGCCGTAACGGTGTAGCTCGTCTGCGCGGTGGCGACTGCCGGCGTTCCGCTGATCACTCCCGTGGTGCTGTCCAGGCTAAGACCCCAAGGAAGCGTGGGAATCACGGTGTACGATATCGCGGCCCCACCCGTGCTCGTTGGCGTGTTTGCCGTGATGGGCGCGCCCACGTCGTAGACAGCAGGATTGGTCGAGTACGCCAAGCCTGCGGGAGCGGGGGCGTTCGCTGTTATGGAAAGCGTTGCGTTTACACTGCCCGCTGCATTCGATGCGGTTACGACATAGTTTTTCGCGGAGTTCACTTGCGTCGGCGTTCCGCTGATCACGCCGGTGCCACTGCTGAGGCGCAATCCTGGCGGAAGACTTGGATTCACGCTGTACGAGTTCACTGCGCCGCCGCTGCTGGTCGGGCTGTTCGCGGAGATGGGAGTTCCCACCTGGTACACTGCCGCGGGCGTGCTGTACGTCAGTCCCGTTGGCGGCTGAGGCGCGGGTGTTGGGGCCGGGGTGCTGCCTCCACCGCACCCGCACATCGAAAGAAACACGGTCATCAGAAAGGCAGACGTCCATTGTGTCGATCGCATCAAAGCACTCCAGTTGGTTTGTTATCGCAGCCGTGTCCTTGCGCGACCGTCCGCCATGCCGGAGCGAGGCAACCGTATCCCGATTGCTCAGCGGATCGGCGTATGAAGCCTCAGCGCGCCTGAAGCCCAGAAAAAGACGAGCAGATTGTGAGCCAAAGCCGACGAAAAAGCGCCGACCATACAATGCGAACGGCTCAACCTTGTGCGTTGCGTTAACCGGAAGCGATGCGCAGATTTGCGAACACTCGCGTAGGGAATCTCTGTCAACGAACTCGACAGCGCCTTCGGCCGCGACACTCGGTACCGCCACAAGCACGCGTCTCCGTTTCATTTCAAGACGCTAGGTCCATTCCGGAACACTCTTCCTTCCAGATCGGCTGAAGATTGCAAAGTCCCGTGCGGCGGTCGGGAGGGCGGAAAGCCCGTAGTGTCCTAAATTTGGAATTAGGACACCACCGAAAGCCGCACATGGTCACTGCCTCCGGCCAGAATCGCAGGAACTGCACGCTCGTATTCGCGGCGCCTCAACTTGGCCCTGGACGTGCCGATGAAAGCAGTGTGGGGGCGTGTCGTTAACAATGCGGCGCGTCAGCGCCGTTGCCATTGTTCAGGGCCGTGCGGCTGTTTCGGATCCCCTCCAAGGAAGAGAGATTATGGCCAAGATTTCACGTTGCTTCTGGTTACTCTTTGCGATGTCGTGCGTTTTGCCGATGATGGGATGCGGCGATTCGAACACGCCCGGTCCGGCTCCCGTTTCGAGCGTATATCATGTGGTGACCGTCTCCGACCTTCACTTTAATCCGCTCTACGATCCATCGCTGTATTCCCTACTTGTAGCCGCCGATGCAAGCCAGTGGGCCGCCATTTTTCAGACCTCAAAGGTAACATCTCCAACAGGAGGCGGAACGGATACGAACTTTCCTCTGTTGAGGCTCACGCTGGCGGATATGAAGCAGCACATGGGAACAAGTCCGGTGGTTCTGTTTACGGGCGACATGCTCGGGCACTACATTCCGGAAAACTTTTACTGCGCGTACTATAACGTGAATCCATGCATGTTCAACCCTCCGAACTACCCCACTCCCGACGCCGCGGCCGTAGCGGCGATGCAGCAGTTCATCGACAAAACGTTTGCCTTTGTGTCTGCGCAGAGCCGGGCGGCAGTGGGCAACGCGCCAGTGATCTACGTGCCGGGGAATATCGACACGTACCAAGTGACCGGGATGGGACCGGACAACAACTTTCTGAAGAACAATGCGTCCACCGTTTACAACCAGCTTTTGAACAGCAGCGAGGATCAAGAGACGTTCCTGAGCACGTTTCTGAGCGACGGATACTATTCGGCACAGCCGTTGGGAGCGCACTTGCTGGTCATCGGGTTGAATACCAATTCGTTTGTTACCGGAGCGCCAAGCAGCACTCAGGCGAGCGCCGAACTGGCATGGCTGAGTTCGCAACTGGCCTCCGCACAGGCTGCCGGACAGACTGTATGGATATTGATGCATGTGCCGCCGGGCGCAAATTCCCAGGGCATGGCGGGCGATACGCCGGGTCAGCTTAACGAAAGCAACGTCTCCATGAATTGGGACCCGGGTTTCCAAGCGACGTTCATGCAGACGTTGACGCAGTATGCGAGCGTTGTCACCCTCGTGCTCGCCGGACATACGCACATGGACGAATATCGCCTCCTCCCATCAGGCAATGTTCTGGAGCACTTGCCGGGCATCAGCCCGTGTTTTGGGAACAATCCCGCATATAAAGTCCTAACGATTACCCCAGACACGTTTCAGCCTACAGATTACCAATCGTTCGACTACGACCTGTCGGCGACGCCGATGCCGACGCAGTTCACTAGCCTCTATAAGCTCTCTTCCGCTTACGGCTCGCAGGGTACGCTCAACGAATCGTTGCAACAGTTGTATCCGCAGTTAGTGAGCAACGATGGCCAACGGAGCCTGTACGCGAATTACTATGCCTCCGGAAGCACCGCCACAAATCCCAAGAGCCAAGCGCCGTGGAATCCCATCAACGCCGCGAACTGGCCGATCTTTTCCTGCACCATCAGTCAAGTGGACGAGCCGGAGTATGTCGCCTGTGTGGACACCTACTGAGGCGCAAGCCGAGGGGGCATGCAATTATGATCGGGGATGTCGCGCGTCGGAGGCGCAACGTCCCGGATCGTTTTTGTACCCAGTTGACGGGACCTCGATACTTGCAAAGCAGTTGCTCTTACCAAGACTGATACCTAGTCACGCGATTCCGCAGTGCCAAGAAAAACTCCATACGAGCACAGTTAGAACTACTTGTCCAACTTGTCTAACAGAGAGCGGCGCGAAAAACCGTAAGTGACGCCAGGACAGCGACTTATGTGATTTTATCAACTGGTTCGGGACCAGGAGGTCGGTGGTTCAAATCCACTCGCCCCGACCACTTATTTCCGGTCCAACCCGGAGACATCTCACTCCCTCCCAAGAAGGAGAAAATGTAACCCAGGTGTCCGGTACGATCTGTTACCTATGTGTGGGGTCGCTCACCCTCGAAACCGCGATCAAAGTTCAAAGACGGGGTCAGTTCGGATGCCGGGCGCGAAATGCCTCGAGGCACTTTCGGGCTGTATCCAGCTCCGAAAATCGGCTGCCTTCCTGTTCGACCAGGTAGTATTCCACTCCGCCCGCGTTCTCCGCGGCCGCGAAAATGTTTTTCCAGTCCGTAACGCCCTCGCCGAACAAAACCGCATATCCCTTTGCCGGGTCCGGCGACCAATCCTTACAATGCAGCGAACGAATTCTCCCCGGGTTTGCGCGAATCCAGGCGACAGGGTCCGATCCGGCCTCCACGCAAGTGCCCACATCCAGTTGCAGCATGACCGTGGGTTTCGTGTTCTTCGCGATTATTTCGATAGGCCGCGCCTTCATGGGTAGATCCGCGGCGGGAGTGAACTCCAGTTGGTGGTTGTGATAGCCCGCCTTCAATCCCGCTGGTTCCAATTGCTCGGCCGCGAAATTCAGCGTCTCGGCCACCGCCTTCCAGCCGTCAACGCCAGGCTTCGGTTGTGCCGAAGCCATCACCATATACTTGCTGCCCAGAATCAAATTGAAGTCGCGCGCCTTTGGGAGATTTTCTCTGTTGAAGAACGAGCTATCGTTGTGCGTCGAAAAGCATCGAATCCCCAGATCGTCGAGGAGTTTTCTCGTCTCCTTCGCCTGGCTCCCGGTCCATTCGAAATACGGCGCGTAGAATTCGACGCCCTGATAACCCATCCCAGCCACGGCTCGCAGCGTGGCTTGAGGATCCCGTTTAAGTTCCTCGCGAACGGAATAGAGCTCCAGCCCGACGGGAATAGAATTCGCGGCGCGGGCATTCCATGCCCACGGAAGGATCGCGGAATAAGTCAGAAACCTGCGGCGTGAAAGAGTTGGTAAGGTCATGGCCGAATCCTACCGCAGAATTGCCAGGATTTCATGGCATTTCAGGAATCTCAGAAAACGGAGAAGTTCGCGCGGAATAGAACTGGCCGGATCCGAATGATCCACCTCTTGCGGAAAATGCCCGCACTTACTGAGCGTGCCCGATGGCATTTTCCGTATAGGCTTTCTGCAAGACGAAGAAGGCCTTTTTCTTGCGGCCATCTTCGGAGACGAGTCCCTTGCGATTGTAGAAATCCTGTACTCCCGGCAGCAGCCGCAGTGGCGAGCGGAAGTCCATCAGCAGCCACGGGCTCAATCCCCGCAATTGCGGAATCTGATTCAACATAACGAACTGATGTTCATAGATATTGGCCTGAAATTCTTCTGTCCATCGGGTAGCGAGATCACCGTGCAGGCCAGCCTTTGCGCCGCCGCCAAATTCGCTCATGATGAGCGGCTTTTGGAAACGAATGTCCCATTGGGTGTGATCAGCGTCGGCAGCCGTATGTTCATACCAGCCGATGTATTCGTTAGTTCCCAGCACGTCCAGCGCGTCACCAAGTGGATCGTCGACAATTTTAGTATTGCCCTCCGCGCGCACCAGCAAGGCTGCCGTTACCAGGCGGCTGGGATCCAGTCTGTGCACGTCATGCACCAGCGTAGTGAGAAAAGTTGTGCGCGTGGGGGTGGCAGGCGTTTCATTGGCGACGGACCAGAAAATCACGGAGGCTTTGTCGCGGTCGCGGCGAATCATTTCCGACAATTGGGACTGCGCTTTGCTTAGCACCACCGGGTCCTCGAAGTGACACGCCCAGTACACGGGTATTTCCGACCACACCAGTATGCCCATGCGATCGGCGAGGCGCGTCATGCGCTCGCTGTGCGGGTAGTGCGCCAGGCGGACATAATTTCCTCCCAGCTCGTGGACCCAGCCGAGGAGTGTTTGGGCGTCCTGTTCACTGAACGCGCGGCCGGTACGATACGGAGCCTCGGCGTGCACACTAATTCCTTTCAGGAAAATTGGCTGGCCGTTTAAAAGAATTTGTGTTCCACGAGTTTCGATGGTGCGGAATCCCATTTCATCTTCCAGGCGGTCTTCTCCCGCCGTCAGGATTACGCGATAAAGCAAAGGGTGTTCCGGCGCCCAAATCTGCAAGTTGGCATCCATGAGATGAATCTGGGCCTTGCCGTCTTCCCCCGTTTTGGCCGTGATTCCAGCGGACCGCCCCTCTTTTTCCAGGGTGACCTTGATTTCTGATCCAGTGGGTGCGCCAACAACATGCACCCAGCCTTCGATTTCATTTCGCGTTCCGCGCTTGAGATGAAGATCGAATTCATCAATGTAGCGGTCTGGCACTTCGACAAGCGAGACCTCGCGGGTCAGGCCGCCGTAGTTCCACCAGTCCGTCTTCAGCGTGGGTACGCCGTCCGCGAGCCTGGTGCTGTCCACGGCGATGACGGCGAAGTTATTTCCGTCTCGAAGGGCTTGCGTGATTTCGCAATCGAATCCGGTAAAACCTCCTTCGTGTTCGCAGATCGCGCGGCCATTGATCCAGAGATAGGAGCGATAATTTGCTGCTCCAATGTGCAGGAAGACGCGCTTACCAGGAGTCTTGTGGTACTCAAAATCCTTCTCGTACCAGAGCGGCCCTTCGTAGAACATCAGCGACTCGCGTTGGGTGTTCCAGTCACCGGGAACTTGCAGGGTGGGAGATTTTGCGAAATTGTACTCGACCGGGCCGGTGGAATCGGTTTGTGCCAGGTTTCTTGCAAAGCCAGTGCTTCGGGCTTTTCCATTCGAGTCGTACAAACCGTTTCCATACGGGTCTACGATCACATGCCACGCGCCATCCAGACTGACGGCATGCCGGTGATCCACTGCAGCCAGCACCGTGGAGGGCTGCGCTGTGGCCTCGTCCGCGAATAAGGTCGCATGTCGTGAATTGGGGAAGAGCACGCACAGCGCGAGGACGAGAACAAAGGCGGTGCGCACGGCTAGGTTACGGGGGTTCCCGAGGCAAAAACCTGGCAACGCTGAATTACGAAACATGGGATTTCCCTCCAAGAAATTTCGCAGTGTCAGAAAGCTGACGCCCGTTACCAAGCCAGATGCTCGCAAGACAACTCAAGCTCAAATCTACTCGCCCTGACGACTGCACCTAATACTTCGACTCAAACACGTAGCTGCCGGAGCCGAGCTCCGCGGTAACGGCATCTTCCAATTGCTGCGCGTGGGAAACGCCCGGGCTCGCTTGGAGCGAGGCGCCATTTTCGGTGACCTGCTCCAGTTTGGCTTTGGGCAGACGCACCGTGGCCGTGGTGTTCGCAGGTATCGCCACGTGAATGATGAGTTTGCCGTCTTTGATCTCCCACGCTGTGGCAACCTGGCCATACATGCTGTGCACGGAGGCTTTTACAAACGTCAAGCCGCCGCCAGGGCGCGGCTGAATCAGAATGTGCTTGTAGCCGGGATGTTGCGGGTCAATATCGATTCCAGCCGAAACGCGATACATCCATTCGCCAATGGCGCCGTAGGCATAGTGATTGAAGGAGTTCATGCCCTTGTCCTGGAAGGAGCCGTCGGGCTTGATGCCGTCCCAGCGCTCCCAGATGGTCGTTGCGCCTTTCGTTACGGGGTACAGCCATGACGGATACTCCTTGCGATTCAGCAGCAAGTAGGCTTCATCGAGATACCCATAATCGCTGAGGACCTGGCAAAGCAGCGGCGTGCCGAGGAATCCCGTGGTGAGATGGCCAAATTTCCTAACATCCTGTGCCAGACGCTCCGCGGCACCTTTCCGTTGGGCTTCGGGCAAAAGGTCAAAAGCCAGTGCGAGCGAATAGGCTGTCTGTGTGTTGGAGGAAAGGCGGCCATTCGGCGTGACGAATTCCTTTTGAAATGCGGCTTTGATCTTTTCCAGCAAAACAGCGTAGGCAGCCGTGTCCTCCGTCTTGCCGAGGATTTGCGCAGTTTGTTGAAGCAGAGCGGTGGACCGCGCGAAGTAGGCCGTCTGGATCAAATCCTTGTCGGTTGTCGCTCCCGGATAATCCGAATTGGTGGTGGCGAAAGCCAGCCAGTCACCAAAGCTGAAGCCGCTGCTCCAGATGTAGCGATCGCCCGCTTCGCGCCGCATGTATTCCACCCAGGCTTTCATGCTCGAATATTGTCCTTCCAGAATGCGGCGATCACCATAAGACAGATAAATCGTCCACGGCACGACAGTGGAAACGTCGGCCCAACCCGCTGATGCGGACTCTCCCTTGCGGGTGCGATGCGACAGCACGTTGGGAACTACATACGGGACCGCACCATCATCCTGCTGGTCTAGGGCGACATCCTTAAGCCATTTGGTATAAAACGCGGCGGTATCGTGATTGAAGGAAGCGGTGCGGGCAAAGGCCTGGGCATCTCCGGTCCAACCCAGTCGCTCATCCCGCTGCGGGCAATCCGTGGGGACGTCGAGGAAATTCCCTTTCTGCCCCCAGATGATGTTGTGCTGAAGCTTGTTCAGCAGCTCATTGGAAGTTTCAAAGGTACTGGAGGGCTGAATCGCCGAATGGACAACCACGCCCGTGAAGTCATCGAGAGAGGGTTCAGCGGGCCAACCGCTCACAGCCACATAACGAAACCCCTGGAAGGTGAAGTGAGGCTCAAAAGTTTCGATGCCCTGGCCTTTTGCAGTATAGCGAATGGTCTCTTTTGCGGAACGAAGATTTTCCGTGTAGAAATTGCCAGCGCTGTCCAGAACCTCAGCGTGTCTAAGTGTGATGGTTGTGCCTGCAGGCGCGCTCACATGGAAGCGCACCCAGCCGACCATATTCTGACCCATGTCAATGACCGTATCGCCAGCCGGAGTTTTCAGAATTTTTACGGGTTTTAGTTCCTGGATTTCGCGGACCGGCGGGCCAGCAGGAGCAACCAGCTTGGCCTTCGGGGAATCGAGCAGCGAAACGCCCTTCCAATCCTTGTCGTCGTAGCCGGGAGCGCTCCAGCCGGTACGCTCCAAGCGAGCGTCATAGGTCTCGCCATCGTAGATGTCCGAAAGCAAGAGGGGGCCTGTCGCCGCCTTCCAGTTTTCATCTGTGGTAACGACTTGCTGCTTGCCGTCCTTGTACGTGATCACGAGTTGCACCAGCAAGCCCAACCGCGTGCCATACGAATTCCGACGATTATCCCAAGTCATGTTCCCGCGGAACCACCCGTCTCCCAACAAAGCACCGAGGCAATTCACGCCAAGCCTCAAATCCGACGTGATGTCGTAGGTCTGATATTGATAGCGAAAATCGTACGAGGTCCAGCCTGGCGTGAAGTACTGATCGCCGACGCGCTTTCCATTCAATTCGAGTTGATAGAGCCCCATGGCCGTCGCGTACAAACGGGCGCTGACAACGTCTTTCTTCACCTGAAATTCCCGGCGGAGCATCGGCACGGGATTCGATTTCGAGGTGTCTTCCTGAAGATTGGGAGTGATCCAGCGCGCTTGCCAGTCTGAGTCGTGAAGCAGGCCCATTTCCCAGTAGACGGGAGCACTCCAATCCGAGGTGCGGCCCAGATTATCCGTGACGCGCACCTGCCAGTAGTAGCGGCGGCCGGTTTCGAGTGCAGGTCCCTGGTAGACAACCTGAATAGAAGCATCCGAGGCTTGCTTGCCGGAATCCCAGAGCAACTTGTTTTTCGTCAGATTTTCTTCGGACGTGGCCAAGCGAATCTGGTAAGCCGTCTGCAGCGTGCCGCGTTCCGAGGAAACCAATTCCCAACTGAGCCGCGGCTGCAGGATATCGATACCGACAGGGTTGGACTTATATTCGCAGCGGAGATTGGTGATCGTCAGCTGTGTTGCTGCCAAGGCAAGTGAGGCGAGGGAAAGCGTCAAGGTTACAAGGGCGACAAGGATCAAGAGAATTTGCGGGCGGCGCATGGAGACCTCTCTGGAGCATTCACTGAGCATCCATCCCCACTCGAAGGTGTTCCGGTAAAAGTGGTAGGGCGTCGAAATGCCTTCGGGTAGGGCTGACGACTTCAATTGATACACGCGGGGCAGGTTAGCTGTCAATTCAAACCAGAAATAATTTCCAGGACGCCTCTCAGGCGAAAAGGGCAAGTCTAAATGAGTCATTCACTTGCTCGGAATTGGCATTTGGAGAAAACTGGATGGAAATCAAATGAGCGGGCAGGCCGTCACTTATCCGAAAGAGTCACTCGCGTTACTCAAGAACTTCTGTCGCTTCTTTGCGGACTTTTTTCGCCCTTCTCCGTACAATCCGCCCTCCAAGCTTACGCGCTCTTCGCCACCATTCGCGGGATCGCTTACGCCTCGCAGGTCTGTGCGCAGGTGATCCTTCAAAACGCCGCCGCTGGCGATAACTATCTCAATTATAGTAATTCTAATGGGTCTCTCTTCATCGGGAACGTTCCGGCACTATTCACCGCAATCCGCCCTGAGCGACCAGAGGAACCCACTGGCAGGGGAAAGATGCTGCGAGGCTCGATCCGCAATATCTCGCGCGGATCTGATACGGCTGTTCATGTCCTTCAGAGCGCGCCTTCCCCGTGTTCACCGTTCCGGATGCGAATGGCGTCATCCAGAGTGGATATAAAAATCTTGCCGTCGCCGATCTTTCCGGTCTTCGCCGCCTGCAGGATGGCAGTGATGACCTGCGCCGTTTGCGCTTCGGGCAAAGCTAGCTCGAGTTTTACCTTTGGTAAAAGGTCCACGGAGTATTCTCGCCCGCGATACGTCTCCGTGTGGCCCTTTTGCCTGCCGTGTCCCCGTACTTCGGTTACCGTGATTCCTTCGATTCCAATTTCCCTCAGGGCCTCTTTCACGGACTCAAACCGCGACGGCTGAATGATCGCTTCAATTTTCTTCATGCATTTCCCCTCTCGGAAGAAAGTTCCTTGTTTCTGGAAGGCGCACCCGCGCCCGGGAACCGGCAAGCTTCGTGGCAGAGATAATGCACTTACTTGTGCGCCACGCCAATCACAAATTATCGATTTCGATAATAGAAAGTTTGCGTTGGCATTCCCATAGCTTCGCCGCTACATTTCTCCGCCAAGCACCGTTCAGTAGTTTTTTCAGGCCATGGGACTCAGACTCTCCAGAAGCGGGGGAAGAAATGGACACTAGATGACCTTTCGTTCGATCCGCTATTGTGTCTTACTAGCGTCATTGGCAGGTGTACCGGCCCTCGCCCAGACGAGTTCTCCCCCCGCAGAGCAGCCTTCGCGTGACACATCCCAGGGTACTCAGGCACCGCCGCCGTCCTCCACGACTCCAGAGGAAAATACCGCGCAGCCACCGGGTGCCGAAATTCGTGGAGCTCAGACAACGGCGGACCTGCGTGAGCGGAAGTTGTTGGAGCGCATTGAACAGTTGGAGAAGCGTTTGGCGGAATTGGAAGCGCGCAGCAACTCGTCCGCAACAGCGCCGGCGGTTTCGGTGCAGGATCAGGCTCCAGCTTCAGCTCCAGCCCCGGCTACTTCCGCCGCGGCTCCCCCGGCGCAGAACCTTGCTCCCGCTGCTGCTCCCGAGGCCACGCCGACTTGGTCTATCGGTCCCATCGATTTCAGCGGCCTGGTTGACGGCTATTACGACTTCAACGCAAACCATCCCGCTTCCTCGACGAATCAGCTGTACAACTTTGATGTGAAGGCCAACCAGTTCAGCCTGAACATGGCCAAACTGAGCATGGCCCATACGGCGGACCCGGTAGGCTTCCAGGTGGACCTCGGTTTCGGACGCGCTTTCGACATCATTCACGCAAGTGAACCTAACAGTGCGCCAGGCATTCTCCGCAATGTCGAACAGGCTTATGTAAGTTTGAAGCCCGCGGCGCTCAAGGGCTTTGAAATTGACCTCGGGCAATTTGTGACCAGCGCCGGGGCGGAAGTGATCGAAACCAATTCCAACTGGAACTACTCTCGCTCTCTGCTTTTTGCCTGGGCCATTCCGTACTATCACTTCGGGATTCGCACTTCCTTCCCCATTGGAAAACACTTCACCGGTGGGGTCCAGTTGGTAAACGGATGGAACGACACCGAGGACAACAATAGCGGGAAGACTCTGGGACTTACGGGCACGTTCACGACCACCAAATTTGCTTGGACCAACACTTATTATGGTGGCCCGGAAAATGCCGGAACGAACACCGGCTGGCGCCACCTCTATGACACCGTTCTCCTGTTGACGCCCAATTCCAAGTTCAACGGCTATCTCAATTTCGATTACGGCCAGAACACCAGCCCGCTTTCTGTAGATGCCGGGATCAACGCGGCCAGCACCACCGACCCGACCTTCACCTCCAAGTGGTACGGCATAGCCGGTGCGTTGCACTTTCAGCCAACCAGCAAGTGGTCCTTCACTCCGCGCATCGAGTGGTTCAAGGACAGCGAGGGCTTCTCGACCGGCAGGGCGCAGGACTTGAAGGAGATCACCCTCACCGGCGAGTACAAGATGCTGGCGGGATTTCTCGCGCGCCTCGAGTACCGGCACGACTGGTCGAATCAGCCGTTTTTCGACCGAGACATCGATCCAGCCTCCAGCAAGAGTGAGGATACGGTCGCTCTAGGCTTCGTCGGATTTTTTGGGCCCAAGCGGTAGCTGTACGTTCGGTTTTGTAAATGCAAGTGTGCTGGCTTGAATTCA
>Ga0074046_10002437_pt1 | contig 16073 bp, 12 predicted proteins | sample BogForMeECP23OM3_FD_94441 | JGI IMG/M metagenome (GOLD analysis project Ga0074046, IMG submission 94441) | Bog forest soil microbial communities from Calvert Island, British Columbia, Canada - Bog Forest MetaG ECP23OM3 | ecosystem: Environmental > Terrestrial > Soil > Wetlands ...
GAACTTCGCTGGTAGCACGTCGAAGGTGGTGAGCCAGGTGGTAAGAAAAGCCACGACCACGACCGCATTGGCTTCGTCGCCGAATCCGTCGAACCACAAGCAGTCTGTAACCTTTACGGCAAGCGTGACGCCGCAGTTCAGCGCCACGGTCAAGGGGACCGTGACCTTCTACGATGGCACAACGGCGCTGAAGACTGCGTCCCTGAGCGGCGGAAAGGCAAAGTTCACAACCTCGACGCTGGTCTCGGGCGCGCACAACATCACGGCGACGTACAACGGCAACGCGAACTTTCTCGGAAGTTCGGCTTCGTTGACGCAGACGGTGAATTAGGGATCGGGCACCCCTCAGGGGCTAAAGGCCCGTTCAAGACTATTGCAGTTACCGCAGCGCTGAAGCGCTGCGCCACCCAAAATTCTGAGGTCGCGAGTATCCTCTGGAGTCGGCAAAATCTCATGCGGTTGGCGGCGCTCAAATCCCACCCTTGCGCAAAAAACGCGCAAGGATGGGGCACCCGCAGTTCACGTCCAAATCCGCGCGGAGGCTCCAACTGGGGAGCAGCCTTGGCTTCCTGCCTAACTCTTTTTGCCGGTCACGGCATAGAACGCGGTTACCTCTTGCTCCACGTTCTTGCTGCCGCACTTGGGGCATTTCACCTCTACCTCGTGTTCTTTCAGGGTGAGGATCACTTCGAAGGTTTTGTGACAATCGTTGCAGACGTAGTCGTACACGGGCATGGGGACCTCCCGCTCGATCGCGATCACGAGCTACGATTGGAATTGTACGCCGACGGATGGCGCTTCTGCGGGAAAGCCTCTTAGAAAACGGAGGAATGGAGCGATCGCCGGCAACTGCCGAGCTTCGCTCGGCTTGGACGGGCGAGGCGTCCGTCCCCACACGAGCGTTGCCTACACGAGCCTTCTGAAATGTTCAAGAATGGCTTCGGCTTGAGATCTGGTTACTACTGCCGATAGCGCCGCTACGTCGGCTTGCTTTACGGCTTGCAGGCTGCCGAAATGTTCCAGCAGACGGCGGGTGGTGGATTCTCCCACGCCGGGAATTTCTCTTAGCTCGGTGGCGCGGTCGCGGATCTGGCGGCGCTTGCGATGGAAGGTTACGGCGAAGCGATGCGCTTCGTCGCGGATCTTCTGCACCAGATGCAACACGGGAGAATGATGGTCGAGAGCTACGGGGTCGTCTTCCTGTCCGTACACATAAATGATTTCTTCGCGCTTGGCGATGGCGGCTAGCGGCTGGTTGATAATTTCCAGCGCTTCGAGCGCCTGGGCGGCGGCGTGGAGCTGTCCCAGGCCGCCGTCGATCAGCACCAGGCTGGGCATGGACTTTTTTTCTTCTTGCAAGCGCTGGTAGCGGCGCGTCACTACTTCGCGCATGGAGGCGAAATCGTCTACGCCTTCGACCGTCTTGATGATGAACTTGCGATAGTCGGAGTTTTTCATCTTGCCGTCTTCCCAGACGACCATCGAGGCTACGGTCTCCGCACCTTGAATATGACTGATGTCAAAGCACTCGATGCGCCTGGGTGGCTCGGGCAGGGCTAGGGCTTCTTGCAGGGCCTCCTGGATGGCTTTTGCGTTGGGCTTCAGGACCCGGAAACGCTGGTCGTAGGATTGCTTGGCGTTGGTGCCGGCTAGATCGATGAGCTCGCGCTTGTCTCCGCGCTGGGGGATGGTGAGATGCACCCGTGTGGCGCGGGCGCCCTCGCCCGCGAGCTGTTCGCTGAGCGCTTCTTCCAATTCTTCGCGGTCTTCGAAGTCTACGGGGAGGTAGATGTTTCTGGGGACGTAGGGCTGGGCCAGGTAGAGCTGCTTAACCAGGGCGGAGAAGAATTCGCCTGGGTGGAACAAAGTCGCTGGCTCGCTTTGCTCGCCGGGGCGGACGAATGCGTCCGCCCCTACGTGGTTCGTGCCGAACTCGGGGAGGTCTTCCCAGAAGAATTCTCTACGGTCCAGGACTTTTCCTCCTCGCATGTGGAAGAGGTTGACGGCCAGCATCTGGTTCTCGTAATGGAAGCCGAAGACGTCGGCATCGTCGCCTTCGGCGGCGGCTATGCGCTGCTTCTCCTGCAACTGCTCCACGGTGGAGACAAGGTCGCGATAGCGGGCGGCGCGCTCGAACTCCTGCGCTTCCGCGGCTTCGGACATGCGCTCGCGCAGAGATTTGACGAGGTCGGTTTGGCGGCCTTCGAGAAAGAGTTTCACGTCGCGCACGGCTTCACTGTAGATCTCGGGCGTGGTCAGGTCCTTTACGCACGGACCCAGACAACGCTTGATGTAGAACTGAAGGCAGGGGCGCGGATGGTTGCGGGTTAGATCCACTTTGCAGGACGGGACCATGAAGTGGCGGTGAATCAGGTCTACGATGCGGTAGGCGAGATTGGCAGGGAAGTAGGGGCCGTAGTAGGCGCTGCCATCCTTGCGCAGGCGGCGGGTCACGTACACGCGCGGGAAGCGCTCGCCCAAGGTCAACTTCACGTAAGGGTAAGTCTTGTCGTCGCGCAGCAGGATGTTGAAGCGCGGCTTCTTTTGCTTGATCAGGTGATTCTCTAGCGCCAGCGCCTCTTTATTATTGGCTACTACGATGTAGTCGACGTCGACCGCCTCGCGGACTAGCGTGCCGGTTTTTGCGTCTTCCCAGCGGCCTTGGTGGAAGTAGGAGGAGACGCGCGATCGCAGGTTCTTCGCCTTGCCTACGTAGATGACTTCGCCTTCGGCGTTCTTATAGAGGTAGACGCCGGGGGACGTGGGCAGAGTACGGATTTTCTCGGGGAGATCCATTGGGCTAAAGGACTATGATAGAGCCTGAAAGGCAAAGGATTCAGGTCGATGGCCGAGCGGACAAATTCGAATCAGAAATTCATGAAGCACTCGGGATCGATACGGGGTCCAGCGGATTTGTCTTTGCGACGCGGTTTTTCTCGAGTCGCCGCGGAAAAGGCTGAGGTCAAGCCGTCGAAGAAATCCCTCCGCAAAGAGACGCGGCAAGCCGCGTCTCTACAGTAGTTTTTCTAAGCGCCCCATCCCTTCACGAACTCCACCAGACTGCGCAGGGCGATTCCTGATGGGCCTTTGGCGATCCAGGGTTTGCTATCTTCCATCCAGGCGGTGCCGGCGATGTCGAGGTGAATCCAGGGCGTGTCTTCGGCAAATTCCTTCAGGAACATAGCAGCGGAGATGGCTCCGCCCCAGCGTCCGCCGGAATTCACCATGTCGGCGATGTTCGACTTGATGATCTCTTTGTATTCGTCGTCGAGCGGAAGACGCCACAGTTTCTCGCCGGCTTGCTGGCTGGCGGTGGCGAAGCGCTCATACATCTGGTCGTCACTGGCGAAGATTCCGGCGTTCACATAGCCGAGGGCGACGACCACCGCGCCGGTCAGGGTGGCGGCGTCGACTAGATGAGTGCAGCCGAGTTGGCGGGCGTAGCAGAGGCCGTCGGCGAGGATGAGCCGTCCTTCGGCGTCGGTATTGATAATTTCGATGGACTTGCCGGACATGGCGATCTGCACGTCTCCCGGCTTTTGCGCTTTGCCGGAGGGCATGTTTTCGGTGGCGCAGACGATGGCGGTGACTTTGACTTTGGGCTTGAGCAGAGCGATGGCGCGCATGACGCCGATCATGGTGGCGGCGCCGGCCATGTCGTACTTCATCTTCTCCATGCCGTCGGCCGGCTTGATGGAGATGCCGCCGGTGTCGAAGGTGACGCCTTTGCCGATCAGACCGAGGTGGACATCTTTTGCCGCGTCCGCAGGTTCATAGCGCAACACGATCAGCGCGGGAGGTTCGTCGGATCCCTGGGCCACTCCCCAGAAGGCGCCCATCTTTAATTGTCTGATCTTGTCGCCATTATGGACTTCGCACTTCAGGCCGACTTCGGCGGCCATCTTCTTGGCGCGCTCGGCCAGGATGGTTGGGGTCATGCGATTGGAGGGTTCGTTGACCAGGTCGCGGGTGAAGTTCTGCGACTCGGCGACGATGCGTGCGGCGTGCAGTGCACTTTCCAGGGGTTCGGTATCGCCGCGCACTACGATGGTGATGTCGTCGATCTTCTGGTCGTTGTCCTGGCGATCGCTCTTGTAGTAGCCGGGTTCGAAGTTGCCGACGAAGGCGCCTTCGACGATGGCGCGGACACCTTCGTTTACAGAGATTCCCGCAGCGATGCCGTTCTCCGGGAGTGCGAAGGCAAAGCTGCGGATACTCTTGCCTTTTAGCGTGCGCACGGCCGTGCCGGCGAGCTTGCGTAATTCCGCGGCCGAAAAGTTCTTGGCTTTGCCCCCGCCGACGAGCAGCAGGCGTTTAGCCTTCAATCCCGCGGGGCGATGCAGCAGCGTGGTCTCGAACAACTTGGCAGTGACTTCGCCGCTGGCGATCACATCCTTGGCCGCGGCCCGCACAGCCGCATCTGCACATTCGACGGCTGCGGCGGGCTTGTCTTTTTCGCCGTGGTCTTTTTCGCTGTGATCAAGCGTTACCACGACCAGACATTCGGTTTCCAATTGAGACGGGGCGGAGGAAGAGAGATTAGTATTCATGGACTGCTTCAGTATTCACGGTGGAAGGGGGGATGTGCAACTGAGCGAGGAAATCCCTAACGGGATATGACCGTGGAATCCCACCCCTTCGGCTTCGCTCAGGGCAGGCTCTCGCGCACAGAACGCGCAAGGATGGGACACCCGCGCCCGGCAGCCCTCAATTCGAATGGTTGCGAGAAATCCCCCGGCAAACAGAGGTCCTATACATCCTTGGGGCGCGTCTAACTCCTCATCATCGTGAAAGTCCCCGCACCCTGGCAGCCGGTTCCGCCCGTGAGAGACCAGTTACCGCCGATCGTATTCCCATTGACTGTTCCGGTCAGCGTCAGCGTGTTGCCACTCGGCGATCCAGACACCACCTTGTAATCAAACTGGCCCGTCACGTTGCCATTAAAGTCTCCAGTGAAGGCGAACGACCCGCTCTCCGTCTCTCCCGACACAAAGCACGGCCCGTTCGTCGAGAAACTGAATTGGTCGACGCTTAGGGTCCCGTCGCCGTTTACCACGAGTGAAGTTCCGAAGCTGAAATCCGTATCGCTGAGAATCGCAGTCCAGGTTCCATTAATGTTTCCGCGCCCGTGGTCATGCCAGCCACAACCGACAAGCGTCAAGACCACTACCACTAACCCTGCCACCGCAAGCTTTTTCATAAATGAGGGCCCTCTTTGGTGATTTTGGAAGTCGGCGCTAGCAGAGATGCCAACTTGTCCGTCGTGTGCTCTGCACCCGCGACGACAGCGGCAAGCAGCAATCAAGAGAGAATGCCTTGTAAAGAGTGGCGATCATGACAAGGTGTTCGTTGTTATGCTGTCTCTCGTTATTGCTAGCATTGATATCGACCCGGCGCTTGGCCGTCCGGGTTCTGAGCGCTGACGGCGACTGAAATCGCAATCAGCAATCCTGGGAGTGCTGCTAATTCCCTTAAGAGTGCAGGCAGAGTGCCAATGTCGAGCGCGAGGCGGCAATTTTCTTTAATTGCATTGTGTCTAGCAAGTTAAGACGGGACAGAGCAGGTTGGACAAGCAGTGATTCACGGGGCTGCGGTGGCCCAGTTCCACCAGGGTGGTGGTTTTCGACCAGGGGTTGGCGCTTATTAAGGCCGCGAGTGAAGATTCGCCAGTGCCTAATTGCGGACTCGAAAATGTTGTGGTCGATAAATCGCCAGATCACTGATTGGCCGGTTCTGAGTGAAATCGCCTGGTGACAACAGTTATCATTCGCAAGACCGCTCTGATTTGCGCGTTCTACGATCAAGCGCCTTAGTTGCGTTCATGACGGGCGATCAATAGGAGGTAAAGCGATGAAACTTCGGGCCCGATTTGCGCTGTTGCTTGTAGTCTTAATCATGCTTCCTTGTCAGTGCCTTTTCCCGCAGGAAGCCACCACCAAGAAACCAACCGAGAGCGCTACGCCCGAGCAGATGACGGTCGAGAACACTGCCAAGTTCTCGAAAATACATTGTGAATTACCCTCGTGCGTTCAGAAGGTTCTGTATTTCTCGAACGTTACACAGCCCTATGACCTCCAAGATGTGACGAACGCGATGCGCACCATTGCAGAGATTTCACGAGTCCAACAGGTTCCTGGAGCGAGAATCATCATCGTCGAAGGCACGGCCGAACAAGTAGCGATGGCCGAAAAACTCGCTGCTGAAATCGACAAGGACAAAAGGAGATTTGGTGGGCTCGGCTATCGCATCGACCTTAAAATCCAAGAGTCGGAGAGTGAGAAGAAAGGGCACACGCGGCTCTATTCCTTTTTAACCGAGGCTCGCGAGACCGCCAGAGTGAGTGCAGGAAGACAAGGGCCCGCTCAAAGTCAAAACGAACCTGCATCCGAAAATAGGCAGCCGTCCGATTCCACCAACGCTCGTACCGTCGAATGCCGCATTCTTGCCGAGAACGAGCACACTGTCGAGTTAAACGTCGAGCTAACAGTTGTGAGTGACAGCGAGCGAGAGCTGGGCACCGGGCCTTCGCCGTCACTCCGAATCAAACAACATGTCACGGTTGAACTCGACAAACCAACTGTCATCAGCAGGGTCGACGATCCAGATGGCAACCGTACGTTTACGATTGAACTCACTGCTACCCGAATCAAAGAAAGGTCGTGATCGCTCGGTAACTGTTGACAAATCCCGATTGCACGAATTTGACGGGTTGTGAAGACTTCTCCCGGCGTCGAAGCGCCGGGCTATGTTGGTTCGCTCTTTAAAGCCGGATTCTGGTTCCGGAGTCGGCGACGACATCTGTTCGTCCCTCCCGGACGGGCGGGGCATCCGTCTCTTCACTAGCGCTAGGCCTGCTTTCTTCCCCTGGAGATGGCCTCGCGGGCTTCCTTGTCGGCGGTGCGGCGGCGCTCGGTTTCGCGCTTGTCCCATTGCTGCTTGCCCTTGGCGAGAGCCAGTTCGACTTTGATTCTGCCGTTCTTGAAATACACGCGGGTGGGGATCAGGGTTAATCCTTTTTGCTGGGTCTTGCCAATGAGCTTGCGAATTTCTTCTTTGTGAACCAGAAGTTTGCGGGTGCGCAGGGCGGCATGATTGGCGGAGTTGCCGTGGTCGTAGGGTCCGATATGGCAGTTGAGGAGCCAGAGTTCGCCGTCCTTGATGAGGCCGTAGGCGTCCTTGAGATTGGTCTTGCCACTGCGAATGGACTTCACCTCGGTTCCGGTGAGCGCGACTCCAGCCTCGAATTTTTCTAGCAAGAAGTAGTTGTGGCTGGCGTTCCTGTTGACAGCGGCGTCCTTTTCGCCGGAAGCGGTAGGCTGGCGGCGAGGATTCTTCTCCCGGTTGGGCTGGATCTGGTGGCTGGTCTGCTTGGCCATTGCTGAGAAGAAAGTACCACGAAGGCGGGTGGCAGTTCTCAGTAACGGCAACGAGTTGATCACTGAGAACTGAGAACTGGGAACTGAGAACTGCCCTGAGGGACCTGTACTAATGAGTGTAAACACCGGTGTACCAATCACTTCGGGTGCCCGTTGCAGCGATGCTATAATTCGATTTTCCGGTACTTTTTGCGCGTGACGGCCGCTGGTCGCGTGGTTCGTACGCTTTTTCGAGTGGTTGGATTAGTTCGGGTTGGACCAGACTTGATGGAATCCGGAAATGCTGTGAGCACGGGTAACTGTCGAGCTTACGCTCGGCTTGGACGGCCAACCACCCCAGCCCGCGAAAAGCGCGCGGTCCGGGGACCCCGGCGAGGGCGGCCGTCCCCACACGAGCGGCGTGGGCCGGTGCAGAGAGAGATTTTCATGAGGACTGCTTGATGAGACGCCTGATCCGTCCGGCTCTGTTCGGTTTGCTGTTGCTCTGCTTGCAGTTTCCCGCTTTTGCCAAGAAAGTCGATTCCGCCAAGGCGCTCTATGACAAAGGTCAAGACGCCGAAGCGCGGCAGAACTACGAGCAGGCTTTCGACTATTTCAAGCAAGCCTACAACCTGAAACCAAAAGACCTGAGATATCGAACCGCGTTCGAGCGCAACCGCTTTTTTGCGGCCTCGTCCGAGGTGCATCGTGGGCAGATTCTGCGCGATGCCGGCAAACTGGACGAGGCGCTGGCGCAATTCCAGAAAGCCTTTGAAACCGATCCTTCTTCGTTCATCGCGCAACAGGAACTGAAGCGCACCGAGCAGATGATCAAGGAGGCGCAGAATCCGCAACCGCAGGCTGCGGGGCCGGCTGCGACCGCGCTTCGCCGGCGGCTGGAATCGGCGCAGGGCCCGGTGGAACTGGCTCCGATCTCGAACGTTCCCATTACGCTGAAGGCGACGGACAAAGCCAACGTGGTCTACGAGACGGTGGGCAAGCTGGCAGGCATGAACGTGCTTTTCGATCCCGATTACACGCCGAAACAGGTACATATCGAACTGAACAACGTCACCCTGGAAGATGCGCTGGGAATTATTTCATTCGAAACCAAGACTTTTTGGCGTCCGGTGACGCCGAACACGATTTTCGTCGCGCAAGACAATCCCGCGAAGCGGAAAGAGCTGGAACAAAACGTCATCAAAACTTTTTATCTTTCGAATCTTTCCCAGCCGACCGAGTTGCAGGATGTGGTGAACGCGATGCGCACCATTCTGGAGGTGAGCCGAATTCAGCAGTTGCCCTCGCAGGGAGCGATTGTGGTGCGGGGCACGCCCGACCAGATGGCGCTGGCGCAGAAACTGGTGGACGATCTCGACAAGGCGAGACCCGAAGTGCTGATCGAGGTGGCGGTGATGCAGGTGAGCCGCGACAAGGCGCACAAGCTGGGAATCAGCCCTCCGACCAGCGCCTCGGTGCAACTGCAGAGTAACGTGAACACTTCCAGTTCCAGCAGTTCCAGTTCGAGCAGTTCGAGTTCTTCGTCATCCTCGTCGAACAGTATTAATCTGAATACCCTGGCCAACCTGAATGCCACCGACTTCCAGGTAACGATACCGCAGGCCACGGCGACGGCATTGTTGAGCGACAGCGACACCAAGATCATCCAGAATCCGCAGATCCGCGCGCTGGACGGGCAGAAGGCTACCTTGAAGATCGGCGATCGCGTGCCGGTGGCGACGGGATCGTTCCAGCCGGGCATTGGGGGAGTCGGCATCAACCCGCTGGTGAATACTCAATTTCAATACCTCGATGTGGGCGTGAACATCGACATCACGCCGCGGGTACATGCGGCACGGGAAATTTCGTTGAAGTTGTCGATGGACGTCTCGGCGGTGACATCGTACCAAAATATTGGCGGCATCAGCCAACCGGTGATCGGCCAGCGCAAGATCGAGAACGAACTCCGCCTGAAAGACGGCGAAGTCAGCCTGCTGGGCGGCATGATGGAGGACACGCGGACGAAATCTCTGACCGGGATCCCGGGTCTGGCCCAGATTCCGATCCTGAAATATCTGTTTGGGGAGACCGACACCGACCACGCGGAGAACGAAATCGTGTTCGTGCTGGTGCCGCACATTATCCGCGGGCCGGACCTTTCCCATGGCGGTGTCGACATGATCGACGTAGGTACGGCGAACGCGCTGGAGTTGAGACGGAGCAGCAGCAAGCCGGCACCGGCGCCGGCAGCGAGTGGGAATGCAGCCGCTGCTGCGGTGCAGACGCCAACGGCTCAGGGCCAGGCGGCTCCGAGCCTGATTCCGCAAAATCAGATTCTGCAGAATCAAGTCGCGCAAAATCAGGGCGCCACCAGCGCGGGAACGTTCCTGTTTGATCCGCCTACCTTAAATCAGGCGAAGGGATCGACCTTCACGGTAAATGTCCTGCTTACGGGTGGGCAGAACGTGTACTCGGTGCCGGTACAACTGAGCTACGACCCGAACCAGTTGCAGGTGGTCAACGTTTCGAACGGCGGCTTCCTGTCCCAGGATGGGCAGGCGGTAGCGCTGGTGCATCGCGACGATCCAGTGGCGGGCACGCTGCAAATCACGGCCACACGGCCTCCGGGCGCGGGCGGCGTTTCGGGACAGGGGGCGGTGGTGACGCTGACCTTTATGGCCAAGGGGCAAGGGCAGTCGGCCCTGACCATCACTCGGGGCGGAGCACGAGATCCGGCCATGCAGCCGATTGCGATGAACGGAGCGCAGGCGGCGATTACGATTCAGTAGCCAGTGTGGTGTTCGCAAATTCGCGACATAAATACGCACTGTCATCCTGAGCGAAGCGAAGGACCCATGCATTGAGCCGCCAAATACATAGGTCCTTTGCTTCGCTCAGGATGACAACCGATACTTATGGATGTTATGACGACAAACACGGCGAGGCGCCGGCAGCGCGGGTTTACGCTGCTCGAGTTGATTGTGGCTACTGCCATTCTGACCATTCTGGTGGGGGCAGCGTTTCCGCTGGTCAAGATCACGATTTATCGGGAGCGCGAGCACGAACTGCGCGAAGACCTGTGGATGATCCGCGACGCGATTGATCGCTACAAAGACGCCGCCGACCGTGGCGCGTTCCAGATTAAGGTGGGGAGCGAAGGCTATCCTCCGGATCTGGACACTCTGGTTACCGGCGTCGACGTTGCCGGCAAGAAGCTGAAGTTTCTCCGCCGGATCCCGGTGGATCCCATGACCAAGAAGGCGGAGTGGGGAATGCGTTCCATGCAGGACGACAAAGACTCGGATTCCTGGGGCGGGCAGAACGTATTCGATGTCTACACGAAGTCAGACCAGACCGCTTTGGACGGTACGAAGTACAAGGATTGGTAGATGAGATTCAGGTCCAAAGCCCGCAAAGCCAAATTCCGCAATTCAGGTTTCACGCTGATCGAGATGGTGGTGGTGCTCAGCCTGATCCTGATTCTGCTGTCGATTGCCTTGCCGATGTACAACCAGAGCATCATCCGGGCGCGCGAAACCACGCTGAGACAGAATCTGGCGACGCTCAACAAAGTCATCGATCAGTACACGCTGGACAAACAAAAAGCGCCGCAGTCGCTGGACGACCTGGTCGCGGCGGGATATCTGAAGGTGATCCCGAACGACATTACCGGCGCCAAAGATACCTGGGTGGTGGAACAGGAAGACTCGCTCAAGGCGATTGACCAGACCGAACCTGGGATTGTCGGCGTGCATAGCGGCTCCAATCAGACGGGTACCGACGGGACAGCGTACTCGACCTGGTAGGGCAGGTCTCAGGTCTCAGGTATCAGGTTTCATGAAAATCGGCGATGATTTGTATTTGCATTCCTGAGACCTAGGACCTGACACCTGCTTTGGAGGTTGGCGTGAATTTTCTCAATCGGCTGCAACCCTTGGCGCTGCTGGTGCTGCGACTGGTGCTGGGAGCGATCATGATTGCGCATGGTTATCCCAAGGTGTTTGGCGGATTCCATCACCACATGGAGTTCGTGGGCTCGCTCGGGCTTCCTCGCTGGATGGCTTATCTTTCGACGGGGACGGAATTCTTTGGCGGAATCGGGATCGTGCTGGGATTGTTTACGCGCTACTGCTCGCTCGCATTCCTGATCGAGATGGGCGTAGTCATTTGGAAGGTGCACTTTAAGAACGGGATGACGGGTCCTGGCGGGTATGAATTTCCAATGGCGGTGGCAGCGATTGCATTTGCGTTACTTTGTTTTGGCGGCGGACCCTGGGGATTTAATTTCGGGAAGGGCGGAAAGTGAAAAAGGGCCTTCACGGTAGAGACCGGGTTGCAGGGTCTCGGCCGAAACGTTGACCATGGAACGAGGTGAATGAGTGACGTTCCAGCCGCAAAGCGGCGGAATAGGATAGCCCGGCACGTGAGTGCCGGGTAGGTGAGAGTGTGAGGCGAGAGTCCCGTAAGGGACGGCACGCTAGCTGTGCCATCGGCTCTGTAGGGACGGACGGGATTACCCAAGAGCCTGAATGTGTCAGAATTCCGCCAGTTCCTTCATCGCCCGGAACAGGTCGCTGGCCTGGGGCAGGATGGCATTTTCCAGGATCGGCTGATAGGCGACGAAGGTATCAGTGGCGGCGATCCGCTTCACCGGGGCGTCGAGGTGGTGGAACAATTTGTCAGCGATGCGGGCGGCGATTTCGGCGCCGTATCCCCAGCTCAGCGAGTCTTCATAGGCGATCAGCGCACGGTTAGTTTTCTTGACTGACGCGGCAATCGCGTCCCAATCAAATGGATTCAACGAGCGCAGGTCGAGCAACTCGACACTGACGCGATGCTCGCGCTCGAGTTTTTGCGCGGCTTGCAGCGCGCGCGGTACCACCGCTCCATAGGCGATGACGGTGAGGTCGTTTCCGGGCTGCACGATCTTTGCCTTTCCGAACGGAACCATATAGTCGGGGCCGGGGTAGGGAGCGCGTCCATAGGTTTCCCGGTAGAGGCGCTTGTGTTCAAGGAACAAGACGGGGTCGTCGCAGCGGATGGCAGTGCGCAGCAGGCCCGCGGCATCAAGCGCGTTGGAAGGGAAGACCACGCGCAATCCGGGAGTATGGGTGAAAATGCTTTCGCCGCACTGCGAGTGGTAAATGGCGCCGCCCGTCAGGTAGCCGCCAATTGCGACGCGGACGACCACCGGCGCCGAAAAGGCGTTGTTCGAACGCCAGCGGATGATGGGAAGTTCGTCGCGCAACTGCATCATCGCCGGCCAGATGTAATCGAAAAACTGGATCTCAACCACGGGCTTCAATCCCCGGGTAGCCATGCCGGTGGCGCGGCCGACGATGGCGGCTTCGGCCAGCGGAGAATTGAAGACGCGGTCGGAGCCGAATTCGATTTGCAAGCCGCCCGTCAGTTTGAAAACCCCGCCCTTTCCTTTGATCAGCTTCTGCTTCAGGTACTCTTCGCGGCTGGCGTCGGCTACATCTTCTCCGAAAATCAGGATGCGCTCATCGCGGCGCATCTCGTCGCGCAGGGTGGTGTTGATGAGGTCCGCCATGGTTTTATTCGGCGATGCCTTCGTCTGCGACGTTTTGTTCGGCGCGGCGGCCGCGGGCTTACCCTCGGTGGCCGCCTCGGGCGCGGCCAGTGCGGGGCGGGTATCGAAAGCCGCCGAAGTCGGATCGAGATCGGGCGAGTACACGTAGTGGTAGATGGTTTCGGGCTGCGGCACCGGGGCATCCAGTGCGCGGTCGGCATCGGCCTGAATCTGCTCTTCGACTTCCTTCTCGATCTGGTTGATCCCGTTTTCGTCGAGGATGCCTTCGCGCAGCAGGAACATCTGCAAGCGCGGAACCGGGTCGCGCGCGGCATCGGCCTGACGCTCCGAGTCGGGGCGGTACAGGCGCTCGTCGTCGGAGAGCGAGTGGGAATACGGACGGATCACATGAGCGTGAACAAACGCCGGCCCATGGCCTCCGCGGCAATATTCGGCCGCGCGCTTGAAGGCAGCGTAGGCGACGACGGGGTCGGTGCCGTCAAACTCTTCGAAATGGAAGTTGGGGAAGCCGGAGACCAGGCGCGAAATGTTGCCGCCGGAGGTCTGCACTTCGACGGGGACGGAAATCGCATACTGGTTGTCTTGCACGCAAAAAATTACCGGCAGACGGAGGTTGGAGGCAGTGTTCAGCGCCTCCCAGAATTCGCCTTCGCTGGTGGTGCCGTCGCCGAGCGAGACGTAAGTGATTTCATCACCCTGGAATTGAACGTCTTTGAACTGGCGGTAATCGCCCTCGGCCTTTTGCGAGGCCTTGGGATGCCTGGCTAAGTAGCGGCCGGCTTCGGCGCATCCCACGGCTTGCAGGATCTGGGTGCCGGTAGCGGATGATTGGGTGACGACGTTGAGCCGCTTGTAGGCCCAGTGCGAGGGCATCTGGCGGCCTCCGGAGCAAGGGTCATCAGCCGCGCCCACGGCGCCCATCAGCATTTCGAGCGTCGTCGCGCCCAGGGCGAGACACAGCGCGCGGTCGCGATAATAAGGATAGAACCAGTCATAGCCGGGCTTCAGGGCAAGTGCCGCGGCGACGCCCAGGGCTTCGTGGCCGGCGCCTGAGATCTGGAAGAAAACCTTCTGCTGGCGCTTGAGCAGGATTTCGCGGTCGTCCACACGGCGCGACGTGAACATGATGCGATACGCATTAATGAGCTGCTGACTGGTCAGGCCCTGGTAGGCCTTTTTCGCGATGTTGTTTGCGCTGAGCTTGGGATCGACTTTGGTCGTGGCCATCGTGTGCCGTTCACCCCACGGAGTTGCAGCCCCGGAACATTGTAAATCAGCTCTCAGCTCTCAGGAGAACCTCTTCACTTGGGCCCCAGGGTTTATCTGCGAGCATCTGGCACGCTGTTGACGGTCGATTCTTATGGCGGCAGCCTTTCCTGAGAGCTGAGAGCTGAGAGCTGAGTTATCCTGAACTCTCATGATTCGCTTCCTCCGCCCGTTTGATCCGCATCGCGTCCGCCTGCTGGTGTTTGATCTGGATGGCACGCTGATTGACTCTCGACTGGATTTGATTCGCTCCGTGAATGCGATGTTGCGGCATATTGGGCGTCCGGAACTGGCGGGCGACGTCATTGCCAGCTATGTGGGGGATGGCGCGCCCGTGCTGGTGCGGCGGGCGCTTGCAAAAACGGACATGAATGATGAAGCGCTCTTCCGGCGTGCCCTGGAGTATTTTCTGGGCTACTACCGGCTCCACAAACTCGACCACACCACAGTTTATGAGGGGATTCCGGAGGTGCTGGCCGGCGTGGCGCGTCCGTCGAATGGAGTGCAGCGGCAGATGGCCGTGCTCTCGAACAAACCGGTCAATCCTTCGCGCGACATTCTGCGGGCTCTTGGGCTGGGCGATTTTTTCGTGTGTGTGTACGGCGGCAATAGCTTTACGACGAAGAAGCCCGATCCGCTGGGGGTGCAGACCATCCTCGAGGAAACTGGCGTGGCGGCGGATGAGGCACTGATTATTGGAGACTCGTCGGTTGATGTTTTGACGGGGCGCAATGCTGGGCTGTGGACTTGCGGCGTGACCTACGGGTTCGCTCCACATTCGCTGGAAGACGTGCCTCCGGATGTCGTGATTGATAGTCCCCGTGAACTGGGGGAGTTGCTGCGCTAGCTCCCGCGGCGCATTGGGGAACAGTTTTCGCGGTTATGCCGTGGGGCTGCTTACGAGAAGTGATCAATTTTGAACAGACAGTCTTTCGGTGGCTGCTTAAATTTTGTAACGATGGCTGCGCCGTAGCAGAGTACTATTTCAACTCGGATGGGTCATCAGGTCGCGGTGGGTTGTAGTGTCTTGCGGGTTCGGTAGGGTTTTGCAGAGGAGGTTCAAGAACATGAACATTTTCGGACGTGCCGCAGGGTTCTCAAGGCCTCGATTGGGCAAGCCAAGTTCGGTTTCCCTGTTGTCGTTGGCTCTGTTGTTCGCGATCTGGCCGCTGAGTTTGTCGGCCCAAGATGCACAAGCCCCGCCTCCGCCGGACAACCAAGCCCCGGCGCAGGACGAGCAGGCGCCGCCCTATGCGCAACAGACTCCCGAGCAGTTGCAGCGGTTGGTAGCGCCGATTGCGCTGTATCCCGATTCGCTGGTGGCGCAGATCCTGGCGGCATCCACGTTTCCCGAGGAAGTCGTCGAGGCCGACCGATGGGTGCAGCAGCATCCTGATTTGAAGGGTGAGGCTTTGGGTCAAGCGGTGGACCAACAACCCTGGGACCCGAGCGTCAAGGCGCTCGCGGCATTTCCTTCCGTGCTGGGCAACATGGATAAGAACCTCTCCTGGACCTCAACTCTCGGCGACGCTTACTACAACCAGCAACAAGATGTGATGGATGCGGTGCAGGTGATGCGCCATAAAGCGGAACAAGCCGGCAGCCTCAAGACTACTCCGCAGGAAGTCGTGAGGGAGGATGGTCCGGATGTCGACATTGAGCCCGCTGACCCCAATGTGGTTTACGTCCCGGCCTATAACCCGTGGGTGGTCTATGGATATCCCGTCGTGGCTTGGCCGGGATGGTACCCGTATCCGGGAATCTGGTTTGACGGTCCGTATCTCAATTTCGGAGTCGGCTTCGGAATCGGCTGGTACGGCGGCTTTGGCTGGGGCTGGGGCCATTGGGGATTCGATTGGCATCACCGATACGCAAGGTATAACGGCGGCAGGTACTAC
>Ga0074046_10002438_pt1 | contig 16071 bp, 11 predicted proteins | sample BogForMeECP23OM3_FD_94441 | JGI IMG/M metagenome (GOLD analysis project Ga0074046, IMG submission 94441) | Bog forest soil microbial communities from Calvert Island, British Columbia, Canada - Bog Forest MetaG ECP23OM3 | ecosystem: Environmental > Terrestrial > Soil > Wetlands ...
AGAAGTGGAAGCCACCATCAACAAGGATCTGGCGGCCGGCCTCATCACCAAGGGAGATGCAGCTACCCAGCGAGCGGCGTTGAATCAGGCCCAGAGCACATACACTGACAGCAAGATCGGCGAGATCCTGCTCACCGACAGCATTCTGGAGAAGACCACGACCGATACCAAGACTTTAGACGTGCTCGACAAACAGGCCGAACTGATCTCGGAGGTTGCGCAGCTCGACATTGCAATTGGTGTGGCGCAAAAGCAGATCTACGAAGAGACGAAACAGATCACGATGCTGAAACAGGCGCTCGCTACGGCGAAGTCGACGCCCTATTACCTCAGCGTGAATGGAGGAAACGTCGTGTACTTCGCATTTGTGCCGTACGACAATCAGAGCAGTGTCTCCATCGGGACCGCCGTCTATGACTGTTACCTGAACATGGTGGCGTGCAAGAAGGTAGGCACGGTGAAGCAGAGTTTTGCGGGCGAAGAACATGCCATCCATCCCATCTTCAGGACCGACATCCGCGGCTTCCTGATTCAGATGCAGCTTGACCGTGCGGAATCCGCGAAATCGAAAACCGTGTTCCTGAACCGCAAACCGCTTTTCTTCTAATCCCTTCTTGAGGAGACGCACGATGCATTCGACCCGAGTAAACGCTAAAGCCTTCCCAAAATTCAGCGCCAGCTTCGCACTTGCGATGCTGTTGATCTCCGCTGCTTTTGCGGCGGACGGAAAGGATTCGGATAAGGACCAACAGGCGTATTGCAGATACGTAACCGAGCAGGCCTCGGCACAGCGCGATCTGTTGCTGGCGCCCAATGCGGTTGCGGGAGTAACCCAGCCCAACACCGGCTTGCCCATGCAGTTGGTGTGGGGAGCCTCGGGCAGCCTCTCCAATATGAGGAAGGCGGGACTGACGATGAATGCGGCACAGAAGAATTGCGAGCTCTACAGCGCGTCCACTTCCGCCCAGCAGGATATCCAATACGCCCTGCCGACCCTGGAGAAGCAGGCGCTGCAGCACAGATTGGGCCTCATAGAACATGCAGCGGAAAGTCTGGGCGCGCTCCTCGCCACCACCACAAAAATGCAGGAGGCGCAGAACATGACTCGCCCCATGGCGTTCGCATTGCAAACCACAAAGATCAAGCTGGACGCGGATAGAGCCGACACACAATCGAAGATTGTCGCCCTCTACACACCGCCGTTGAGTGACCGGCCGCTGAAGGAGCTGGTTGCCGAGAAGCAAAGCAGGGAAGTCAACGAGCAAAAGGCTCTGGACAGACTGAGTCGCCAGAATGACTGGGATGTGGCGCTTTCCGTGGGTGCACACCAGCAGATTGATCCGTTAGTTAATACCAAGGGAGCGTACGGCGAGGTGTCGGTGAGTTACAACTTCGCGAGCCACGCCATCAACAAACATCTGGACCGTGCCGCCGATGCCTACGACGATTGGAAAAAAGTTCAGGAAGGCGATGTCGTCCGCAACGCTGACATTCTCAAGCAGCAGGTCGCAGACGGCATTTCCGTGCAGGACAGCAGGCTCAAGGCCCTTGGGGAGGAGCAGAAGCAAATCGAAAGCAACCTTCAACTCCTGGGCGCCGCGGAGACCAGTGCTGCCCTGGACTTTCGCAACCAGTTGACCACCGCGCAATTGCTGTTGGAGATTGAGATCGGCGATGCCAGTTTTCGGCTGGAGGAACTGAAGGAATTCCTGGGAAAGAATTTCTAATCAGAGAAAGCTGCGGCGTTCAAAACAAAGTCGCCAGCAGAATCCGTGGGGCGCAGAACGCTTGTCAATTTCGCCGAACGGCACGGCTTGGTGATTCCGCCTAACTCTTCTTCCCGGTTACGGCATAAAACGCGGTCACCTCTTGCTCCACGTTCTTGCTGCCGCACTTGGGGCATTTCACCTCTACATCGTGTTCCTTGAGGGTGAGAATTACTTCGAAGTCCTTGTGGCAATCGTTGCAGACGTAGTCGTACACGGGCATGGGGACCTCCCGCTCGATCGCGATCACGAGCTACGATTGGAATTGTACGCCGAGGGATGGCGCTTGTGCGGGAGCGAATTCCACGCTTTCAAGAACGGTGGGCACACGGCGGTGAAGAGCGCCAAAAGCAGGTCCTTCGCTTCGCTCAGGATGACAAAGTTGAAGGGAGCTGACAGCTAACAGCTAAGAGTTGGAGCTAAGGGCTGTTTTTCTGAAATGTTCAAGGATCGCTTCGGCTTGAGATTTGGTCACGACTGCCGACAGGGCCGCTACGTCGGCCTGTTTTACGGCTTGCAGGCTGCCGAAATGTTCCAGCAGACGGCGGGTGGTGGATTCTCCTACGCCGGGGATTTCTCTGAGCTCGGTGGCGCGGTCGCGGATCTGGCGGCGCTTGCGATGGAAGGTTACGGCGAAGCGATGGGCTTCGTCGCGGATCATCTGCACCAGATGCAGGACGGGGGAATGATGGTCGAGAACCACCGGGTCATCTTCCTGTCCATACACATAAATGATTTCTTCGCGCTTGGCGATGGCGGCTAGCGGCTGGTTGATGATTTCGAGAGCCTCCAGCGCTTGGGCGGCGGCGTGGAGCTGTCCGAGGCCGCCGTCGATCAGCACTAGGCTGGGCATGGTTTGCTTTTCTTTTTGCATCCGCTGGTAACGGCGCGTGACCACTTCGCGCATGGAGGCGAAATCGTCCACGCCTTCTACGGTCTTGATGATGAACTTGCGGTAGTCGGAGTTTTTCATCTTGCCGTCTTGCCAGACCACCATCGAGGCGACGGTTTCCGCTCCCTGAATATGGCTGATGTCGAAGCACTCGATGCGCTTGGGAGGCTCGGGTAAGGCCAGGGCTTCTTGCAGGGCTTCCTGGATGGCTCTTGCGTTGGGCTTCAGAACGCGGAAACGCTGGTCATAGGACTGCTTGGCGTTGGTGCCGGCCAGATCGATGAGTTCGCGCTTGTCTCCGCGCTGCGGGACGGTCAGATGCACCCGTGTGGCGCGGGCGCCCTCGCCCGCGAGTTGTTCGCTGAGCGCTTCCTCTAGTTCTTCACGGTCTTCGAAGTCCACGGGGAGGTAGATGTTTCTGGGGACGTAGGGTTGCGCGAGATAGAGCTGCTTGACCAGGGCAGAGAAGAATTCGCCAGGGCGGAACAATGTTGCTGAGTCGCTTGGCTCGCCGGGGCGGACGAATGCGTCCGCCCCTACGTGGTTCGTGCCAAAGTCGGGGAGGTCTTCCCAGAAAAATTCCCGGCGATCCAGGACTTTTCCTCCTCGCATGTGGAAGAGGTTGACGGCCAGCATCTGGTTTTCGTAATGGAAGCCGAAAACATCGGCGTCGTCGCCTTCGGCGGCGGCTATGCGCTGCTTTTCCTGCAGTTGCTCAACCGTGGATACGAGGTCGCGATAGCGGGCGGCGCGCTCAAACTCCTGCGCTTCGGCGGCCTCGGACATGCGATCCCGCAGAGATTTCACCAGGTCGGTCTGCCGGCCTTCGAGAAAGAGCTTCACGTCGCGCACGGCTTCACTGTAGATCCCGGGCGTGGTCAGGTCTTTTACGCACGGACCCAGGCAACGCTTGATGTAGTACTGCAGGCAGGGGCGCGGATGGTAGCGGGTCAAATCCACTTTGCAGGACGGGACCATGAAGTGGCGGTGAATCAGGTCGACGATGCGATAGGCGAGGTTGGCAGGGAAGTAAGGGCCGTAATAGGCGCTACCGTCTTTGCGCAGGCGGCGGGTCACGTACACGCGCGGGAAGCGCTCAGACAGGGTCAGCTTCACGTAGGGGTAGGTCTTGTCGTCGCGCAGCAGGATGTTGAAGCGCGGCATCTTCTGCTTGATGAGGTGGTTCTCTAGCGCCAGCGCCTCTTTATTATTGGCTACTACGATGTACTCGACGTCGACGGCCTCGCGGACTAGCGTGCCGGTTTTTGCATCCTCCCAGCGGCCTTCGTGGAAGTAGGAGGAGACGCGCGAGCGCAGGTTCTTGGCCTTGCCTACGTAGATGACCTCGCCTTCGGCGTTCTTGTAGAGGTAGACGCCGGGGGAGGTGGGCAGGGTGCGGATTTTCTCGGGGAGATCCATGGCAAAGCACGCCAACTACGGAGAATCGAACTTTACTGTGGCCACCAGCAGTAGCCGAACTGCGCTCGGCTTGGACGGGCGAGGGCGCCCGTCCCCACACTAGGTCATCCCCACGCAAGAAACTACGTGCTCCATCCCTTCACAAACTCCACCAGACTGCGCAGGGCGATTCCTGACGGGCCTTTGGCTATCCACGGCTTGCTCTCTTCCATCCAGGCGGTGCCGGCTATGTCGAGGTGGATCCAGGGAGTGTCTTCGGCAAATTCTTTGAGGAACATGGCGGCGGAGATGGCTCCGCCCCAGCGTCCGCCGGAGTTCACCATGTCGGCGATGTTCGACTTGATGATCTCTTTGTATTCGTCGTCGAGGGGAAGGCGCCACATCTTCTCGCCGGCTTGCTGGAGGGCGCTGGCGAAGCGGTCGTACATCTGGTCGTTGCTGGCGAAGATTCCGGCGTTCACGTAGCCGAGGGCTACCACTACTGCTCCGGTCAGAGTGGCGGCGTCGACTAAGTGGGTGCAGCCGAGTTGGCGGGCGTAGCAGAGGCCGTCGGCCAGGATCAGCCGGCCTTCGGCGTCGGTATTAATAATTTCGATGGACTTGCCGGACATGGCAATCTGCACGTCTCCCGGCTTTTGCGCTTTGCCGGAGGGCATATTTTCGGTGGCGCAGATAATCGCCGTGACTTTGACTTTCGGCTTGAGCAGGGCAAGCGCCCGCATGACACCGATCATGGTGGCGGCTCCGGCCATGTCGTACTTCATTTTCTCCATGCCGTCGGCGGGCTTGATGGAGATGCCGCCGGTGTCGAAGGTGACGCCTTTGCCGACCAGACCTAGGTGCACATCTTTTGCCGCATCCGCAGGTTCATAGCGCAACACGATCAGCGCCGGAGGTTCGTCCGATCCCTGGGCTACTCCCCAGAAAGCGCCCATTTTCAACTGCCTGATCTTGTCGCCATTGTGGACTTCGCACTTCAGGCCAACTTCTGCGGCCATCTTCTTGGCGCGCTCGGCCAGGATGGTTGGGGTCATGCGATTGGAGGGTTCATTGACCAGGTCGCGGGTAAAGTTCTGCGACTCGGCGACGATGCGCGCGGCTTGCAGGGAGCTTTCCAGGGGTTCGGTATCGCCGCGCACGACGATGGTGACCTCGTCGATCTTCTGGTCATTGTCCTTGCGATCGCTCTTGTAGTAGCCGGGCTCGAAGTTGCCGACGAAGGCGCCTTCGACGATGGCGCGCACGGCGTCGTTTACAGAGATTCCCGCAGCGATGCCGGTCTCCGGGAGTGCGAAGGCAAAACTGCGGATACTTTTGCCTTTCAGGGTGCGCACGGCCGTGCCGGCGAGCTTGCGCAATTCCGTGGCGGAGAAATTCTTAGCTTTGCCGCCGCCGACCAGGAGCAGGCGCTTAGCCTTCAATCCCGCGGGGCGATGCAGCAGCGTGGTCTCGAACGACTTGGCAGTGACTTCGCCGCTGGCGATCACGTCTTTGGCGGCGGCGCGCACGGCTGCATCGGCGCACTCGACGGCTACGACGGGCTGGTCTTTCTCGCCTTGGTCTTTCTTGCCGCGATCAAGTTCGCTGCGATCAAGCGTTACCACGACCAGGCATTCGGTTTCCAGTTGAGACGGAACGGAGGAAGAAAGATTTGTATTCATGATGGAGTATGTTCAGTATCCACGGTGGGAGGGGGAACGTGCAACTCAACGGCGGGCGTTTGTGGAGCAGCCGGCTGGTGAACTTGGTTTCCGGGATGGAAGCGCCTGAAAGTGGATCAATGAGTGAGAACCCTGATTTCGTCAACCATCCCTGCCGCAGCAGAAAACATTGCGACTGTTTCGGGTTCACCCCTATTTGAGGTGGCGATACAAACACCTCCAGCCAGCGCAGCTATGTTTTCGCGCATTGAGTTGTGCGTTATCGCTTGACAGTGATAAAAATCATTAGAGCCATGCTTGGGATTCGAAGCTTCGCTAGGTCCTGCGCCGTTCGTATGTTGGGTCGGAAAACCAGGCCCCGGACCATAGTGCGTGGTCTGGCATCGGGCTATCGGATCTGTGTTGCCCCTGCTGAGAATCTCGGATACTTGCTCGGAACCTATGAGCCTCACCTGCAGAGAGCCATCAGGCAATACGTTGCAACTGGCGACACGGTCTATGATATCGGCGCGAACATCGGGTAGGTTTCCCTGTCTCTTGCAAAACGGGTTGGGGCCGGAGGTCGGGTTGTTGCATTTGAGCCCATTCCGCGGAATGCGGATTTGCTTCGGAGAAACATTGAAGACAACAAACTCACAAATGTTCAACTCTTAGAGGTTGCAGCGTCAGATAGTTGTAGCGAAGCAGCCATCCGTATTGCCGAAAACAACTCTGCCATGGCAAGCCTGGTTTGGCACCGGACCAATCCTTCTGCCGTTGAGCTTGTTATCAAGACAGTCGTGATCGATGACCTCGTTGAGGCTGGTACGCTTTCTGAGCCGAAGTTTGTCAAAATCGATGTTGAAGGTGCCGAGGGACAGGTGTTGCGGGGAATGCGGCGCACAGTCGCCAAGGCAGCGCCGGTTCTGTTTATCGAATGCTCAGATGCGGGCCGCGAGACGGTTTGGCGTTTGCTTTCCGAACTGGGCTACCGATGTCAGTCTGCAGTTACACGCAAATGGGTGCATGTTTTTGAGGAATATCGTCACGCTGACTTTCTCTGGCTACCTCCAGCCCGACTGTAGCTGTTGAAATGTCGCCATTTCACTTATTGACGGGTTGTGAAGACTTCTCCCGGCGTCGAAGCGCCGGGCTATGTTGGTTCGCTCTTTAAAGCCGGATCTTGGTTCCGGAGTCGGCGACGAAATCTGTTCGTCCCTCCCGGACGGGCGGGGCATCCGTCTCTCCACTAGCGCTAGGCTTGCTTTCTTCCTCTGGAGATGGCTTCGCGGGCTTCCTTGTCGGCGGTGCGGCGGCGCTCGGTTTCGCGCTTGTCCCATTGCTGCTTGCCCTTGGCGAGGGCCAGTTCGACTTTAATCCTGCCGTTCTTGAAATAGACTCGGGTGGGGATCAGGGTGAGTCCCTTTTGCTGGGTTTTGCCAATGAGCTTGCGGATTTCTTCTTTGTGAACCAGAAGTTTGCGGGTGCGGAGGGAGGCATGATTGGCGGAGTTGCCGTGGTCATAGGGTCCGATATGGCAATTGAGGAGCCAGAGTTCGCCGTCCTTGATGAGGCCGTAGGCGTCCTTGAGATTGGTCTTGCCGCTGCGGATGGATTTGACCTCAGTTCCGGTGAGCGCGACTCCCGCCTCGAATTTTTCTAGCAAGAAGTAGTTGTGGCTGGCGTTCCTATTGACAGCGGCGTCTTTTTCGCCGGAGGCTGTGGGCTGGCGGCGCGGATTCTTCTCCGGATTGGACTGGGTCTGGTGGCTGGTCTGCTTGGCCATGGTGCTGAAAAGAAAGTAACACGGCAGGTCTCAGGTGTCAGGTCTTAGGTCTTAGGAAATGCACAACCATCGCTGCGCCTTGAGATCGAGGCTTGTCCTGAAACCTGAGACCTGAGACCTGACACCTGACACCTGAAGGTGCCTGTACTAATGAGTGTAAACACCGACGTACCAATCACTTCGGGTGCAAGTTGAGGCGATGCTATAATCCGATTTTCCGGTACTTTTGCGCTTGACAGCCCATGGGATGCCCGCTCGGTCGATTTTTCGGGTGGTCGGATGAGTTCGGGTTGACCAGACTTGATGGAATCCGGAATTGCTGGGAGCACGGGCAACTGCCGAGCTTGCGCTCGGCTTGGACGGCCGAGGGCGGCCGTCCCCACACGAGCGGGCGTGGGCCAGTGCAGAGAGAGTTCTTAATGAGGACTGCTTGATGAGACGCCTGATCCGTCCGGCTCTGTTTGTTCTACTGATGGGCTGCTTGAGCCTACCTGTTTTCGCCAAGAAGATTGACTCTGCCAAGGCGCTCTACGAAAAAGGTCAAGACGCCGAAGCGCGGCAGAACTACGAGCAGGCTTTCGACTGTTTCAAGCAAGCCTACAACCTGAAACCAAAAGACCTGAGATACCGAACCGCGTTCGAGCGGAACCGCTTTCTGGCGGCTTCGGCCGAGGTCCATCGCGGGCAGATTCTGCGCGATGCGGGCAAGCTCGATGAAGCGCTGGTGCAATTCCAGAAGGCCCTGGAGACCGACGGTTCTTCGTTCATCGCGCAACAGGAACTGAAGCGCACCGAGCAGATGATCAAGGAGGCGCAGAATCCGCAACCGCAGGCTTCGGCGCCGGGTGCGACCGCGCTGCGCCGGCGGCTGGAATCGGCGCAGGGCCCGGTGGAGCTGGCTCCAATCTCGAACATTCCCATTACGCTGAAGGCCACGGACAAGGCCAACGTGGTCTACGAGACGGTGGGCAAGCTGGCGGGCATGAACGTGCTTTTCGATCCCGATTACACGCCGAAACAGGTGCACATCGAACTGAACAACGTGACCCTGGAAGATGCGCTGGGAATTATTTCATTTGAGACCAAAACCTTCTGGCGTCCGGTGACGCCGAACACGATTTTCGTCGCGCAAGACAATCCTGCGAAGCGGAAAGAGCTGGAACAAAACGTCATCAAGACTTTTTATCTTTCCAATCTTTCCCAGCCTACCGAATTGCAGGATGTCGTCAACGCTATGCGCACCATCCTGGAAGTCAGCCGGATTCAGCAGTTGCCCTCGCAGGGAGCGATTGTGGTGCGGGGCACGCCGGACCAGATGGCGCTGGCGCAGAAACTGGTAGACGATCTCGACAAGGCGAGACCCGAAGTGCTGATCGAAGTGGCGGTGATGCAGGTGAGCCGCGACAAGGCGCGCAAGCTTGGAATCAGCCCTCCGACCAGCGCCTCGGTCACGCTCCAGCCCAACATCAACACTTCCACAACGACTACTACAACTCCCACGACCACGACTACACCTTCGTCGAACGGCATCGACCTGAATACCCTGGCCAACCTGAATGCCACCGACTTCCAGGTGACGATTCCGCAGGCCACGGCGACGGCGCTGTTGAGCGACACCAACACCAAGATCATCCAGAATCCGCAGATCCGCGCGCTCGACGGGCAGAAGGCTACCTTGAAGATCGGCGATCGCGTGCCGGTGGCAACGGGATCGTTCCAGCCGGGTATTGGCGGAGTCGGCATCAACCCGCTGGTTAACACTCAATTTCAATATCTCGATGTGGGCGTGAACATCGACATCACTCCCCGGGTGCATGCGGGCCGGGAAATTTCGTTGAAGCTGTCGCTGGACGTTTCGGCAGTGACCTCGTATGTAAGCATCGGCGGTATCAGCCAGCCGGTGATTGGACAGCGCAAGATTGAACACGAAATCCGTCTGAAAGACGGCGAAGTCAACCTGCTCGGCGGCATGATGGAGGACACGCAGACCAAGGCGCTGACGGGGATTCCGGGTCTGGCGCAGATCCCGATCCTGAAATATCTCTTTGGGGAGACGGACACCGACCACTCGGAGAACGAAATCGTGTTCGTGCTGGTGCCGCACATTATCCGCGGGCCGGACCTCTCGCATGGCGATGTCGACATGATCGACGTGGGAACGGCCAACGCGCTCGAGTTGAGAAGGAGCAGCAGCAAGCCGGCACCGGCGCCACCGGCAGCGAGTGGGAATGCAGCCGCTCCTGCGGTGCAGACGCCAGTGGCTCAGGGCCAGACTGCACCACGCATGGCTCCGCAAAATCAGGGCCCGCAAAATCAGGCTCCGCAAAATCAGGCGGGCAGCGGCTCGGGAACGTTCCTGTTTGATCCGGCGACCGTAAGCCAGGCAAAGGGGTCGACCTTCACGGTAAATGTCCTGCTCACGGGCGGGCAGAACGTGTACTCGGTGCCGGTACAACTCAGCTACGACCCGAACCAGTTGCAGGTGGTCAACGTTTCAAACGGCGGCTTCCTATCCCAGGATGGGCAAGCGGTAGCGCTGGTGCATCGCGACGATCCCGTGGCCGGGACGCTGCAAATCACGGCCACACGACCTCCGGGCGCGGGCGGCGTTTCGGGACAGGGAGCGGTGGTAACGCTGACCTTTATGGCCAAGGGGCAAGGGCAGTCGGCGCTGACCATCACTCGGGGCGGAGCGCGAGATCCGGCAATGCAGCCGATTGCCATGAGCGGAGCACAGGCGGCGATTACGATTCAGTAAGAAGCGTAGTGTTCGTAAGTTCGCGACATTGGGCCGCCAAGTACATAGGTCCTTCGCTTCGCTCAGGATGACAACTTATATTTTGACCTTATGACCCAGTCGACAAAGATCGCGAGGCGCCGGCAGCGCGGGTTCACGCTGCTCGAGTTGATTGTGGCTACCGCCATTCTGATCATTCTGATAGGGGCGGCGTTTCCGCTGGTCAAAATCACAATTTATCGCGAGCGCGAGCACGAACTGCGCGAAGACCTGTGGATGATCCGCGACGGGATTGACCGCTACAAAGCTGCCGCCGACCAGGGCGCATTCCAGATCAAGGTGGGGAGCGAAGGCTATCCTCCGGATCTGGAGACGCTGGTTACCGGGGTGGATGCTGCCGGCAAGAAGCTGAAGTTTCTCCGCAGGATTCCGGTGGATCCCATGACCAAGAAGGCGGAGTGGGGAATGCGTTCCATGCAGGATGACAAAGACTCGGATTCCTGGGGTGGGCAGAACGTATTCGATGTCTACACGAAATCGGACCAGACCGCTTTGGACGGCACCAAGTACAAGGATTGGTAGATGAGATTCAGGTCCAAAGCCCGCACGTCCAAATTCCGCAATCCTAGATTCCGTAAGCCCAGATTCCGTAATTCGGGGTTCACGCTGATCGAGATGGTGGTGGTGCTCAGCCTGATCCTGATTCTGCTGTCGATTGCTTTGCCGATGTACAACCAGAGCATCATCCGGGCGCGTGAAACCACGCTGAGACAGAATCTGGCGACGCTCAACAAAGTCATCGACCAGTACACGCTGGACAAACAAAAGGCGCCGCAGTCGCTGGAAGATCTGGTCTCGGCGGGATACCTGAAGGTGATCCCGAACGACATTACCGGCGCCAAGGACACCTGGGTGGTGGAACAGGAAGACTCGCTCAAGGCGATTGACCAGACCGAGCCTGGGATTGTCGGCGTGCACAGCGGTTCCAACCAGACGGGTACCGACGGAACGGCGTACTCGACCTGGTAAGGCAAGGTGTCAGGTGTCAGGTGTCAGGTGTCAGGAGATGCAAATTCCAAATCTCTAGATTTTCCTGACACCTGCTCCTGGAGGTTTACGTGAATTTTCTCAATCGGCTACAGCCTTTCGCGCTGCTGGTGCTGCGACTGGTGCTGGGAGCGATCATGATCGCCCATGGTTATCCCAAGGTGTTTGGCGGATTCCATCACCACATGGAGTTCGTGGGCTCGCTCGGGCTTCCACGGTGGATGGCCTATCTTTCGACGGGGACCGAATTCTTCGGTGGAATCGGGATCGTGCTGGGAGTTTTTACACGCTATTGCTCGCTCGCATTTCTCATCGAGATGGGTGTCGTCATCTGGAAGGTGCATTTTAAGAACGGGATGACGGGGCCCGGCGGGTACGAGTTTCCGCTGGCGGCGGCAGCGATTGCATTCGCATTGCTTTGTTTTGGCGGAGGGCCGTGGGGATTTAATTTCGGAAAGGGCGGGAAGTGAAGAAAGGGTAATCCTCGGTCCCTCCGCACCAAATCTGTGGCGTCTGCCAGCCGCCGAGCTGCGCTCGGCTTGGACGGGGGAGGGCGCCCGTTCCCACACTAGCCTAAAAGCCAAGAGCTAACAGCCAAAAGCCAGAGGCCGAACTCTAGAATTCCGCCAGTTCTTTCATAGCGCGGAACAGGTCGGCAGCTTGAGGCAAAATCGCATTCTCCAGAATCGGCTGATAGGCGACGAAGGTGTCGGTGGCCGCGATCCGTTTCACCGGGGCATCAAGGTGATGGAAAAGTTGGTCGGCGATGCGGGCGGCAATTTCGGCTCCGTATCCCCAGCTGAGCGAGTCTTCGTAGGCAATCAGCGCGCGGTTGGTTTTCTTGACCGACGCGGCAATCGCATCCCAATCAAATGGGTTTAATGACCGCAGGTCGATCAGTTCGACGCAGACGCGATGCTCGCGCTCCAGCTTTTGCGCGGCTTGCAGCGCGCGCGGAACCACCGCGCCGTAAGTGATGACGGTGAGGTCGGTTCCGGGTTGTACGATCTTAGCTTTCCCGAACGGAACCATGTAGTCGGGGCCGGGATAGGGGGCGCGTCCGTAGGTTTCACGGTAGAGGCGCTTATGTTCGAGGAACAAGACGGGGTCGTCGCAGCGGATCGCAGTGCGCAGCAGGCCCGCGGCATCGAGCGCATTGGAAGGGAAGACCACGCGCAAGCCGGGAGTATGCGTGAAGATGCTTTCGCCGCACTGCGAGTGGTAAATCGCGCCACCCGTCAGATAACCGCCGATCGCGACGCGGATCACCACCGGCGCCGAAAAGGCGTTGTTCGAACGCCAGCGGATGATGGGAAGTTCGTCGCGCAACTGCATCATCGCCGGCCAGATGTAATCGAAGAACTGGATCTCAACCACCGGCTTCAAGCCGCGAATGGCCATCCCGGTGGCGCGGCCGACGATGGCGGCTTCTGCCAGCGGAGAATTGAATACCCGGTCGGAGCCGAACTCGATTTGCAGGCCCGCCGTCAGCTTGAAGACTCCGCCCTTTCCTTTTATCTGCTTCTGCTTCAGGTACTCCTCGCGACTGGCGTCGGCTACGTCCTCCCCGAAGATGAGGACACGTTCGTCGCGGCGCATCTCGTCCCGCAGGGTCGCGTTGATCAGGTCCGCCATGGTTTTATTCAGCGATGCCTTGGTCTGCGACGTTTTGTTCGGGGAAGCGGCTGCAGGCTTGGCCTCGACGGCCGCCTCAGGCGCGGCGGGCTGAGTACCGAACGCCGCCGAAGTGGGATCAAGATCGGGCGAGTACACGTAGCGGTAAATGGTTTCGGGTTGCGGCACCGGCGCATCGAGTGCGCGGTCGGCATCGGCCTGAATCTGCTCTTCGACTTCGCGCTCGATCTGGTTGATCCCTTTTTCGTCGAGGATACCTTCGCGCAGCAGGAACATCTGCAGGCGCGGAACCGGATCGCGGGCGGCATCGGCCTGGCGTTCGGAGTCGGGGCGGTAAAGGCGCTCGTCGTCGGAGAGCGAGTGCGAGTAAGGACGGATGACATGGGCGTGGACAAACGCTGGCCCATGGCCCGCGCGGCAGTAGTCGGCGGCGCGCTTGAAGGCGGCGTAGGCGACCACGGGATCGGTGCCGTCAATTTCTTCGAAATGGAAGTTGGGGAAGCCGGAGACCAGGCGCGAAATGTTGCCACCCGAAGTCTGCACCTCGACCGGGACGGAAATCGCGTACTGGTTGTCTTGCACGCAAAAAATTACCGGGAGGCGGAGGTTGGAAGCGCTATTCAGCGCCTCCCAGAATTCGCCTTCGCTGGTGGTGCCGTCGCCGAGCGAGACGTAAGTGATTTCATCGCCCTGGAATTGCACGTCTTTGAACTGGCGATAATCACCCTCTGCCTTTTGCGAGGCTTTGGGATGCCTGGCTAAATAGCGGCCGGCTTCGGCGCACCCTACCGCCTGCAGAATCTGGGTGCCCGTGGCCGACGATTGAGTAACGACGTTGAGCCGCTTGTAGGCCCAGTGCGAAGGCATCTGGCGGCCGCCGGAACAGGGGTCGTCGGCCGCGCCCACCGCGCCCATCAGCATTTCGAGCGGAGTTGCGCCCAGGGCGAGACAGAGCGCGCGGTCGCGATAATAAGGATAGAACCAGTCGTAGCCGGGCTTCAGGGCAAGTGCCGCGGCGGCGCCCAGGGCTTCGTGGCCGGCGCCTGAGATCTGGAAGAAAACCTTCTGCTGGCGCTTGAGCAGGATTTCTCGGTCGTCCAAGCGGCGCGAGGTGAACATGATGCGATACGCATCGATGAGCTGCTGACTGGTCAGGCCCTGGTATGCCTTTTTCGCGATGTTGCCTTCGTTCAGCTTGGGATCGACTTTGGTCGTGGCCATCGTGTGCCGTTCACCCCACGGAGTTTCAGCCCCGGAACATTGTAAATCAGCTGTCAGCTCTCAGCTATCAGCTCTCAGTAAAACCTCTTCGTCCCGAGTACCTGGGTTGTTCGTGAGCATCCGGCAGGCTATTGACTGCCGGTTCGTACGAAGTCAGCCTTTTCTGAGAGCTGAGAGCTGAGAGCTGAGAGCTGAGAGCTGAGTCCTGCGTTATCCTGAACTCTGATGATTCGTTTCCTCCATCCGTTTGATCCGCATCGCGTCCGCTTGCTGGTTTTTGACCTGGACGGCACGCTGATTGACTCCCGGCTGGATCTGATTCACTCGGTGAATGCGATGTTGCGGCATCTTGAGCGTCCGGAACTGCCGGGCGAGGTTATTGCCAGCTATGTGGGAGATGGCGCTCCCGTGCTGGTGCGGCGGGCGCTGGGGGATCCGGACGACGAAGCGTTCTTCCGCAACGCCCTGGAGTATTTTCTGGGCTACTACCGGCTGCACAAACTCGACCACACCACGGTTTATGAGGGGATTTCGGAGGTACTGGCGGGATTGGCGAATTCGTCGAGCCGAGTACAGCGGCTGATGGCCGTGCTCACGAACAAACCGGTCAATCCTTCGCGCGACATTTTGCAGGCGCTGGGGTTAAAAGACTTCTTTGTGAGTGTCTACGGCGGCAACAGCTTTACGACGAAGAAACCCGATCCGCTGGGGGTGCGGACCATCCTGCAGGAGACTGGCGTGGCGGCCAATGAGGCGCTTATCATTGGAGATTCGTCGGTTGATGTTTTGACCGGGCGCAATGCCGGGCTGTGGACTTGCGGCGTGACGTATGGGTTCGCTCCGCACACGCTGGAGGAAGTGGCTCCGGATGTATTGGTGGAGACGCCTCGGGAACTGGGGGAGTTGCTGTACTAGCCGCCGTGGGGGCGCTTACGAGAAGTGATCAATTTTGAACAGACAGTCTTGCGTTGGCTGCTTAAATCTTGTGACGATGGCTGCGCTGTAGCGGAGCACGGTTTCAACTCGGATGGGTCATCAGGTCGTGGTGGGTTGTAGTGTCTTGCGGGTGTAGGGTTTTGCAGAGGAGGTTCAAGAACATGAACATTTTCGGACGTGCCGCAGGGTTCTCAAGGCGTCGATTGGGCAGGCCGAGTTGGGTTTCCCTGTTGTCGTTGGCTCTGACGTTCGCAACCTTGCCGCTGGGCCTATCGGCCCAAGATGCACAAGCCCCGCCGCCGCAGGACAATCAAGCCCCGGCGCAGGGCGAGCAGGCGCCGCCCTATGCGCAACAAAGTCCCGAGCAGTTGCAGCGCTTGGTAGCGCCGATTGCGCTGTATCCCGATTCGCTGGTGGCGCAGATCCTGGCGGCATCCACGTTTCCCGAGGAAATCGTCGAGGCCGACCGATGGGTGCAGCAGCATCCTGATTTGAAGAGTGAGGCTTTGGGTCAAGCGGTGGATCAGCAACCCTGGGACCCGAGCGTCAAGGCGCTCGCGGCATTTCCATCCGTCCTGGGAAATATGGACAAGAACCTCTCCTGGACGTCATCTCTCGGCGACGCTTATTACAATCAGCAGCAAGATGTGATGGACGCGGTGCAGGTGATGCGCCATAAAGCGGAACAAGCCGGCAGCCTCAAGACTACTCCGCAGGAAGTCGTAAGGGACGATGGCCCAGACGTTGACATTGAGCCCGCTGATCCCAATGTAGTTTACGTCCCGGCCTATAACCCGTGGTTGGTTTACGGCTATCCCGTCGTGGCTTGGCCGGGATGGTATCCGTATCCGGGAATTTGGTTTGGCGGCCCGTATCTCAATTTCGGAGTCGGCTTCGGAATCGGCTGGTACGGCGGCTTTGGCTGGGGCTGGGGCCATTGGGGATTCGATTGGCATCACCGATACGCAAGGTATAACGGCGGCAGGTACTAC
>Ga0074046_10002440_pt1 | contig 16066 bp, 11 predicted proteins | sample BogForMeECP23OM3_FD_94441 | JGI IMG/M metagenome (GOLD analysis project Ga0074046, IMG submission 94441) | Bog forest soil microbial communities from Calvert Island, British Columbia, Canada - Bog Forest MetaG ECP23OM3 | ecosystem: Environmental > Terrestrial > Soil > Wetlands ...
TCGCTTTTGTAATTTACCACCTGACAGGTGGTAAATTACCGGTAAGGTGAAAAGTATTTATTTTTAATGCGCTCACCTTGCGGGATGCGCTCCCGGTCCGGCTAACTTTGTTGGCAGCAGGTATTCGTAGCGCGTACCTTCAGGTGCGCCGGGTTGGAGGGTCTGAAGACAAGGCCTTCGAAAGCAATGAAAAAATATTAACCTGTAGTTGATCTTTGAATTCGAAAAAGCCCGCTCAATAATCAAAATAATTAAGTATACTGGTCCCCCGAATTCGCCGGTCCGGCTAACTTTGTTGGCAGCTGGTATTCGTAGTGCGTACCTTTAGGTGCGGCGGATTGGCGGGTCTAAAGACCCGTACTACGAAAGCAATGCAAAAATATTAACCTGTAGTTGATCTTTGAATTCGAAAAAGCCCGCTCAATAATCAAAATAATTAAGTATACTGGTCCCCCGAATTCTCCTTGAAGCAGAATGATTGTCCCCCTTTGGAGGGGGTGACGCGAAGCGACGGGGGAGGAAACAAGTGAAGAGGTTGAAACAAAGAATTTCCACCCCCTTAATCCCCCGCCAGCGGGGGACAGGAAATATGAGATTGCCACGACGCCCCAGAGGCATCTCTAATGACAAAAAGGAAAGTAGGGCGCGTTTCCCAAACGCGCCGCTTAGGATCGTTCGGGGAACAGTCCCTACAATATCAATCTCCTTACGTCTTGCCAGCGCGTAAGACCTCAAACATTGTTCACACTCTCCATATCCGTAATTAACTTTGAGCTTTCGTAGTTCGGGCCTTTAGGCCCGCGAAACAGGCGCAGCTAAAGCAACGCACTACATTATATCTCTATCCACCTCCGTCACTTAAGTGACACCTCCGCCTGCGGAGGATATGCGAAGGGGTTTGCTTGCTTACATGAGTCAAGCAAAGATTTGCCCCCCTTTTTTTCTTGACAAATTAGTTGACATATAGTTATCACAAATATTTGCATATCATTGTTATTACATAATTAATTAGTGACATATTTTGTGACATAATACTTGACAAAACGCTATATATTAATATATATATGTAATATTCTGATTTAGAATATATTGCTAATATTTGTGACATAAAACATTATATGATTATTTATAAGTACTTGTAATTTTATATTATAAAGGTGACAAAATCATGGACAATAATTGCATAAAAAAAATTATGACATTTAAATCTGGAAATTTTACATTTAGTGCTAAATATAATGTATCTGAATTAAATAATCTTCTTTTTAAGGCACAGGTATTATATTCAGCATTATCTGGCGTACCCAGGCTGCCAGAATGGTCAACCTATTTAGAAGAGGAGCTAATTCGCCGGTCAATTTTTAGTACTGCCGCTATAGAAGGAAATCCCCTAAAAGAGGAAGATGTCGGTAAAATAATTAAACAAACAGATTTAGGAACAAACAATAATGAAGCGACTCAAGCTATTATAAACCTGAAGGATGTTTATAACTATATTAAAACAATTAAACCAACGAAGGACGCTACTATACTTAGCGACGATTTTATTAGAGAAGCCCATCGTATTATTACAACTGGATTAAACAATACCGATAATCTGCCCGGCAAATACAGAAATCACCTGGTAAAAGTTGGCAATAATAAGCATGGCGGCATATATATTCCTCCTAAATGTCTGCCAGACATCGAAAATTTAATGAAGGAATTTGTGGAATGGATGAATTGCAAAGAGGTGATAGAATTAGATGTTTTTATTAGAGCCGCATTAGCGCATTATCATCTCGGATTGATCCATCCTTTTGGTAATGGTAACGGACGAACCATAAGAATAGTTGAAGCAATGTTGTTAAGAACTTCAGGCATTAAATATGTGCCCACGATGTTATCAAATTACTATTATAGAAATATTGATGATTATTACTTTACTTTTTCAAATACACTAAAAAATCCAGATCATGATGTAACTCCATTTATTAAATTCATGTTGGACGGCGTAATTGAATCACTAAATGAAATTAAAGATAATATATATTTTAGAATTAGATTATTATTATTGCGTGATTATTGTGCTTTTTTAAAAGATAAAGGAAGTATAACTCAAAGGCAACAAGATCTTTTAAGTATGTTATTAGAAATACCCAAATCTATCACTTTAAAAGACCTGCTTAATACCTCTCCGTATAATTCATTATACAGGGATGTAAGTGAAAGAACAGCAAGAAGAGATATATCTAATTTATTAAATATGGATATATTGCTACAAAAAGAAAATGGTGAATACGACTTGAACACACATGTGGTTGATTAAAAATTTTTTATTTCAAACTGAGACACTACCAAGATATCAATAGTCTTGACAAGCTATGTCAGGTCAAATTACGTTTAGGGTAAATAATTATTGAGTAAATGTGTTTATGGGAAAATAAATTATGGTTTGTCAAGTTAACAATTCCGTTAATTTATGAAAGATGACAGGTAATGCTAGATATCGCTCGCTTACGTAAGCAGCACGCGAAGGGGGTTGCTTGCTTACATGAGTCAAGCAAAGATTTGACCACCTTTTCTCTAACATAAAATTACAGAAATGAAAACGAGTATTTCAGGAAGAAAACCGCAGGAGCCACCTACCAATCCATAGTATTTGACAGTTGTCTGAATTGCGGACTACGGGTGGAAAGATAGGTAATTCATTGGTTTGATTTAACTTGGCTATGGAATAATTATTTTTCTATAATTCCTATAACTGTTTGTAAATTATGGACCAAGACCTTTTTTTCCAATGAGCTAACTTTTGTAAGATCGATGTCTGCTTCTTTTAGGACAAAACCTTTTGGTGTAATGCTAAGATATTTATCTGCAATTATATTTGATTGAAGTCTTTTAAAAATACTCTCAATCTCAGAGCCTTCTATATTAATTTTATTGATTTTCCACTTTTCATCCTCTCTAACAACTGTGATGAATTTTTTCAAAGACTTTTGCTTATTCTTTTTGAAGAAATTTAGAAAACTTAGACCAAATGTTGTTTTTTCCTTGGGAACAAATTTTACACTTACTTTAACCTCATTGGAGGTCAGGTACGGAATCCATGTATTTTCTCTTTCGATCTCTATTGAGTAATCAGGATTTTCCATAAGATCGAAATATTCGAGCATCGCAAGTTCCAGTATAAAATGAAACTTCATGGTTTCATTCAACGATTTATAATTTATTTTTGCTTGCTCAGAGTATGACTGCATTACGGCAGAGTAGTTGCTCGACAATATATTTTGAATAAAGTCCTTTGTATTATCAGGGACATTATTATTGACGCCTAATGCAGATACATAGAACAGAATCAAAATCAGACAAATACATGCACTTGCAATAATGATTTTTTTTGGAAAACTAACTTTTAACATATATTCCCTTTTCTTTAAATCAACGATTTAAACGAATTGTCTCACAACAAGACTACCCAAGTGATTGACCTTACTCTGCAATACATACTAAGTTCAAGTTGAATCTATTCTCCTATAGCACAGTTTGGTGTTCGTTGACAAATTAATATAGAAACGTATGGCGTAAATGTATTTATAGGAAAGTAAATTATGGTTTGTCAAGTAAACAATGCCGTTAATTTATGAAAGATGACAGGTAATGCTAGATATCGCTCGCTTACCACCCAGAGCCACGCGAAGGGGAATGCTTGCTTACATGAGTCAAGCAAAGATTTGACCCCTTTTTTTAACACCAAACTATTTTATAGTTGCAATGTTTTTCTAAATTTGTATTATTCTCTTACGTTATAAAATAATATAATATAATGGACAGGTTATGAATGAAGCGGTCGAGTCGAAAAGACTTGACCGAACTTGAGCCATGTTTCTGGTAGTCGTAGGGCGTCGCTTTAGCTGCGCCGAATTAAGCGGGTCTAAAGACCCGAACTACGAAAGCAATGCAAAAGATAAGATTGCCACGGCTCCCAGGGGTCGCCTACAATGACATCAGGGAAGTAAGGCGCGTTTCCCAAACGCGCCGCTTAGGATCGGCAGGTGTTCGATCCCTACATTAATATATTTTTATTAGAATCATGGGATTGCCACGAACACTCACGTGAACTCGTAATGAAAGGACAAGAAAGGGATGGAGGCGGGATTGAATACTGAAAATCAGGAAAATCGGGACACCCCAAAAGAAAAGAAAAGCCAGTTTAAACTTCTAGCCTCAAGGAGATTCGCGCCTTTTTTCTGGACGCAGTTCCTGGGCGCTTACAATGACAATGTGTTCAAGAATACCCTTGTGCTTTTCATTGCCTATAAAATGGGCAGCCGGATGGCGGCAAAATCGGACATTCTCATAAATCTGGCGGCAGGTCTGTTTATCCTGCCGTTTTTCTTTCTATCGGCAACAGCGGGACAGATCGCCGACAAATACGAAAAATCCATGCTGATGAGATACATCAAAGTTGCCGAGATTATCATAGCGGTTATGGCCGCCTTCGCCTTTTATTATAAAAACGTTACCGGCCTCATGTTTCTTCTTTTTCTTCTGGGATGCCAGGCCGCCTTTTTCGGGCCTGTCAAGTACAGCATCATTCCCCAGCATCTCACTAACAAAGAGATCGTGGGAGGCAATGCCATGGTGGAGGGCGGCACTTTTCTTGCCATCCTCATCGGAACCATTTCCGGCGGATTCATTACACAGATGGATAACGGAAAGATATGGGCCGGTCTAATTCTTACGGCTGTTGCCGTGACGGGATGGCTGACAAGCCGGATGATTCCCTATGCCGCGCCCGACTCGCCGGGATTGAAGCTCGATATTAATCCCGTAACCCAGACATGGAAGACCATGAAGATATCCATGGAGAAGCAATCGGTATTCCTGTCGATACTCGGGATCTCGTGGTTCTGGGCGCTGGGTCTTGCGTATTTAAGCCAGTTGCCGAATTACACGAGAAATATTCTGCACGGCTCTGAACAGGTGGTCACGCTTTTACTGACCATGTTTTCCATCGGTATTGGCGTCGGGTCGCTTCTGTGCGAGCGTCTATCGGGGAAAAAAGTGGAGCTTGGCCTTGTGCCGCTTGGGTCGCTGGGCCTGAGCATCTTCGGCTTTGACCTCGTGTTCGCGCATTTGTCGCTGCCGGCCGCTCAGGCGCTGCCGGTTGGTCAGCAGCTGATGGGCTTATCGGTATTCCTTGCCATACCCGGAAGCATGAGGGTTCTAGTGGATCTGATGATGATCGGCATTTTCGGGGGCCTGTACATCGTCCCCCTGTATTCGATGATCCAGATCAGGACAAGGCCCGAGATCAGGGCGCGGGTGATTGCGGCCAACAACATCATGAACGCGCTTTTAATGGTCGCGTCGTCTCTGGTGGCTGCCCTGATGATCGGTTTATTTAAGCTGTCCATTCCGCAGTTCTTTTTGTTCCTCGTCATCCTGAACCTCATCGTGGCCTGCACCATCTACTCTATGGTGCCTGAGTTCGTTATACGGTTTATGATGTGGGTGCTCTCAAAGATCATGTACCGGGTGAAGAGATACAATCTGGACGTCGTTCCTGAAGAAGGCGCTGTTGTTCTTATATGCAACCATGTTACTTTTGTCGATACGCTTTTCATCGCGGGATCGATACAGAGAAACATTCGTTTTGTCATGGATCGCGCGTTCTTTAAAATCCCTGTATTGAACTATATTTTCAGGAAGGGGCGCGTTATTCTCATTGCCTCGAAAAAGGAGTATCCCGATGTGTATGAAAAGGCCTTTGAGGAAATTTCCCTGGCGCTCAGAAATGGCGAGCCTGTTTGTATATTCCCTGAAGGAAAGCTTACCCTCGACGGCAATATGGATGTATTCAAAACCGGCATAGAAAAGATTCTGGCAAGGGATCCCGTTACTATCATTCCGCTTGCGCTGCGGGGTTTGTGGGGCAGCTTTTTTAGCCGGAAAAAAGGGTCCGCGCTATCCCGCTGGACCAGAGGTTTTCGCTCAAGGGTGGAGGTAGTTGCCGGTGATCCGGTGGCGCCTCAGGGAGTAACCGCCGAATACCTGCATGATTTGGTATCCTCGCTCCGGGGCGACAAGGAGTAAGGGAAGGGCAGGGCAGGGCAGAGAAGAGCAGGGCGGAGCAGATGAAAAGGAGTCCTGGTCCAAAAGGCGCGGGCAAATGATTTCACAGGTTTTGGAAATGCGGAAGAATCAGGATTTACTGGGCGGTCGCTATGTGATACGAAAGAAAAAAGATCGGCGGCTGTAAATATTGTAAGTAAAATTAATCATAATATTAACTCAATTGTTTTTGCAGGGGAATGAGAGTGAATTTAACAAACGAGCAGATGATCGAAATCGCACAATATTCTTTTACACGCATGGATGGAGCGTGGTTTCTGGCGCTGGCCAGGAAATACGGCGTTGATATAGCATGGGAGATGGACGTTGAAGCGTGGAAACAATTTTCCTATGTCTTCGGAAAAAATATCAGAAAAAATTTTATCAAAAATCCGGTCTGGCCGGACAGCTTTCTCGAGACGATGGAAATTTTCAGCAAAGTTTTGAAAATTGAAGGCAGAGAGATTTCCATGCATGGCGACCAGATCATTTTCCGCATAACCGATTGTGAAACGCAGAGAGCTATTGCCAAAGCCGGCGTCGCCGATTGCGGTATTGTAACCGAGCAGACCTATGAAGGGATCATCAACGGCCTTTTCGATAAAAGCATTGAAGTCTCTATCGCTCACACTAAAAATTTGAATCACGGCGATGATTGCTGCGAAGTCATCATCACAAAAAAACCGTCAGGAAACAAAAAATGATTCCATGGAAATGAATTCGTAAGCGAACAAACACCTTCGCTTAGCTTTGGGGTAAGCAAGCGTTTACAGAATTGAGGCAGCGAACGCAGTCCTGTAGCGTGCTACAGAATAAGCAAGCGTTTATATAATTATAATATTCCTTAAGAATCGAAGCCTCTCCACGGTTTATCGCGGAGAGCTTCAATTATATAGTTTCTTAAGAATCGAACATTCTCCGCGGCTTGCCGCGGAGAGCTTCAATGATAAACCGGGAATCTCTGTTTTCGTATTGCACACTCTTTTGGTGTGTCGTCTAATTCCGGGGAAGATCAATCCGTCATAAATAAAATTCAAGTCAAATGAGAAATACTCAAAATACTTCTTGACAGAATGTGGCTATTTGGCTATATTGCCAAATAATACAATAGGGGAATCAAAATGAAAAGAATGGTAAAACCTCAGCATGAAGCGCGCGCGAAAATCATTAAGGCCATGGCGCATCCAAGCAGGCTATTTATTATCGAAGAACTTAACAAGAAAGAGCGCTGCGTTGGTGAACTGACCGAGATGATCGGGGCGGATGCTTCAACCGTTTCCAAACACTTGAGTGTTTTAAAAAATGCCGGTTTGGTATTCGACGAGAAACGGGGGAATTCTATATTCTATAGTCTGCGCTGTCCCTGCATCATGGACTTTTTGGGTTGTTTGGAAGATGTGTTATCGGCTAACGCCAAAGAACACGCAAATATCCTGAAGTGCTGTAAAAAATAAAAGGAGTTCCGGGATGAAAATAGCAATATTGGGTATGGGGTGTGCGACCGGCAACAAACTTGAAGATACGGTTCGCCTAGCCATTAAGGAGACAGGCATTATGATTGCAGGATTTATTTTCAACTGGATTTATTAAAGGCGTTTATGAAAAAGAGAGTTTTGTTTTTATGCACAGCTAATTCCTGCCGCTCTCAAATGGCGGAAGGCATCTTCAATTATTTCTTCGGAGATAAGATTGCAGCTTTTTCCGCAGGCACTCAGCCATCTCATGTCAATACTGTCGCCATTGTAGTGATGAAAGAAATCGACATTGATATTTCCAGCCACCGCTCCAAAAATCTTTCGGAATTCGATGGACAAACATTTGATTACGTCATCACACTTTGCGGAGACGCAAATGAAACCTGCCCGCTATATATCGGCGGCACGAAGAAAATACACATCGGCTTTGACGACCCGGCTAAAGCCAAAGGGACAAAAGAAGAAGTCTTGTTTGAATTTCGCCGCGTGCGTGATGAAATTAAAGAAAAACTGACTGCATTTTTTCAGGCAGAGAAAATAATTAATTGAAGGAGAATTTATGTCAGAACATGTCGCGGATAAATTGTCTTTTCTAGATAGATTTTTAACTTTGTGGATTTTCGCGGCCATGATTTTTGGCGTTGGACTCGGTTATTTTATTCCCGGAGTCGAGGGCTTCATTAATTCATTTCAGGTGGGCACAACGAATATCCCCATTGCCGCGGGGCTTATTTTGATGATGTACCCTCCTTTTGCCAAGGTAAAATATGAAGATTTGCCGCTGGTTTTCAGTAACGGAAAGGTTCTTGGCCTCTCGCTTGTGCAAAACTGGCTGATCGGGCCGGTATTAATGTTCATCCTGGCCATTGTGTTCTTACCGGATAAGCCCCAATACATGGTGGGTCTGATCATGATTGGCCTGGCAAGATGTATCGCAATGGTCATCGTCTGGAATGAACTGGCCAAAGGCAATACGGAATATGCTGCGGGTCTTGTTGCCTTTAACAGCATTTTCCAGGTTCTTTTTTACAGCGCTTTTGCCTGGTTTTTTATTACAGTTCTGCCTCCTTTTTTTGGATTTTCCGGCAGCGTGGTTAATGTGAGTATTCAACAAATTGCCAAAAGTGTTTTCATCTATCTGGGCATTCCCTGTATTGCCGGAGCATTGACCAGACTGATCGGTGTGAAGCTCATCGGAAAAGAGAAGTATCATTCCCGCTTTGTTTTGCTGATCAGTCCCCTCACGCTGATCGCGCTTCTTTTCACTATCGTGGTTATGTTCAGCCTGAAGGGCAACCTGATTGTTACACTGCCGCTGGATGTCCTTAGGATCGCTATTCCGCTGCTCATCTATTTTGTGGTTATGTTTCTTATGTCGTTCTATATGGGGAAGAAACTGGGGGCGGATTACTCCAAAACGACCACGCTGGCTTTTACCGCGGCAAGTAATAATTTTGAGCTGGCGATTGCCGTGGCAATCTCCGTTTTTGGCATTAATTCCGGCGCCGCTTTTGCGGCTGTCATCGGGCCTTTGGTGGAAGTGCCTGTGATGATTGGTCTGGTCACGGTTGCCTTAAAATTTCAAAATAAATATTTTACCGGTGATATTGTCAGCAAGAGAACATAAATAACATTAAGTTCAAGGAGGAGGAAAAATGGAAGAGCAATCGCCTTTTTTTCCGGCAAGATCTAATATCTTGCAATCTCCTAATGTACACGCTCTTTGCGCGTCGCGGCAGCCGGACTCTTTTTGTCCCTGATTTAAATAAACGGCTGCCCGGTTGTAGTAGGATAAGGCATAATCAGGGTTTAGCCGGATGGCTTCATTTAAGTCCTCCAGCGCAAGTTGATTTTGACCGAGTTTAATATAAGCGATTCCCCTGTTGTTGCGGGCTTCGGCGGAATCGGGATTCAGAGCAATAGCCTTATTTAAATCCTCCAGGGTCAGTTGATACTTGCCCAATTTTGAGTACGCGGTTCCCCTGTTATTATAGGCGATGTAGTAATCAGGCCTCATGCGGATTGCCTCACTGCAATGATCGATAGCTTCCTGGATTTTTCCTTCTTCATTCAGGGCATCACATAGATTGCTGTGCGCCAGATAGTTGTCTTTTGTCACCTGCAAGGAATGATTAAAGAGAGTGACACTGTCCCTCCAGTAGCCGCATTGCCGCCATGATAATATCGCCAGAATGGCAACGACAGCAATGCCCGCCGGTAATAAGATCTTTTTGCGCAACTCTTTTTGTTTGAATAAAAGCGGAATGCCCCAGGCAAGCCCCACGGCAATGTCTATAGAGGGCAGGTAATGGTAGCGGTCGGCCATCGCGTATGGCGTTATTAACGAGAGCTGAATAATTCCGATAACCGGAAGAAGGGTTATGACGAACCACAGCCATCCGACAAACAGATACGGCAGACGTTTTGCCATTACGATAACGGCAGCGCTGATAACGATAATCCCAAGTGCGGCTCCTAAAACCTGCCCCAGAGGAAGCTGATCTGAAAAAGGATAAAAAACAGCCAGATCATACGGCCAGAGGGTTTTTTCCAGATAAGTCACAAAAGCAACGGAGGCGTTTGCCAGCCGGGAAATCAGGGAAAAGGCTTTTAACGATGTTTTGGGCTGGTTTGGATTATAAAGGGTAATGATGGAAAAGACTGCCGATAAGATGAAAAAAGGTATTTTTTCCCAAAGCTGCCATACAGGAATTATTCCCGCTATACGGGTTTGGGGTAATTTCCGCACTTGAGTTGGGGGTATGTTTTTCTTTAAAGTTTCCTGTTTTACTTTGTTCTTCTTTTTTTCTTTACTTGAGGCAACGGAAATAATTTCCGGATCTTTGGTTACTATTTTTTGCGATCCAAGACGTCCCAGCGGCCAGTAATCAAGAAGTAGCAAAATAACAGGCAAAGTGACAACCATGGGCTTGCTCATGAGCGCCAGGACAAAGCAAAACACAACCAGCAGATATCTTTTTGTAACCGGTTTTTCCGTGTAATAAACATAAAGACATAAGGTAAGCATCCAGAAAAAAGCGCTTAAGACATCTTTACGTTCTGCTATCCAGGCAACCGATTCCACATGAAACGGGTGAAGCGCGAAGAGCGCCGCGACAAAGGCGCTGCGCCAGAGGGCTTTAGTCATGCGGTTAAAAAGCCAGAAAAGCAATAATGTGCTGAGAATATGCAAAATAAGATTGGTTACATGATAGCCGCCGGCATTCAAACCGTGAAGCTGATAATCGAACATAAAGGAAAGCCAAACGAGCGGATTCCATAAGTCGGCGTATCTTGTACCGAAAGCCCAGAGAAATCCGTTCGTGATTCCGGACTGGATATTACTGTACTGGGTGACATAACCTATATCATCGAAATTAATGAAGCTGTATTGATACACCTGCCGGAAAACCGCAAGCGTGGCCAATGTTAAAATGACATAGACGATCAGTATCTTTCTTTGGGAGCTCGGGGAGCTAATATTTATTTTATTAAACATATCCGGTTGACGGTTTCCTTGAATTGCGCAACTCAAACCCTTGAAAAAAACGCTAAAAGTTCGCGTTTTCTATACCATGATATTAGAGGAAATCAAAACAATCTTCACCCTTACCCTTTCGCTTTCCTTCGGCTAACTTTGTTGGCACAGCCTGCCCCGGCGTAGGCCGGGGTCGTCGGCATCCTCAACGTATGTTTATATACGTCTCCGGAGCCTGCTCCTTGCCGCCTCGTTATCCTTTGGAATCGAAGCGGTATAAAGTATTGTAGGGTGGAACAAGCATAGCGGTTCCACCATTATCGAAACATTCGGTGGATGCGCTTCGCTTTATCCACCCTACGGGCTCGGATCGTTCGGGGAACGATCCCTACATTAATATGTTTTTATTGTAATCATGGGATTGCCGCACCGCCTTGTCAAATAAATCATATGCTGGTATTCGTAGCGCGTACCTTTAGGTGCGCGGGATTGGCGGGTCTAAAGACCCGGACTACGAAAACAATGAAAAAATATTGACTTTCATCGGCAGTGGGAACATAACATTCCTGAAGCATATAGAAAGGAAAAAATTCATGAGTGTACTGTATTTAATGATTGGTAGTTTATGTGTGTTTGCCCTGGCTTATCGTTATTATGCCGCATTCATCGCCACAAAAGTTCTGATGCTTGACGACAGGAACATCGCGCCGTCTGTTTCCTGCAATGACGGCCAGAATTATGTCCCGACCAACAAGTGGGTTGTATTCGGACATCATTTCGCGGCGATTGCCGGCGCGGGTCCGCTGATCGGGCCGGTTCTGGCCGCGCAATACGGATGGGGGCCGGGATTTTTCTGGATACTGCTCGGGTCCGTCTTTGGCGGCTGCGTCCATGATATGATCATCCTTTTTGCTTCTTACCGCCATAAGGGACAATCCTTGTCTGTCATCGCCGAAAAAGATGTCAGCAAAATCACCGGAGGAGTAACGGCTGTCGTGATTCTGTTCATCATTATCGTCACCCTGGCAGGCCTTGCCGTTGCCGTTGTCAACTCCCTTTTCCAGAACCCCTGGGGATTTTTTTCCATAGCCATGACCATCCCCATCGCCATGATTATCGGCGTTTACATGTTCAAGATCAGGCCGGGCGCTATTCTTTCCGGATCAATCGCTGGAGTCATTCTGGTATGTTCGGCGGTTTTCATGGGCCCGTACGTTGCCGATTCGTCCATCGCCGGCTTTTTTACCTTATCTAAAAATCAGATATCGATACTCCTGCCTCTCTACGGCTTCTGTGCCGCCGCTATCCCCGTATGGCTGCTTCTGGCCCCGCGGGATTATCTGAGCACGTTTATGAAGATCGGCGTTATCGCTGCTCTGGCTGTCGGTCTCTTTTTCGTTAACCCCGTTATCAAGATGCCCTTTACGACTGTCTATACAGCCGGAGGCGGCCCCATCATCCCCGGCCCGTGGTGGCCTTATGTATTTATTACCATTGCCTGCGGCGCCATTTCCGGATTCCATGCCCTGATCGGTTCAGGCACAACGCCGAAAATGATCGAACATGAAACGGAAATAAAAGTGATCGGCTTCGGCGCGATGCTCACGGAGGGCTTCGTGGCCTTAATGGCGCTTCTGGCCGCCGTAACTCTGGTCCCGCAGGATTATTTCGCCATCAATACCTCTGCCGCGGTATTTGCTAAACTCAATATGAATGTTGTCGATCTTCCGCTGCTCAACCAGCTTGTAGGCCTCGATGTCTCTCACCGTCCCGGCGGCGCCATCTCGCTTGCCGTGGGTATGGCGCACGTTTTCGCCGGCATCAGCGAGGGACTCCGTCACACCATGAAATACTGGTTCCAGTTTATTATCATGTTTGAAGCTCTGTTCATTCTGACAACCATTGACGCGGGCACCCGTGTGGCGCGGTACATTCTTCAGGATATTCTCGGTTATGTGTACAAACCGATGGGAAGGAAGGACTGGATTCCGGGCGCCATCCTGACCAGCGCCATGGTCTCCTTTGCCTGGGGCTATATGCTCTTTACAGGTGATATTTCTTCCATCTGGCCCCTGTTCGGCGCAACCAACCAGACCTTGTCGGGACTTGCACTGGCCATCGGCACGACGGTTATATTGAGAATCGGGCAAAAGAAAATATACGCGCTGATTACTTTCATCCCCTGTGTTTTGATTACCGTAACGACGTTTACCGCCGGTATCATGAATGTCCGGACGTATCTGTCCAAAGGCCAGATGCTCAATGTCTGGCTCAGTGTCGCGATTATTGTTCTGGTGGTTATCATTATCGCGGATAATGTCCGGGTGTGGTTTGGGCTTCTGCAAACAGATAAGCCGATAGGCCTCAACGACGGGCGGGATCGGGTCTTCTGCCCGGTTATTCCCGCGGATGCGCCTCCCGACGCGAGGCCCTGATACCCTTTCGCTTTGTAATTTACCACCTGACAGGTGGTAAATTACCGGCAAGGTGAAAAGCTTTTATTTATAATGCGCTCCCCTTGCGGGATGCGCTCCCGGTCCGGCTAACTTTGTTGGCAGCGTCGCTGGCTTCCTCAACGTATGTTCATATACGTCTCCGGAGCCTCCTCCTTGCCGCCTCGTTATCCGAAAAAATCAAAAGGGTATGATTTCAAAGTCGCTTTTGTAATTTACCACCTATCAGGTGGTAAATTACCGGCAAGGTGAAAAGCTTTTATTTATAATGCGCTCCCCTTACGGGATGCGCTCCCGGTTTCGGCTAACTTTGTTGGCAGCTGGTATTCGTAGCGCGTACCTTTAGGTGCGCGGGATTGGCGGGTCTAAAGACAAGGCCTTCGAAAGCAATGAAAAAATATTAACCTGCAGTTGATCTTTGAATTCGAAAAAGCCAGCTCAATAATCAAAATAATTAAGAATACTGTCCCCCCGAATTTGAGGATTAGCATGAATTGTATCGACACTGTGCCGCAATTTTCACATCTGCCAATAGCAAAAATTGCGGCACAGTGTTAGTTTACATCCCTTATGGCGCCAGGGTATTGATCAGGCCGACCTCATTCGGACTACCCCATCCGGTCACAAGATCATAACCTTTTTGCGTTGAATACGTGCCGTTACTACCGCTGATAATATCATGGAAGTTGCTTCCGTAGTTTGTCCCCAATCCAATTGAGTAGATTGTCGGATTGATGAAGCCAAGCGTACTATGGCCATGAGCCACGGATTGTTGATTCACCAACGCCAGATAGCCAGCCCAGCGGGGCGCCGCGAAACTTGTTCCGCCCCATCCTCCGGCGCAGGTGCCGTTATAGCAAATGTAATTGTCTGTGTTCGCTTCAGCGGCAACATCCGGAACATTACGATAAACCTTTGATCCTTTATTGGCTGTCGTAATAACGCCCGTCGCCGTCTGGTAACTGGGGATTGCGATACGGTTCGTGGAAATTCCGCCACCGCTGTCTAACCAGGCGGTTTCCGATTTCCAGAGGCCGCCCACGCTGGCGGTGGTCAAATCCGTGCCGCCAACGGACGTTACATAAGCATCATCCGCCGGATAAACGTATCTTGATCTTGTATTATAAGCGCCGCTGTCGCCGGAAGCGACAAAAAGAGTCTGGCCCTGCGTCGCAAACTCTTTGAATATTGGATCATCGCTGGACGGATCAGCCGGACTCCATCCCCATGAGCAGCTCAATGACTTGGCAATATTGTCCGAAGCCATTTTGTTGAAAATGCTTACATCGCTGGAACTGGCTACGTATACTCTGACGCTGCTCAGAGCGGGCGCCATCGAGATGGCCACTTCGATATCGAGTACCTGTTCGGTGTCATCGCACCTTCCCGTGCAACTTAAGCTTGATCTATCTGTGGATATACCTATAACAGGAACATTCAACGGTTGTCCGACCCTGGTGAAATAATTGGTGACATCGGTCATGTTATAACCGGCAAATTCCACCAGTCCGACCGACTGGCCGCTGCCGGTAAGAGTTGTTCCACCATAATAAGCCGTTCGCATGTCACTGCCGATAAAATAACCACTGGGGCCCGAACCGGTAGCCTTGGTGCTGTTTGCTGTCACATTTCTCACCAGATTGGCCGGATGCGGTTTTGAGAAATTATCGAGGCCTGCGATACGCCATAACGTCACACCCAAATCTATTGTCGGTTCCTTATCGGGAGAGTAAAAAACACGGTCTTCCGTCGGGTGCTGATACACGTTCATATTCACATGAAACGCTTTTTCAATGTCAACAACGCGTCCCTCAACATCAACAACCAATCGGTTGGGAGATGTCCCTGTTACTTTCAGGCCATTTTTTTCTGCAAAACTAATGACCGCGTCGTAATCCTCCTGTGACGGTCCGAATCGCTCGGTGAATTCCTCCACGCTTAAAAATTGATGATACAAAGAACTCTTCGGATTGTAAAGTTGCGTCAGCAAATTATCAAGTTCCGCCTCGTTGCGCAGCGGCAGAACGATGTTGAGCTGCAGAGACTGCGATGCGGGAAGCCTCTCTACCCAATTTGCCTGTCCGTTTGAAATTGCCTCATGGATATGCCGTGTCATTACCGGTCCCTGTCCGTAGGCCAGCAACGGCAGAAAAAAGAAAATAACCATCATTGCAGAAAGTCCCCGCAAAAAGGCAACTAAACTGCTTATTGTAAATCTTCTCATCATTGGACTCCTTTAGTATTCTTAAAAGAATACTTTCTTTTAGATTTTCTTTTTTACAATTTTACCCGTTTTGAAACTTACTGTCAAATTGATTTTATTGTAACCATAACCATCTGAAATGTTGCATGAATTGGAAAACTGGAAAAACAACATTAAAGGAAGTTGTCAATACTGTTACTATTAACAACACTATTTCGTTTGCTGAGGCGCCTGACGCAATTTCCCCTATTTCAATTGGTAATTCTCTACAGTGATATTTTTTTATTTGCTTTGCCATGTACCCTTTTCGTCACTAAAACGTTCCCATGTGCCGCTACCGGATAAACGTCCGCCTTCAACA
>Ga0074046_10002442_pt1 | contig 16057 bp, 16 predicted proteins | sample BogForMeECP23OM3_FD_94441 | JGI IMG/M metagenome (GOLD analysis project Ga0074046, IMG submission 94441) | Bog forest soil microbial communities from Calvert Island, British Columbia, Canada - Bog Forest MetaG ECP23OM3 | ecosystem: Environmental > Terrestrial > Soil > Wetlands ...
GCAACACCGTTCTCGGAATTCTTCACCGCGTCTTCAATTAAACTGGCCGTGTTCTTGGCCGCCTCCGCGCTCCGCATGGCCAGATTCCTTACTTCCTCGGCCACTACCGCAAATCCCCTACCGGCATCCCCGGCACGGGCTGCTTCCACCGCGGCATTCAGCGCCAGTAAATTGGTCTGGAACGCGATCTCGTCTATGGTCTTGACTATCCTGGCTGTGGAATCCGAAGATGTCTTTATCTGATTGATGGCCGACGACATCCGGCTCATGCTCTCCACGCCCTTATCAGCGCTTTCTCTGGCCTGCTCAGACACGCCCTTGGCCTCCCTGGCGTTTTGAGTATTTTGCCTGGTCATGGATGACATCTCCTGCAGACTGCTGGACACTTCCTCCAAAGAACTTGCCTGCTCGCTTGCGCCCTGTGACAGAGACTTCCCGCCGGTGCTCACCTGAATACTGGCGGAGGTTACCTGCTGGGCCCCGATGGCCACCTGCTGCAGGGCCTTATCCAGGTTCTCCACTGCCATATTGAGGGCTTCTTTGATCTTGGAGTAGTCCCCTTTATAATCGCCCGTGATTCGGGCAGACATGTCTTTGTTTGCCACTTTCTCCAAAATCGCCGACGCTTCATTGATCGGACCCATAATTGCATCCAGCGTTTTGTTGACGCCAGTCACGATTTCCTGATAGGCGCCATTAAATGTTTCGGCATTACCTCTGACGTCGAGTTTTCCTTCCATGGCAGTCATGGTCAACATATTCATTTCTTTAACCAGATTACTTATGTTTATCACCATCATTTTTATAGCCGGCCCGATCTCATCGCGGTCATCTGTTATGGCCGGCGCAATACCGATATTGCCTTCGGATATCTGCTGAATATTAAATATCACATTTTTCTGAAGGTAGTCGGCAAACTGATCCATCGCTTTGGCCAAAAAGCCGATCTCATCTTTACGCTCCATGTTCAGGCGTTTGGAAAGATGACCCCTGCCCAGTTCCTGCATCATCAGCACTCCCTTTCTCAAAGGTTTGGTGATAGATACTGTCAACATCATAACCACGATTATCGACAGGACTATTCCTATAGCTGATAATGTTAGCATTATATACGAAAAACCCCCTGTGTTTTTTATAGTTGTATTTACACTCGACTCGTTCTTTCTAATGCCGTAATCATTAAGGTCATTGATGGCAACCAGGGTTTTTTTCTGGCTTTCAATCATATAGCTTCCATCGGCCAGCAGGCGGGCAACTTCATCATTTTTGCCGTTATCCGCCATTTTCATTATTTCCTTATAACCGCGCTGCATTTCCGGCCAGGCGGCGTCGAAATCGGAGAGCAGTTTCTTTTCTTCGGAAGTCAGTTCTCTGCTTCTATAGATATAAATCGTTTGATCTATTGAATTTGTTTCCTTATTAATGCTTGTAAGAATATTATTACGTTCTGAAGGCACTGCAATATAACGATAAAGAAATTTCTCCATTTTTTCGAGGCTGGCCTTCAGATATCCAGCTTCCCGAATTGCCCCTACATACTGATTGTATACCGAAGCCACCTTGTGCAAATCGTCATTTCTTACTTTGACACCATACGAAAGCAATATCGTCGCAATGATACAGACAATTACAATGCTCCCTGCGAGCTTGACGCCAACTTTGATATTGTTTAGCACGTTTCTCTTTCCCTTTTACTTTACTTTCGCTGGACTAGTTACTTGTTCCCAGTTAATAAGCACATTTGTATTGTATTGTATTTTTTTCTTCTCGTTTTTTTGGATTAGACCTCTGCTTCGTTTTCTCCGCAGGTTGCTTTTTTTAGATTTATGACGTCCGAGGCTGTAATCACTTTTTCAATGTCCAATAACAGGCGAATCCGCCCTCCGGTTTTGCCCACTCCCAAAAGGTATTCAGTTTCCACGTCCGCCCCGAAAGATGGAGTATCTTCTATGTCCCCGGAAGTCACATTGACCACCTCGGAAACCTTATCCACCAAAATACCCATCATTAAACTGGATGTATTTATAACAATGATACAGGTCTCGTCAGTGATGATGGTCTGTTCCATACCGAATTTGACCTTAAGATCCATGATGGGATGAATCTTGCCCCGCAGATTGATGACCCCCCGGATATACTTGGATGTCAGCGGAACAGGTGTGATCGGCATCCGGCCGATAATCTCCTGAACTTTTAATATCTCCACCCCGTATTCCTCACTGGCAAGAAAAAAGGTCAGGTATTTACCGGCGCGGGAATCAACCCTCACGGACTGATTTTCATTAACCGCGCTTGCGTTTTTCATGCTTTTGCCTCCTGTATGGCCTGTTTATTACGCTGTAACATTAATTGCTGCGGGCTATATTAACTATTCCGGCAGTGTCCAGAATTAAACCTACCGTACCATCACTCATGATGGCTCCTCCGGCCACTCCCTGCACTTTGTTGATCCCATTGCCCAGTAATTTGGTTACAACCTGGGTTTGGGATAAAAGATCGTCTACAAAAAGAGCGCAACGCTGCTGTCCCTCACCTATCACCACCAACAGCCCCAAAGTAAGTTCGGTTTGAGCGTCCGTAATATCAAAAAGCCGGTGTAACCTGAAAACCGGTAACAGTTCACCCCTGAAGTCAAGCATTTCGGCTCTTTGGTTCACCGTGTGGATATCTGCCTCAACCGGCCTTACCGCTTTTTGGATATTGGCGATAGGCAGGATGTATCTTTGAGATCCCACTCTAACCACCATTCCGTCGGTAATAGCCATGGTCAGGGGCATTCTCATAATAAAGGCGCAGCCCTGACCTTCCGAACTTTGAACCTCTATCCGGCCCCGCAGGGCATCTACTGCCTGGCACACCACATCCAATCCCACTCCCCGGCCAGAGACCTCTGTTACTTGCTCCGCGGTGGAAAAGCCCGGCTGGAATATCATTTGCCAAACCTCCTGGTCAGTCATCCGTTCAGCCGAATCTATCAAGCCACGGGATATGGCCTTGTCTACTATCTTCTGGCGGCTCAGTCCTCTGCCATCATCCCAGACTGTCAGCATGATGCTGCCTTCGACATGACCGGCCGTCAAATAAATCCAGGCATCCTCGGATTTCCCGAGTTGGCGGCGTTCCTCTGGCGTTTCAATACCATGGTCAACTGCGTTCCGAATAAGATGGATCAGAGGATCGGCAACCATGTCAACCATGTTACGGTCGATCTCGATATCCTCACCTTCAATAGTGAAATTTACCCTTTTACCATTTTTCTGGGAAAGATCGCGGGCCAGCCGAGCCATTTTCTGGAAGGTGCCCTTCAGGGGGACCATACGAAGGATCATGCTCAGATCCTGAAGTTCGCGCACTATCTTTCCGGCATGGGATATTTTTTTACTAAGTTCGCGATGTTTTCCGCTCACGATTAGTTCATCCTGTCCCACCATGGTCTGGGCGATCACCAGTTCGCCCACCGTATCCAACAGCTTATCCAGCCGGTCAATCTTGACCCTGACTGAGGACTCAACTATCTGGTCCGGAACCTGGCTTGCGGCCAGGAAATGATCTGCAGAAGCTTCTCCATCTTTCCGGGCCAGCTTTTCCCTGGGTTCCTGCTTGATGGCTGGCTCAGGTGACAGATCATTGACTTGTGAATCCCTGGTGCCGGAGATAAAATTCTTTAAGGCTTCCAGCAGTTCTTCATAGCCCAAAGGCAGTTCTATTTGCTGACCAGGACCTGATGTTTTCATCCGTTCCAAAATGCTCTTGGTCATGTCTAACGATTTAAGAGACAGATCGGCATGGCCTCTTGTAAAACTCTCCTGACCATCCCTGACTCGAACCAGCATAGATTCCGCTTTGTGAGCCACGTCCTTAACGCAGTCCAGATTAATGAAGGAAGAGGTTCCTTTGATGGTGTGGAAACCCCTAAATATAGTATTCAGTAATTCCTGGTTGTTCGGATTCTTTTCCCAGTCCAAAATGGCCGACTCGGCCATGTTAGAGCATTCCATGCTCTCAACAATAAACTCATTTAACAGATCCGCATCAAACTCGTCAGATAGAGTAAATTTAAGCGATTTCATTTTTTCCGGCAAAACGGCCTGGGGTTTTTTCGGTTTTGCGCCAGAGGAATTTTCCGCGCCAAATTCCATTGCCTGCTCCAATAATTCTCCCAAACGGACTATTCCCGCCCGGCGCGATTCCAGGTCATAGCCCGACCATGCCTCTATCTCGGCACAAGCCTGTCCCAAAATATTTTTAACTTTTCCCCTGGCCTTTTTTTGGGCAAGAACCAGGCTTTTTTTAAACACGTCCAAATCCGAAATGTTTTCCGGATCGAGTTCGATCAACGATATAGCCAGATGATTTAGGTTCATTTTTTCTTTTTCCACTCAAATATTATTCTATCGAACGCCGCAAGTTAAGAAATTACTCGATATATATACGATCAATTTTTTAATTGTTATACTTGAGATCATGGCAGGATCATGGACTACTGTGAGTTTACACGGCAGTCCTGCCACCATATCCCCCCAACACGAAGACTTAGGTCAGTGACTTTGCGTCCCGTCTTTTCAGGCGGTTTGCCTTTATCAATTTGAAACTTTTCATACTCTTTATAATATATCACCAAAATATATCACCAAAGTCAAGAGATAATATACACACGAATCAGGATATAATATATTTACTATACGCTGCCAACTTATTAATATTGATAAAAAATAAGTTGCGCATTAATAAATACAACCAACCATTTTTAAAATATTGACTGCAAAATATTTCTATATTAAAATACTTGGAAAAAGTTATTTAAATATAAGTCAAATAATAGAAATTAGATGGTTTTTGCGACAAGCTTTAGTGTTAAATGAAAATGGCTTCATTGAATACATTCATATCGCCATTTATGAAGCTACAGGAGCAGTTACCTTCCAGCAAAAACTTATGGAGATGAACAGGAAAGATGCTCCCACCAAAGTACGTAAAGGTTGTAATCTGAATATTCGCCTAAAAGAAGAAATTGAAAGAAACAAACGTTACCAATAGCCGCTGAGCATGATCATGTTCGACATTGATTATTTCAAAAAAGTCAATGATACTCGCGGCCATCAATGTGACGATTTTATTTTACAATAAATTGCCGAGACATTGAAAAGATTACTGGAAACAAAACTTTTTACGCGTTATGGAAGATAAAATTTCTGTTGCTTATTAACAGAAACTCCTATACAAAGAACACGATGTATACGGAACGGTTTCGAAAGAAATTTTTTAGGAAAACATACCGTTATCGGGACAGGAGCATTGATATAACTATCAGCCCGGGTTATCAACTTTGAATAAATAAACCAATACGGCAGAAATGTTCTTGAAAAATGCAAAGCCGTCAAAAATGCCCGACGCAATCGGGTTGAAGTTCCAGAAAAGAAAACCGGAGCAATATTTTTAAGAAATAAAGATAAAATAAATTTACGTTTTTTTGATATGCTGTTATATAGATATGTGAATGCGAAGTGAATAAGATTCGCTCTTTAAAAGAGGTTTTTATGATTAAAAAAATATTAATTGTCGACGATTCTGTCATATCTGTAAAAATAATGAAGAGTTGTATACCTAAAGATAATGATTACGAATTGTTTGATGCTCCTGATGGTAAAAGCGGTGTGGAAAAATTCAAGGAAATTAAACCGCATCTAACTTTCATGGATTTAACTATGCCTGTCATGGATGGTTTTCAGGCCTTGGAAGAAATTTTAAAAGTCGATCCAAAAGCAATTGTTATAATTTGTACTGCGGATGTTCAAATCAAAGCAATTGCAAAAGCACATGATTTAGGCGCATTTTCGGTATTAAAAAAGCCACCGGCAAAAGAATCAATAACAGCGGCCATCAAAGAAGCAGACAATGCCCTGGTGGAGCGTGGATAAATTATGTCGAAAAATGATAGCGCCAATGCGATGATTACCAGCGACGAAACTGATCTCATGCAGGAAATCATGAATATCGCTTTTGGCCGTGCCGCTGCGGATCTTGCAGAATTCATAGATATTTTTGTTCTCCTCAGTCCTCCTGATGTAATACTGCTTCAAGCCTCTGAGCTTCCAGCATATATTAACAGTGAACTAAAAGACTGCGATAAAGTATCCGTTGTGGAACAAAGTTTCTGGGGTAAATTTAAGGGTAACGCTTATTTGTTTTTCCCTTCCGGATCAGGAAAAAGAATATCTTCTATACTGGGCAATGGAGATGAATTGTTTCTCTCAGATCCTGCTAATGAGATGGAGAAAGAAACATTTCTGGAAATTGGCAACATCCTAATCGGAGCATGTATTGGGAAAATTTCTGAACTTTTAGGTGATTTTTCTACTTATTCACCACCACGCGTTGTCGTTGAAAAAAGTAGTCGCGATATAGTGTCCGCCAGCCTGACTGCCCCTGGCAACGTAGCCATTGTATTAAGGACAGTGTTCGAGTTTAATGAAAAAAACATCAGCGGATATCTATTTGTTGTAACCAAACAGGAATCTTTTGCCTGGTTAAAGACCGCTTTGCACAAATTCCTCGACCAGTACCAATAATATAGACTCTACACGCACTATTTTTTGTTGCTTCGGAAAATCCGGAATACAATTAATTACATCTAAAGTTTCAGATACGGCCGCAGAATATCTTCCAGCTTTTTTCTTTGATTTTCAAATTCGGCTTTATCCATTGCCGATGGCAACTCAATTTTAGGACAAAATTTTATAGTAACGCGGGAGAAAGGTTTAGGAATCATAAATCTATCCCAACTATGCAAATACCAGGCACTATCAGCAATTGCAACTGAGGGAACAATCACGGCGCCGGCGCCGCGGGCAATAGCAATCGCGCCGAGTTTAACCAATCCCGCGGGACCACGCGGCCCATCAAGTATATGCCCCGCCATGCGATGATCTCTTAACCTGTGAATCATTTCTTTAAGGGCGGCGCTTGCGCTGTTGGAAGAAGAACCCCATACCGTATGGAACCCTGCCCGCCCGGCAATACCACCGGCAATCTGCCCGTCCAGACTTTTGGAAGACATCAAGGCGGGCTGATATTTCCTGTATTTATTAAAAACGCGAATCCCGATAAAAAACTGTTGATGCCAACCGCAAATAAGGACCCTTCCGCCTTGCTCCAGATAATCGAACCATTCATTTTCATTTTCTATTTTCAGTCGCAACGTCGCACAATAAAGACGTGCAATCCAGTAAATGACAGCTCCGGCGGTCTTGGTTCTAGCTATTTTACGCAGCTTTTTAAACATCTAATCTTCCCCATGTTGTATGTAGATGTAAAATAATCACGAATAATCCGTAAGTGCAAGCGCGAATTTTATTTTGACTTGATTATCGGCGCATGATTGTTAAAATAACTTGAGAGCGGAATAATTTTGCCGAATAGAAGTTTGTGAGGAATCTTTTATGATTCATCATCAATTAATTGAAACAATGAGAAAGGTTGATTTCTATCCCCATAATCCGGCAACTGTCGAATTTATCCAGACACATATTTCTTATATTTTCATTGCCGGAGATATTGTTTACAAAGTCAAAAAACCTCTCAAGTTTGATTTTCTGGATTTTACCAGCCTGGAAAAACGAAAGTTTTATTGTGAAGAAGAACTGAGATTAAATAAACGCCTTGCCGCTGACACATATCTTGATATTACGGCCATATCGCGAGACTCTCAGGGGAACATTACTCTGGGCAGGGGCGTAGAGATCATTGATTATGCTGTACGGATGAAAAAGCTCCCTGCCGACAGAATGCTCAAAACACTGCTTTTGCAAGGATTAACCGATGACAGGATGATGAATAACCTGGCCGGGAAAATAGCGGCTTTTCATCAACAGGCTCAAACCGGCGGCAAAATTGACGCAATGGGAGATATTGAAAACATCCGTCACAATAATGAGGAAAATTTCGCTGAAACACTGAACTGTATAAATATTACTATCCCAGAATATCAATATAACTTCATCAAACACTACGTGGGGAAATTTCTGGTTGAAAATAAAACTCTTTTCGGGAAAAGAGTTTCTGATCATAAGATCAGAGATTGTCACGGCGATTTGCATCTGGAACATATTTGCGTTACTGATGACATAATCATTTTCGACTGCATCGAATTTAACGAGCGTTTCCGTTATGGCGATGTTGCACAAGACGTGGCTTTTTTAACGATGGATATTGATTTCAACGGCTACTGGCGGCACGCCGATGCTTTTACTCAATCCTACATTAAACATTCCGGCGATACAGATATGCTCACCTTGCTGAATTTTTACCGGTGCTATTATGCTTACGTGCGCGGGAAAGTGACCAGTTTTCGTCGTAATCAAAAGGAAATTACTCAAAGCGAACGCATGGAAATTACAAAAACCGCAGCGCGATACTTTGATCTTGCCTATACCTACGCCACCCGTCTGGATAAACCAGTATTGATTTTAACCGCGGGGCTGATGGGTTCAGGAAAAAGCTTTCAGGCACGCGCACTCGCGGCACGTTTGGGCGCGGAAATTATTCGCACCGATATATTGCGCAAAGAGTTATTCCATATTAAACCGACGGACAGGTATTATGAAGATTTCGGCCAGGGTATTTATTCCGACGATATTTCCCGTCTTACGTATGACAAGGCTTATGATCTGGCCGCGCAGAAAATTAAACAGGGGAAAGCAGTAATTATTGACGCTTCTTTCAAGAGACGGACCGAGCGCCATAAGGCGCTTGATTTGGCGCGAAATCTCGGCGTTCATTTTTATATCCTGGAATGCGTCTGCCCCGACAAAATCACAAAGAAACGTCTGGGAAGAAGAATCAGGAATAACGACAATCCCTCCGACGGACGATGGGAATTGTTTCATAAGCAAAAAGACGACTTCGATGCGATTGACGAAGTGCCGGCGGATTGTCACCTTAAAATTGATACTTCCGTTAATCCGGAAAGTACGCGGCAGAAAATTATCAGGAAAATCAGACTGGAAGAATAAATCGGGAATTAATCAGGCTGGAATACATATTATTTTGTTGCAGCTTTTTGTTGCTTTTCTTCTTCCTTCTTTTTCTTTTCTTCCTCTTTCTTTATCTTTTCCGCTTCTTTTTTTAATTTCAGTTTTTCTTCCTCAGCCATTTTTGCTTTGGTTTCTTTAATGTAATATTCTATCTTGTAATCAAGGCCAATGTTGGCATAATCACGCGCCACCTTCTCAAAACGCGCAAGGGCTGCCTGATACTTGCCTTGTTTGAGATAAAATTTCCCCACATAAAATTCCCGTTCCGCAAGTTTTTGTTTGCACTCCCGCACCATTTTCTCAGCCATGGTGGAGAATTTACTTTCAGGATATCGCGCTATCAGCTTTTCCCATTCCTTTTCAGCGGACATCGTTTCCGTCTGATCACGATCAACATCTTCTATTTGATTATAATGGCACAGTCCCAATTGGTAGATGGCATAAGGAACATTTTCGTTGACGGGATGAAGAGAAATAAAGTCCATGTAAGCGTTTTCCGCTTTCGCGTATTCTTTATCACTATATAAGGAATCTGCTACCCCTATCTCCGCTAAAACTGCCATATCGTGCAATGGATATTCTTCCTTGAGGCGCTGGAAATATTCCTGTGCTTTTTTATAATGGCCGTTCCTATATTCAGCGGATGCCCGCGAATAAAGTCCTTCGGGCGAAGATTTAACCGTTTCTTGTTTACCAAAAATATCTGAAAACGAAAAGCCGCTGATAATCAACAACAGTGATAAAGCTATGCACAATCCAATTATCTTTTTGAATATTCTTGAATACATCAAATCACAACCTTTTTATGTTAAATAATTTTATAAGGATTTTTTGACGAAATCTTCAAGCCTTTGCTGAGGAACAAGGCCAATGAGAGTATCTAAAACTTTGCCGTCTTTAAAAAGAATAAGGGTCGGTATGCTGCGCACGGCATAATTAAGCGCTGTTTTCTGATTTTCATCAACATTTAATTTCATAAATTTAACAGTATCTTTAAACTGTCCCGCAAGTTCTTCAACAATAGGGCCTATAGCTTTACAGGGACCGCACCAGGGCGCCCAGAAATCAATGAGCACCGGTTTTGCGCTTTTTAAAACTTCATTTTCAAAATTATCATCCGTAGCAATACTTAAGGATTGGCTGCTCATTAATAAAATCCCCCTTTAATACTTTGTAGAAAGTCTATATGTCATAACAAAGCAAAGAAAGTCAAATGCTATCTGATAGTACAAAAATAAGCTCTTTGGGCTGCTAAAAACCAATATTTCAGTAACTGTTTATTTTGACTGTGTTAAATTAATTTGCTATACAAATTAACATTAAAGGAGATTCTTATGGGTATTTTGGGCGTTATTTCCACAAGATTAGTCATGGGAAAAAGCGATTTATTTAAAAATAGCTCGCTAAAATTAATGGAAAATGAATTCGGGCAGGCTTCTGTATTTACCACGGATAAAATCGCCTTGATTCTAAGGCACGGCAATGACCCCAAGAATCATATCTTACCTCATTTAATTAACTATCGTGCCAATCTCAAGGCGCTGCAAGATATAGGGGTTACTGAAATAGTGAGTATCAATTCCACCGGTTCATTAAAGAAGGATTTACGCCCGGGAATGATTGTTGTCCCCGACGATTTTATTACACTTACAGCCACCCCCACCATCCATAAAAACAGACCTGTGCATATAACACCGTCATTGAATGAAAACGTACGGCGGAAAATAATCAAAGCGGCATTAGAAAACGGTTTACCGGTAATTGAAAAAGGAACCTACTGGCAAACGCAGGGACCCCGGCTGGAGACAAAAGCTGAAATTAAAATGATGACCAATTTTGCCGATATTGTCGGCATGACTATGGCAAATGAAGCAGTAATTGCCCTTGAACTGGATATACCTTATGCGTGCGTCTGTTCTATCGACAATTTCGGGAACGGTCTTCTGGATGAACCTTTGGGTATGGAAGAAATCCATGAAGGCACCCATAAAAACGCCGAATTAATGACTCAGTTGCTTAAAAGCTACGGGAGAATTTACTCTCGGAAAGATTAAAAAGCGCGCAATTAACACGGCTTAATCCTTATTAAGCAATGCTTCTCAGACGAAAGCTGCCTTAGAAAAGCGGATAATAAATAAAATATATACATTACAGATAATTACCGCCTGCAAAACGGTAATCACAAACGAAAGAGTATCACATGTCAGAAAGCGACTGCGTATCAAGCGTCTTAAAACCTTTCTGCTCCAGAATCTTTTCTGTTTTCTGCATCTGATCGACATCAACCACGAACACCGCTTTTTTCGAACTCTCCAAAACAAAGCCATAGGCATTATTGATATTGATGCCCTCCTGATAAAGCAGCTGCATCAATTTATCCAGCCCGCCGGGTGTATCGGGAATCAAAACCGCCAAAACTTCCCGCAAATGCACTGTCATTCCCGACTGTGACAGAACGGCTTCGGCTCTCTTGGGATCATCCACAATCAGATTGATAATGCCAAATGTATCCGCCGTCGCTATCGTCGTCGCGCGTATATTGATTTTTTCCTTCGCCAGAACGCCGGTAACTTTCGCAAGTTTTCCTGATTTATTTTCCGCGAAAATGGAAAGCTGATAAGCAATCATACTGTTCTCCTATATTTGTTTAATGACTCTTTGTCTGTGCCTCGACAAGGCTGCCGCCGTAATACTTTTCGCGAAGCTTCGGCTTTTCAATTTTTCCGGTTGGATTGCGCGGCACCTTTTCAAAAAAGATTCTATGCGGACGCTTGTAACGCGGCAGCGCGTTACAGAACTGAGTAATCCCTGTTTCAGTACAGGAGAAACCCGGCTTTAATTCAATGACGGCCGCGACGATTTCGCCCAAACGGTGGTCGGGGAGCCCGATCACAGCCACGTCTTTGATTGCGTCATGTGTACGCAGAAAATCCTCGATTTGAACAGGGTAAATGTTCTCGCCACCGGTGATAATCACGTCTTTCTTGCGATCTACAAGATAGATAAAACCGTCTTCATCCATTCGCGCCATATCACCCGTGTATAGCCAGCCGTCTTTGAGAATCTCGGCTGTGGCTTCCGGATTGTTGTAATAGCATTTCATCACGCCCGGACCTTTTACGCAAAGCTCGCCTACACCGCCCTGTTTGACGGGGCATCCGTTTTCATCCACAATCTGCACTTCCCACTTGTAGCCCGCCACTCCGATAGCGCCAACTTTATGGATATTTTCCATGCCAAGATGGACACAACCGGGACCGATAGATTCCGACAGGCCGTAATTCGTGTCGTAATCATGGTTGGGGAAATATTTTTTCCATCGTTTGATCAGGCTGGGAGGAACCGGCTGCGCGCCGATGTGCATCAGTCGCCACTGATCAAGTTTGTATTGATCAAGCTTTATATCACCGCGTTCGATAGCGTCCAGGATGTCCTGCGCCCAGGGAACCAGCAGCCAGACAATTGTTATCTGCTCCTCGGATACCGCTCTTATTATCCATTCCGGTTTGACACCGCGCAGCAGAACGGCTTTGCTGCCGGCAAGGAAGCTGCCGAACCAGTGCATTTTCGCGCCGGTATGGTAGAGCGGCGGAATACAGAGGAAATTATCCTCGCGCGTCTGTTTATGGTGATTCATTTCCGATTCGCACGATAGCATCAGGCTGCGGTGTGCGTGGAGAATAGCCTTGGGAAAACCGGTGGTGCCGGATGAAAAATATATAGCGGCGTCATCATCGTCGGAGAGCTTGATTTTCGGAGCTATCGAGGAACAGCACGCCGTGAGCGCGTAATAACTTTCGGCAAACACCGGGCAGTCCATTCCCAAAAACAGCCGTATTTTTATTTTCGGAATCTGCTCACGGATCGCATCGACTCTCTCGGTAAATTCCGGCCCGAAGATTAAAACATCACATTCGGCCAGATCGAGACAGTATTTGATTTCATCCTCTGTATAACGGTAGTTAAGCGGCACCGCAATGGCACCGGTTTTCAGGATACCGAAATAGATCGGCAGCCACTCCAGGCAGTTCATAAGCAAAATCCCTACCTTGTGCCCTTTTTCCAAACCTCTTTCCAGCAAAAAGTTGGCCAAACGGTTGGCTTTGTCGTCAAACTCGCGCCATGTCATCTCCCGCCTGTATCTTTTTTCGGGATTTGTTTCGACAAGTTCGTATTCCTTCCAGCTTGCTTTAATTTCTCTAATTTGGGGATTTATTTCAACAAGGCTTATTTCATCGCCGTACAGAGCGGCGTTGCGGGCAAGAATTTCTATAATTGGCATTTTTCATTCCCTTTGATTTTCTTCTGTTTTTCGCCCTTATTACACGGGTATTCTTCATAATTAACAAGTTTGACTTACGACTTGCTTTTTATGGGTGACAAGATACGAATTTCGGCCTTGTATGTCAAGAATGTTTTGGCCGTAAGATGTGCGGCGTGGTGACAATTTTTGTTGCATTAAAGAAAGGATTCAAACTTCTACGTTGGGCTATAATGCAATTGTGCACTAATCACCCTTCCCGCATTATCAAAAATTATACCTTCTTTTTTCAATAAAGCCTTCTTCATTTCTGTGCCACCCTGAAAACCGCCAAGCTGAAGACTGGAGAGAATTGCCCGATGACATGGAACGATCAGGGGGAAAGGATTACCAGCCAGAGCGTTGCCAATCGCCCGTGCTCCCCTGGGTATACCCAAATGCGCCGCGATAAGCCCGTAAGTGCTGACACTGCCGCGCGGGATTGCATGCTCGGCGCGTAAAACCGATTGCTGAAATTTCGAGCACAATGAAAAATCGACAATATTCAGCGGAAATTTAATGTCCCCTCCTTCAAGATAATCCTTGATGGAAAGCGCTATCGCGTCAATTTTCGCACAGGAAAATATTCGGGAATCCGGGAAAAGCGCAAATGCCTGATCTTCAGCCGACAGCCCCGACCGGGAAAGCAGAACACTGGCAATCAGGGGAGAGTTCCCTGATATGGACCAGATGATACAAACAGATCCGTAGGGCGTAGGTTTGATAATCTTTTTATTCATCTGCTGACATACTGTTTTATTTTTTAGACTTACTTTTAAGCCATGCTCTGGCGGCATCAATATCAGAAAACCATTTAAAAGACAGGCCCGCATTAACAGACGTATTTTCATGAAATGACTCGTATTCCGCATTTTCAGCAAGATCAACACAAGCAATATTAACTCTTGGCAGATCCGCGGGATAATCCCTGACGCGAAAATACGCTTCTGTAAATCCGAAACGCCCTTTGAGCGCACTGACATCTACCAACACATTTTGGGGATTTATTAACTTCGCAATAGCAATTACTTCGTTCTGCAATTTTTCTATAGAATCAGCGGTTATTTCCCCTGTGATGATTATTTCGAGGATGTCTTTATTCACAGATGTTGAGATGTTATATTTTTGTTTCTTCTCCATTTGTGAACTCTTTTTTTGCGGTTTTAATTATCAAATTTTACAGGGATATTATAGCTGTTCTAAATAATGTTTTCAAGCATTTCCACCGCGCTCTTAACGCACACCTTGCACACTTTATTAAGATAATCGTTACCAATAAATGCCTTCTGCCCTTCTTCCGTCGTTAACTCGCAACCATTTAACAATTCGCGGCAGATATAAGTGCCGTGTCTTTGGGAAAATCGATCCATAAATTCCCTTATTTTTTGGTAAGTTATCTCTGTGGCAGTCCGATCTTCATTTTCTCCCCTGCCATACTTAGCGGCGATTACCATGATCCCGCCGGTCACAGCTCCGCAAACTTCCTCTTTCCTTCCCATACCCGCGCCAAAGCCGCAGGCAATCTTGAGCGCTTTATCCTTATCCAAACCGGCATCGTCACAAAAAGAGAAAAGAACCGACTGTGCGCAATTATAACCTGACGCAAATTTGGCAACCGCAAGCTGTGCTCTATCCATAATTCCTCCTCACTTTTCGAAATCAAAGGAATTCCGGCGCATGCCGGACGCTATTTTTATTTTGATAAATAACTTTATGTTTTTCCATAAAATATTTCAATCCTTCTTTTACATCATCAAGTCAAAATCGTCACACCGGCGAAGGCCGGCGACCAGAAAAATTGGCAATCCATAGTTCTTTTTTCACAAAAAACGAATTGAAATTAAAAAAAATGCGAGTATATTTAATAAACCCTTTTGATTTTTAATGATATTGAAATTTGTGAGATATTTAATAAACCCGATTTTGTGGGGCTGTTCAAAAATGTTCAGATGCAAGGCACGCAAAAAACGAGCCGTGAGGCGTATATAGATATACGTTGAGCGGTGCGTTTTGCAGCGTAACGCAGCAGATAAGCGTTTTTTAACAGCCCTATGGAATGCATCAGTATCCTAAAACAACGAGAGGTGAACTATGAAGAAAAAAGATTCTTTTCAGCGAACGTTGCTTCTGGCCATCTTCTTTTTAGCTTTGGGCGGCTGGGTACTGCACCTGCGGATACATCCGCTTGCCAAAGACGCGGAAAATATCATACCTGCCGCGGCCGGTTTTATCAGCGTGATTATCATTCCTGTCCTGTTCATGTTTCGTTCAACAATCTCTTTTGCTTATCTTCTCAATGGCATGACGGTTATCATCGGTACAATTACGATGACTCATTTTTCAATTGAACATCCTCCGCCGGTATGGACTCTACAGACAATTTTGTTCGGAACGCTGCTGGCCGATATTACCCTGCTTTGGGGCAAATTTGCCGTAGGCAAAGCCCTTTTTGATATGGAGAGTACCATTCAACATCCCGATGAATCGGTGCGCGGCGGCAGATTTTTCCGCTTTCCCAACATGGGATTCTGGTATGCGCATGTTGTCACGCTAACCGCCGTTTACCTTATAGGCAAATATTTCTGGAAATAAAAGGAGGGAGCCATGAAATATTTTATATTATTCAAACCGGGCTGGTGGATATTACATATTCTGGCGATTTTGCTTCTACTTTATATCGGACATCTGTAAACCGTAAAGAAGAGTTATAATTGCCGCTGTGAGC
>Ga0074046_10002443_pt1 | contig 16049 bp, 16 predicted proteins | sample BogForMeECP23OM3_FD_94441 | JGI IMG/M metagenome (GOLD analysis project Ga0074046, IMG submission 94441) | Bog forest soil microbial communities from Calvert Island, British Columbia, Canada - Bog Forest MetaG ECP23OM3 | ecosystem: Environmental > Terrestrial > Soil > Wetlands ...
AAGGGCGGCGAACTCGCTAAGTCCCAGATCGACCGCGGCGCCGACGTCGTCTACGCTGCGGCGGGTTCGACCGGACAGGGCGTGCTCAAAGCGGCCGCTGATGCCGGAAAGCTGTCGATTGGCGTCGACTCCGACCAGGATTACATGTTCCCAGGCAAGGTCCTCACCTCGGCGCTCAAGCACGTCGACGTCGCGACCTACAAGTCGTTCATGGACGCTAAGGACGGCATATGGAAGCCGGGCATTCAGGTCCTCGGCCTGAAGGACGGCGGGGTCGATTACGCCATCGACGAGTACAACAAGAGCCTGCTGACGCCTGAGATCAAGGCCAAGCTCGACGCGATCAAGGCGGACATCATCTCCGGAAAGATTCAAATCCACGACTATATGTCCGACAACAAGTGCCCGATGTAAGGCGCTTGCGCTGATCCCGTTCCCCGCACTGCGCAGACCGGCCGATTTCGACGCCGGCGCGGGGATCGACGGAACGACGACGCTCCTCGCGGGCCGGCCGATTGCGCCGCCGGCGGGGTCCCTTGAATCCTGACCGTCAGGAGCATCGCGTGACATCTGCGGCCGGCGGGGCGCCTCCCGCCATCGAGCTCATCGGCATCAACAAGAGCTTCGGCCCGGTTCACGCCAACAAGAACGTCAACCTTCGCGTCGAGCGCGGCGTCATCCACGGCATCGTCGGAGAGAACGGCGCCGGCAAGTCGACGCTGATGTCGATCCTTTACGGCTTCTACGAAGCCGACTCGGGCGAGATCCGCGTCAACGGTCGGCCCGTGCGCATCCGCTCGTCGCGCGAGGCGATCGACTGCGGCATCGGCATGGTGCACCAGCACTTCATGCTTGTGCCGCCGCTCAGCGTGCTCGAGAACGTTATGCTCGGCACCGAGGGCGGCCCGCTGCTCGCGCGTGGCGCGAGCGCCATCCGCATGCGTCTCGCCGAGCTCGGCAAGGAATACGGCCTCGAGGTCGACCCGGAGGCGATCGTCGGAGAACTGTCGGTCGGCCTGCAGCAGCGGGTCGAGATCCTCAAGGCGCTTGTGCGCGGCGCGGAAATTTTGGTGCTCGACGAGCCGACCGCGGTGCTCACCCCCGCCGAGGCCGACCAGCTGTTCGAGATGCTCAGGGTGCTAAAGAGCCAGAACAAGACCATCATCTTCATCACCCACAAGCTGCGCGAGATCATGACCCTCACCGACCGCGTCTCCGTCATGCGGCGCGGGGAGATGGTCGCGACCTTCGACACCGCCTTGACCTCGCCGCCCGAACTCGCCGACGCCATGGTCGGGCGCAAGGTGATCCTCAAGATCGACAAGGGCGCGGCGCATCCCGGCAGAGTGGTGCTCGAGGCGAAAGACCTCGTCGTGCGCGACGACCGCGACGTGGTCCGGGTCGACGGCGTCTCCTTCACGCTGCGAGAGGGTGAGATCCTCGGCGTTGCGGGCGTCGCCGGCAACGGCCAGTCGGAGCTGCTCGAGGCGCTCGCCGGCATCCGCCCCTTGAGCGCCGGAGAAATCCTGATCGACGGGAAGCCCATCCCCTTCGCCAATCGCAATCCGCACGACGAACGGCTCATTGGCGTCGGGCATGTGCCTGAAGACCGGCACCGCGTCGGCCTCGTCATGCCGTTCGAGGCCTGCGAGAGCGCGATGCTCGGCTTCCAGTACGAGCCGGTCTACGGCAAGGGGCTGCTCTACGACCGCAAGGCGATCATCGCCGACGCGGACAAGAAGATGGAGGCGTTCGACGTGCGGCCCCGCGCGCCGTTGCTCAAGACCGCCAATTTCTCGGGCGGCAACCAGCAGAAGCTGGTGCTGGCGCGCGAGATCGAGCGCAATCCGAAGATCATGCTGGTCGGCCAGCCGACCCGCGGGGTCGACATCGGCGCGATCGAGTTCATCCACAAGCGCATCGTCGCCCAGCGCGACGCCGGCAAGGCGCTGCTGCTGGTGTCGGTCGAGCTCGACGAGATCTTCGCCCTGTCCGACCGCATCATCGTGCTGTGCGGCGGGCGCATCACAGGCGAGAGGAGACCGCAGGAAACCAACGCCCAGGACCTCGGCCTCCTGATGGCCGGCGTCAGCGAGCGCGCCGCATGAGTTCGCCTCTCAAGCCCCTGCCCCAATGGGCCGACGTCGCGCTCATTCCGCTGATCAACGTCGCGGCCGCCTTCATCATCTCGGGCTTCGTCGTGCTGGCGATCGGCGAGAACCCGCTGGAGGCGGTGCAGATCCTGATCACCGGCGCGCTCGGCGATCTCGAAGGCATCGGATTCACGCTCTATTACGCGACGAGCTTCATCTTCACCGGCCTCGCGGTGGCGCTCTGCTTCCATGCGGGCCTGTTCAACATCGGCGTCGAGGGGCAGGCCTATATCGCGGGCCTTGGGGCGGCGCTCGCCGCGCTCCACCTCGGCTTCCTTCCGGGCTATGCGCTGGTCGTCGCAGCGATCTTCGCTGCGGCCCTGTTCGGCGCGGCCTTCGCGGCAATCCCGGGCTATCTGCAGGCCTACCGCGACAGCCACATCGTCATCACGACGATCATGTTCAACTATATCGCATCAGCCATCATGGGCTACCTGCTCGTCGACGTGCTGCGCGTGCCGGGCCAGATGAACGCCGAGACCGCGGCGTTTCCCGAAACCGGCCGCGTTCCGCAGTTCCATGAAATCCTGGCTTATTTCGGCGTCCACTGGCCTGTCACGCCGTTCAACCTTTCCTTCTTGCTCGCGCTCGCGGCGGCGTTGGTCGTTTGGCTTCTCATCTGGCGAACCCGGCTCGGCTACGAGATCCGCACCGTCGGCGCCAATCCGACCGCGGCGGTCTACGGCGGCATTTCGCCGAAGCGCGTGGTCATCGTCTCGACCCTGCTCTCGGGCGCGCTCGCGGGCGGCATGGCGGTCAACGTGATCCTGGGCGAGGAGCACCGGCTCATCCTCGAATACACCGCGGGCTTCGGCTTCGTCGGCATCGCGGTGGCCCTGATGGGCCGGGCGCATCCGGTCGGCATCATCCTCGCCGCGATCCTGTTCGGCATGCTCTATCAGGGCGGGGCCGAGCTCGCCTTCGACAAGCCGAAGATCAGCCGCGACATGATCGTGGTGATCCAGGGCCTCGTCGTGCTGTTCGCGGGCGCGCTCGAGCACATGTTCCGCCGCCCGGTCGCGACGCTGCTCGCGCGGCGCACGACCCAGCCGCCGATCTGAGGGCCGCGCCATGGAAGGGTTCGACGCCTTCATCGTGGTCTTCGCCTCGGGAATCCGGCTCGCCATTCCGCTGATCCTCGCGTGCCTGGCGGGGCTATGGTCCGAGCGCTCGGGCGTGGTCGACATCGGCCTCGAAGGCAAGATCCTCGTCGGCGCCTTCGGCTCGGCCGTGGGGGCCACCTTCACCGGCAGCGTCTGGGCCGGGCTCGCGCTCGGCGTCGCCTCGACCATCGTCTTCTCGCTCATTCACGGCTACGCCTCGATCGACCAGCGGGCCAACCAGATCGTCTCCGGCACCGCGATCAACATGGTCGCCGACGGGCTCACCGCGCTGATCGGCAACGCCATCTGGCAGCAAGGCGGCCGCACGCCGCAACTGCCCGATACGGCGCAGTTCGCCACTATCGAATGGCCTTTCGTGCGGGAGATCGGCGCGGTCCCGATCGTCGGGCCGATCTATCAGCACCTGATCTCCGGCCACGACCTCATCACCTACGTCGCTTTCCTGATGGTCCCGCTCACGTATTGGGCGCTCTACAGCACCCGGTTCGGCCTGCGGCTGCGCGCAGTCGGCGAGAATCCGGCGGCCGTCGACACGGCGGGCATTTCGGTGCGGGCGTTGCGCTACAGTGCGGTCGTCATCTGCGGCGTGCTGGTGGGCTTGGCCGGCGTCTATCTTGTGCTGTCGCAGGAGGCCTATTTCCAGCCGCACATGTCGGCGGGACGCGGATTCATCGCCCTCGCGGCGCTCGTCTTTGCCAAATGGCGGCCGTGGCCGGCCCTCGCCACATGCCTTCTGTTCGGCTTCCTCGACGCTGTGGCGATCCGGCTGCAGGGCGTCGAACTGCCGGTGATCGGCCCGGTGCCGGTGCAGGCGATCGAGGCTCTGCCCTACGTGCTGACCGTCATCCTGCTCGCGGGCTTCATCGGCAAGGCGATCCCGCCGCGCGCCTCGGGAATCCCCTATGTCAAGGAACGCTGACCCGCTCACTGAGCTGTTCGCCGCCGCCAGGGCCGCGCAGGTCAAGGCCCACGCGCCTTATTCAAAATTTCGCGTCGGGGCGGCGCTGCGCACGCCCGACGGGGCGATCTACGCCGGGGGCAATGTCGAGAACGCCGCTTATCCCGAGGGCTGGTGCGCGGAGACGAGCGCCATCGCCGCCATGGCGGCTGCGGGCGAGCGGCGCATCGCGGAAATCTGCGTCGTCGGCGACGGCGACGCGCTGTGCACGCCTTGCGGCGGCTGCCGCCAGCGCATCCGCGAATTCGCCGACGACAGGACCGTCGTCCACGTCGCCGGCCCGGAGGGGGTGCGCGCGACCTTCCGGCTATCGGCGCTGTTGCCGGAATCGTTCGGGCCGGGGCATTTGAAGGGGTGAGAGCGACCTACCGGAGGAAGAAATGCGCGCTGCGTTTGGCACACTCGGGCGCGATGAACGTTGAACGAGCGGCGCAGAGCGCCTCTTCCGGCGCTTCGCGCCGCCTTCCCTCGCAGAAGAGGGAAGGATCAACTTCACCAAGGAGCCGCCGCATGGATCAGGATTTTGGAGGCGCGATCGTCGCCCTCAAGAAGCACGGCCTCGAGACCCTGCCTTCGCTCGGCATCGTCCTCGGCTCGGGTCTCGGCCCCTTCGCCGACGAGGCGGCCGACGCGGTCGCCGTCGCCTATTCGGAACTCCCGGGCTTTCCGGTTCCGAGCGTCGAGGGCCACGCCGGGCGGCTCGTCGTCGGCGCAGTCGAGGGCAAGCGCGTCGCGCTCTTCCAGGGGCGCGGCCACTATTACGAGTGCGGCGACGCGGGCGTCATGCGGGTCGCCATCGACACCTTCAAGAGCCTCGGCGGCGAGACGCTTCTTCTGACGAACGCCGCCGGCGGGCTCAACACGGAATGGCGGCCGCCGTCGCTGGTCGCGATCACCGACCACATCAACTTCTCCGGAGCGAACCCCCTGATCGGCCACCCCGGCGCCGACCGGTTCGTGCCGCTGACCCGCGCCTATGATCCGGACCTGATCGAGATGCTGCATCGCGCCGCACGCACGTCCAACGTCGAGCTGCACGAGGGCGTCTACATGTGGTTCTCGGGCCCGAGCTTCGAGACGCCGGCAGAGATCCGCGCAGCGCGCACGCTCGGGGCCGATCTCGTCGGCATGTCGACCGTTCCCGAGGTGATCCTCGCCCGGCGCGCGGGATTGCGCGTCGCCGCCGTCTCGGTCGTGACCAACTACGCGGCCGGGCTCGCCGGCGGCGACCCGAGCCACGACGAGACCCAGGAATACGCCAGACTCGCCGCCGACCGCTTCAAGAGCCTGCTGCGCGCCTTCATTCGCTCCTACGAGGCCAAACCCTCATGATCCTTCCGCAGGAAATCATCCGCTTGAAGCGCGACGGACGCGAACTGACGGCCTCCGAAATCGGCGCGTTCATCGCGGGGCTCACCAGCGGCGACGTGACCGAGGGCCAGGCCGCCGCCTTCGCCATGGCGGTGTTCTTCCGCGGCATGACGCTTGCCGAACGGGTGGCGCTGACCGAGGCGATGACGCTGTCGGGGACGACGATCGACTGGGGTCCGCTCGACCTCGCGGGCCCCTTGCTCGACAAGCATCGACCGGCGGCGTCGGCGACAACGTCTCGCTGATGCTCGCTCCGATGCTCGCGGCGCTCGGGGCCTTCGTGCCGATGATCTCCGGCCGCGGCCTCGGCCATACCGGCGGCACGCTCGACAAGCTCGACTCCATCCCCGGTTACGACACCAAGCCCGATCTCTTGCGCTTCCGCCAGGTCGTGCGCGACGTCGGCTGCGCAATCATCGGCCAGACGGAGACGCTCGCTCCCGCCGACCGGCGCCTCTACGCCATCCGCGACGTGACGGCGACGGTGGAATCGGTCGCGCTCATCACCGCCTCGATTTTGTCGAAGAAACTCGCGGCCGGCCTGGAAGGGCTGGTGATGGACGTCAAGACCGGCTCGGGCGCGTTCATGCCGACGCTGGAGGCCTCGCGGGAGCTGGCCGAAAGCATCGCGACGGTGGCGACCGGCGCCGGTCTGCCGACCGTTTCGCTGATCACGGACATGAACGAGCCGCTCGCGAGCGCCGCCGGCAACGCCGTCGAGGTGCAGAACGCCATCGACTTTTTGACCGGCAAACACCAGGACGCGCGGCTCCTCAAGGTGACGCTCGCTCTGGGCGGCGAGCTCCTGCGGCTGGCGGGCCTCGCGGGCACGGCGCCGGAGGGCGAGATGCTGCTGCGCGGGACGATCGAGTCCGGCGCGGCGGCGGAAAGATTCGAGCGGATGGTGGCGGCGCTCGGCGGCCCGACCGACATTATCGCCCGCGCCTCCGCCCTGCTGCCTCGCGCGGGTCTCGTCGTCGAGGCGTGGCCGGAGCAGGGCGGGATCGTCACGAGCGTCGACGTGCGCGCGGTCGGCCTCGCGGTGGTCGAACTCGGCGGCGGCCGGGCGCGCGCCTCGGACGCGATCGACCCTTCGGTCGGCCTGACGAAATTGGCCGCCCTTGGCGACGAACTCGGCGCGGAAAGGCCGCTCGCGCTCGTGCACGCGCGCGAGCTGACCTCGGCCGAAGCCGCCACCCAGCGCCTGCGCGCAGCCTACCGTCTCGGCGACGAGACGCCCCGGCGCCGCGATCCGGTGGTCGAGCGCATACTGCCGGCGCAATGACCATCCTGTTCGCGGCGCCGGACATGGACGCCGCGCAATGGCGCGCGCGGCTCGCGGCGCTGCTGCCGAACCATCCCTTCGTCTTGCTCGGCGAGCCATTAGACCCGACCAGCGTCCGCTATGTTCTCTCCTGGCGCCATCCGCCGGGGGCGCTGAACGGCATGCCGAACCTCGAGGTCATTTTCTCGCTCGGCGCGGGCGTCGACCACGTGTTTGTCGATCCGTCCCTGCCGGATGCGGCGATCGTGCGGGTCGTCGATCCGGACCTCCGCGACCGGATGAGCGAGTGGGTCGTCATGCATGCGCTGATCCACCTGCGCCAGTTGCGCCGCTGCGAGCGGCAGCAGCGCGAAAAGGTTTGGGCCGACGACGAAGCGCAGCCGAGGGCGGCCGAAGTCCAGGTCGGCGTGCTCGGCCTCGGCGTCTTGGGAACGGACGCTGCGACGAAGCTGAAGGCGCTGGGCTTCAAGGTCGCCGGCTGGAGCGCGACTCACAAGGTTCTTGACGGCGTCGACTCGTTCAGCGGTCCCGACGGGCTCAAGCGGCTGCTGGCGCTGACCGACATGCTCGTGGTCCTGCTACCGCTGACCCCCGATACGCGCGGCATGCTCAACGCTTCGCTGTCGGCTCAGCTGAGACAAGGCGGGCCGCTCGGCGGCCCGGTGCTCATCAACGCAGGCCGGGGCGGGCTGCAGGTCGAGGACGACATCGTCGCGGCGCTGGAGAAAGGCCTGCTCGAAGGCGTCTCGCTGGACGTGTTCGAGCGCGAGCCGCTGCCGAAAAACTCGCCACTCTGGTCGCACCCGGCCGTTTATGTGAGCCCGCACAACGCCGCGATTTCCGAGCCCGGCGCGATCGCCGCCGCCGCCGCCCGGCAGATCCAGGCGTTCGAGCAGGGCGAGCCGCTTCAGAACGTGGTGGATCGGGCGCGGGCATATTAGGCCGTGATGTCCATCATTGCGACCGTCCGCGGGGGTGTCGAACCCTCATGTGGCGACCCCATTCATCCCTGGAGGCCAAGACAGCGCCGGTCGCCTCGGGCGCCGTCGGCGTGCGACATTTGGATTTCCTCAGGCGTGCGCGGGGCGGCGTCACGGCTCCGCAAATTCTCGGGTTTCGGACGTTTGGATTTCCTTGGAATTCCTTGGATTCTCTCGACCGAAACGAGCCTTTTCAATGGGTTACGCGCATCCGCGGGCGATCTTTTTTCGTCATGCGGCCCCTTTCCGTTTAAAGCGGCCGCGCCCTGCGACGACGGCGTCGACCCGCTTCCGGTTCGTCTGGCGCTCGCATGAAAGAATCATACCGATTTTTCTGCTTTTCCGCAATTAAAAGTCGCGCCGCGCCTCTCTCCGTTCCAACAGCAAGGACCGGCATGTCCCCGGCGCCCGGATCGTCTTGGCGCGCGGGAGGACGCGGCGCAAGGCCGCCCGCCCGAATCGAGGTCGAACAAGAGGAGTCCAGGCGCTGGCGATGGTTCGTCGCGGCGCGTAGGGCGCTCCCGAGGCCGCCGTCGCAAGCGGCCCGGAAGCGCGGCTTTCGAGCGATCCGGACCTGACGTCGCGGCAGGGCGTGAGTCCGCTGTCAACCCAGGCGCCCGAACTCGTGTTTCACTGCACGGTTCGGATACGCCAACCGCGTCGGATTGGATCTCGGCAGCGTGGTGTTTCTGCCAGGGGACGACGGCAACGGGGCATTGATTCGTGTCCGCGTACGCCGCGTTTCAAAGCGAGGCGGGAATCCCTTACACTCCTCGCAGAGGCGCTTGAACGCCTCCTGATCGATGCGCGTCGAACCGTGCCATGAAAAGCACTTTGAAAATCACCTCCAAGGGTCAGGTCGCGCTGCGCAAGGCGGTGCTGGACCAGCTCGGCGTTCGGCCGGGCGGCAAGGTCACGGTCGAGTTCGTCGCTCCCGGTCGCGCGGAGGTGCGCGCAGCCGAGGCGAGCGCCAGTCTTGAAGCATTGGTCGGCTCTCTGAAAGAGGCTGGCGGTCCAACCCTCTCGATCGAAGAGATGAATGCGATTGTCCGCGACGGCTGGGCGGGCAGTCGGTGAGAATCACGGCGGATACAACGCCGGCGGCGGCGTGTTCACAAGCTTCGACCGGGACGCGGTGGCCCTAATCGCCGCGACTGGCGGCGAGGCGCGCTTGTTGACCGGATAACGGAGGGCCGCTGCCAAACGCCCTCGACCGTCGCGGCACGGACAAGTCTGGCCATGACGTCCGTTTCGCAGGGTACCCGATTTGTGGGCCACCCTTCGCTTCGACCCGACTTTCGGTCAGATCGCCGAGAGGCCTGTGCTTGTGCCCTTCGGCTTGCGATAGTCGCCAAGGCCGAGCGCTGCGGAGCCGGCGAGCATCATCGCCCAAGTTGAAGGCTCGGGGACTCCCATCGTTAGCGAGATGTCGGGGCCCAGCGGCTCTGCCACACCGTCAACGTTTCTATGAGTCAGCGGAGAATTCAACACGAAAAACTTTGGGCTTTCCCCGCGTGAGGTTGGTCTGTCAGAAGCCGAGGTCGCTGAGGCCCGGATGATCGGCCGGCCGCGGGCCGCTCAGATCCCAGCGATACTTCCGGTCGCTTTCCTTGATCGGCAGATCGTTGATGCTGGCGAGTCGGTGGACGTTGAGTCCGTCGGCGTTGTACTCCCAGTTCTCGTTGCCGTAACTGCGGAACCAGCTGCCGGAATCGTCGCGCCATTCATAGGCGAAGCGCACGGCGATGCGATTGCCGTTGAAGCACCACAGCTCCTTGATCAGCCGGTAGTCCAGCTCCTTCGCCCACTTCCGCGCGAGAAAGGCGATGATCTCAGCGCGGCCGTGAATGAATTCGGCGCGGTTCCGCCACCGGCAGTCGACGCTGTAGCCGAGCGCGGCCTTTTCGGGGTCGCGGCTGTTCCAGGCGTCCTCGGCGCCGCGAACCTTTTTGATCGCAGTCTCCAGCGTGAACGGCGGGAATGGGGGGCGTTGTTCCGTCATGGCGGCCTCATGGGTTCGCGCGGACCTTCGTTCGTCTATCCGCCCGGGCGGAGCGGAAAGCGCGTATGGGATTTTTGCGCCTTTTCCGGTTCACGGCTTTCCGGAAACGCCTGCCGCCTTGCGCGACTGCACGGCCGGATGGAGCTACGCGCCCTGGAAAGGAAAAGCTTATCCCAACACACAGACGCCTCTAGCGCGCGCGCCTCGGCCGGCCGAGGCTTGTCGAAACCGGGCGGTTCCATCATGTTGGCCGCAAGCGGACCGAGCGTAGGTCGGATGCGGCTCAAAAGCCTCGGCGGTCCCGGAGCGGCACGATGAACGGCGCGCAATCCCTTTTGAAGGCTCTCGTCGACGCCGGCGTGTCGACCTGCTTTGCCAATCCCGGCACCTCGGAGATGCAGCTCGTCTACGAGATTGGCCTCAGCGACCGGGTGCGGCCGGTGCTCTGCCTGCAGGAGGACGTGGTGACCGGCGCGGCCGACGGCTACGGACGCATGCTCGGCGCGCCCGCCTTCACCCTGCTGCATGTCGCCAGCGGCTTCGCCAACGGCATGGCGATGCTGCACAACGCGGGCCGCGCCGATACGCCGCTGATCAACGTGGTCGGCGTGAACGCCTCCTACCATCAAGCGAACTTTCCCGAGCATGAGCTGATCAACGGGCGGGCCATCGATCTCGCGCGGCCGGTTTCACATTGGACTCAGGAGGCGCTGAGCGCGTCGCATCTCGGCGAACTGGGCGCCAAGGCCGCGGCGCTGGCGAAAACCGGCAAGGTCTGCACGATCGTCGCGCCGACCGACCGGCACTGGGAGGACGCCAATCCGCCGCCGCTCGCCCCGCTGCCGGCGGAGCGTCCCGGGGCCGCGCCGGAAACGATCGAACGCGCGGCGGCCATGCTGGCCTCCGGCAAACGGACCGGCCTCGTGCTCGGCAACGTCGCGCTCCAGGGCGAGGCGCTCGAGACGGCGGCGCGCGTCGCGGCCAAGACGGGCGCGGCCCTGTTCTGCGAGACCTTCCCTTCGCGGTTCCTTCAGCGCGGCGAGGGACGGCCGCCGGTCGAGCCGATCCCCTACCTGCCCGAGCTGTGCCTGCAGGCGCTGGCCCGGTTCGAGCAGCTGATCTTCGTCGGCGCGCCGTTCCCGTTCGCGACCTTCGCCTACAAGGGGAAGCCCACGCTAAAGACGCCGCCCGGATGCGCGCTCATCGAAATGGCTTCGACGGACGAGGACCTTTCTGCGGCGCTTCGCGCGCTCGCCGACGCGACCGCCGCGACGGAGATGGCAGCGCCCCGCCAGGCGCGGACCGAGTTCGCCGCGCCCGCCGGCGCGCTGACCGCGGCGGCGATCGGCCAGTCGCTCGCGATTTTGATGCCAGAGAACGCCGTTCTGGTCGACGAGGCCGCCACCAACGGCATGCCGCTCTTCGCCGCCACCAAGGGCGCCCGGGCGCACGATTACCTCAGTCCGGTGACCGGCGGCGCGATCGGCGGCGGTCTGCCGATGGCGCTCGGCGCGGCGATCGCCTGCCCGGACCGGAAGGTCGTCTGCCTCCAGGCGGACGGCAGCGGGCTCTATACAGTGCAGGCGCTGTGGTCGATGGCGCGGGAGCGGACGGACGTCGTCGTGATCGTGCTCAAGAACGACGCCTACGCGATCCTCGGGATCGAGCTGGCGCGGGTGCGCGAGGGCGACGCCAACGCGAAGATGACGTCGATGCTGAGCCTCGGCGGCCCCGCGCTCGACTGGACGCAGATCGCCTCCGGTTTCGGCGTGCCGGCGAGCCGGGCGGAGACGGCCGAGGATTTTCATCGCAAGCTTCAGGCCGCGCTCGCCGAAAAAGGTCCGCGGCTGATCGAATGCGCGGTCGGGATCGCGAAGGAGGCCCGGTTCCTCGAAGAGGTCATCCACGGGTCGCGATTACAACGCCGCGGCGTCGTCGCCGGCCGCGCTCAATATCGTCGCGCGCAGATTGCGAAAGCGAGGTCCCCGCAGTTCAATTTGAGACGTTCCATGGATTGATCACCGAAACGCCGATATCCTGGAAGTCTGCGACGTTGCGGGTCGAAACAATCAGGCCGTGCACGATTGCTGTGGCGGCGATCAAGCCGTCGATGTCGCCGCGAGGCCTCAAAGCGGCGATGCGGCCCCATTCGAGGGCTATCACATCGGTGACCGGCAGGATGCGGTCCGTGTGGTCGTTTCGCAGACGGCGCAACCAGGCTTCCAGGTGAGCGGCAGCCTGCGGGTCGGATTTCCTTTTCAGCGCGACGCCGCGCATGATCTCCCCGAGCGTGAGCGCGCTCAGATAGATCGTCCCAGGCTGGAGCGAGCGCAGCCAGGATACCGCTTGCCGCGTCCCGCGGCGCGCCTCCGAGACGACATTGGTATCGACGAGGTACACTCAGAGCTCGGTTTCTCGGCTGGGTAATTTGGCGCGGTCGTCGACGGCGGCGGTCAGTTCGTCGTCCCAGGCCGGACCGGCCAGGAGATCGTCGACCAGCGACGGCCGACGGCGCACGAGCGCGTCATAGTCGGCTGCCGACATCACGACGACGGCGCGCACGCCGCGCACGGTCACGGTCTGGGGTCCTTCGCGACCGGCGCGTTGAACCACCTCGCTAAATCGATTCTTGGCGTCTTGAAGAGCCCAATCCATGGCCGCAGTTCCTGTCTAGACTGGCTAGATAGGAACTGAGCGCGACCTCGTCAACCGGGGTCGTCAGACAGCCACTGGGGTTGGTATAAGGGGCGTCGACCGCCCCGTCGCAGAGCAATTCCTCACGCCGCCGCGGCCTCGACTTTCGGCCTGGGCCTGAGCCCGATCAGGTGGCAGATGGCGAAGACGAGGTCGGCGCGGTTCATCGTGTAGAAATGCAGCTCCTCGACCCCGTGGTCGATCAGGTCGATCACCTGCTCGGCGCAGACCGCGGCGGCGACGAGGCGGCGCGTCGCCGGGTCGTCCTCGAGCCCCTCGAACCGGTCGGCGAGCCAGTTCGGGACGGTCGCCCCCGCCCGCCGGGCGAAATTCGCTGTCTGCCTGAAATTCTGCACCGGAATGATTCCCGGCACGATCGGGACCGTGATCCCGGCCGTCTCGGCGAGGTCGCGGAAGCGGAAAAAGCAGTTGTTGTCGAAGAAGAACTGGGTGATCGCCCGGTCCGCGCCGGCGTCGACCTTTTCCTTCAACACCTCGATGTCGCGCAAGAGCGTCGGGCTCTGCGGATGCCGCTCGGGATAGGTCCCGACCGAAACCTCGAAGCCGCCGATGCTCTTGGCGTCGGAGACGAGTTCGGCGGTCTTGCGATAGCCGTCGGGATGAGGCTCGTAAGGCGTGTCGAGGCCGGTCGGCGGATCGCCGCGCAGCGCCACGATATGTCGCACGCCGGCGCTGTGATAGGCGCGCAGGACGTCGCGGATCTCGTCTCGCGAGGCGCCGACGCAGGTCAAGTGCGCGGCGGGCTTCATCGTCGTCTCGTGGACAAGACGGGCGACCGTCGCATGAGTGCGCTCGCGCGTCGTGCCGCCAGCGCCGTAGGTGACCGAGACGAAAGCTGGGTCGAGCGGCTCGAGCCGCTGCGCCGCCTCCCACAGGTTCGCCTCCATCTCCGGCGTCTTCGGCGGAAAAAACTCGAACGAGACGCGAACGCGCGCCCCTGACCGGCTCGGAAGGACAGGCTTGGTCATCAGGCGAACTCCGTATCGGCTTTCTGAAATCCATCCGAGAGGATTCTCGGGTCCTCGGCGAGCCACAGCGCGACCGTCAGCTTGCCCGATTCGCCCGGAGCGGGCGCGACGCGCGTCGAGCGCGCGGCGACGAGGCCGGCGTCGGCCAGAAAGCCCTCGATCTCGGCGAGCGGGAAGCCCAGCCGCCGATGGGCGAAATCGGTCCGCAGGAATTCCTCGTGGTGGGCGTCGAAATCGACCACGACCAGCCTGCCCGAAGGGGCGAGCGCGCGCGCCGCCTCTTTCAGCGCCCGGGCGGGGTCGTCGAGGAAGTGCAGCACCTGATGGATGACGATGAAGTCGTAGCCGTCGCGCTCGACCGGAGGCGCATAGACGTCGCCCTGGCGGAGCTGCACGTTGCGAAGTCCAGCCTGATCGATGCGGCTGCGGGCGAGCGCCAGCATGGCCGCGCTCTGGTCGACCCCGACGGCCAGCACAGCGCGGGGCGCCAGGAGCTCCAGCATGCGTCCGGTGCCGGTGCCGAGATCGAGCAGGCTGCGGAACGGCTTGTCGCCAATCAGCGCCAGAAGCGCCGCCTCGACTCGCACCTCGGAGGCGTGCAGGGCGCGGATGCGGTCCCAGTCGGTCGCCTGCTCGGCGAAATAGGCCGCCGCCTGTTTGCGCCGCGCCTCGCGGGCGACCTCGAGCCGGGCGCGGTCGGCTGCGAGCACGGGGTCGTCGGGATCGAGACGGCGGACGAGATCGCGGGCGAGTTCTCCGCCCGGAGGATCGGCGAGGCGGAAGAACGCCCACGCCCCCTCGCGCTGGCGGGCCGCGAGGCCAGCCTCGGTCAGGAGCTTCAGATGGCGCGACACGCGCGGCTGCGACTGGCCGAGGATGGCGACGAATTCACTGACGGTCAGCTCCGCCTCGTCGAGCAGGCAGAGGATGCGCAGCCGCGTCTCCTCGCCGGCCGCTTCGAGGCCCGCGAGCAGGGTGGGGAAAGGCGTCGCCGAGACAACGGGCGCGTATCGGTCTTTAGACATAAACATATCTTTATGTCTAATTCGACAGCAATGCAAGAGGCGACGGGTTCAAGCGTCGGCCCCGGTGAGAGAGGTCCGGACCCCCCTACTGGCCTTCCTGATCGACCCCGCCGAAACATGCGCAACGGCTTGCTAAATTGAGATTGTCGACGCTGCCTTTTCTGGGACTTTCAGTGGGTGTGTTGCGGAAAGGTTTTCTATATGGGCCGGCTGGCATCCAACGCGGAGGCGAAACCGAGCATAGCGAGATTGCTTGCGCTGCTCTTACTGCCGGCGTTTGCGCTCTACGGCACGTTTAACGGCGTTCAGCAGATCGTCCTTCCCTTGCAGGTAGAGCAGGTCGACCCAACGGGAAAGGTCGGGCGTCTCGCACTTATCGTAACAATTTGTTCGATTGCCTCTGTCGTTGGGCTGGGAAGTGGTGGCGCGCTATCAGACGCAACGAGGAGCCGCTTTGGCCGTCGAACGCCCTGGCTCGCCGGGATGGCGGTGGCGTCCGCGGCGCTGCTCGTGATTATGGCGCGGCAGACGAGCTTGGTCGTCATCGTCACAGTCAGCGCAATTCTCTGGTTTGCGCTGAATTTCTTCCAGGCCGCGCTACTGGCCGTGATACCCGACCGTGTGCCGGCGTCCCGCAGGGCTATGGCTTCATGGCTTTTTGGATATGCAGGTCCAGTCGGCGCACTGATAGGGATTAATATGTGCGCGTTCGCCTCGCTGAATGGGGGCTATGCGGCGCTCGCGGTATTCCTCGTTCTCGCGACCGCTGTGTTCGTCGTCTTCGCGCGAGAAGGCCCTTATGCCCCGAGTGCAACGACTTCGCCCTCGCAGGCTAAAGGGTCGCTATTGAATGCGGCCATTCGGTTCGCAGAGAGTTTCTCATCTCGAGATTTTGCGCTCGCCTTCACAGCGCGAGCTCTTTTGTTCTTGGGGCAATTCACGGTCCTTGGCTATCTCCTCTATGCGCTGCAGGACTATGTGGGCGTCCAGAGCCTGCCGGACCACAGCCCGCAGATTGCGGCCGGCCTCGTTAATACGATTCGGACAATGGCTTCGATGGCCGCGCTTGCGCTTGCCGGATGGTTCATGCAGCTGACCAATCGGCGTAAGCTCTTTTTGCAGGTCTACGCCGGCATGACAGCCGCTGCGTTTATCGTGCCTATCGTGAGTTCGACCTGGACCGGGATGTTGATCTTTTCCGTTCTCAGCGGCGCCGCCTACGGGGTATTCGCCTCGGTTGACCTGGCATTCATGTCCCACGTGCTGCCTGCGCGCGACTCTGCTGGGCGCGATATCGGTTTGCTTGCCGTCGCAGGAGCCGCAGCGCAACTGTTGGCGCCCGGCTTAGCAGCCCGTTGACGAAGTCTGGAAGTGCTGATTCTCTGCGGTTGTGTTCGCTTCGGCAGGGTGATCGGCGATGGCGATGGGGCGGGCTGAGGGGGTTCAGGGCGACCTGATGGCGACGTGG
>Ga0074046_10002444_pt1 | contig 16047 bp, 17 predicted proteins | sample BogForMeECP23OM3_FD_94441 | JGI IMG/M metagenome (GOLD analysis project Ga0074046, IMG submission 94441) | Bog forest soil microbial communities from Calvert Island, British Columbia, Canada - Bog Forest MetaG ECP23OM3 | ecosystem: Environmental > Terrestrial > Soil > Wetlands ...
CGTCATCAGGTGGAAGATGCCAGCCGAAAACGCGCCCACGCCGCATGCCATGAACATATAGCCAAGCTGGGAGACGGTGGAGTAGGCCAGCACTTTCTTGATGTCCGTCTGGGCAATGCCGATAGTCGCCGCAAACAGAGCGGTGAGCGTTCCAATGATTGCGACCACTGTCATCGCCATCGGCGCGCGCTCGAATATTGCGGACGACCGCGCCACCATGTAAACGCCCGCCGTAACCATGGTCGCCGCATGGATCAATGCGGAGACTGGAGTAGGGCCTTCCATGGCGTCCGGCAGCCAGACATAAAGAGGAATCTGCGCCGACTTGCCCGCCGCGCCAACCATGAGCAAGAGTCCGATCGCCGTGAGTAGGCCAGCGCCAGCGGTCTCCGCAGGTAGCGACCGCGCGGCTGCAAAAACGTGCGTGAAGTCGAGCGATCCGAAATGCTTGATCATCAGGAAAAGTGCAATCAGAAATCCGAAGTCGCCGATGCGGTTGACGATGAATGCCTTCTTGCCGGCCGCCGCCGCCGAATCTTTCTTGAACCAGAACCCGATCAGCAGGTACGACGCCAGACCCACGCCCTCCCAGCCAATGAACATGACCAGGTAGTTTTTCGCCAGCACCAGCGTCAGCATGAAGAACATGAACAGGTTCATGTACGACATGAAGCGGTAATATCCATCGTCGTCCCACATGTAGCCGACGGAGTAAACGTGAATGAGAAAGCCGACGCCCGTGACCACCAGCAGCATCACCAGAGAAAGCTGATCGAGGTAGAAATCGAAATCGACGCTAAAGCTCGCCGAGCGGAGCCAGTGGGCGAGGTGGAAAGAATAAGGCGCGGATGCGGATGAAAAATTCCCCGCGATGACTACCGCGACGAGAAACGCCAAGCCGCAAAACGCCAGCGCGACCGCGGAGATCGCCGTCTTCGACGATCGGCGGCCAAAGAAGCCATTGATCGCCGCCCCAGCCAGCGGGAGAAGCGGAATCGTGCAGAGTAACGGACTAAGAGTCTGCGGCGTCATAGCTTGAGCAGGTTCACCTGATCCACATTCAAAGTTTCACGCGTGCGATAGACGGCGATGATGATCGCCAAGCCGACCGCGGCTTCAGCGGCGGCCACCACCATTACGAAGAAAACGAAAACCTGTCCGCTAAGCGCGTGCCAGTGCGCCGCGAAGGCGACAAACGAAAGATTCACGCCGTTCAGCATCAGCTCGATCGACATGAAAATCGTGATGATGTTGCGCTTGATCAAGAACCCGAGCACGCCACACGTGAACAGAATTCCGCTGAGCACGAGGTAGTAAGAAAGAGGGACCATTACCCGTCCTTTCTCACGCCGTGGGCCGCGGCGTCGGGCCGACTGGCGAGCACGACCGCGCCCAGGATGGCGATCAGTATCAGCACCGATGTGACTTCAAAGGGCAGCAGAAAATCGTGGAAGAGAAGACGGGCAATATCCTTAGGAGCTCCCCATAGCGCCCCGATCGACACCGAATGGGTTGTGGACGATCGGCCTACCAGCGTCCAGGCAACCAGCACTGCGCCGATCAAAACTCCTGGAACGCCCACAAGAGTGGCGACCCGGCTGCCCTTGGTGCGCTCTTCCTTGCCGGCGTTCAGCAGCATGATGGTAATCACAAAGAGCACCATGATCGCGCCGGCGTAGACGATCACTTGAACCGCCGCCAAAAATTCCGCGCCCAACAGAAGATACTCGGCAGCGAGTGAGCCCATCACCACAATCAGCGACAACGCGCTGTTGATGGGATGGCTCTGCACCAGCAGGTTGATCGCTCCCGCCACGCAGATGGCTCCGAAGAATAGAAATAGAATTAGATGAAGCATTTTGCGTCGCTTTTAAGCTCTCCACGCCACAATCAGCGCGGTAACTACAATGTTCGCAACTGCCAGGGGCAGCAGCACCTTCCATCCGAACGCCATGAGCTGGTCATAGCGAAAGCGGGGCAAGGTCCAACGTACCCAGACGTACAAAAACATGAAAAAGAAAACCTTCAGGCAAAACCAGAACACCGGCAAAATCATTTGCAGAATCGGGGGTCCGAACACTGGGCCCAGCCAGCCGCCGAAAAACATCAGCGTGGCCAGGCAAGCCACGGTCACCATGTTGGCGTACTCGGCCATAAAGAACATGGCAAACTTCATGGCGCTGTATTCGGTGTGATATCCCGCCACCAGTTCCGACTCGGCTTCCGGCAGGTCAAACGGCGTGCGGTTCGTCTCAGCGTAAGCGGAAATGAGATAGATGAAGAACGCCACCGGCTGGAGAAAGATGTTCCAATGCAAATGTCGTTGCGCGTCCACGATGTCGCGCAAGCTGAGGCTGCCAGCGATGATCAGCACGCCGACCAGAGACAGGCCCAGCGAAACTTCGTAGCTGATCATCTGGGCGCTGGCGCGCAATCCGCCGAGCAGCGAGTATTTGCTGTTCGACGACCATCCGGCAAGGGCCACGCCGTACACGCCCATCGAAGTAATGCCGAGAACCACCAGCAGCCCGATGTTCAAATCGGTAATCTGCAAGTAGGTGCCCCAGGGTCCAACGTTGACCCAGTTGCCGAACGGAATCACCGAAACGGAGGTAATGGCAAAGACGAGAGCGATCATCGGCGCCGCGATGTAGAGTGGCTTGTAGACATGCGGCTGGGTCAAATCTTCCTTGAAGATGAACTTGACGCCGTCGGCGAGCGGCTGCAGCAGGCCGAAAGGCCCAACCCGCGTGGGACCCCAGCGGTTCTGGATGCGAGCCGAAACCTTGCGCTCCAGCCAGACGCTATACGCCACCGCCGTCAGCAGAACGCCAACCACGGCCAGCGATTTGATGATCGAAATGATAATGAACGTCGTTATGCTCAAGTGTTCTCGTGTGGCGCGGGCGCCCTCGCCCGCGTGCCTTTGATCTTAGATTTCTAGTCCGCAGCAACTTCCGGCACTGCGGATTTGTTTTCGAAAACTGAATTCAATGTCTTGGAGTACCGTCCCAGCGTGCCCGAGCTGAACAAATCATCATTGGCCGGGACGATGAGCTCTGGCGGTTGAATCGCGCTCGCGCCGCTTTCCGCAATCTCAAGATGCTGATCGCTTCCGGCCAGCAAATTGGCGCGCGACACATCGTATCCGGAAACTACGCGCTGGACTTCGTCAAGAATCGCCATCGGGTCGAACGGCGTCATTTTCGGTTCGAGGTTATGCGCTTCGAGCCACACCGCATGACGATCCGCCTCGCCCGATTGCGCGCCGCGGGCTTGGCCCATGTCGGAGCGCGTTCCGCTCCCAAACGGCACCAGACCGCGTACCTCGAAACCCATGGCGTCGGCGATACGAACGATCATCTCGAAATCCGGCTTGGTGTTCGTGACTTCGCCTGCCTTCTTGACGAGTTGCAGATCGCCGCAGGTGTTCGTATACGTTCCCGTTTTCTCATACGCGTTTGCGGCGGGCAAAAGCACGTCGGCGATGTTCGCCGTTTCGGTCAGGAACATGTCCTGAACCACCACAAAACTCTTCGAAAACACAAAAGGATCAATGCCCAAGCGGCCCACGGGGTTGGAGCCCACCACGTACAGCGCTTTCAACTTGCCGGCCTTTGCTGCGTCTACCATCTCCGGCAGGCTGAGGCCTTTTTCGGTGGGCAGCTTGCCCCATTCCCGTTGGAATTTGTCTGCGCCCGTGACCGGCTCATATCCCGGCAGAAGATCGGGATAAAGACCCATTTCGCTGGCTCCGCGAGAATTCGCGTAATCGCCCAGACAGATCAGCTTTGCTCCGGCCAAGGTCGAAGTAAAATTCACCAACTTCTCGATGTCAGGGCCGCGCAGTTCCGAACCGAAGGCGATGACCAGGTTCTGTTCGGCGCGGATTTTGTCGCGCAGCGAAATCCAGGCCTCACGGTTCGTACCGTCGCTCACCAGCGCATCGAGCAGGGAATCATCGCCCGCAAGAAACGCGACTGCTTTCGCTTCCGCACCTGCCGGGAGCAAGCCGAATCCGGCCGCCTGACGCCGCAATTTGATGGGCGCGGAATTGATGACGTAAAGCTTCGCCCGCCGCAACCGCACGTTTGTCCGAATCTGCCATGCCAGCAGCGGATGCTGATTCGTAGGATCGTTGCCGATGAGCAGAATCGCAGGCGCGGTGAGCACGTCGCGCATGGCAGCAGTTCTTCCCGGCTTGCCATGCAGCGCCGCTGCCAGGGCTGGGTAGTCTGCGGTGCGGTGATGATCGACGTTATTCGTCTTGAGCACGACACGGGCAAATTTTGAAAGAAGGTAATTTTCTTCGTTAGTCGTGCGATTCGGTCCGATCACGCCGATCGCGCTCCCTCCATCGCGGTCACGAACGTCTCGAAACTGTTTGCCGATCAACTCAAAAGCTTCTTCCCAGGTTGCCGGAGTCAGTTTGCCATTCTTGCGAATCAGCGGCTCGGTGAGGCGGTCTTTATGGTGCGCGAAGTCGAAGGCGTAACGGCCCTTGATGCAGAGGAAATCGTTATTAATTCCGCTCTTGTCGCGGTTGTCGCCGCGGACGATCTCCATGCCGGTGTCGCAGCGGCGCACGCCCAGCGTGGTCTTGCAGCCGTCGCCGCAGTGGGTGCAGATCGTGCCCACGTGGTTCATCTCCCAGGGACGCGTCTTATAGCGGTAGGCGCCCGAAGTCAGTGCGCCGACCGGGCAGATGTCGATGCACATGCCGCACTCTTCGCAGTCGAGATGATCTTCCTGATTGGGCGCGATGATCGAACTGACGCCGCGGTTCTGCACGCCCAGCGCCCAGACGTCCATGCCCTCACCGCAGACCCGCACGCAGCGGTAGCACAGAATGCAGCGCGGGCGATCGAAATACACCACGGGAGACCACTGTTGTTCTTCCCGGTGATTCTTGGCTTCGGTGTATTTTGATTCGGAGGCGCCATAGGAGAACGCCATGTCCTGCAGTTCGCATTCGCCGCCGGCATCGCACACCGGGCAATCCAGCGGATGGTTGCCCAGTAGTAACTCGACCATCGCCTTGCGGGCCTGACGCACCTCATCGCTGTCGGTCGCAACGATCATGCCCTCGGTCACCACCGTCGTGCAGGCGGTCTGGAGCTTGGGCATCTTCTCGATCTTCACGACACACATGCGGCAAGCGCCTTGCAGCGAGAGGCCGGGGTAGTAGCAAAAAGAGGGCACTTCAATGCCCGCGCTCTTGCAGGCTTCGATCAACAGCGACCCCGCGGGCGCCGTGATCTTCTTGCCGTCGACTGTGAGATTGACATCCGCCATAGAATCGTCGTTGGTCGTTCGTCGCTGGTCGTTCGCAAAGCACGCTAGTGTCCGCCCAGTTCTGCCAACGACGAACGACTAACGACTCTTTCTCAAGCTAGCACCGGTTCCGCCGCGCCTGCTTTCTCGTACGGGCACGGCTTGCCATCCAGATGGTCTTCAAATTCTTTTCTGAACTTTTTCACAAATGCCATCGTAGGCATCGCCGCCGCGTCTCCCAGCGGACAGAATGTCTTCCCCAACATGTTCTCTGCGAGGTAATAAATATTGTCGATATCTTTCTTCAGCCCCGCGCCGGCATGGAAGCGCGTCAGCGTCTTCTTCAACCAGTCGGTGCCCTCGCGGCACGGGATGCACCAGCCGCAACTTTCATGCTGATAGAACTTGATGGTGCGCAGGGCGAATTTCACGATGCAGGTTGTGTCGTCGAGCACCACCACACCGCCGGACCCCAGCATCGAACCCGCTTTGGCGACCGAGTCGAAATCCATGGGGATGTCGATTTCTTCAGGGAGCAACACCGGCGTCGACGATCCGCCCGGAACCACCGCTTTCAACCCGTGCCCGTGGGGAATTCCGCCGCCAACCTCATAGATCATCTTCTTGAGGTTGTAGCCCATGGGGAGTTCGTAGACGCCCGGCTTGTTGAGATGTCCCGCCAGGCAGAACATGCGTGTTCCGCCATTCTTCGGTGTTCCAAGCTTCGCGTACCACTCCGCACCACCCAAAATGATGTGGGGCACGGCAGCCAGGGTTTCCGCGTTATTAATGACGGTCGGCCCCCCCCACAAGCCAACCACGGCAGGGAAGGGTGGACGGATGCGCGGAATGCCGCGCTTGCCTTCGAGCGATTCCATCAGCGCCGATTCTTCGCCCACTTCATAAGCGCCCGCTCCACCATGCCAATAAATGTCGAGATCGTATCCGCTGCCGAAAATGTTCTTGCCAAGGAATCCTTTGGCGTAGGCGTCCTTGATCGCCTTTTGCATGATCACCGAAAGATAGCGATACTCGCCGCGAATGTAGATGTACGCCGTGTGCGATCCGACGGCGAGGGCGGCGATCATCGCGCCTTCAATCACGGTGTGCGGATCGTGTTCGAAAATCAGGCGGTCCTTGCAGGTGCCAGGTTCGCTCTCGTCGCCATTGCAGAGCACGTATTTCGGCTTGGCCGATTGCTTCGGAACAAACGACCACTTCATCCCCGTGCTGAACCCGGCGCCACCTCGTCCGCGCAGGCCGGAATTCTTCACCTCGGCGATGATGGCGTCGGGTTGCATGGCGAGCGCCTTCTGCACGCCCTTGTAGCCGTCCAGTTGGAGATAACGCTCGATATCCGCCGCGCCCTGGCCAAAGCGCTTCGAGATCACGCGTACCTCGTCGGGATGGGAAACCAGAGAAGCCATTTTGATCGGGTCATCGGGTGATCGGGTCATCGGGTGATCTTGAGATGGTCAGATCGCCCGATGGCCAGATCGCCCGATGTTCTACTGCGTTCCCTTCTTCTTATACTCGTCCAAAACCTGGTCCATCTTCTCGATGGTCAGGTTCTCATGAAAATCGTAGTTCACCTGTACCGCCGGAGCCCAGCTGCACGCGCCGATGCATTCCACTTCTTCGAGGGAGAACAAACCATCTTGGGTCGTGCCCTTGTGGCCGATGCCGAGCTTCTTCTTGCAGTGGTGGAGAATTTCCTCGCCACCGCGGAGCATGCACGCGATGTTGGTGCACACCTGCACGTTGTACTTGCCGCGCGGTTTGGTGGTCAGCATGGAGTAGTAACTGATCACATTGCGGACTTCGAGCTCGGTCAGGTCCAATCGCTGCGCCAGTTCTGCAATCACCTCGTCGGTCAGCGAGCCCGCCTCGTCCTGCGCATAGAGCAGCGTGGGCACAAGCGCCGAGCGCCGGGTCGGATAATGCGTCAGCATCTCGGTGAACCGCGTTTCGAATTCGTCGGAGAAACGCATCAGCGATCAATATCTCCTAACACCACATCAATACTGCCGATGGCCGCGACCACATCGGCAATCAGCTGCCCTTCGCACATCTTGGCCAGCGTCTGCAGATTCGCGTACGACGGCCCGCGCATGTGCACGCGATAGGGCTTGGCCGTTCCGTCGCTGACGATGTAGTACCCCATCTCGCCGCGCGGCGATTCTATCGCCTGGTAAACCTCACCCGCCGGAACCGAGAAGCCCTCGGTGATGATCTTGAAATGGTAGATGAGGGCCTCCATCTGTGTCTTCATCTTCTCGCGGTCGGGCAGGACGATCTTGGGCGCGTCGGCTTTGATCGGCCCTTCCGGCATTCCCGCCAGCGCCTGCTGCACCATGCCGATCGATTCCCGCAACTCCTGCACACGGCAAACGTATCGCGCGAACACGTCGCCTTCGGTGCGGACCGGCACGTTGAACTTGAAGTTTTCGTACCCCGTATACGGAGCATCGCGGCGAAGATCAATATCGACCCCGCTGGCACGCAAGGTTGGACCGCATGCGCCCAGAGCAATCGCGTCTTCCGCGCTCAGGCGAGCGACACCCTTGGTGCGCATCACGAAAATCGGATTGCCGGTCAGCAAGCCCTCGTATTCATCCACGTTTCCGAGGAAGCGATCGGCGAATTTCTTGACCTTCTCGAAGAATCCCAGCGGCGGCTCCAGCGCCAACCCGCCAATGCGGAAATAAGAGGTCATCATCCGCTGCCCGCTGACCATCTCGAAGAAACGCAAAACGTCTTCGCGCTCGCGGAAGCAGTAGAGAAACACCGTCATCGCGCCGAGGTCCATGGCGTGAGTTCCCAGCCAGACCAGGTGCGAATTGATGCGGGTCAACTCATTCATCAAAACCCGCATCCACTGCGCTCTGGGAGGAATTTCCAGCCCCAACAGCTTCTCCACGGCCAGGCAGTAGGCGAGATTGTTGGTCATGGGGCAGAGGTAGTCGATGCGGTCCGTCAGCGGCACAACTTGCTGGTAGAACTTGGCTTCGCAGGTTTTCTCGATGCCGGTGTGCAGGTAGCCGACCTCCGGCTTAAGCCCGACGATGGTTTCCCCATCAATTTCCAGTACCAATCGCAGCACCCCGTGTGTCGAGGGGTGTTGCGGCCCCATGTTCAGGACCAGCGTGCGATCGCCCGAGATAGTTTCCCGGCCGGACTCAGCGATAGCAGGGGGGAATTGCGTCATGGCCTACCGGTAACCCTCCACCGGGTAGTCCTTCCGCAGAGGATGACCTTCCCAGTCATCGGGCATCATGATGCGTTTCAGGTTGGGATGTCCGGTAAAGCGCACGCCAAACAGATCGAACACCTCGCGCTCATAAAAATTGGCGGAGGGCCAGACCGACGTGACCGATTCGATGGCCGGACTCGATCCGTCAAGGCGGACCTTCAAACGCACGCGCTCCTTGGTAGGAATCGAAAGCAGATGATAAACCACTTCAAACCGCGGTTCTGACGGATACCAATCGACACAGGTGAGGTCGCAAAGATAATTGAAGGCGCAATCGGTAGAGTCGCGCAAAATGGCGCAAGCGTCGCGAATCGATTCCTTCGCAATCCAGATCGTAAGTTCGTCGCGATCGAATTTCACCGCCTGCACCACAGAGGCGTTCCATCCCACTAGGCGGACTAGCGCGGGATGCGATTTCAACTGCTCGACATCGGTGATGGGGGGGGCCAGTGGCATCAGGAATCGCTCCGCTTGGCGGCCGTCAGTCCCCAATCGAGCACGCCTTTCTTCCACACATAAAAGAGGCCGACCAGCACGATCCCGATGTACACCATCATTTCCCAGAAGCCGAACATTTTCAGTTCGCGCAGGATGATTGCCCAGGGGTAAAGGAAAACGGCTTCCACGTCGAACAATATAAAAAGCATGGCTACCAGGTAAAACTTGACGGAGAATCGTCCCTGAGCATCGCCGATGGGCTGAACTCCGCACTCATAAGGCGAAACCTTGGCCCGATTGGGCTTGTGCTGGCCCACCAGCCATGAAAGGATCACAATCGCGCTGGCCAGAGCCGTGGCGATGGCGAAGTGCATCAGAAGGGGCAGGTAGCGCGCGAAGTAATTGTCCGGCATAGGAGGAGCTATATATAATTTGCGGCACAACAGTAAACGTTCTAGATTAGTTTTGGCTGGCGGAAGTGTCAAGCTAAGTGCACGATTTAACAGCAGTTTCATCCGGCGGCGCGTCTTGCCGGACTGGGGAGAGCCTGAACCGCATGATTTTCGGCTTCAATACCGACATTCGGCACGAAGATACCGTTTATCACGTGCAAAGCGAAGCGCGTGAAGGCGAACAGTTGCTGCAGACGCAAGTCTTCGTGCGGGGGCGCTGTATAGGCAAGCGCGCGGTTCCCTATGGCTCGAGCGCGCCGGAGGGCAAAGCCAGCACTCAGAACAGCGATCAGGATCGGGAGAAGATGCTGCGCGAGCTGCATCGCGAAGTGCTCGACGCCATCCGCGACGGCAAACTCGATTCCATATTGGACAAGCGGGATGCGCCCGAAGCGCTGGCCGCGGTCAAAGAGCTTGACCTGGAGTGGATCAATGCCGGCTCCGTGCATGCGAGCGGCACCTTGACCATGCAGATCCGGGTCACCGACGGAGGCGCCACGGTTGCGGGTGCCCGCCTCACGCTCCGCTTCACTAGGCCCGATGCCGCGCCCTACTACGCGCAGGTTCTCACCGACGCCAAGGGCAACGCCGAAATGAGTGTCCACGTGGATGAAAAGTCGCTCCCCGAAGCCTCCGTCACCGTGCAAGCAAGTTTTGACGGACGAACCGCCACCCGCAAGTTCCAGCTGCACGCCGCATCGTAGAGTTGTCCGTACTGCTTGTGTGGGGGCGGGCTCGTGTGGGGACGGGCGCCTCGCCCGTCCAAGCCGAGCGAAGCTCGGCAGTGCCTGCGGTGGAAGCAACTCTGGATTCACCATAGTTTCCGCAAAATGCGACAATTGATCCGATGAATCTAACCATCAATGGCGAAACGCAGGCCTGCTCCGCCGAAACGCTGGGCGCGCTCGTGGAGCAGCTCGGCATGAAGTCCGACCGGATAGCGATCGAACTGAACCGCGAGATTGTGCCCCGCGAGCAATGGCCGCAGACTCCATTGCGCGACGGCGATCGGCTGGAGATCGTCCATTTTGTCGGCGGCGGATCGCGTTCAAGTTCGCAAAATAAGTTCCATCTGTCATCCTGAGCAAAGCGAAGGACCTATGGATTGTGCGGCAGTATGAATGCCCATATGCTCGGCAGACCCGCCGCAGTTTGGCAGCCCGTTTAGCAACCTGCTACCCTGATTTCTAGCGGCCCCGTCGTTCAACGGATAGGACTTCAGTTTCCTAAACTGACTATGCAGGTTCGATTCCTGCCGGGGCTACCAGCACTTCGAGGTACCACTGTACGGCGGAGTCCCTGGCGTCCCGCTTTGCTTCTTCCCGCATAAGAAAGTCGCGCGGAACAATTTGCTCCACGCCGGTCATCCTTGCACTGCGCCAATTCTCTCAGTCCACCTTAAGTTTGTGGTATTTCAACAGCTTGGCGCTCGCGCCTTCCATGGCAGCGGACTTGCATCTCTAGCATCACCAAACAAATCCCCCCCCAAGGAGACTGCGATGCAGAGAACACAATTCGCTTTGTCCATAATGCTGCCGATGATCGCGCTGATGGCTGCTTTGTGTTTTGCCAGCCAGCCGATGCTCGCGCAGAGCGCTCACGACGGCAACACCGCCGCGCAGCAACAGCCGATGCAGCCCGATCAGAACGCGGAAAACGCTGCCCCGGAGAAGACGTTCAACGGAAAGATCGTCAAATCCGGAGACAAACTTGTTCTTACCGACGCCGACAACAAAACGACCTATCAGCTTGACGACCAGCAAAAGGCGCAGGATTTTCTGAACAAAAGCGTGAAGGTAACCGGAGTTCTGGATGCCGCCACGGGAACGATTCGCGTCAGCGCCATCGCCCCAGTCTGATCCCCTAAGGAACGGCGCCCTTGAGCAAGGTGCTGGTGGGAAAGGGGCGGTGCACAGCCGCCCCGCTTTTGCCCGCCATTGCTGAATTTTCTAAATCAACCTCGCGTTTGAACTTAACGGACGACCCACTGAGCGGCACCGCTTCAAAATTCCCGGGCAGGAGGACCATGCATGCGATTGTTGAGTGCTCGCCTCATCGTTTCTCTGATTCTCGGCATCACCCTGGTTTCTTTGGGTTTTTCCTACTACGAAGTGCTGGCTGAAAAGCGCGCTCTGCGCAGCGATCTGGAGCGCCGCGCCGAAATGCTGGGTGAGAGTCTGGTAGGTAACGTCGAACGCTCGTGGAATACGGGTTCCGATCCGGAACGCTCGGACCGGGAACTGCAGCGCCTGGTACAGCATTTCGGGAACCGGGAACACCTGCTGGGCGTGGTCATCTACGATCGGCAGAATGCACTGGTAGCCGCAACTCCAGAACTCGCGAAGACACTTGCCGTCAGTCCGCCGCCGGTAACGCAGGCCGTCGCTCAAGGTCGCGAAGAGAGCTTGTTCGCCAGGGTGGGAAGCGTGCCGGTGCATATTCTCGCGCTGCCCATTCGCCGGCCGCGTAGTGGAGCGACGGGCGTCTCGCCCTTCCAGCCGGGCGGGGACGTCCGGCTCTCCACCAGCAACCCAGATGAGGTTCTGGGTGCCCTGGCCGTAGTCCACGATGTCAGCTACATCCGTGAGCAGAGCCTTCTCGTCTGGCGCCAGACCTTTTTCCGTGTGCTGGCTCAGGTCTTCCTGATCGTCCTGATTACCATGTTGATTGTCCGCTGGAGCATCGCCGGCCCGATTGCGCGCGCGGCGCTCTGGATGCGTGCGCTCCGCACAGGGAAAGTTTCTATCCACCAGGGAGTTCCAGACCTTGCTATGTTCCGTCCCTTGGCGCGTGAAGTCGCCACTATGGCCGAGAGCCTCAACCGTGCCCGCAATGTGGCTGAAAATGAGGCGCGTTTGCGTGATGCGGCGGAATCCCTGTGGACCGCGGACCGTCTCGCGGTGCAACTCCGCGCCCGTCTGGAAGACGGCCACTTGTTTGTCGTCTCCAACCGCGAGCCCTACATGCACTGGCGCGATGGCAAGGCGCTCAACGTCGTGGTTCCGGCCAGCGGCTTGGTCACTGCGCTCGAACCGGTACTCAATGCGTGCGATGGCACCTGGATCGCCCACGGCAACGGCAATGCCGACACCGAAGTCGTGGACGCGTACGACCGCCTGCGAGTTCCTCCCGACGATCCCCGCTATACCTTGCGACGCGTGTGGTTAACCAAAGCGGAAGAGGAAGGCTACTACTACGGCTTTGCCAACGAGGGTTTGTGGCCGCTTTGCCACATCGCGCATACTCGCCCGCTTTTTCGCGCGGACGATTGGCAGCACTACCAGGACGTCAATCGCAAGTTCGCGTCCGCCGTGCTCGACGAGATTAAGAACGTGGTGAAGCCGGTAGTGCTGGTGCAGGACTATCACTTTGCCTTATTGCCGCGGCTGATTAAGGATCAGCGGCCGGATGCGCGCGTTGCGATTTTCTGGCATATTCCGTGGCCGAATCCAGAGGCTTTCGGCATTTGCCCCTGGCAGCGCCAGCTGGTGGATGGGTTGCTCGGCGCCGACCTGATCGGATTTCACGTTCAGTCCCACTGCAACAACTTTCTGGAGACGGTCGACCGCGTCGTCGAATCGCGCGTGGACTGGGAGCATTTTTCCGTGCTCCGCCAGGACCACCGCACCATGGTGCGGCCCTTTCCGATCAGCGTGGCCGTCAGCGACGACGCCGGCGCCGAAAGCAACAATGACGGCTTCAACTACCTCGAACGCGCGGCTTTGTTGCGCAGTTTGGGTGTAGAGGCAACTCTCATGGGGATTGGTGTCGATCGCGTCGACTATACCAAGGGAATTCTGGAGCGCTTTCTGGCGATTGAGCGGTTCCTCGAAAAATATCCCAGCTATCAGGGAAAATTCACGTTTGTGCAGATCGGAGCGCCCAGCCGCACCCACATCAAGCGCTATCACGACTTGCTCGCCGAGGTGGAGGCAGAAGCGGAACGAATCAATTGGCGTTTTCAGTCGGGCAAATGGAAGCCCATCGTGCTCCTGGTGCGCCAGCACAGCCATCAGGAGATTGAGCCCTATTACCGCGCCGCCGATCTCTGTCTGGTGACTTCGTTGCACGACGGAATGAACCTGGTAGCCAAGGAATTCCTGGCTGCGCGCCACGATGAGCGCGGCGTACTGATTCTCAGCCAGTTTACTGGAGCCGCCCGCGAATTGCGCGACGCCTTGCTGGTCAACCCTTACGACATCGATCAGACTGCGGAAGCCATCCGTGCCGCTTTAGAGATGGAGCCGGAGGATAAGGAATTGCGCGTGCGGCGCATGCGCAAAGTCATCAAGGAGCACAACATTTACCGCTGGGCCGGAAACTTGATCACCGAACTTTGCGAGGTGCGCCTGGACGCGCCCGAGGACGCGCAAGAGAGACTGCGTGCCAGCGCGTCGGTAGCGTGATTCCAGTGCTCATCCTCACAGACATAAAGGAGCAAAGCTTTTGAGGCCAGAAGTGCAGTCCGAACTCGCGCCGTTTCTGCAAACTGTCGCCCAGGCGGCTCAGTCAGTGCTGCTGCTCGATTACGATGGAACGCTGGCGCCATTCAAAGCCCAGCGCGACCAGGCGTACCCGTATCCCGGTGTTGTGCTGCTTCTGCAAGAGATTGTGCGTAACGGCCGGACTCGCGTGATCGTCATTTCAGGACGAGATGCGGACGATGTTCTTCCCCTGCTTAACATTCACCCCCATCCCGAAGTTTGGGGAGTCCATGGGCTGCAGCGCCTGAAGACAGATGGAAGCATGGAAATGCCGCGCCTCGATGAGCGAACGCTCAACGGCTTGTCGGATGCCGACCGCTGGCTGGGCTACCAGCAACTCCGCCATACCGCGGAATTCAAGGGCGGAAGCATCGCCGTTCATTGGCGCGGACTGATGGAAAGCGTGGCCGAGAGTGTACGAGCCCGCGTCTTATTAGGATGGCGCCCGATCGCCGATTACAGCGGGCTCGACCTGCTGGAATTCGACGGCGGAGTGGAGGTCCGCGCCCGTGAGGCCGACAAGGGCGATGCGGTTCGTGCTTTTCTAGGCGAAATCAGTCCTGACACACCGGTGGCTTATCTGGGCGACGACAACACCGACGAATCAGCGTTTCAGGCGATGCAAGGCCGCGGCATCGGCGTGCTGGTTCGTCCCATCTGGCGGCAGACGGCGGCGCAATTCTGGTTGAAGCCTCCCGACGAGGTTCTCGACTTTCTCGGCCTCTGGCTGAAAGCCTGTGTCGAATACGAAGCTTCTAACGGCGGCGCAGCCGCGGCGGTGAACCGATGACCACCACAGCTCAGATAGCTCAGTTGCGAACGCCGGTGAAGTCCTTCTACTTCAATACTTCGGCGCATCTGTTACGCATCACCACGCAGAAAGCCAATACTCTGGCGGAGTTTCTCGCTGCCTTGCGCGAGTGTCCCGACGACTCCATCTTTCAACACACCTTCCGCACCCTGCAGGAACATCACTTTCTTCGCGAGGGGTTTTCGAATGATTTCGCGCACTGGGTGCTCACGGCCTGTAACGAACCCGGTCTGGCGGAACAGCTTGCAAGCGTGGACGTCCGTGAGTTCACCTCTCTCGGCGAGTTGCGCGAGCGCTTCGTCCAGATTGTTGCCAAACACCTCCGCATGAATCCTGCGGACGGAGCCCAGATGGCCGAAGAAACGTTCTATTTTTGCGCAGCTGACATCATAATGTTGCCAACTAACTTCGTGGCCGAGACGATGCAGGACTTCGCGCGGGGCCTGCGAGAAGTGAGCGTGCATTCCATCCATCATCATTTCATTGAGGCGCGCTTGCGGCTCAAGCTCATGTCCAATGATTTCTCCCAATGGCTGCACGAGGATGTGGGCCTGACTGAGGTCGCCCGCGCCGTCAACCGGATCGATATTTATACGGCGACGCTCGAGGGCGTGCGCGGGCAAATCGTGCGCATCGTGGAACGGGCTTTGGTGTAACAACAGGACATACCAGTCTGTCATCCGGAGCGAAGGACCTATGGACTTGATTCCGCCCCAGTGCATGGGTCTTTCGCTTCGCTCAAGATGACAACTAAGATCTCGACTGAGGAATGAAGCTAGTGAAACCACAAACCGCAGCCACCGAGCACGAACCGGCGCTCTCCGCACAGCCGCTACCGATGCTTCCCGACCGTCGCAAGGCTCCGCGAACCTGGGAAACGCCTCCCGCTCCGGTGCCACAGCCGCACCTGGATGACTACCGAACCATCATCGGAGCGGCCGAAATCGACGAATTGCGTTTTCTCGCCCGCGAACCCAAAGGCAAGACGGTGAAAATGGTCAACTCCACGGCCGTAGGTGGAGGAGTCGCCGAAATGCTGAATCGTCTCGTCCCGCTGCTGGGAGAACTGGAAGTCACCACGCACTGGGATGTCATTACCGGAGGAAACGATTTCTTCGAGGTCACCAAAGCGTTCCACAATGCTCTGCACGGCAGCGAGTACCAGCTCAGTCGGGCGGCACAGGAAGTCTTCCTGGCCTACAACGAACAAAACCGGCAGCGCATGCAGTTTACCGAAGACATGGTCGTCATTCATGATCCGCAGCCGGCTGCACTCATTGGATCGAAGATCGGCTCAAAAAAGGATTCGCCCGCCCGCTGGGTGTGGCGCTGCCA
>Ga0074046_10002445_pt1 | contig 16045 bp, 15 predicted proteins | sample BogForMeECP23OM3_FD_94441 | JGI IMG/M metagenome (GOLD analysis project Ga0074046, IMG submission 94441) | Bog forest soil microbial communities from Calvert Island, British Columbia, Canada - Bog Forest MetaG ECP23OM3 | ecosystem: Environmental > Terrestrial > Soil > Wetlands ...
ACATCGCGTCGCCTGCCCAGAAATGCGTTCATGGTAGTCGCCCACTCCCGGAGTTCTGCATCAGAGTAGGACGACGCGAACATTTCCTTCGGTCCGTGAAACCGGAAATACATAAAGTCGGAGGTTGCGTTGACTTCAGGTACCGGGTACCGGCTGGAATGAGAAATCACGAGTGCGGCGCGATGCTTACGCAGAACCGCCATCATCTCTTTCTCGAAGCAGGACCGATCGCGAAATTCCAGCGCAAGACGTCGTGAGTCGGCGCGGCCCGCGTATTCCAGGAACTCAGCGACGCTTTCGAGATTTGACTCAGACGCCCGAAAATTCGAAGGAAACTGAAGCAGAATGGGTCCAAGTTTCTCTTTCAGGACAAGGACGCGATCAAGAAAATCGTGCCAGGACTCGTGCACGTTACGGAGACGCTTTATGTGAGTGATGTAGCGAGACGCTTTCACTACAAAGCGAAATTTCTCCGGCGTTTGCCGGTACCATGCCTCGCAGGCTTCCTTCGATGGCAGCCGATAGAACGTGTAATTGATTTCGACTGAGTTAAAGCGGCTTGCGTAGAAGGAGAGCCACTGCTTCGTCGGAAGCTCCTCGGGAAAGAAGGTGCCGCGCCAATGTCGGTAGTTCCATCCCGAAGTTCCTATGTAAGCGCGCGCCATCTGACCTGACTCTGGCTGAGAGCCAGCCTTTCAAGTCTAACACGCATACATCGTGCCGGTCGCTCAGTTCAATTCACCGCGCTTTCCGTCGATACTGACGGCGCCGCACCCGGCGACAGCCCCGGCGGCAGAATTATATTCCCCTTCGCGTCGGTTTCGTGATCGATGTGCAGCGCAATCCGCATCGTGCGATGGTATCCGCCGTGCAACGGCCGAATCACCGTGATGTAAGTCGTGTCGCCCGCTTTGATATGGCCGAGCGCGCTCAGAATCTCATCCTTGTTGCGCACTCGCCTGTCGTCCACCGCGACGATCAGATCCCCGCCGGTACCCAGCGCGCCGGAGTTCCGCAGCAGCGGAAAAGTAATCAGCGCGACCGGGCCTAGCAGCACACTACCAAGCGCGCTCAGGTCGCCCGCCGGCGTGCTTCCTGTTCTCCCGATCAAACCGGCGCGCGCCGCGGGGCTGTTCGGATAGACGTTAACGACTTCCAGTCCGTGCTCCTCCATGCCGAGATAGCACTGCGTCGTATACTCGAGATCAACCCCGAGGTAGGGCCGGTGGTGATCGTCGTCGGGATCGTGCGGATGAAAATTGCGATTCAGCCTTGCGATTTCCGCTTCGCGCGCCTGGCGAAACGCGCGTTGCTCCGCGGTCTCGCGAGCGTCAGGCGCGGGAACCTTGGCCGACGGCTGTGGCGCGACTTCGAGCGTCGTCGACTCACCCGGCTGTCGCGCCGGGATGCTCCTCGTCGCGCCGTTACCCGGCTGTCCTGCCGGCAGGTGCAGATTCGCGGCGTCGTTGGTTTGTGCCGCTATCGACGGTGAAGCGCTCTCGATGGAAGTGTCCGCCGCGAGGAGCGCGCAGGGGTATAGAAGGACGACTAGCAGCGGCCAGCCGATGAGGACGCTCGGACTTCGCATGACCGATCACCTCGATGCGGATTTCTGCGCTCAGTCACGATAGTAAGTCCGATTTCAGCGAGGCTCAAGGCGGAAAAATACGCGTGCCGAAGCGCCGCCGCGGTACCGAGAGAAAAATATTGAAATGAAAACGCGATTCTAGTGCGTGAAGTTGTCAACGCCCGGTGGCGCCGCGTTCGCGATCGGCTCGCCAACCGCGCCGACCCGCACCGCAATTTTGAGCGTCCTGTGCGGCGCGCGCTCGTCCGACCCGTCCGGCCTGATTACCGTCAGGTACATCGTGTCCCCCGGCTTCAGCCGCGCCATCGCGTTTTCCAAATCGCTCTGGTCGCGCACGCGCTTGTCGTCAACCGCGACGATCAGATCTCCGCCCTGCCCCATCGCTCCGGTGGTACTCAGCGCTTTGCTCGCCAGTATCGAACCGCCGGGCAGAATTCCGCTCAGCGTCTCGACCGCCGCGCCGACCGCCGTCATCCCCGATCGCGCCTGCAAACCCGCCTGCGCGGCGGGACTGTTGGGATCGATTGTCAGCACCTCGAGCCCGTGCTCCTCGCCACCCTGGTAGCACTTCGTCACGTACTGCACGGTAATACCGAGATAGGGCCGCGCATGCGGCCTGTTGCTATCGCCGTTGCCATTGCTGTCGAGATCGCCGGTGCCGTTCTCGGTGCCGGGGCGGAAGTTCGGCTCGATCGAGGAGGTGCCCTCGCCCGGATTAAAGTTGCGGTCGCTGGGAATTACCTTGACGGCGGGTCTCGGCGCCACCAGGCCCGGCTGCGGCGCAATCTCGAGCGTCGCGTCGTCGCTGCCGCCCTGGCCCGCAATTCCGCGGGTGGTGGAGTTGGCCGCGCCCTGCGAACCGTCTTGCGAGTTCTGGTTCTGCGCGATCGCAATCTGAGAGAGCGCGAACAATGCGGCTATCGCGACTCCTAAGGTGAGTATCTTTTGCAGCTTCATTCTCAATGCGCGCGGCGCTCGATCCGATGAACAAGGAACACTGCAAATATAAGCCCGCCGCCTGATCTCCTCAAGCTGGACGATTTTTCCTTGAAGCTCGCGCGAACCCATGCGAGAGTTTGATGCGTTCATGAAAATAATTTCCACAGTCGCTCTACAACCCGCGCAGCGCGCCGCAATCCTGAACGCGGTGCCGGGAGCCGACGTGGCCGATCGCCAATTCCGAACGGTCGAGGAAGTGAGCGAGTTCGTCGCCGGCGGATGCGACGTGATGCTGACGTTTCGGGTGCCCAACGACATCGCGAATCGCGCGCGCGGCCTCAAATGGATTCAACTGCTCAGCGCGGGCGCCGATCACGTACTCGGTGGACCGCTCAAGGGCGGCGCAATCCCGATCACGACCGCGAGCGGAATTCATGCGACCCCGATCGCGGAATACACGCTCGCCTCGATGCTCGCGTATGCGCATCGGATACATCTCGCGATTCGAGCGCAGGTTCGCCGCGAGTGGATGCGCTCGGGCGCTTTCATGGCAGGTGTCGACGATATCCGCGGGCAGACGCTCGGCATCATTGGGTATGGCTCGATCGGCAGGGAAACGGCGCGGCTCGCGGCCGCGTTCGGGATGAAGGTGCTCGCGCTCAAGCGCGACCCGTTCGACCGCGTCGATCCCGGATGGTGTCCCGCGGGGCTGGGCGATCCCGAAGGCAAAATTCCCGCGCGCTACTTCGGTTCCGACGAGCGCGAAGCGATCCTCCGCGAATCAGACTACGTGTCCGTCACCCTGCCGCTCACCGACCATACGCGCAAGTTCATCGGCGAGCGCGAGTTTGCCGCAATGAAGCCCGGCGCGTACCTGGTAAACATCGGCCGCGGCGAAGTGATCGACGAGCGCGCGATGGCTGCGGCGCTGACTGCGGGCAAGATCGGCGGCGCAGGGCTGGATGTGTTCGAGCATGAGCCGCTCGAAGCAAGCAGCCCACTGTGGGATTTGGAAAACGTCATCCTGACGCCGCACATCTCCGGCGCCAATCGCGGCTACATGGACAAAGCCTGTGAACTCTTCATCGAAAACCTGAAACGCTTCGCCGCCAACCGCCCGCTCCTGAACCAGGTCGATCGCATTCTGGGCTACTAGAGTGGACCTTCGCGATGTCCTGGCCTGCCTTGAGTATAAGCCTTGTAGTACGCAGCACTCTGATGATGGTGCGTCGGCTGAGTTCGCGCCGACATGGTTACTCTGACTGCGAACTGAGCCAAAGAGAGAAAGCGCTGCCGAGTGTTCGGATCAGGTTTCAATTCTTTCAATGCGAGGCCTCGTAAGGCAATGGATGTCAAAGTCTCAATAGAGAGGGCGGATTCACCTGAGGTGCTCAATCTGATTGAAGAGCATAGGCGGAATATGCGGGCACTTTACTCGGACGGACCGGTCCATTCCTTCGACCCGCGGGAGGCAGCAGCACCCCCAGGGGTTTTCGTGGTCGCCAGAGTGCATGGTAAGGCAGTCGGCTGCGGTGCAGTCCGTCCATCAGATGGACCGGTGGGAGAGATAAAGAGGATTTTCGTGCGGCCTGAGTACCGCCGTATGAGAATCGCGGCGAGGATCATGACGCTGCTGGAAAGGAAGGGACTTGAGAATGCGTTCACGACGCTGCGTCTCGAGACGGGAACCAAGCAGCCAGAGGCGATCGCTCTATTCGAGTCCCTCGGCTATCGCAACATTCCTCCGTTCGGGGAATACGTGTTGGATCCATACAGTGTTTGCTATGAAAAGGATCTGTCGGCGAAGTAGCGCTCTGAATGGACTTCCTGATGAGCGGCGGAGGCGAACACGGGGCCGCTTTGCGACATCGCCCGCTGCCCCCGTCCTTCTACGACGCCCGGACGATCTCGCTTCCCACGTTCTCTCACTGACCGTCTCCCAGCGAATCCGGCACGGCGACCCCCAAGTTCTCCAAAAAGGACCTGAGAGCGAAGTGGCGTCCTCGCCATTTCGCGCTTAGCCTTCTTCTTCCTAACACTGGGTGCAGGGGTCACCCCTGCCGAAGGAAGCGTGAAACCCACCGCGGGTTTCACATTCAATCAAGTGATCTACGCTTCCCTATCCCTCAACGCCGCGAGCAATCTCTCCTTCAACCCATCGAACGGCCCATTCGACATGAACAGCGCGACATCTCCCACGCGCGCGTCGGCAAGCATCCGCTCCAGGATCTCATCGTTCGACGCGCACGCAATCGCCTTCGCACCACGCGCGCTGATCGCACCCGCGAGCGCGCCGGTTTCCAGGCGCTCGCCCGGCGCGATCGGATCGTTTTCCTTGAAATAGACGGGCCCCAGGTAAACGCGCGAGGCTTTATCGAATGCGGCCGCGAAGGCATTTTGAAAAACGTTGCGGCGGGCAGTGTTCGAGCGCGGCTCGAACGTCGCTAGTATCCGCCGGCCTGGGTACCGTTCGGCGATCGCCTCGAGCGTAACGCCGATCGCGGTCGGATGGTGCGCGAAGTCATCGACTACCGTCACTCCCGCCGCCTCACCGATCACCTGCTGCCGGCGCACGACGCCCTTGAAGGTGCGCAGTGCCGCCGCAATCTCGTCGCCGGAGACGCCAAACGCGCTCAACAGCACGTAAACGCCGAGCGCGTTGGCGACATTCATTCGGCCGCCGATCGGCAAATGGATCGATTCCTGGATTCGGACGCCGTTGCGCGCCGCCGAAAATCTCGCGCCGTCCGTGCTAATCGTAATTTCCGTCCCCCGGTATTCGCCCTCGCGCAGTCCGTACGTGAGCCGCCGTGCACGCGCCGCCGCGCTAACTTCGAGCGCGTGCGGAAAGTCGGCGCATACCGCGAGCACACGAGACGAATCCATCTGCTCGACCAGTGCGCGAAAACTCGATTTCACGTGCTCGAGATCGCGATAGATATCAGCGTGATCGAATTCCACCGCAGTGATGATCGCGCCGCTCGCTCTGTAGTGTAGAAACTTCGGGCCCTTGTCGAAAAACGCGGTGTCGTACTCATCGCCCTCGATAACGAAATCGGCGCCGCGGCCAAGCCGGTAGTTCGAGCCGAAATCGCTCGCGACTCCTCCCACCAGCATCGAGGGATCGCGCCCCGCCGCTTCGAGCACGTGCGCCATCATCGCGGTTGAGGTGGTCTTGCCATGCGTCCCCGCGACCATCAGCACGCGTTTGTCTTTCAGAAAAAAATGCCACAGCGCTTCAGGCATCGAGAGATACGGAATCGGCGAGGCGAGCAGTGCGACGGCTTCGGGATTGGTCGGCACGATCGCGTTGCCCACCACCACGAGGTCCGGCGCGGGCGACAGGTTCGCGGGCGAAAATCCCGTCATCAATCCGACCCGCGAATTTCGCAAAAGCGATGCCGTCGGCTCGTAGAGCTGATTGTCGGAGCCGGTGACCGACAAACCGCGCTCGACCAGCATCCCGGCCAGTGCAGCCATCGCGGTGCCGCCGACTCCTATCAGATGCACACGCCTGGCCGACGCTGGAATGCGTGCGAGGCGCGCTGCGCTGCCGGAATCAGCCACCGTCGAGCGCATCCATGATCAGATCGTGAATCTTCGGGCGGAACTCGCGAATCTTCTGATTGTCGCGCCGCGGATGAACGCGATTAGTCAGCATCGAGATCGCAACTTCGCTTTCAGGCTCGATCCAGATCGAGGTGCCGGTGAAGCCTAGATGCCCCACAGCCGCCGGCGAGAATCGATGCCCCGAGCTGGAATGTTCCGCCGACGGCGTGTCCCATCCGAGAGCCCAAGTCGAGCCGGGCACGGTCGCGTCGCGCGTCCAGAACTCGCGGATTATTTTCTGCGGCACGAAATCCGAGCGCCCGGCGTAGCATGCGACCAGCTCGCTGGCGATACGATCGACCTCGCGCACCGGCGCGAACAGTCCGGCGTGACCGGCCACTCCGCCCATCGCGAACGCGTTCTCATCGTCAACCTCGCCGATCAGCAGCCGCTTCCGGGAAGGGCATATTTCGGTCGGCGCGAACATGTCGGGGACCGGCTCCAGGCGCCGCGAGCGGACGTGCGAGATGTCGATGTAGTCAGTTGCGCGCAGCCCCAGCGGGCGGAAAATCTTCTCGCGGCAGAACCGGTTGAGCGCGACGCTCGCGACTTTTTCGATCGTCTCGCCGAGCAGGATGAAGCCGAGATCCGAGTAGATGGTCTTGGTCGTGGGTTGTGCCTCGGGTTTCTCGCGATGTATCTCCTCGTAGGCGAACTCCTTGGCGCCGTAGCTCGCCATGAAGTTGACCCGCCCGCTTTTTTCGATCTCCGCGATCCGCTGGTAGAACGGACGCCACGCCGCCAGGCCCGAGCAATGCGCCAGCAGATGCCGAAACGTGATGACGGTCTTGCCGTGCACGCCGAAGTTCGGGAAGAAGCGCGTCACGCGGTCGTCGAGGCGAAACTTGCCGTCGCGCGCCAGGATCATCACGGCAACCGTCGTCGCCAGCGCTTTGGTGAGGGACGATAGATCGTAGACGGTTTCGATTTTGGCCGGCGAGCGGATTGGCTCGATCGATCTGAATCCGAACGCGCCCTCGAACACGACGTCCGGGCCGCGCCGCACGACCACGGTCGCGCCGGGAATTACCCGCTGCTCGACCGCGTCGTTGAAAGCCTGCTCGACCTCACTCCATCCCAACAGCCAATCCTCCGCAAATCGTGCCGTTAGCGCGTAACGGCCGGCTCGGTAAAAACGATCCGGCACGCGGCGGAATCGATTCGCGCCACCACGCCGAACGGAATCGTAAAATTCTCGGTGCCATGCCCCGCCTCGACGCCGTACAGCACCGGGCATCCAAGGCCGGCGGTTTGTTCCGCGGCGAAGCGCGCAATCATCCGGCTCTCCTGTTCGTTTCCGTCGATCGCGCGAATCGCGCCGAAAACGATTCCCGCGACTCGGCCGAGCACTCCGCTTTGCCGCAACTGCACGAGCATCCGGTCGATTCGATACGCCTTCTCGCCCGTGTCCTCGAGAAACAAAATTCGACCGTCGAAGCGCGGCTCATAGGGTGTGCCAATGGTCGCGACCAACACCGACAGGCATCCGCCGAGCACTTCGCCCTGCGCATGCCCGGGATGCATCGCCTCGCGCGCCTCGAGCTCGAAGCCGTCGAGCTTGCCGCCGAGCAAGCCTCGCAAGTGCTCGAGCGCGCGCGGACTCAGGCCTCGCGCGAAATCCATCGCGACCATCGGCCCGTGAAACGATACCATTCCGGCGAAATCAACCAGCGCATTGAGGATGAAGGTCGCGTCCGAGAAGCCGACGAAGATTTTGGGCGTGCTTGCAATCGCCCTGAAGTCCAACAGCGGTAACAGTCGCCCGCATCCGTAGCCGCCGCGCGCGGAAAAGATCGCCTTGACCTCGGAGTCGGCGAAATATTCCTGAAGCTCGCTCGCGCGCTCGCGATCGTCACCGGCCAGGATCCCCGAACGCGCCAAAGCGCGCTCCGAGACTTTGACCCGATAGCCCATGGTGGCGAGCACGTTGACGCCGCGCTCGAGATGCGCCCGTTCGATCGCCGCGGCAGGCGCGACGACGGCAACGGTATCGCCCGCTTTGAGCGCGTTGGGTTTGATCGGTTTGCGATTCACGCTATCTCGCCCCGAATCCTACCAGATGGCCGCCGCGAACGCCCATCCGTTGCGCGAATTGCGCCGCTTCCGATTTCGGATCACTCGGCGACGGAAGGCGCGGCATGCTCCTCCATTCCGGTGAGCGAACCGACTTCGGAAAAGCCGAGCAGCGCGGCGGTGACCCACAAACCCGCGGCGCCGATTGCAATCGTCGGACGCAGCCCGATGACGCCGCCCGCGAGTCCCGCGACGAGCTGTCCACAGAGCACGCTGCCGAGGCGGACGAAGCGCAGGCTCGCGTTGACGCGGCCGAGCATCGGCTTGGGCGTGATCGTTTGGATCAGGCTGACGGCATTGATGAAGTACACCGTCGCGGCACTGTCACCGACTAGCTGCTGCGTGATCAGGATGGCCACCGATACGGGTCCACTGCCGCGCGCGATCGGCAGCAGCATGTACGCGACGCCCTCGATCGCGAGCCCGGCCACCATCGCCCTTCCGGTGCCGAGCACGTCAGCGGTCCTGCGCGCGGCCAACGCACCGAACAACGAGCTTGCACCGCCCATCGCGAAGATCACGCCGAGCACGCCGGGCCGAAAGCCGAGCGCGTTGACGACGTACAGCATGTAGAGCGTGCCAACAAGACTGTTTGCGAAGCCGCCCACGATCACGTTGACTCCGAATGCGCGCAGACGACCGTCGGTGAAGATAAGACGCGCGCCGTCGGCGATCTCGCGAGCTACACTGGCGTCGCGGGCGCGCGGCGCCGGCGCGGGTTCGGGCTTGCGGATGAGCGCGATCGCTAGCGCCGACGCGAGGAATGAAATCGCGTCGATCAGAATCGCGAATGGCGCCGTCAGCCACTCCACCAACCAGCCCGAAAGCGCGAAGCCGCCGGCTTCGGCGACTCCGGCGCTTGCGGTGAGCTTACTGTTCGCGTCGAGCAGATCTTCGCGCTCGACGAGCGAAGGCAGATAAGATCGATAAGCGACGTCGAAGAACAGATCGAGCGCCGAGTACGCGAGCATCACCGTGCAGAGCTGCACCATCGTGAGCGCCGCGAACATCGCCGCAATCGGAATCGTGCCCAATACGATGAAGCGGCCGATATCGGTGCCGATCAGAATTGGGCGGCGGCGGACGCGATCGACTAACACGCCGGCGAACAGGCCCAGTACCAGCGTCGGCACAATTCCGGCCGCGGCGAGGATGCCCATCTGGAATGGAGTCGCCTTGAGCGCAATCACGGCGGCAAAGCTGATCGCGACGTCGCCCATCCGCGTGCCGAACAGCGAGACCGTTTCTCCGGTCCAGAGCTTCATGAAGTCCGAGTGGCGAAATAACATGCTCTTGCGGTGCACGGCGGCGCCGATTGATTCGTTGTCTGTTTCGTTCGAGTGCATCGCAAATCTCACGCGCGGCGCGCCGCGCAGAAAAAGAAAAAGCCTCGGGCTTCGACGCCCGAGGCTCTTTCAAGCCAGCTTTCGAAGTATCCCTCACCCAGCAGGTAGATGTTTGATTGGGATGATGAGGGTGACTTTCACGGGATTCTCCGAGTTCTGGCTAAGGCGCGAGACTAATCTTGGCGCGCGAGCGGGTCAAGAAACCGGCTCAGTCGAACTTGAGAATGATTTTGCCGAAGTGCTCGCTCGCCTGCATGATGCGATGCGCCGTGGGCGCGTCCGCGGCCGAGACCACTTTGTAAATTTGTGGGCGCAACCGTCCTGCTTCGAGCGCGGCGCCGAATTGCTCGAGGAACGCCGCGACGATCTGCGCTTTTTCGGCGGCCGGCCGCATCCGCAAAGTAGAGCCGAAGATCTTCAGATGACGGCGCAGAACGGCCGCGAGATCGAGTTCGGCGCGCGTCCCGTTCATCAAGCCGATCAACACCAGGCGCCCGCCTTGCGCGAGCGACTCGATATTTCCCGCCAAGTAGGCGCCGCCGATGCTGTCCAGAATCACGTCGACGCCGCGCCCATCAGTCGTGGCCTTCACCGCCGCCGCGAACGGCCCGCTCTTGTAGTTGATCGCAACGTCGGCACCCAGCTTGCGGCATTGCTCGCATTTCTGGTCCGAGCCCGCGGTGACGATCACGCGCACGCCTGCTGCCTTGAGCAACGGAATCGACGCGGTGCCGATGCCGCTGCCGCCGCCGTGAATCAACCCGGTTTCGCCGCGCTTGATTCCGGCGAGCATGAAAAAATTAAGGAACACCGTCAGGAAGACTTCGGGGATGCCGGCGGCTTCCTCGAAACTCAGCGCCGCGGGAATCTTCATCGCGGACCCGTAATGCACCGCGGCCTTCTCCGCATAGCCGCCTCCGGGTATCAGAGCCATCGCGCGATCGCCGATTTTCCATCCAGGGGCCACAGCGACGCCGACCGCGATGACCTCGCCGGCGCATTCCATGCCAATGATTTCCGACGCGCCCGGCGGAGGCGGGTAAAATCCTTGGCGCTGCATAATGTCCGCACGATTCACCCCGGCGGCGCGCACGCGAATCAGGATTTCATCGGGCTTGATTGCTGGCTCGGCGACTTCGCCGATTTTGAGCACATTTTCATCGCCGGGTTTTTCGACGAGTACTGCTTTCATGAATTCACACTATCTATAGATCATCTTCACCGGTATCTGCTTCCAGCCGGCGCCGTCGTAGTGAAACTTACAATCGTCGAACGACGGCGCTTTGAACATGGGCACGATGTTGTTTGAAAATCCGTAGCCCTCGAGCGGATAGCCGATCATATTCGACTTGAATTTGCCGCTGCCGTCCTCGTCGTGAAAAAGCGTGACTGCGTAGTCGCCGGCCGGAAAAGCTCCACCGAAGACACACTCGCCGTTGGCGTTCTTAATCGGCGCCCAGACATGCTTCAGGATGTGCGAGTCGTCGCGCGGGAATCCGTCGGGCCCCAGCCACAGCGAGCATCGCAGTCGTCCCTTATCGTTGCGAAAGCCGGTGACGTCGACCTTGATACCCTTCGATGGGTCTTGCGCCCGCGACATACCGGGCAGCGCAACCCCTGCTAGCAGCAGCGCGAATGCGATCAGCTGAATCCTCACTCTCATCAAATTGCAACTCCATAAACGAAGAGGGTCCACCAGGACCCTCTCAGTGTCCATTCTCACGTACCGAACACCGCGCCTAGTTGTAGTTGTTGATTACCGTGACGCCAATATTCTGGAACGTGTTCATCTCGTTGAAAATCTTGTTGATGCCATCCAGGCCGCAGGTCCCGGTCACCATCGCCTTGGGCGTAACCTTCTTGGCTTCGACCATTTGCAGCATCGCGGGATAGTGCGACGCCTGCATCCCGAGCGATCCGATCATCTGCAACTCCATCAGGACGATGCGATCGATCGGCATCGGGATCTCGCCCTGCTCGGCCGAAGTCGTGAGCCCGATCTGCAGATGACGTCCCTGCTTGCGCAGACTCATGATTGCATTACGGCAGGTGGCCGCGACCCCGAGCGCATCGACGGCCACGTGCGCACCGCCGCCGGTGAGATCGAAAATCGCGCTCAGCGGATCGGTCTTCTTCGCGTTGATCACGTGTGCAGCGCCCATGCCCTTGGCGAGCTCGAGCTTGGCCGAATCGAGATCGACACCGATGACGTTGGCTCCCATGGCGGCCGCGATATTGATCGCCGAGAGCCCGATTCCGCCGCATCCATGAACGACGACCCATTCGCCCGGCTTCACCTGCGCGCGATCGACGACGCCGTGAAACGATGTCATGAAGCGGCAACCCATCGAGGCCGCCTCGACAAAATCGATGCTCGCGGGGAGCGTGACGAGGTTCATGTCCGCGAACGGCACCGCGACCAGGTGGCCGAATCCGCCGTGATACGAGAACCCTGGCAGCAGCGGCGTGAGGCAAACGTTGGATTGCCCATTGCGGCAGTACTCGCAGGTGCCGTCGCCCTGGCTGAATGGCACCACGACGCGTGCGCCCTTCTTGAAGTTGCGCACGTCCTTGCCGACTTCCTCGACGACGCCGGTGAACTCATGGCCCATGATCGCGCCGGGCTGCGCCGCCAGGCCCATCCAGGTCCAATCGCCCGACCACGCGTGCCAGTCGGAGCGGCAGATGCCGTTGGCCTCCACGCGGACGATCGCGCTGGTCGGTGCGCATTCGGGATCGGGAACAGTTTTTACGACGAGCGGCTTCTTGGTCGCCTCGAATACTGCTGCTTTCATTGTAGGGTCTCCTCAATTATGTCGCGATCAATTTCGATATAGCGCCTTTCCCGGCGCGTCGGCAAATTCCATCCGCTCACCCATTTAGAGCAGGCGCGCGACGGTCTTCTCGAACTCGGCCGGCGTGCCCGCGTCGATATCCACCGGATGCAGATCGACGCCCGCCTCGTCCTGCGCCTTGAGCCGCTCGACCGCGCCTTCGATTCCGCCGATATAGCCCAACTCGCTGAGCAGCTTGGGCGACAGCGCCGCCGTGCCCGCCTTCGAGCCGCCCGCATCCCAAGCCTGCTTGACCTTCTGTACGTCGTCGCCGAAACCGAAGCGCGTGAGCTGCTCGGAATAGAAAGTCCCCATGCGCGCGGCGTAGAACGCGACGTTCGCCGCATGACCTGCCCTTGCGCGATCGACGTTCGCAGTAACAGTCACGTGTCCCGGCGCCTTCACGGCCACATCGCGCGGATTGCGTACGGCGCTCGTCGCGATCTCGCGAAAATCCGCGATCGCTTTCTTGAGCGAGTTGATCGGTATCATCACCGGCAGCCATCCGTCGGCTTTCTTCGCGGTGAACTCGACGCTCTTCTTGTTGAGCGACGCGATCCAGATCGGAATGTGCTTGCGCGGAGTCTCAAAGCGCATCGTAAAGCCGCGCTGCAGCTTGAACAGCTTGCCTTCGTAGTTCAGCGGCGTCTGCGCCATGATCATGTTGATAATTTCCACGTACTCCTTCATCCGCGTCAGCGGCGGATTGAACGGGACGCCATGAAAATGCTCGATCACCTGCGGCCCGCTGGTGCCAAGCCCGATGATCATGCGGCCGTTGCTCAGCTCGTCGAGGGTGCCGAAGTGCTGCGCGAGCGCGGCCGGCGTGCGCGAGTAGATATTCACGATCGAGGTCGCGAGCTGGATCTTGCTGGTATGCTCCGCGAGCAGGGTCAGCAGCGTGAACGCGTCGCGGCCCCACGCCTCGGCCACCCAAATGGAATGTATACCGGCGGCGTCCGCGATTTTCGCCTTTTCGATCGTGCCCTTGAAATCGGGCTTGCCCTGCCAGTTAACTCCGACTGCTAATTTGCGCGCCATTAGATTTTCCTCCTGCTGACTACAACTAGACGAGATCGCGAATCCTTTCGTACCATAGACTAACGTTTTTGAAATCTTTCACCATCGAAAAATTCAACGGATTGAGCGCGAGAAAAAACAGCGGATGGTACACCGACGCGTCCGCCATCGTGAAGCTCTTACCCAGAAAAAAATCCCTGCCCGCGAGCTGATCGTCGATCATGCGCATATAGCCAACGAGCTGCTCCTTCATAGGCGCGCGACGCTCGCGCATCTGCGCCGTCGTCATGCCAATCAGCTTCTCGCGATTCGCCTTGAGCTTCGCGTCGCCGGCCGCGTCGAGCAAATTGGGAATCGTCAAAAACAACACCGGCATGAAGAACGTGTTGTCCGCCCAATTGTCGACTAGCTCGATCAACAAGCGCGAGCCGTCGGGAATCACGCGATTCTCGGGCGCCTTGCGGTCGAGCCACTTGATGATGTCCGCCGAGTTGTAAACCACCTCGCCGTCCCATTCGAGCACCGGCACACGCGTGCACGCGCCCCTGGTCACCGCGAGCAGATTGGTCTTGTCCTCGTAATGGCAATCGATCGGATGCCATTTGAGATGCTTGTACGTGAGCACGCGCCGCACCTTCTCGGAGAACGGCGAGATTGGATACTGGTAGAGATTGATTTCACCCATGTTCTTCACTGGCGGCGCGGAGCGCTGAGATCCTCGTGACCGTCAGCCCGAACGCGATCTCGTCGCGAATCAAATTCCGAATATGGCATCCGCGCTCGGCGACTTCGACCAATCGATGAAGCTGCTCGTCATTCGCGTTGGATTCAACTTGAAGTTCTACTTTAATTTCCCTCAAATGCCCTTTTTCATTGGCCCGCACATGAACCGACGACCGGCCGAGCTCGACTTTGCGCACGCGCGCGGCCACTCTCAAAGACATCAACAGGCATCCGCCCAGCGCGCCGAGGAACGACGACACCGGATCGAGCGCCGCAGGATCCTCTCCTGACAGCCGCCATCGCATCGCGCCGTATTTCACTTCGGCGTTGAGCGAGTTGCCCACGGCATCGACCGTGACGTCGCGATGGTGCCTCGGCTCTTGCGATGAATCCGTAGCTGGCACTTAAGGCGCGCGTCGTCCTCCAACGCCCAACCCTAGCCGAGACGGCGACTTTTCTACAAACCGTTCGTTCAGGCGGTCGGCGCAATTACCAGCTACTCGATTTATTCGCGGCGAAGTATAATTGCCCGGGGTGACCGCCCCGGAATCGAGATTTGCCATGAATTCACGGTTCAGAACTACCCTCGCAGCCATCGCGTTGATCGTGATCGCGTCAGTCTCGTTCGCCGTCGCGCACGACATGGACGGGATGGACATGGACTCGGCCAGCGACAGCGGGGGTGTCGGCGCGATGGGCCAGATGGGCGCGCACATGAAGATGAGCGACCACATGACGATGACCGAGTCGCGGCCCATGACGCCCGCGGACACCCAGCGCGGCGAACAGATCGTCGCGACGATGCGCGCGAAGCTCGCCAAGTACGAGGACTACAAGGTCGCGATCGCCGACGGCTACGTGCCCTACATGGAGTCGGTGCCGCAGGACGTTTACCACTTCTCCAATCGCGAACTGACGGCCGCTGAGTACATGGGCGATTTCGATCTCGCGCACCCCGGCTCTCTCCTCTACGAGAAAAAAACGTTCGGCGGATACAAACTGGTCGGGGCGATGTACGACGCGCCGGCCGGCGACACTCCCGAACAGCTCGACGCGTTGATCCCGCTGAGCCTTTCCCACTGGCATGCGCACACCAACATCTGCCTCCCCAAGGGCGTGACCGAGGCCGACGTGATCAACGGAAATGTCGCCGCCAGGATGCGACCGGATATTTCTTCGGCGGTCGATGCTCCACAGGGGTTTGGCCGCAGCAGCGGCTCGGGTGACTCCGTACGCATGCGAGTCGGGTACCTGGCCGATCCGCGTTTCGGCTTCACCGGCACGATTTCAAATAAGGCTGACTGCGAGGCGGCGGATGGAACGTTTCACAAGCAGATTTTCGGCTGGATGATCCACATCTATCCGTTCGCGAGTGAAGATCTGAAGGTTGCGTTCAGCCTCGAAGCGCCGTGATGGGCGCCCCTAGTCCGCCGCGGTGATTCGGTACGCGCAGCGCCGCGCGCCCGCCAGGATGTGATCAGTACGCTCGACCCGCGCCTTGTCGCCAAGCACCGCGCGGAACAGCGATAGCTCTTCGCGGCATAAACCCTGGCACGTCGATGCGGCCGCGCAGATCGGACAATGATTCTCCGCCAAGAGCATCGAGCCGTCGGGCATCCGCGAACATTCGGCCATGTATCCCTGCTCGCGCCGAATCTCGGCCAATGCCAGCGCGCGCTTTGCGATCGAAATCCCCGCCGGGCGAAGACGCGTGCGATATTCCTCGATCTGGCGGCGCGTTCTCTCGCGCAGCAGCTTGTCCATCCCGGACTCGCCGAACGTCGCGCGCACGGCGCCAATGATCTCGACCGTCAGGTCGCTGTGGGTGTCGGGAAAGCGATCGGCCGCGGCGCTCGTCAATCTCCACACTCGCGCCGGCCGTCCCACCTTGCGCCGTTCATCGGTGAATTCGA
>Ga0074046_10002447_pt1 | contig 16029 bp, 12 predicted proteins | sample BogForMeECP23OM3_FD_94441 | JGI IMG/M metagenome (GOLD analysis project Ga0074046, IMG submission 94441) | Bog forest soil microbial communities from Calvert Island, British Columbia, Canada - Bog Forest MetaG ECP23OM3 | ecosystem: Environmental > Terrestrial > Soil > Wetlands ...
ACGAAAAAGCGAACCTGATCGAGCACATGCTCGGCGCTCCGCTGCCCTTGGAGCGCGGCGACGGCGGGTCGGCTGCGGACAGACTGATCGGGCTGGTGCTCGAGACCGGAATCGAGTTCTTCCACGATCCTGACCAGCACGGCTGGGCCTCCGTGCGGGTCGATGGGCACTTCGAGAATCACCCGATCCGCACCCGCCCGTTCCAGCTCTTCCTGCTCCGGACCTACTACCGGGAGACCGGCCAGAGCCCAGGCGTGCAAGCCATCCGCGCCACGATGGAACTGTTCGAGGCCAAGGCCTTGTTTGACGGCGAGGAATCTTCCATCAATCTGCGGGTCGCAAATCACCGCGGCAAGCTCTATCTCGACCTCTGCGACCGCGCCTGGCGGGCTGTCGAGATTGACGCCGAAGGGTGGCGGATAGTAAATCGACCGCCGCCGAGATTTCATCGCACCCGCGGCTCCCGGGCGCTGCCCCCACCCGAGCGCGGCGGCGCTCTTAACGAACTACGCCGCTTCCTCAACGTCGACCATCAGGGCTGGACTCTGATCAAGGCCTTCCTGGTCGCGCGCTGCGTCCCGGCGTGCCCTGTCCCATCCTGGTCGCCAAGGGCGAGCAGGGAGCGGGCAAGACCACCGCGTGCAGAATAATAAGCGCGCTGCTTGACCCACGCACCGGCGCACTGCGCGGCGTGCCCCGTGAAGTCCGCGATCTGACCGCGGCGGCCAGGAACTCCTGGATAGTATGCTTCGATAACTTGAGCCACCTGCCGGAAGATCTCGCCGACGCAGCTTGCCGGCTGGCCACCGGCGGCGGTTTTGGTGGCCGGGAACTCTATAGCGATCATGACGAAGCGCTCTTCGACGCTACCCGTCCCATGGTGTTCAATGCGATTCCCGACCTGGGTGCGGCCCGGCCCGACTTTCTCGATCGCGCAGTGATCGTAGAGTTGCTCGACCTCAAGCCCGAGCTGCGCCGCGACGAGGCCCAGTTCTGGCGAGAGTTCGAAGAGGTAAGGCCGCGCATCCTCGGTGCACTACTCGATGCCGTTGTGGCCGGACTCGGGAACCTGCCTGCGGTCAGGCTCGATCAGTTGCCCAGGATGGCAGATTTCGCTATGTGGGTCAGCGCGTGTGAGAGGGCGTTGGGGCTGGAAAGAGGGGAAGCGTTGGATGCCTACCGGGCCAATTGCACCGAGGCGCCCAATCTCGCACTCGAGGCATCGCCGCTCTACGACCCCCTTCGGGAGCTGGCTCGGGCCGGATTCAGCGGTACCTCCAGCGAGCTTCTATTTCTTTTGAGTAAGCTGGTCAGCGATAGCACCCGTCGCTCGCGGCGCTGGCCTAAAGCCCCGAACGCGCTTAGCAGCGCTCTCCGGCGCATGGCAGGCAGCCTACGCTCCAGCGGGATCGAGCTCTATTTCAATCGTGCGGACCACCAAGGCAGACGTGTAATATCCGTGAAATCGGCTTCACTGGTCGCATAAAGATCGTCAGCATCGTCAGCACCGTCAGCACCCTAGAAGCGAGAGTATTTGGCTGAATAGTGCGGTTTTCACCCAAAGGAGCGGCGCCGAAAATGCCCTTCAGGACCGGTGTTCGCATGCCGACGATGCTGACGATGCTGACGATGATTTACCTCTTTTGAAAACACTTCGTCGGACCGAGCGCAAGGCATCAACTATTCAATTGAGGAATCGTACCACCGCTGCTTGGCATGGTTGCCGACTAGGATGGTCGGCTCCATCGACTCGGACGGAAAAACAAGGTCGCATACGGTCTGCGAATCCCCGATTCGATCGCGGGTCCGCCCGTGCCGCGGCTTTCGTCCGGAGGTATTTGCTGCATCTGGTGCCGATTCATCACGGCGACATCATCGTCTTCGAGTCTCCGCGTGAGCGCGGCGTTTGACCTAATAAAGCGTGTGATCATCCTTCCAGGAGAGAGGATAGCCGGTTCTGGGGCTTCGCACGATGAGTACTATATCGAAGGTCGCCCGCTCGTCGTCTACTTTTCACTGGATCATGACGATCCGGGAATGTTGCCGCTCCGATGGAATACAGATTCGGTAAAGTTCTGGATTGAATGTTCGCGAAGGCGCTCGCGTTCCGGATGGGAACATCAGCATCGGCCACGCGCAATGCAAGAACGAAAGCTCTTCGGTCCTCGGGTTGGCCGTGTATTTGGCTGCCGGGCAGTAAGTTGACTTCGGCCTTCAGTCGCGTAAGGCGTCACGTCTTTGTTCTTTGGACTGACGCGGAACTTAAGGACCGAGACTTCGCTTGGGCATCAAGCGTGCACGTTGGAAAAAAGATCTTAATTTGCTTGCACAGGGAGGCCGTAGGGTCTATGGGGGGGCGAGAATCGGGGCCTCAGAACGGAGATTCCGGGTTAACGGCTTGGTCCAGCAGCGGGAGGAGGACCGATGCGTGACTCTGGGACAGGGGTACGAATCGGTGCGCTTGCGATCACCCTGGCAATTTTGCTGGCCGCGTTTGCGCGCCCGGCGTTGGCGCAATCGGATCAAGATGCGTTGCCCGACAGCAAGACGGCAGTAAGAAAACTTTCTGTCTCGCCCACGACGCTGAAATTCAGCGTCAACCTCGACAAAGCGACCTCCGCGACCGGCGACTTCACCATCAAGAACGGAGGAACGTTGACGCTGGACGACTTAACCGTCGGCACGCCCTCCAATCCCGACTACGTCATCACCTCCAGCGTTCCTGGCACGATAGCCGGCAAAGGAAGCCTCACGGTCGACGTCAAGTTCACCCCTTCCGGACCCGGTACCGTAGACGCGACCATAGCCATCACCAGTAGCGCGACCAGCGGGAAGAAGGACGCGACCGTCCATCTGAACGGGAAAGCCACGCAGAAGAAGCCAACCCCGACTGCAACGGCAACTCCGACTGCGACGCCAACGGCAACCGCGACGGCGACGAAGACGGCAACTGCCACGGCAACGGCGACTCCGACTGCCACGGCAACGGCGACTCCGACTGCCACGGCTACTTCCACCGCGACCTCAACGGCGACTCTGACTGCCACGGCAACGGCGACTCCGACCATCACCATGACGCCGACTGCACCGACGCCGACACCAACGATTACGATTACGCCTTCGCCAGCAACACCGTCGATGACGCCTACGGGCGCTCAAACACCCACCGGGACGCCGACTCCTTCTCGTTCGTTATGGATGACGAATCAGAGTTCTCAAGCATCTGGAAGTCCTTGCGCCACCACCGATTTGTTCGCCAATCAAGCCTATCAAATACAAAGTTCGACTGTTTACAATATGGGGACAATCAAGCCGTGGGAGTTCGACGTTGTAGGTAATGTAACCGTCGCAAATCAAACGGCGAATCCGCAGATTCTTACGATGTCCAATACGATCAACGGCAACCCTGAAACCGTTACCGTTCCCGCTGGACAAGTGTTCATATTACCCTATGTCGTATCTTCTGGGTCACTACCAGCATCCACGACCAGCTATTCTTTTCAAACCTTTCTCCAATTAGGCAACAGCGGCACCGCCGCGACTGGCACGTGTATTCAATCCAGTTGGGTATCAACGGAACACGATAACAATGCCGATCCCTTATCTTCGACGGAATATGCTTGCGGTCAACAGCAACCGCCGTCGTCTCTGTGGGCAACAAACCAGAGTTACCAAGCGCCGACGAGTCCTTGTCAGATATGGACATCGAGTAATAATCCGACGGGGACGCCCTTGACCACGATGACGGGAGGCGTCACCTATCAAGTAATGGCTGCTGCGATGACGCCGGAACTTAATACTCCCTGCCCCAGTGCCACCGTAGAAGGCACCGTTACTGTTCAGAATACTTCCAGTGCCACGGAAATATTGACAATGCAATCCGGTTCGTACCAGATTACACAGTCGGTGTTACCACAAGCCTATGCGACCGTACCATTTACGATTGCCAACACAGGCATAAATCCTGAGCCGAACAATGGATACAACACAATATACGCCAGTATTTCGCTGAGTGGAGCTGGCGGCACATGCGTTCAAACCAATTGGCTCTCACTGGAAAGCCTTGGGTGAGTATGGCAAGACTTATTCTAAGCTTGTGTATCGTGTTCGTGTTTGTGGCGATAGCGTTCGCAACGACGCAAATAACCCACCAAGGCGGCCGAACCCAAACTTTATGCGGTGGGGCCGATCAACCGGGTGCTTTTGAGGCTATGACTGCAGGAGTAGCTTATCTATCCACTTCCGATGATGGGGGAGCGCCTTATTCGTTTCAACCTCCCGCTTATCCGTGTCCGACATCAGGACCGGGCTCTACACCACCTTATGCTTGCGGAGCACCGATAAGCACTTCCAATCCTTGGAACTACAAAGTGTCTGGCTCAGTGACCATACAAGATACAAGCGGTCAACCTAATGTAATAACGGTTGGTACTTGTATTTCTGGTACTCCGAATACTTCTTGTGCTCCTACGCTCAGTGGTACGTACACCTATGGAACTTTCCCGACCGGAGGATCGTGGAACACTATATTCAAGCAAGTAATCCCTGGGGGCACAGGAATAACGGTGCCATTCGCAATGGTTGCTGCAAACCTTGCGCCGACGGATTTTGCTGCTTTCGATATTGCTGTTATGGCTTCAGGATCGGCTAATTGTATGGGTTCGACCTTTCTATCAACGGAGCATGACTGAGGAGTTGTAAGATGCGACTACTGCGCGGAGCCATTCCCACACCGAGAAACAAACGGGCAGCGGCGTGCCAATCGATTGGCTGGAAGATGTACGCCACGCCGACGAAGACTCAATTCTGGAGTTGGCCGAACATCTTCCCAGCGAGGCCGCGGAGGCTTTGCTGGACCTAGCCACTGGCGTCCGGCCGCCCGTCCCGCAACCGGTTTCTGTTGGTACGGACCCGTTCGCTCATCCCGACGCCCAGCGCCGCTTCCGTGTGATGCGCGACGTGAAAGAGCTCGAGCAAGCCCTTGAGTATCCGTGGGAGAAGTGGATTATCTTTCTCCACCCCGCGCAGCGCCAATTGGTTGAGAGAGATTACAGCGGTCCGGCGCGGGTTTCGGGCTCGGCAGGCACCGGCAAAACCATCGTTGCGCTGCACCGGGCCGTCTTCCTGGTGCGAACCCACCCCGATGCGCGGGTACTACTCACTACCTTCTCCGACACCCTGGCGAATGTATTGCGGCTTAAACTGCGGTTGTAGGAGAACCACCTCCGCCTTGGGGTCCGGGTCGGAGTGGGTGTTGGCGTCCTGGTATAAAGAAATCGACGTTTCCGAGCGCTACGACCTACAGTGTATGAACGTCCCAAGATGCTCCGAAGCAACTCTCATGCCTCGAAATTACGTTGAAGATCGGCACCGCGAACGGCCGCCGTAGCAAGTCCGATACATCCCAATGACTCGTTTATGCAACACGCGCGGCTCAAAAAGGCTCAATACTGGGTTTCCAGCTAAAGCGGCACGAGCGAGAGATCATAATCCCCAAGTTCCAGTGGAATGGACGGCAGTGATCACGGCCGCAGATAGTAGGGCAAACACTAAGACGACGCTCAGCCGTGCCAGAAGCATCAACATTCGGTCCTTCATCGGCCTCTCACAATTGAATCGCGTGGAACGTAGATTTCAGACGAGCTATCAATCTATTGCAGCTTGCTCTTTCCAATGAGGTTCCCGATCTTGCCCTAGCTCTGGCTGTATCCGTGGTGTGGTGGTATTGGGTCGGGTCCGGAGGGACATTTCCTATATAAGAGAGACACATCTGCGCAAGCGATATCCACCTCCGGCCGCGCGCCATCTCTGTCTCCGGGGTCTCCGCGACACTAAGGAAAAATGTTTAGCGTCGTTTGCGTGCCTCCAACGCTACAGCTATCAGCGGTAAAAACGCACCACACCGAACTCTCATAAGGGCTCCCGAACCAATCACCGCCACGCCCCTGGTGACCGGTGGGCACGATGGCGGCGGTAACGGCGCGTCCATGCGGCCTCCCGGTGTCTGTAAGGGGGGCGCCCAGCAACCGAAGGGACCGTTGTTAAACGGCGCACAGAACACACCTGTTGCCCCGCCGCTAAGTTAGCATAGCGGCGTTCATACACGCGATGCCCGGCGATGTCATTTGAAACACCTGCGCACCATCAACATGATCGAGTCGCCGGTTGCGACCGTGCGGCTGCCCAAGCGGTCGACCAGGGCCGCACCGCCGGTTCAAGAACCAAGGGCTGCTGATGGCGTTCAAGCTGCTCGACATCGCCCAGATGCGCTGGCTGCTCCTCGATGGCGCTCATCTGTTATCGCTGGTCCGTGCCGGCGTGAAGTTTGCGGATGGAGTTGGCGAGGATCGCCCGAAGAAGGTTGCTCACTCAAGTGATAACCAACCCGGAAAACCGCCTGATCATGACCGGCTGATCCACAACATTTGACAATTTACTCCGGCATTCGTGCGGAACTGGTGGTCCCGGGACAGTAGCCGATGGTGTCCCTTTCAGGATCCGGCCACAAACTATCCGCAGGGATTTGCTTCGCTCCCTGTAAGGAATTTCCGCATATGGACCCAGCCCCTGTGCAAAGGTGCCTTGAGCGTGATGAAGTGAATCCGGTTGCATCCATATATCCGAACTCATTAAATGGGGCGTTGTCATTGCCACCGGTCCTGATGGATTTCCGCGCGCTTCATCGTCTCGCCGTTTTGCTGGCCTCTAAAGGGCCCTGGAAATTCACGGGTCTCAAAGACGCTGCTTCTGACCGTTTCGCCACTAACATTGCAAGACCACCTTCGCAACCTTCGGCAGGTATCTTTTGATTCCCGTTAGGCCGCGGGCCGCGCTGTGCATAGCTGTTCAGCACCCGGGTAGGAGTCGCCGCGCGCGAGCAGGGCCCACACCAATAGTGCGTTAGTGCGTTCTTGGCCTGGACCACCGCCGCGACCTTGGGCCCGACGTCCCAGAGTCTGTTCTCAGGTTTGTCTGCTTGCTGCGCTCGATCGCCTTCGGTATCGTTTGCGACGTGAACCTAAGCTCGAAAAGGCTCATGAACGAGCGATTCCACTCTCGTCGCCGGGACTGCTTCAATCGATCTACCCTTCGGACGCTCGATCTAAGGCACCGTGGCTTGTGGCACCGATGTGTTTTCTCTCAGGAGCGACTATCAGGCACGTCGAAACGTTGCTTCGCTTCGATCCGCATAGCCCTGATGGTTCTGATGTTGTGTCTGCTAACCGAAATCAAACCGCAGATAGTTCGCGCTGGCGAAAGCGTCCTGCTGAACCCTGGTTTGACCGAAGGCGCGACTGGGTCGCCTGATCATTGGCGGAGCGAAGGATGGCGGGAAGATTCTGATTTCACCACTTACAGTTGGAATAGACCTAAAGACTCGCCGCACGAGCTCGCGATCACCAGCACCAAGCCCAACGATGCACGGTGGGTACAGTCTCTTCATGTAGCTCCAGGTTGGTACCACTTCACCGCGGACATCCGCACCGAGAATGTCCCCGAGGGCATCACCGGAGCAAATCTCAGCATCGTGGAGGATGGGATAATCTCCGCCGATCTCCATGGGACCAACGACTGGCAAACGGTCGGATTCTACCTCAAGATTGGTACTTCGGGCGGTGACGTCCTGTTGGCATGCCGCTTGGGCGGATTCGCAGCACTCAATACTGGTCGCGCAGTCTGCCGAAACCTCAAGGGAGTTAGCTCGGACCCTCCTTCGCCGAATGAACGCTTTAAGTACGACCTAGATATCATTCGCAATGGACCGACAGCGCCCGCCGCCGCCAGTAGTGCGATCGACAATTCGACTCAGGTCGTCGCAGTTGTACTCTTGGCTGCCCTGGTGCTGGTAGGAGTATTGGCATGGCCGAGACTCGCGGTTTTGGTCACGCAAGACGTGTCTTCCATCTTGTCGCGGCAACCGCGGCTTCTCGGTCAATTTGCGTCCTCGGCTAACGCACCCAGACGAAGAGCTGGAGTTACACTCTTCTGCGTATCGCTTGCAACCTTCGCGTACTTTTATCAAGCCTCTGATCATAACACTGCCGTGCGTTTTGACCTGATTCGTTCTCTTCTGGAACGCGGAGCAATCTGGGTCGATGGATACTGCGGATATAACACAGCCGACCTAGTGGATTGGGGCTCACACTATTACTCAAACAAAGCGCCGGGCGGCTCGCTAACTGGCATCGTGCCATGGATACTGAGTCTCGGGATAGCAGCTTTGTTTCAGATCAAGACCGAATCGGTTCGTTGGGCTTTGGTGACCTACCTCAGTACCGTCTTATCAATCGGCCTGCTTGTATCGCTGATGGTCATCCTGATCTATCGGCTGACGCTCTTTTTTGGCGCGAGCCAGAAAAGGAGTGTTGCCCTGGCATTGATTCTCGCTTTCGGGACGATCATGTTCCCGCACGCCACGGAGTTCGCCGGTGAACCGATCGCGGCAACTTGCCTACTTGCCGCATTCTACCTGCTTTTCACAAACGATGGCGAAACCGGCTTCCGGCCTTATTTTGGAGCTGGTCTGCTAGCCGGTTGGGCAGGACTCTGCGACTATCCCTCTATTCTCATATCAGCGATTCTCGCTGCCTATGCGCTCTGGCGGCTTGGCTGGTCGAGGCAGTTTAGCTGGTTCGCTCTTGGTTCCGTGCTGATAGCAGGTTTACTCTTTACCTACGACTGGTTGGCATTTGGTCGACCATTCTTTCTCAGCTATGAAGCTTACATGCTTCCGGGGAACACGCGATTTCCCGGGCAAGCGCGCGGATTCAGCGGCGTGACATTTCCACGCCTCGAGGTCTTGTGGCAGGTACTACTCGGTCCACAGCGCGGTCTGTTCTTCTGCAATCCGGTGTTGATACTAGTTATTGCCGGGTTGTGGTTCTTTTGGCGGCGTTCCGGCCTTCGGGCGGAGTTCATCGTGATCTCTTCTAGCATAGTCGTTTTCGTACTGCTAAACGCATCTTATGGAGATTCAATCATTTACTGGGGCGGAGGAACCGCCACCGGTCCAAGGCACATGCTGCCAGCCATACCCTTTATGGTTTTGGCGCTTACCTTTCTTCCGGAAAAATGGAACACGGCGTTGGCTGGCTTGGCTCTCCTTTCGACGTTTCTAATGCTGATGGCAACCGCCGTCGAGCCGCATCTTCCTTACGAATATACAAATCCGTTCCGCGATTTTTTATGGCAGGCGTTTGCCCGTGGCGACCTCGCATACAACAGGAATCCCTACTTCGGAGGCCCGCCCATCGTGGGTGACTCGACTGCCTTCAATCTTGGAAAGATCATAGGTCTTGCGGGATGGCTTCAGCTGTTGCCGTTGGCTTCGCTTTGGATTGTTTGCGCGCTCTACCTAAAGTCAGTCACCGACACCGATACGCAGCGCAACGGGACTCTGCGAAAAGTCGGGATCGCATTTGCAATTGCGACGCTCTTTGCTCCCCCTTTGTTCACTCGTCTTGCCCAGGCCGCTGCGAAGCCCGAGAAGCATGGTTTGCTTGGATTCTACTACGAAGGGATGGAGGCGAATGAATCTGCTCCTCACATAATCCGCGTAGACAAGTCGATTGATTTCGACGACATTTCTTCGTTGGGTGGGTTGCCCTACCCGTCAGTAGTAATCTGGCGGGGTTGGATCGACGTACCGGGCAATGGCACGTACCGATTTATCATTCTGGCCGACGATTGCGGTTGGCTGAGTATCGACGGCCAGACGGTGATCGCCGATCCAGGCCAGGTTACCAGGTTTAGGAGTGAGGGAAGCGCACTGCTGACTCGTGGTCGTCATCTCATCGAGGTTGGGCAGCGGAACATATGGGGCTTTTCATCGATGAAATTGAGTTGGGTGCGTCCAGGAGGTCAAGAAGAAGTCGTGCCTACGGAATCGCTGATACCTGAACCTGTGCCCGCGGAGACGAGGTAGGAGACTAATGTGTCCACGGTCGAACTTGCGGGTATGCACGAGACATTATCACTGAAACGAAGCTTGGCTGCGGGCTTGAATTGGAGAGTACGGGAGTCTTTTCGGATTGCCTGTTCTATCAGTCGCGACTCGGTCTTCTTATCTCTCCAGTTCCCTTCGTTCACTAGCCGCGCCGATGCCCCGTAGCTCCAAAAGGACCAAACGACGGTTGCGGAATTTGCTCTATGGCGCTAAACGCGCCGTTTAGGATCATCTTAAATCGACGAATCGTGCAAGATGGTTCGTGTCTTAACCTCCATCATCGCTACTAACTCTCGCAACTGATTGTAACAACCTGTGCGCTAATGTTGCGCGCCACCGGTACGCGTCGTCCGAGGATCTCGCTATCGGAGTTCTTCGATCTCGAAAATGGGGCCGACCGTTTGTGTTTCGGGTTCCAGCCCGGCTGTTTCATCGCGTCAAATCGATAATCAATTCTCACAGCTGCTAAAATTTAGGTTCCAACGGAATTTTTGTAGCGACAGCCCTTCAGTCTCACGGCAAGGTCAGGGTTTGCGTATAGGTCATACGAGATGGATGTGGGCGATTGATGCCTCAGGCGTGCGAACGATCGGCATATCGAACGATGCGCGGTGGGTGCAGACCTGCGCATCTTTCGATGTGCCCGACCAACGGCAGTGCTTTAGCCGCGCCGCCGCGCAGCGATCGTTGACGGGCAGCATGGAAGGCCGAAATGACGCGGAGAGCTGGGCGAGCCCGCGATCGAGCTTGGTCAGAGCAAACATCTGGCTTGTGCGTTCGTGCATTTCAAGTGGCAGAAGCCGGGTTGTACTCTAGGAGGTAGTACCGTCCGAGTCGTTGACTCCGACCTATTCGTCTGATTCATCAGGTTGAACCATCCCTACTTGATTCTCCATATCCGAACTCTGGGACCTGGGCGCGCAACACTCGAGATATGTTCCAAGGGTGCGTAGAAGGCGTCGTTCGGATCATAGATCGGCTCGAGTGCGCCATCGATGAAAGGGTCAGAGTCGAAGACCAGGGTGGCCGCGGAATCAAGCTCGACGAGTTCCTGAGGGGAGGGTCCGCGCGAGTACATAGCCAGCGGCGGATAGCTATCAGAGTACACCCAGGTAATCCCTTTTGCCCGCAACAAATCAGGGCTCTGGAACGGAACAATCTGGTAGACATCCTGCAACACGGGCTTGCCGCAAGGTGTGGTATCATCGATTTCGGCTATCTTGGTGCCCATCGGTATTTTCTTCACAATCCACTGGCGGGCAAGCTGTCGCGTGTCTGTCTTCAGTAGCAGCCGGTCGAGCTGAATATCACGCATTAGCGACGGCGTCAGCAGCACGGCGAATCCCCCGATCGCTAGTGCTGTCAACCGGCCTTGTCTCGGCTGAGTTGCCGCGCATGTAATAAGGTCGGCAACAAAAACGCCCGACAGCAGCGCCATTCCAGGAAGCAGCACCAGGATGTAACGATAGAAAAGGATATCACTGAAAAACAGTATCACGAGGGTAATACCCAAGTATGCGAGCAGCGACAGCGTGCCTGGCCGCCGCGTGAGGAGCGACCAGATGACCCCGGCGAGCATCAGGGCTTCCACCGCTACGCCGTAGCAGGTCGGCATCGAACGCAGAAAGACCCATCGCCATCCGTAGCCGGCGGCCGAGTATCCGGAGAAAAAGTATCCGCCCTGGTAGGTCAGGTCGTGGAGGGTGTGCGCCCAATCCAGAAAGAAGTAGGGAGTGGCGCAGAAGAACGCGAACAACGTCACCGCGGCAGCCAGCCAAATCTTGGCGTCCACGAATGAACCGAAAAAAGAGCGTCCGCTACGGCGCCGCCATTCGAAATGCGCAGATAAGATACCGAATACGATCACCCCAGCAGGGTACTTGGTCGCGGTTGCCAGACCGGAGAAGAGGCCTGCGAAAAAGTAGTATCGGAAGCGGCCATGATTCGCAATTCCAAGCACCATCGCGATCGCCAGCGTGAGCCAGAACACCGCGGGCACATCGGTGGTTGCGAACTTCGAGTGCAATACGTGAAGAGGCGAAAAGGTTAGAATCGCCGCAGCGGCGAGCGCTGCCACCGTTCCGAATGGTGCGACGGCAAAATAGATAGCCGGAACGGTGGCGACACCGAACGCGGCCGATACCCATCGAGCTACCAAGTATGCGAGCGCGAGCTGGTCGCTCTGGTACATGGAGCGAAAGTTTGACGCGTGCCCCCTCAGCGAGGCATAAGCGTACAACGCGGCGTGCTGCACGTACATCTGCGCGGCAGGGTATATGGCGAAGTGAGGGTTCCAGTCATCCACAAAGTCGACGGCCGGATAGATCATGTACTGTTCGTCAGGACGATAAGTACCGGGCATTCCGAAACTTATGGCGGTGAATCGCAGCCAGCCCGCGATGAGCGTCAGGGCCGTGACAATGATCAGTTGGCGCTTCACCGCGATCCTCGGTCAGCGCGAAGTGGCGACCAACCAGAGGAGGCGCAGGCCAACTACAGTTTGTCGCGCGCGCAACCAACCCCGATGAAGAGAACGCACGTTAAGGGGATGCCGGACCGGTGGAAATGCAGCAACGGGCGCGGCAGGAAGGAGCGTCGCACGGCACATTCGCCGAGTATGACCGCCGAAGGTTCGATAACGCATCCTGTGTCCGCAATGCTCCAAAATTGCGCGCTGGCCTTGCTACTTTTGCTGTCAAGCAGCAGTCCTGCGCGGGCACAGAATCTCCTCTTCAACGGCGATTTAAGCAAGGGTTCGGGCAATTCGCCAGAGGCTTGGCGGACTCTCGCGTGGCAAAATGGCTCGGATTTCACGACCTACGCATGGCGCCATTCGCCGGAGGCGCCGGCGGAGCTTGAGATATCTAGCACCAAGCCTAATGACGCGTACTGGACGCAGATGGTTCATCTGGAACCAGGTTGGTATCACTTCACAGCCTCGATTAGGGCACAAGGGGTTCCCGAGGCGGCTGTCGGTGCCAATCTAAGCATCGTCGAGGACGGAATAATTTCGCGGCAACTCCAGGGGACAACCGATTGGCAAACCGTGGGATTCTATCTGAAGGTAGGACGGCAAGGGGCAGACGTACCGCTGGCATGTCGGCTCGGAGGATTTGCGAATCTCAATACCGGCAGGGCGTTTTGCAGAAATCTGTCGGTCACGAAGGTCGAGACGTCTCCTGAAAACGTGGGTTTTATCTACGACCTAGATGAGATTCGCGGCATACCCCGACCTTCGGAGCCGTCACTGAGACTCAACGCAAACGTTGTCACGGTGCTAGTGATCATCGGGACGCTGCTTGCCGTTGGGTTTCTAGGGCGAAGCCAATTGATGACGGAGGCGCGACGAATCTTGACAGGCGGTCTAAGCCCAAAACCTCGCCGTACGCCTCGCGAACCGGCTCGCGAACCGGCCGACGCAACGGCGCATCGGCTCGAGCCGAAGCCTACTACACGAGCCGAAACGCGAGGAGAGACGCTGCAAGAGCAATTAGTGGCGAGAGAAGAAGATCTCACAACGGATCACCTCCAGGCGCTAGTGATAATCGTGGCGGTTTTATCGGTGACGGTTCTCGCCCTGAGGCGTCTGGACGGTACACCTCACGCCGTTAATCTTGAAGCCGCATTCGCTGGGGTTCGAAGCGTTGTAGGAACCACAGCCGTGGCCGCACTGCAGCTGTGGTTCTTCTGGGCAGTCGCTACAGCAATCGTCGCCGGCCTTCTACTGCAAATCGATCCTGCATTGGATCTGATAGACACCATTCTTGGCGGTGCGGGTGGCGTGTGGGTGATTGGATACTTCCTTGGGCAGTTGCTCGGACCAATCAGGCTGTTCCGGCCATTCGCTATCTGGATTCTTGTAGCTGCCGGGATGTATCAACTCTGGCGCAGACCGCCGAGAATTCGAATCGCACCGATGACAATGGGGCAAAAACTCGCACTGATCGCGCTCGGGCTGCTGTCAGTCGGTATGCTCCCGCTGCAGCTCGGTTCTCCCGTGGCGCCGTATATGGACGTGCTGTCCTATCCGGCCTCTGTACAGCGGATACTTTCGTTCGGCGTGTATCTGCCCTTCGATAACGACCCTTATGGCTGTTGGGGCCCGCGCACGCAAACGCCAGCGCTCGAATTGTTCCTGGCTATGCTCGCGATGGGCAGTCACGTGAGGTTGGGCGTCCTCGCGCATAGCGGTACCATGATTCCGATGGCCGCTTTGATCATCTTTGCGACTTATCGCCTCGGCGTGACGCTCGCGGACGACATAGTGGGGGGAATGGCGGCGCTGCTGCTGTTCTTCGACACGCTGTTCCGCAAGACGACCGGCATGCGCGGGACGGCGGTAGACTTCGCCCTGATCGCGCTCGGGCTCGCCTTCCTGCTCGATCGAAAGCGGAGCCGAACCCTGATGGCTCTGGGAGCACTAATCTTGGGTACTTCCGTGGCATCGCATGCGATCGATGGCGGCCTTGCGATGATTATCGCGGGTATCGGTGTCGTGCTGTGGCTGGCCGACGGCGAGTCGCGCCAATTCCTGGCGGGCGTTCAATTTCTCGCGGGCGCCGTACTGTTCGCGTTGCCCGAATTGTCAATCGGTCTCGGGCACGCGCTACCCTATCCGGTGTTGCCGCTGATGCAGATTGCCGGCATTGTCGCGATTGTCTTCGCGATGCGTCAAGGCAACACGGTGGAGGCCAGACGGACCGTACTGACCTCATGGATCGGTAGGGCGCTCAGCGTGGTGCTGTTCGCCGGCATCATGTATACGCACGCAACTGGTCGAGATTCGGTGTTTGAACAAGTGATGGGCCAGTTTCCGTTGCTAATTGTATTCGCGCTCGGCGGATTAGCGATCTGGGCAGCATGGGACGACGCATTCGACTTCCCCAATGGAGTCTCAATCGTAGCGACTGCGCTACTCATCGGAATCGCGAGTCAGTTTCTCAAGTACCTAGCAGGAATGAGCGGAAGCCAAGCTTTTGGTTCAGGAGTTGCTGATATCGGCTTCAAGGTTGAGGAATACTGGTGTCCTTATTTCCTGGTTCTTGCAGCGACGATTCCATTCGCTCTGGCGTATCACTCGCGCGAACGCACGAGGCTCGTGGTGGTGCTCGCGCTGCTGACGCTCCTCATTTATCCCTGGTATCCGCGGTTTAACGTCGATGACAATTACACCGAGCACTCGATCGCGGACGAGTGGGGAATCAGTCTCGGCACGGCGGCAAACGGATTCTGGATTCTGACTCACGATAGTCGCTGGACGATGGGACCCGCTGACTTCGCGCTGGTTGACTACCTGCGCGCCGAGCAAGCGAGAGGCCACATTTCCACCGCGACTCACATCCTTCATCTCGCGCACGATGCTACGGTCATGGGTGACTTCAATCGATTCTCCGTGTTCACCGGAATTAACGACGATCCCATTCTCCAATACATTCCAGCGACTGACGTCGGGTGGTTCGCAACGAGCCGAGTCAGACCGATCTCCGAACTGCCCAAAGCCCTCGCGGAAAATCCGGCTTATATCCTGGAGCAGGTGGACCCGCCTTCGTGGATGAAGAATCCACCTGAAGGTTACGAGAAGGTTTTTGAACGGGAAAGCTTGCGGCTATTTCGACGCAAGCAGTCCTGAAGCGCCGTGTTCTCCAAAGCCGCCATAGCAAATCGAAACGCGGGTACCCATTCTCTCAAGCTCCCCGCCGCGGGCATCTTCGTCGTCACGCTTTTGGCAATATTGTGCGGAGGATGCGGCAGAGAGCGTGGTCACGGCAACGTCGTTATCAACGGTGATCTGAGCGAAGGAGCGGGGAATTCGCCGGACTATTGGGAGGCGGCCGCCGGCCCCCCTGAGCTATCCACCCTCCGATGGCATCACGGCCCGGGCGAACCAGCGGAGCTGGAAGTCTCCAACGACAAGCCCAATGACGCGCATTGGAACCAGAGACTCCGTCTGGCACCAGGCTGGTATCATTTCACTGCCGAGTTGCGGTGCGAGGAAGTTCCCACGAGCAACACGGGCGCCACCCTCAGCATCCTGGAGGGCTGGATCCTGTCGGACGAACTCCATGGCAATACGGGCTGGCGAG
>Ga0074046_10002450_pt1 | contig 16024 bp, 11 predicted proteins | sample BogForMeECP23OM3_FD_94441 | JGI IMG/M metagenome (GOLD analysis project Ga0074046, IMG submission 94441) | Bog forest soil microbial communities from Calvert Island, British Columbia, Canada - Bog Forest MetaG ECP23OM3 | ecosystem: Environmental > Terrestrial > Soil > Wetlands ...
ACCTGCCGGGACTTCGTGTCGGGAGGAGGGACGGGCGTCTCGCCCGTCAGCAGTCTGGCGGCCGGGCGGGGACGCCCGGCTCTCCACCAGCCAGATCTGCGCGTCACGGTTCTAGCGGTCGTTCTGTAACGTGTTGGGACGAATGAGAAAGTAGAGGAGGGTTAGGGCGATGAGGAAAGTCAGGCCGACGATCAGGTTGATGCGGGAGTCCCACCAGGTTTTGGCGGTGGATGCGAGGACTACGACGAGGCCGATGATGGAACCCCATTTGCCTAGAGGCGAGCGGGCGGGAATTGCAGCGGACTGGGCGGCGGTGAGCCGGCGGCGGAAGGAGATGTGGGCGGCCAGGGAAATGATCCAGGAGAGCATCATGCCGAAGAAGGCGCCGCGGAGGATGTACTCGAAGGCTTTGGCTGGGGCCCAGCGTTCGAGGGCCAAGGCGACGACGATTCCGTAAGAAGAGACCAGCAGGGCCAGGGTGGGAGCGCCTTTTGCGCTGAGGCGGCCAAGGGCGCGGGGAGCCCATCCGGTACGGGCTAGAGAGAAGAGCATGCGGGAAGAGATGTAGAGGGCGGCGTTGGCTCCGGAGAGAGCGGCGGTCAGGACTACGAAATTCATAAAGTGAGTGGCGCCCGGGAGGCGGACGGAGCGGAAGACGGTGACGAAGGGGCTTTCGGTGACGCCGGCGCGGTTCCAGGGCATGATCCCGACGAGGATGATGATGGCTCCGAGATAAAGGAAGGTAAGGGTAAGGAAGGTCATGCGAGTGGCGCGAGCGACGGCCGCGGCGGAACTGGACTCGCCGGAGGTTACGGCTACGAATTCCACTCCGCCGAAGGTGTAGATGGCGAAGGTGATGGCGAGGAGCGGGGCGGCGGGTCCGAGCGGGAAGAAACCGCCGTGGGCGGTGTATTGGGGGGCGGCTCGTCCGGTGAGGAGCAGGGCGGCGCCGATTGCAATGAAAGTAGCGATGACCGCGACCTTGATCATGGCGAACCAGAATTCGAAGCGTCCGTAGCTGTGGACGGTGAGGAAGTTGGTGGAGAGAAGGAAGGCGGAAAAGGCGCAGACCCAGAGGATGGCGGGCACGCTCGGAAACCAGAGCTGCATGTAGGTAGCGGAGGCGACCATCTCGGCTCCAATGGAGACGGCGATGGCGAGCCAGTAGCCGGCGCGAGAAATGAAGCCGGCCCAGTGGTTGAGGTAGAGGTCGCCGTAGACGCCGAAGGAACCGGCGGCGGGATGAGTGCTGGCGAGTTCGCCGAGAGCGAGGGCGACGGTCCAGCTGATGAAGGCGGCGAGGATGAAGCTGAGGACGACGGCGGGTCCGGCGAGCTCGATGGCGGCGGCGGTGCCGAGGAGGAGCCCGGTGCCGATGGAACCGCCGACGGCGACCATGGTCATCTGTCCAGCGGTGAGTTGGTGGCGGAGGCCGGACTCTGGGTTCGAGGATGGAGCAGGCATGGAGGCTCGTACTCGTATATCAGAACCTGGGGGTAAGTGGTGGGGAAAAGGGAGAGAGAAGCGTCGCTGCACCCGGCTTGGACGGCGGGACGCAGGGTCCCCACACGTGCTGTTTTGGCCTAAGGGGTTGCGACCGGAACCGATGCGGTGAAATTCGATTCGGGCAGGGCGGCTGCGGGGCGGGCAGCGACGACGCGGTCGCGACCCGCGCGCTTGGCCTGGCAGAGAGCGTCGTCGGCGAACTTGAGGAGGAGATCGACGCGGTCGGTGGTTTCATCGAAGGCCGCGACGCCGATCGAGATAGTAAGAGCATCTGTAGCCTGGTGGTCGCGCTGAGCGCGGTATTCCTTGAGGCGCTTGCGAATTTCCTCAGCGCGCGCGGTCGCCTGCAGGAGGGAGCACTCGGGGAGGATGAGGGCGAATTCTTCGCCACCGTAGCGGCAGGCCACGTCTTCGGCACGCACCGAGCGCAGAAGAATCTCGCCGACAGCGGCTAAGGTCCGGTCGCCCGCGGAGTGTCCGAAGGTGTCGTTATAGCGTTTGAAGTGGTCGAGATCAAGCATCATGACGGCGAGGGATCGGTGTTTGCGGCGAGCGGAGTGAAGTTCGCGATCAAGGAACTCCTGCATGTAGCGGCGGTTGTAAAGGCCGGTGAGCGGGTCGCGGACGGCCTCCAAGCGGAGAGATTCACGGAGGTTAACGTTGGCAACCGCGACCGCGATGTGTTCGGCGACGGTGGCGGCGAGCTGACGGAGGCGAGCAAAGGAGTCGGAGTCAGGGTCCGGGTCGGAAATGGGGGATAGGGGATCGTCATTCTGGATGGACAGCGTTCCGAAGGTGTCGCCGCTGGCGACGAGAGGAATGCAGACCGAAGGACCTTCCCCGAGCAGGTGAGAGCAACGCGGGTCGGATCGTCCACCAGGATGAACATGGGTGTGTCCGCGGCGAAGAGCCCAACATTGTACGGGGGAGAAGATCTGGTCGGTCGGACAGACCCCCCATTCGGCGACGGACTCGACGCGGTTTCTGGAGGTGCTGAGCAGTGAGATGGAGCCGGAGGCGCCGGGAAACAGACGGCGCAAGCGCTCCGGGACGAGGCGAAAGACCTCTTCCCGGGAGGTGCAGGCCTGGAGGAGGCTTCCGAGATCGCTGATCTGGGTGATTTCGGCAGTATGGCGGCGGGCATCGTCGAGCAAGCGACCGACTTTCTGGTGGGAGGCAGTCAGTTGAGTTTGCGCGGCCTTGCGCTGGGCGATTTCCTGTTGCTGGTGGAATTGGGTGAGGGCCAACCGCAACGTGAAAGCGACGAGCGATGCGGCGATGGCCACGTCTGTGAGAGCTTCTCCGTACGCCTGTTTCCAGCGGTCCATCAACAAATTGATGCAGGCGAGCATTGCTACGAGGACCAGGTTGGTGCCGAGGAAGCCGAGGAAATTGGCGGGCTCCGGAATGGATTCGGGCTCGGGGGAAGGAGCCCAAGTGAGGGCGATTAGGCCAGCGGCAACTTGGGGAAGAGCCCAGGCCAGGTTGAACCATGCGGCGGCGGACACATAGTGGTGCAGGTCGATCCAGTCACCGATGAGGGTTGCGACCGCGAAGACCAGCAGGAAGAGCCCTAGCCGGAGCAACCGACGGTGAGTGCTGGGGACGCGGGCGAATTGCAGGCGCACCAAGGCTGCCAGCAGGAGGAGCAAGCATTGCGCGTCGCCGATGCTGATATTACGCAGGAGCGCATCGGCGGGCAACATCCGTTGCGCCGGGAGAAAGAAGAATGTGGAGTAGATGAGGGCAACGACGATCGCGATTTGAAAGAAGTCGAGAAAGATCTCGGACTTCACACGCGCGCGCCGGTGGGTCTCCGGAAGGAAGAGCATCATCAGGATCGGGGCGCCGTAGAGGCACGAGAGCAGGCGCCAGGTGGAATCCGACAAGACGGTTTGGGCGAACAGGGCGTCGTAGGTCTGCAGGGCTGTAGGAACGAGCAAAACCACCAGGACGGCGGCGAAGAGAAACCAGAACAGGGCAGCAATATCTTGCGCGCGACGGAAGGCACCCCAGGCGCAAGCGAGGGCGAGAAAACCACTGAGAACGAGGTTGGACAAGGCAAGGCCGAGTCCCAACCGGCCGGTTCCGAGCACGAGGAAGCCCAGCGCCTGGGCGGCGATGAGGGCGGCGAAGAGAAGGGCGACGAAGCGAGCTTGGCGGAGGTTCGTGAACTCGTGCGGGCAGGAGCCGCGAGACGGGTCGAAATTGACTGTGGTAACCATCGGTTGGGGGAGATCGCACTAGCCCTCAATGGTTGAGATCGGCGAGGGTAGCAGAAAACTCCAGTCTTCATGCTTCATTGGCACCCTGCTGCAAGTTGATTTTGGATGCCCAACCCTAAATGGGATCTGACTTCCCGTAGAGACACGGCTTGCCGTCGTCTCCGGAGACGGGGCAAGCCGCGTCTCTACAGGCGGAAGAAGGGAGCGAGCCGATCGCATGACTTTCGTAATCGGGGAGCGGGAGAACCGCGTTGCTGGGGCGGGGGGTGAATCCTAGAATCAAGGCGGAACTCTCTGTCCGAAGACCGCCCATGCCGGAAAATCCTAATCGTGCCGAGGTAGCCCGCCGTGTAGAAAAGGCGGAGAAGCTTTTGCAGAAGGGGAAGACGGCGGACGCGCTGGCGGAATACCTGCAAATCCTGGCAGACGACCCCGAAAACGACAATGTGCGGCAGATGGCGGCGGAGCTGTGTCTCTCTTTGAATAAGGGGGCGCAGGCGGTGCGGTTGCTGGGAGAGTTGTTTGAGCGGCAGGTGGCGGCGACGGATGCGACGCGAGCGAGCCTGACCTACAAGAAGCTGGCGCGGTATGCCAACCCGACGTGGGAACAGAAAGTGCGCTTTGGGCAACTGCTGGAGCATTCGAACAAAAAGCTGGCAATCGGGACGTATGAAAATGCGCTGGAGGATTTGCAGCGGCAGGGAAAGAAAGAAGAAGCGTTGCTGGTCTTACAGCGGATTGTAAGTCTGGAGCCATCGCAGGCCAACCATTTGCGGGTGGCGGAATTGTCGGCGGAACTGGGCGAGCACGTGATGGCGTCGCGGTCATTTTTGCAATTGGCGGAACTGGCGGAAACTGCGAGCGGAAACGCCATCCCGTGGTTCGAACGGGCATACACGGAGAATCCGGCGGATTCGAAGATCGCGGTGGCCTATGGCAAGAGCCTGTTGTCGCGGGGCGAGGCGGGGGCGGCGATTTTTATTTTCGAGCCGCTGGTGCATTCCGGAGATGCATCGCTGGAGCTGCGCGACCTGTATGCGCAAGCGCTGCTGTCCGCGGATCGGTGCTTGGACAGCGAGCCGCTGATCTGGGAGATGTTCGAGCAGAACCCGGCGCGCATGCACCAGGTGGTGAGCCTGATCGGAAAGATGATCGACTCCGAGCTGGATGCGGAGGCGGTGGCGTTGGCGCGAAAGCTGGAAGCTTTCCAGCGGCGGCGCGGGGAACGACGATCGTTCATCACGACGATGCAGGAACTATTGGCATCGCACCGTCCGTCGGCGGAAATGCTGGAATTTCTGGCGGAGTTGTTCAACGCGTCGAACCGTGAAACGGACTACTCGCAGGCGCTGGTGAAGCTGTTTGATCTGTATTGCGCGAAGCACGATTACCAGAAAGCGGGCGAGTGTCTGGACCGGGCGGCGGAAGTGGATCCGTACGAGCCGGGACAGCAGAAACGGCTGGAATCGCTGCGGGGAAAAATCGACGATCAGCGCTTCAACGTAATCGCATCGCGGTTTACGACGGTGAAGAAAGAAGAGCAGGAAGTCAAGGTCCAGGAACCGACGTTGGGAGCGGCCGCGCTGCAGGATCTGATGCTGCAAGCCGAGATCCTGGTGCAATACGGGATGCGCTCGAAGGCGATCGAGCGTTTGCAGCGCATTCAGGAACTGTTTCCGCGTGAGGAAGAGCGCAACCAGGACCTGCAGAAGTTATACATTGCGGCAGGCATCGAACCGCAGTATGCGAAGTCAGTGACGCCGGCCGCGCCGGCGGCGGCGAGTGGCGATCAGGCAGCGCCGGCAACAGCGACAGCGGCGGCGGCGGGCGAGGTGGCCGACGTCAGCAGTCTGGCGAGAGTGGCGGAAATCACGCGCAAACTCTACCACCAGGGGAACGCGGAAGGAGTTTTGAAAACGGCGGCGAACGAAATTGGCGCGAACTGGCGGACGGCGCGTTGCCTTGCGGCCTTGCGCAAACCGGGTCTGCCGCCGTCGAGCGTGCAGGAATATCACAGGGATGGGCTGATTCCTGCGAGTTCGGCGGCGCTGGTCAGCCTGGTGGAAACGCTGCAGGATCTGGCAGTGGCGCGAGGCACGGTGACGATGAGCGACGCGAAAAACGCTCCGGAGTTGATGGGTGTGCGCAACGCGGTCGAAGAGTTGCAAATCGAATCGCTGCTGGCTCTGCCGCTGACCGAAGGCAACGACCAGATCGGAGTGCTGATCCTGACTCAGAACACGAGCCGGGTGTGGCAGGCTTCGGAGGTGCTGGTGATCCGGACGTTGAGCGACCAGGTGTTGATCGCGCTCAACAACGCCGGGTTGCGGCGGCTGGTGAAGAATCTTTCGGTGACGGACGAGAAATCGGGTCTGCTGAAGCGGGCTTCGTATCTGGATCTTCTGCAGGCGGAAATCCGGCGCGGGTTGCAGCAGGGGACAACGGTAACGGTGTTGCTGATGCAGTTTGGACGGCGTAGCGCGTTGATCAAGGAATATGGCGAGCAGGCGGTGATGGCGGTGATGGAGCAGATCGGGCAGCTATTTTCAGCGAACATCCGGACGAACGACCTGGCATTCCGCTATGAAGCGACGACGGTGGCGCTGGTGCTGGGCGACACGGGCGAAAAAGAAGCGCTGCTGGCGGTGGAGAAATTGCGGCGGCTGCTGGCGGAAGTGCGTTTCCCGGGCAAGAACCAGGGAGTCGAGTTCAGCGCCGGGCTGGCCCAGGCGGTGATGCGGCAGCATTTCGATCCGGTGGATATTGTGACCGAAGTGGCCAACCGCGCCGATCACGCGATGGAACTGGCGGTGGCGCAGGGCGCGGGAAAGATTGTGAGTCAGGCGCCGCAGTTCGCTGCATCGGCGGCGGTGGCGTAACCAGTTTGCTTGTGTGGCGCGGACACTCCTGTCCGCGAAAGGCTGGCAGCACCTAGAGAGTCGTGTGCTCGGCGTCTCAGGACTGCGCGAAAGCCAAGGCGACGGCAGAACCAACAGCAAAACCAACAGCAAGAACAGCGGACAGGAGTGTCCGCTCTACACAAGCTTCTGTCCCTGCTGTTAAACTCTCAGGTTGGCCTCTGGCCAGCCATCTTATCGATCAAGCAGGACTCATGTTGAAACCTGGAGATATTGCCATTGTCAGTGGGGCGCGCACGCCCTTTGGACGCTATTGCGGGAAGATCAAGGATTACACGGCGCAGGAGTTGGGCGCGGTGGCGGCGAAGGCTGCTATCGAGCGCGCGGGCGTCGATGCGAAAGAGTTCGATCACGTCGTATTCGGCAACGCGCAGCAGACGACGGGCGACGCGCTGTATGGCGCCCGGCACGTGGGGTTGGGGGCGGGGTTGCCGATTGAAACTCCGGCGCTGACGGTGAACCGGCTGTGCGGGTCGGGAATGCAGGCGATAGTCAGCGCGGCGCAGATGATCCAGACCGAGGAAGCGAAGGTGGTGCTGGCGGGCGGGATGGAATCGATGTCGCAGGCTCCGTTTGTGATTCGAGGGCGCGATGGATTCACGCTGGCTCCGGGCGGGAAGCTCGAAGATTCGCTTATGGTGGCGCTGCTCGACACCTATTGCGGACTGTACATGGCGAATACGGCAGAACTCTATGGCGAGCAGCAGGGCATCACGCGGCAGGCGCAGGACGAGTTCGCGTTGCGCTCGCAACAAGCGGCCGATGCGGCATACAAGGCGGGGCGCCTACAGGAAGAGCTTACGCCCGTGCCGCTGCGGAATTCGAAAGGCGAGCCGACGGGAGAGATGCTGACCGAGGACGATCACCGGCGTCCTCAAACAACGCCGGAGGGACTGGCAAAGCTGCGCCCTGCCTTTGGGAAGAATGGCACGGTGACGGCGGGCAATGCCAGCGGAATTGTGGATGGCGCGGCGGCGGTGGTGGTGATGTCGCTGGAGCAGGCGCAGAAGAGGAGCTTGAGTCCGCTGGGACGAATTATTAACTGGGGAATTGCGGGCGTCGAGCCGAAGCTGATGGGGCGCGGTCCGGTTCCGGCCACGAAGATCGCGTTGCAGCGCGCGGGGCTGACCTTGGATTACATCGATTTGATTGAAGTGAACGAGGCGTTCGCGGCCCAGTATCTGGCGGTGGAAAAAGAATTGGGACTCGATCGCGAAAAAGTGAACGTGAACGGAGGAGCGATTGCGCTGGGACATCCGCTGGGAGCGAGCGGGACGCGCCTGGTGATCACGCTGCTGTACGAGTTGCGGCGGCGGAAGAAGAAGTACGGGCTGGCGACGGCGTGCATCGGCGGCGGGCAGGGGATTGCTATGGTGGTGGAGAGCTTTCAGTAGAAAACTGTGAGAATAAACACGAACATTGTTGGCTGGTTTAGGCTTTTGCCGTTTGCGATGGGAGCGGCCTACTTGTGGCGCAGTGCTTTACGCCCGCACGCAAACGAGCCGCAAAAAAGCCTTGGACGGATTGCGACTGATTGGTGCCTTTTTGCTCTCCATCGTGGTGATCTATTTTCTTGGCTACGGCCTTGGACTCTACGGCTCAAATTGAAAACAAGATCTGTCATCCTGAGCGCAGCGAAGGACCTATGCAGTCTGATGGTGCAGGCAAAATGCATAGGTTCTTCGCTGCGCTCAGAATGACAGAGTTTTGTTTAGCCAAAGGAAGCAATTATGAAGATAAAAAACGTTGGCGTTCTCGGTTGTGGGTTGATGGGGTCCGGCATTGCGCAGGTATGCGCTACCGCTGGATTTGACGTTACTGTGCTCGAAGTCGAGCAGAAGTATCTCGACAAGGGTTTTGCCGGGATTGAGAAGTCGCTGGCTAAGTTTGCCGAGCGCGGTCCTGAGAAGGGCGGAATCACTCCGCAGCAGAAAGACGAGGCGCGCGCGCGGCTGAAGGGGACCACTAACAAAGCGGACCTCGCCGATTGCGACATTGTCATTGAGGCCATCATCGAGAACGTCGAAGAGAAGAAGAAGATGTATGCCGCGCTCGACGGCATCGTGAGAAAAGACGCGATCTTTGCTTCGAATACGTCTTCGATCTCGGTGACGGAACTTTTGACGGCGGTCAAGCGTCCGGAAAGATTCATCGGGCTGCACTTTTTTAATCCCGTGCCGCTGATGAGGCTGGTGGAGGTGGTGAAGACGATTGCCACCGCTCCCGCCGTGTACGACGCGGCCTACGAGTTCACGAAGAAGCTGGGCAAGGTTCCGGTGCGCACCTCGGACAAGACGGGATTCATCGTGAACCGGCTGCTGGTGCCGTATCTGCTCGATGCGATCCGGGCGTATGAAGAGGGCGTGGGCTCGGTCGAGGACATCGATAACGCGATGAAGCTCGGCTGCGGCTATCCGATGGGTCCGTTCACGCTGCTCGATTTCGTCGGCCTCGATACGACGTACTACATCACCCACGTGATGTATGACGAATTCAAAGAGCGCCGTTTCGCCTCGCCTCCGCTGCTGAAGCGGATGGTGATGGCGGGGTGGTATGGGCGGAAGTCGGGCCGCGGGTTTTATGATTATTCGGACCCGGCGAAGCCGGTGGCGGGGAAGTTCTAAGAGCTCACCACAGAGGCACGGAGACACGGAGAAAGCCTGAAATTCGTTTTTTTACTCCCTAACTCCGTGCCGCTTTCACGCACGGGAGGAGAAGTGATAACAAGATACGTTGGCGTGTTTTGCGCAAATGGCAACTGCCGTCATTTTATAGAGTTAAGTTCACACCAGACTGATAATCCCAACACTTTTGGCACTGATCTCGACCCGACTTCAGAAAAGGGAATCACGTGTCCGAAGTGCGGGCTAACCTGTCATTATGGGCATAGTGATGTTGCTCATTCAGAGTTTCCGGATGGGAGTCGCCCAAAATTTCAAAACTAGCGCGGAACTTATGACCTTCGAAAATATACTCCTCGAAAAGAAAAACGCCATCGCCTATGTCACCGTCAACCGGCCCAAGGTGCTTAACGCGCTCAACATGGCCACCATGGAAGAGTTGCGGGCGGCGTTCACCGATATTAAGGCCGACGCCTCGATTCGCGTCGCCATCCTGACTGGCGCGGGCGAGAAGGCGTTCATTGCGGGTGCCGATATTGGCGAACTGGCGAAACACGATGCCGTCAGCGGCAAGGAATACACGCATCGCGGGCAGTCCGTGCTCGACCTGATCGAGAACCTGGGGAAGCCCGTGATTGCTTGCATTAACGGATTTGCACTGGGCGGCGGTTGCGAACTGGCTCTGGCTTGCACTATGCGTCTCGCGAGCGACAACGCGAAGCTGGGGCAGCCGGAAGTGAAGCTGGGAATTATTCCGGGATACGGCGGGACGCAGCGGCTTTCGCGACTGGTGGGCAAGGGGCTCGCGATGCAGATGGTGCTGGCCGGGGAGATGATGACGGCGCAGGAAGCGCATCGAATCGGGTTGGTGAATGAAGTGACCGCAGCGGCGGAACTGATTCCGCGGGCGGAGGCGATCGCGGCGAAGATCATCGCGAACGCTCCGCTGGCGGTGCAGTACGCCATGGAGGCGGTCAATAAGGGGATGGAGATGACTTTGGCCGAGGGACTGTATCTGGAGGCGACTTTGTTTGGCGTCTGCTGCGCCACCGAGGATAAGAAGGAAGGGACGGCGGCGTTTCTGGAAAAACGGGCGGCGGCGTTCAAGGGCAGGTAAGAGGTCAGAGGTCAGATTGCAGAAGTGAGAAGCTTGAACCACAGGGGATACAGAGGATCAAACCGGACTTAAGTTCAAATTCACCACAGAGACACAGAGGCACGGAGAACATCACGAAAGAAACATGCAAGCCCGAGCATCCGCCGGAACCGGTGGTCCATGCACTCGAAGGCAGTCTCAGCGCTGCCGACAAGCGGTTCGCTATTGTTGTCTCGCGCTTCAACTCTTTCATCACGGAGCGACTTTTTCTGAGCGCTTACGACGGGTTATTGCGATCGGGCGCTAAGAAGAAAGACATCGCGCTGGTCCGAGTCCCCGGGGCATTCGAAATTCCTTTGGCCTCCCGCACGCTTGCCGAAACCGGGAAATATGACGCGATTATCTGCATCGGCTGTCTGTTGCGCGGCGACACTGCGCATTACGACGTGATTGTGAATGAGGTTACTCGGGGGATTGGACAGTCGGCGCAAGAGACGGGTGTGCCTCATGCGTTTGGCGTGCTGACCTGCGAGACGTTGGAGCAGGCGATCGATCGCGCCGGGTTGAAGATGGGCAACAAGGGATATGAGGCGGGGCTGGCAGCGGTAGAGATGGCGAATCTGAAAAAAGCTGTCAGCTGTCAGCTCTCAGCTGTCAGGAAAAGCAAAGCAAGCCTAACTTCCCGCAGACGCAAATCTCGCTCCTGATCTGCAATTCTTGCGCAGTGCAACTGTCCTGTAGACTGTTGTTAGCCTCAATCACCGTACGGTTTTGCTGAGAGCTGATAGCTGACAGATGAGAGCTAGCATGGGCATTCGACGCAAATCCCGGGAAATGGTTCTGCAAATGCTCTTCCAGGCGGACATGGGGAAACAGACGCCGGAGCTTGTCCGGAAGACGTTCTGGGCGGAGCGGACAAATGTGGATGAAGAAGTGCGCGGGTTTGCGGACGATTTGTTTCGCGTGGCCAGCGAGCGGATGGTGGAGATCGACGGACTGATTGGGAAGCACACGCAGCACTGGCGGATGGACCGGATGGCGACGGTGGACCGGAATGTGCTGCGGGGAGCGGTGGCGGAGTTTCTGGGGTATCCGGCGACGCCGCACGCGATCGTGATTAACGAGGCGCTCGAAATTGCGCGGAAGTTTTCCACGCCGGAGTCGGTGCAGTTTATCAATGGCGTGCTGGATAGTGTGGGGAAAGATGTAGGGCCGTAGAAAACCGCTGTCAGCTATCAGCTGTCAGCCTTCAGTTAAAGCCGGGCGGTTCAGTTTTCGGGGTGCACGGGCTTCAGAGTGCAGCTCTTCTGCACCACGGTCAGCCAAAATGCAAAACGAAAAAAGAGAAGGTCAGGATTTCAAAGCCATGCCCGTCCGCAAATCCCTGCGGAGCTTCGCTCCGCTTGGACGGGCGAGGGCACCCGTCCCTACGCGGCTAATCAGAGGTTTCCCAGGATCACTGTGGCTTGATGGCGATTAGGTTGGGGAGGCACTGCGGTGCAGGGTTGCCATTGTTGTTGCACATGTTGCGGTCGTTGTTGTTGTTGATGTTGACATAGGGGACCTGCTGGAAGTCGCCTTGACTGATGGTGTTGACGATGTGGACGGAGCCGACGGCGCAGGTGGTTCCGTCCTGGTCATACTGATCGCAAGCGGCGACGAAGACCTGGCTTCCGTCGGTGGAGGCGGAGGCGGAGAGCGGGTCGGCGCTGTTGACGAGCGGGACGGAGGTGGTGGTGTGATTGGCCACGTTGAAGACAAGCACGGCGGGGATATTGTTGGCGACGAGTAGGACTTCAGTGCCGTCGGCGACGAGCTGCGCGTAGATCGGAGTGAAATTGCCCTGACCGAGGTTATCGGAGGTCTTGGGAAAATGAGGGTCGAGTGCTACCGATGGAGGTTTGCAGGCGAATTCATTGTACAGCAGCGGACTTTGCTCGGCATTGACGCCGAACATATCGATGTTTGGGGGATCTAGTGCGAGCACGACCTCGGTCGGATTGCCTATGTTATCGAGCTGCAGGGTGGGCGACGGGTAGATGGCGAACGCAGGAAATGTGGTCGTGATTGGACTCAGAACACTGGTGGCGGGAGTGTCGCAGGCAGCGAAGCCAGAAACTGAGGTCGGTGCCGGCGCCCCCGCCACGTAAGCGAAGCTGCCGTCCGCCGAGAACTTGACGTCGGTTACCGAGGTGGCGATCGGAACCGAGGTGAGCGCATCGACTGTGGAGTAGACGTACATATTGCCGGTGTTGGTGAGGATGAAGAGTTTCAGCTGATCGGGAGAGAAGGCGGCGGCAATGGCGGTGTCTCCGGGGATGATCAGGTCAATGGGGGTAGTGGTGGTGCTGCTGCCGTTGTAGATGTAGACCTGGCTGGGGGTGGAAACGGTGTCGGAGACGACCACCAGTTTGCCATCGTTCGAGATGGTGAGCACTTTGCCGCACAAGGAAACGTTGCAGGGTATCGAGGAGTTGGAGACCAAGCCAACGCTCGGGCTGCTGGCGCCGACGTCCACGTACATCAGGCCCTGATCGCTGCCGAGGTAGACGCGTGCCGCCAACACATGGTTAAACATCATGGAATTGGGAGTGCGGGGCAGGCTTACGATGGCGCCGATGGGGGTGGTTCCAGGGGTCACCGCGAACAGCGCACTCGTGCAACCGTTGGCGTTCTGGCAGCCGGTGGTCGCGGCCCAGGCAGTGTAGGTGGGCGGTTTGGAGGTAGAAGTAGGAGTTACGTCAATGGCGATCGTGCCATAACCCTTTGTCCCGTTCGGCAGCGTTCCGTCGCTGGCGTAGATGGGGAGTCCGGGTAGAACTCCGATATTGCAGGTTGGGGGAGTGCAGGAAGCGAAGACGGTGGCGCCGCCAACATTGTTCCGGGCGGTAGCACTGTTGCTTCCGGAGGTGTTGGTGGTGGTGCTGAAAGCTGCAACTTCAGGATTGGTCGTGCTCCAGGTGAGGGGCGGGCTGGTCAGGGCCACACCGGTGTACTGGTACAAAGTATCGACTGCGGTGGCCGTGATGGGCACGCTGCCGCCGTTGTTTACGGTGATCGAGTTTCCTGCTGCGCCTTGGCCGCCGATCTGGAGGCGGATGGATTGGATTAAGCAGGTCGTGTACGGATAAGGGATGCTCGTGGTCCCGGAGGCAGTGGCGAAAAGCTGGGTGATGCCGGGAGCCTTGGCGGTGACCTGAACCTGGTTAGGCAGGAGTGTGGGCAGGGTGGTATCTGTGGAGAGAACACCGGTATTGCTTGACGACCAACTCATGGGGCCGACGCTGTTGGTGATATCCACGTTGTTGCTATAGGCGATGCCCTGGTACCCCCAGGTTTGACCCTGCGAGAAACAGTCATAGAGCGGCGGGCCCTGGGGGTCGAGGCGGCTGACTTGAATGCTATCGATGTGCTGGTGGACGAAGACGGTAGTGGGCGGGCTGCTGACGCCTGCGGTGACCGCTCTTACGTAGGCGATTCCGGGAGTTCCGGGACTGCACATGCTGCCAGTCTGGTCCCAGGCGCCGGCGCAAGCCGACCCATTGCTGGTGATCGACAGTGGGGCGGAGGCGTTCGGGCTGCCGCTCTCCACGATGAATTGAATGTCGACGCCGAGGACGGTGCCGCCGCTGGCATTCTTGGCGGTGGCGCTAAAGATCTGAGTGCCACCGACGTCGATGGAGATGATGTTGCCGGGGCTGAGCGTAACGGTTTGCACGCCTCCGTTGCCGGGGTTGCTGCTGCTCTTACCGAGGCAGCCGGTGAAGGCGACGACGAAGGTGATGGCCAACGTAAGAAGAAAAGCGGAACCGCAACGATGCATGAACCCTCCTCGCGTCCGTTTGCCAGGCGCGAGCATAATGTGGTTGGGTGGAAAACTGTCAGTGTAGAAGGTCATTGGGATTTTGAGCAAGGGCAGAGGCCAGGTTTCAAAGTTTCAAGGTTTCGAAGGTTTCAAGGACGGGGCACTAAAGACGGGCTCTGATGAGGCCCTCGGGCTAAACCTTGAAACTCTGAAACCTTGAAACCTTGTTTTGCCTCTTGTTTCTTCGATGCGGGGGAGAGTAGTTGACGATGTGCGAGGTAGTTGTTATTATCAAACGGTTCCGCGAGTTAAGTCTGGCTTGCCGGTGTACGGCAGTCCTGTGGCGTGCGCAACCTGCGTGGCGCGACAGGCTCCGGGAAAATCTTGGCTGAGCTTTGAAGAAATACGTACCCGGTTGGAAGTGGGACCGGGGACGCCCTCGCTGAAACGTCCTGCGAAAACCTTCGCGCCCGGGTGAATGAGCTAGAAGCCTGGGAGTCAGGCGAGGCTATGCAGGGGAGAGCAGACGAAACGGAACGCCTCCGAACCTGGTCGAGGTGAGGCGTGGCGTCACCGTCGTCGGCGATTTAGTCTGAGCGGGAAACTGAACGAATTCTCACCGGCGTTAGTGCGCGGGAGAGCATGGCTGGGCGCGACCGCCTGTGCCAGACCTGAGATGGGGCAAGCCCTGTCTTCGGGCAAGTGCAATGCAAGTCTGATTGCAGATGCGGATCGTCGTTAGTCGCTGGTCGTTAGTCGTCAGTCGTTCGCGATCAGGGTTTTGCTAACGACCAACGACTAACGACCAATGACCGACGACAAAAGAACGACCGGCGACTTTGAGGAGTTCCGAGAGTGCCTACTTTTAATCAGCTGGTGAAATTCGGCCGCGAGCGGACCCGGTATAAGACGGCGAGTCCGGCTCTGCAATCGTGTCCGCAGAAGCGTGGCGTGTGCACGCGCGTGTATACCCAGACGCCGAAGAAGCCGAACTCGGCGCTGCGTAAAGTAGCGCGCGTTCGGCTGACGAATGGAATCGAAGTGACGACGTATATCCCGGGTGTTGGCCATAACCTGCAGGAGCACTCGATTGTGCTGATCCGCGGGGGCCGTGTAAAGGATCTGCCCGGCGTGCGTTATCACGTGGTACGCGGAACGCTTGACGCGACCGGCGTCGCGGGCCGTAACCAAGGACGCTCGAAGTACGGCACCAAACGCCAGAAGAAAGCATAGAACCAGTTGCCAGTGGTCAGTGGCCAGTTGCCAGTGAAGCACTGCGAATGAAAGCTGAGAACTGAAAAGCATGCCGAGAAAAGGACATACTCCAAAGCGGACGGTCGAGGCCGATCCGGTGTATGGATCGGATCTGGTGACGAAGTTCATCAATTCGATGATGTGGCAGGGAAAGAAGTCGACTGCCGAGGGCATTTTTTATAAGTCGCTCGAGAAATTGAAAGAAAAAGGCGGCGACGAAGCCCTGAAGCTGTTCACGAAGGCGGTCGAGAACGCCAAGCCGTTGCTGGAAGTGAAGACGCGGCGCGTGGGCGGCGCGAACTACCAGGTGCCGATCGAAGTCGCTCCCGACCGCAGGACGTCGCTGGCCATCCGTTGGATCGTGAGCTATGCGCGCGGCCGCGGCGAAAAAGGAATGATCGACAAGTTGACCAATGAGTTGCTCGATGCCTCGAACGGAAAAGGCGCTGCCATCAAGAAGAAAGAAGACGTGCATCGCATGGCGGAAGCAAACAAGGCATTCGCGCATTACCGGTGGTAGAGACACCACGAGTTTCTAGCTACTAGCTAGAAGCCAGAAGCTAGAAGCAAATTTCGGAGCCCCAGAAAGAGCAATAGAA